>Ga0155991_159_pt4 | contig 35599 bp, 33 predicted proteins | sample RifCSPlowO2_02_FD_107645 | JGI IMG/M metagenome (GOLD analysis project Ga0155991, IMG submission 107645) | Candidatus Komeilibacteria bacterium RIFCSPLOWO2_02_FULL_48_11
GTCTTCGGGAGTAAGTAAGTTTTCTTTAATAAACCCGTATAAATCTCCCCACTGGGCAAACGCTTTAGACGACGTGGCGGCTATACCGGCCCGATCCATTTCCTCATCAGGCAAATGCAGCTGAAATTTTATAATCGTTGCGCCTGCCTCTTTGGCGGAATGAGCTAATTCTTTGGCCGCCGCCAAGCTACCGTGGTGGTTATCGCAGCCTTCCGGGATAACGACGAAAGGCGCATCATCGCCAATTATGACATTGCCAATATTAATGCGCATAATAATTATTGTTCTACTTTAGCCGCCGGCTCCTGTCCGTTTCTTTCAATCGCGAACAAGGTCCGGAGCAATTTATGATCATCCGCAAAAGTATAGGGAAATAGCCGGTTGCCGGTTATCGCGGCCACAAAGTGCTCGATTTCTTCGATATACATATCTTCGGTGACAACATAATTTTGTTCCTTCTGGCCAACCGCCAAATTAATTTCTTGCCAGGACTTGTTTTTTGCCTCAAACAGTCGGATATAATTTTCCTGCCATTCCCATTCTAAAGTACCCAAAGAACCAATCAGTCGCAAGGTTCTCTTTGGCGTCCGCGATAATAATTCAATGACCACATTGCCGATAGCGCCGTTATCAAAAACCACCAGGGCTGAATAAACATCATCGGCTGGCATATCTAAATCGGAAACTTTCTTAGTCAGTCCCTTGGCCACAACCGGCCAAGACTGCAAAATGTAACTTTGCCAATTCAATTCATAAGGCATCATTTCACGGCAACCACCAGTGGATTTTTGCGCAAAAAATACTGAACGATAATCTTCCCACGGATGCCAATCTGGCAAATATTGGCCTAAATGGCAATTATACAAATAAATTTTCCCCAGCGCGCCGGATTCGACAATCTGTTTTATTTTTTTGACGGCCGGATGGAAACGGTAAGTACAAGAAGGTGCTCCCACAAACGATCCATCAAGTAATGAATAAAGCTCGTTATACCCTTCATCAGAAGTCGGTATTTCCACAAAAAAATGCTTTTTCGCCCGTGCGGCGTGCAAGAAATATTCGGCATGATGGTCAGGCGGAGTAGAGATAATATAAGCATCGGGTTGAGTGGCAACACCGGCAGAAAAATCCGCCACGGTCCGAATCTGATATTTCTCTTCAGCTTCTTGTCGCCGTTCAGCTGCCAGATCAAAACCAACAATGTGCACGCTGGGTATGCCGAGGGCTAAAAGATTTCTAATTCGCCTCTTGCCCATTGAGCCAAGCCCAACCTGTAAAAATTTTATATTATTCTTTAGTAGAGTAGCCATGATAATTTTTTTCCAATCTAATTATATTTCCTAAAAACAGGTCTAATGGGCTCACCGACGAGCTCTTTCTCTAGGCTTTTATCTGCCAATACTTCTTTGAGCTTGCGACAAGAAAATTCCCAGCCCTTTAGCGTCTGGGCTACTTCTCTTTTTTTATGGGACAGCGTCGGCGAAAAATATCCATTAAACAAAATCCCTTGCGAAATCATCTCTTGTGCAAAATAAGTCTTTATTTGGGCGGCGGTATAACCACCAAAATCCTCAAATTGAACACGGATACGGCAGCCAAACTCCCCTATGACTGACAAAACTGAATCCAAGCCGTGCTTTCTAGCGATTTTGTTAAATTCGCTCTTTAAAAGGTTTCCTAACTTATTAACATAGGCCGGAACATTCTTACTTTTCAACTCTTTCAACGTAGCAATAGCTGCCACTAAAGCATGATTTTCACCGGCATGCGTCGCCGAAATCAAAGCCACCCTCTCCTTTTTAGTGTCCATGCCTCCCAATTCCATAATATCTTTTCTACCCACCAGAGCCGCTAACGCAAAGCCATTGCTTATCGCTTTGCCAAAAGTAGATAAATCCGGTGTTACTTTATAAACATACTGGGCGCCTTTTAAATGCCATCTAAAACCTGAGATCATCTCATCAAAAATTAATATAGTTCCGTTTTGCCGGCAAATTCTTTGCACCTCTTGCAGAAAATTATTAACCGGCCCGACTTCGGTAGCGGGCTCGAGAATTACAGCCGCAATTTTTTTAGGATATTTTTTAAACATCTTACGGACACTCACTATGTTGTTGTACTCAAAGGTCTTTGTCATGTTTAACACTGTCTTAGGAATACCGGCTGTCATTGGCGTGCTGGCAATACCCCAATCATCAAATCCGTTAAAAGCGCCCGCACACATGGCCACTAAATCTCTCTTGGTATAAGCCCGCGCCAATTTAACGGCGGCCGTAGTTGCGGCTGAACCATTTTTTGCAAATTTAACCACCTGGGCGCTGGGTATTAGTTCAACCAACATTTTAGCAAGTTCAATTTCATAATGCGACGGACGGTTATAATTCGTTCCGAATGGCAACTGTTTTCTGACCGCAGCAATAACCGTTTTATAGCCATGTCCCAAGATCACGGAACGCATACCCATGCACCAATCAATGAAGCGATTTCCATCCGCATCCCAAATATAAGCGCCTTGGGCCTTGACCAGAATGGGTGGAGAAAGAAAAGGAAATTGATCGTCACCTTTGCTGTAACTTTGCGTGCCGCCGGGCATTAATTGGTGGGCTAATTTCTGTAATTTCCTAGATTTAGCGAATTTCATATTTTTTAAATTCCGGCTTTAAATATACTCGGCCATAAAGATTTTTGAATCTTTTTTTATATTCCTCTCTGCGACGCCAATTAGATTGCGCTAATTTTGGGTGTTTCACTAGGAATGAAATTACCCGGCTAAGAGAAAAATTTTTGCCAAGCGAATAAAAATTTTTGTATAAATTTTTTATCAAATGCAAGTCCTCGGCATAATCTAAAGTTAGGCGATATTCGGTAAAATTATGTTCTGGGCGAGCTTTTATTACGCCTACTTTAAATAATTTGATATTTGTAAAATAACGTGCCCAACCTTGTGTTTCATGCTCATTTTTCATTTGGCATACTTTTTCCAAGGCGCTGGTTTTGACGCTAAAACCATAGCTACCCAAAGGCAATCCTTCACAAAAAATCGCATCAAATTTATTTTTTTTATAATCTTTTATCGCCTCTTTAACATAGCTTGGCTCTAAAAATAAATCATCGCCGTCAACCGCAATAAAAAATTCTGCGCCATATTGCTTAGCCGCCCCCAGATAACGTTCCAGAATGTCTTCCACTGAACCACGATACACGTTTGCCCCCATTTTTTTGGCAATGGCCGCTATCTTATCATCCTCGCTTAAAAAAGTAGTGCAAACTACCACGGGCAAGCCGCAACCGAAAGCCCTTTCTAACCCCAACTCGACCACTGTCTTGCCGGCAATCTGTTGCCACATTTTGTTATCTAAGCGGCTTGATCCGGTCCGGGCCGTATAAAAAATAAAATATTTTTTCATATTTCCAGCGCACTAAAAGTATCATTTTTGCTGTAAAAAGTCAAAAAAATTACTTTAAATGATTCGAGTCCAGTTCTGTTATTTTAAAATATTCTAAAATATTAGATAAACGACCGCGACCCTCAAGCCACTCTTCACGCAAGAGGCCATAACAATAGACGTCCACTATCTTGCCGGAAGATAAAATAAATTGCTTTCTTAATGTGCCTTCTTGGGTAAAACCCAAATGTTCTATTAATTTACTAGCCGGCTGGTTGTCGGCAGTAGAATGAGCAATAACTTTATGAACATTAACATATTGAAAAAGATATTCTAAAAGTAAAATTGTCGCCTCGGCGGCCAAGCCTGATTTATGTAGTTGAATATTTCCAATTAATAAACCATACTCGGCATAGTTACTATTCAGATTAAAATTCGATATAGCTATATTACCGACATGCCTATTATCCTGTTTGGTAAATATAGCGAACAATTCGCAGCCACTCCGGGAACGCAAACCATTAACATAATTAGCAATATCTTCAATGGTCTGTTGGTTGTTCCTAACTTCCAAAAACTGATTGATCTGATTGTCATTCAGCCAAGAGACATAATTTTCATTAATCTCTTTAATGGAAATCGGCTTCAGGGTAATCAAATGTCCATCAATAATCGTATTGATATTGGGAGACAATATTTTCATAATAAATCAGTCTGATAATTATCCATGGGCGTAAAAAATAACATTTTTTGACAAAAAAGTCAAAATTATTCTAATAAGTCGTATAGCGATCTTCCGGGATATCAGAATTAACGCGAGCAACGTTCATCATTTTTTTACTAAGTTTTGCTATCTGCTCTTTGACCAAACGTTCTAAATAAGTTGAATTATGGTTTAATGCGGCTTTAGCGGCGCAAACTTCGGCCGGACTGACATCGACATTGCTAATCTGCGAATCATTAACATAACGGTCTTGAAACGCCTTATCACTAATTAATTTTTTACCAATGGCCTGCGCCAATAATCCGTAACCTTGAGCCGACATATGTAATTCATCAATAAAAAGACCTAATCTTTCCCGGGTATTATAATTATTAAATTCATCCTCCACGTCTAAACAAGGGATGATCGATTTAATAACAGCCAGCGTCCGTTTAATCCTTTTTTGGGAAATCGCTTGATAATTAGCATATTCCTCAGACAAGCGGGAATTATTAATATAAAATTCGCGATCCTGCTCTGCGTCGTTCAACGCGGGCAAGGCCGGATAATTAACTGTATAAACCAAAATGTTATTGGTGGCGGCCAAACGCGCCATGGCAAATAAATTATCGAACCAAGCTAAAATATATTTATTAGACAATAAGGTCTGCCAACGTTTGGGATTAGTAAAACGCATATTGGGTATAAATACCCAAGCTTTGAGCGCGGCCTTAAAAGCCAAATAAATACTTAAAAAAAATGCACTGGAAAGTAATTTATTTGGTGGACAGTATAAATTATTTTGTTCGCGGACATTCTGAATCATTTTTGGACGCCACTTTTTTCCCAAAAACAAAGAACTATATTCAAATTCCTCGTTCCAACCTTGATGAATAAGTAATATATCGGCGTGATAGTTGACTATTTCTTCATTAAACCGCAATAACTCTTGATATGAGTACCAACCATCAACGCCGGCATTAATAACTTCGACATTATAACCCCGTTTCTTTAAATAAATTTGTAATTGTGCCGGCCAGGTATCTTGGTCATTTACACAGTAACCGGCCGTGGCTGAGCCGCCGGTGCAAAAAATCCGCAATTTAGCCTTGGTCTGGCTGGGCGCGAACTCCTCCCCGCGATAGCCCAAGCTGTTGACCGAGAAAATATTGCGGCTGGCTTGATTAGAGGATAAATTAGGTTCTGGCGCGTGCCCGACCGGAAAAACGGTTTTATCAAAAACTAAAAAATCCAAATCCCGGGCTTTGGTATTTTTTCGAAAGGCGTTTCCGTAAACCGGGTCGTCAACAAGAAAATAATTTAAGACGGCAAAACGGTAATTTTTGCCGTAAGCCAAGCGTAAAACCGCCCGTAAGATAAATTCCCAAATCACTATGGCCACCGCTAAAAAAATCAGGTAAAAATGGGTCGGCTTATCCCGATGCCAAATTATTAAAAAACAAACCGCCAGCAATAAAAACGCGCTGAAAAACTTGCCATAATGCTTGATTAAAATTCGAGCCAGACTCTGTATTATAGTCATACATTTTCCCAGTAAGTCTTGGCCGAATGGTCTAATTTTAAACGCAACGGATCTTTATTGATTAGCTTAAACAATAAAGCCAGCGGGCAAATAACAATTACGTAAAAAATAAAACTCAAAATCTTGGTAAACATAAGCAAGATTAGTCTAAAACAAAATCCTCGCGCCAGTCATCTTTTTCTTGCCAATTAGGCTGGGCTTTTTTATCGATTAAAAAATTTTCTAACACCAAGTAATCCAGGCCGGTGCGCATAAAGCAACGGTAAGCGTCTTCGGGCGCGCAAACAATCGGTTCGCCGCGAACATTAAAAGACGTGTTGATAATCACCGGACAACCTGTTTTTCCGTAAAAGTTAGCAATCAGGTCATAAAATTTCCGATTCATCTCTCTGGAGACTGTTTGCAGGCGAGCGGAAAAATCGACATGGGTTACCGCCGGGATGTCGGAACGAACCGCTTTCAACATATCAAAGCCCGTCTGCCCGTTGTCATTGCTGACGATTTTTCTTTTGTCTTTTTTCACGTCAGCCACTAGCAACATATAAGGCGATGGCTGATCAATCTCAAACCAGTCCGCGGCTTTGTCTTCCAGCACAGCCGGCGCAAAAGGACGAAACGATTCACGGAATTTAATTTTTAAATTCATGTCTGCTTGCATGCTTTGCAGGCGAGCATCGCCCAATATACTTCTCCCTCCGAGAGCTCGCGGACCGAACTCCATGCGTCCGGAAAACCAGCCAATTATCTTGCCTTGAACCAGTAAATCAGCGGTTTTGGCTTCAATGTTTTTGTGATAAGTATAGGGAATATTATTATAATCCAAATAATCATTAATCTCGTCCTGGCTAAACTGCGGACCTAAATAAGTGTTGTGGCGGACGATCGGCTGGCGCTCATGGTCGAGCATCTGGTGCCAATAATAGAGGGCCGCGCCCAAGGCTCCGCCCGCGTCACCGGCCGCGGGCTGGATCCAAATATCGTCAAAAATCCGCTCTGTAAGAATTTTACTGTTGGCCACACAATTCAAGGCCACGCCGCCGGCTAAACATAAATATCGCTCCCCGGTGGCTTGTCGAATATGGCGGGCCATTTTTACCATGACCATATCAGTCACTTCTTGGATGGAACGCGCTAGATCCATATCATCCTGGGTAATGGTGGATTCGCGCGGCCGAACCGCCCGGCCAAATAATTTTTCGAATTTTTCATTTGTCATTTTAACACCGACACCATAATCAAAATAACTCATGTTTAATCGGAATGAACCATCATCTTTTACATCGACTAATTCGCCTAAAATATTTTTTACATACTTAGGTTGGCCATAAGGCGCCAAACCCATGACTTTATATTCCCCGGAATTGACTTTAAAACCGGTAAAATAAGTCAACGCCGCATATAACAACCCCAGAGAATGGGGAAAACTAATTCTCTTGTGTAATTTAATGTTATTTCCTTGCCCAACTCCGTAAGTGGTCGTTTCGCACTCACCGACGCCGTCCACAGTCAAAAAAGCCGCACTATTAAAAGGCGACGGGTAAAACGCCGAAGCCGCGTGGCTGGCGTGATGTTTTATAAATTCAATTTGGCCGCGATAATCCAATTCACGCGCTATAATTGATTTGATTTTTATTTTTTTCCATTGCGCCGCAATCACTGGAAAAAAGTTGTCAAAACCGGTGGGCGCGTAAGCCGCAAAAGACTTAATAATGCGATTAAATTTCAAATACGGATTTTCGTAAAAAACAATGACATTAATATCATTTATTTGACACTTGGCTTCTTGCAATAGATAATTGATGGAATTTTTAGGAAATGAATTATCGTGTTTTTTCCGAGTAAAGCGCTCTTCCTGCGCCGCGCCAACAATCCGGCCATCCTCGATTAGGGCCGCCGCGCTGTCGTGATAAAAAGCCGATACGCCTAAAATCTTCATACATTGCTAATGATAGGTAGCCATAATTTTCAAAAAAAGTCGACCAATGGACATAATCAACTTTTTGGGTTTAGCCGCGCATTATTTATTCTTGAAAAACTCCTCAAAACAGGAAACAACGCAGTCTCTTTCTTTGTCGCCGATGCCGGCATGAATGCCTATGAAAAATCCATTCTTATGTATTAACTTGGTATTTTTCAGATCGCCGACAATTCGATGTTCGAATAAACTAAATACCGGATGTCGAGTAAAGTCCCCGCTCATCACCGGCCTCGTTTCTATCCCATTTTTTTCCAAAAATGAAGTAACGTCTTTAACCGTGAATTTAACGTTCTCTTTCAACATTAACGGGTAAAAGAACCACGAACATTTAACTCGATTATCATCATTTACCGGTAAAATTAAATATTCCGAAAATTTGGCCAACCGCGAATTTAGGTCCATGGCGTTATTAATCCTGGTGTTTAAATAATCGCCGAATTTCCTGAATTGCATGATGCCAAAAGCCCCTTCCATCTCCGTCGGCCTAAAGTTGTAGCCAACATTAGTAAATAAAAACAAAGGGTCTATATCCGGGTACTTGGAATTAAAATTGTCTTTGTACGCCTGACTTTTAACGTTCCTCATTATGCCCTGGGATCTGATTATTCTGGCTAATTCCGCAAACTCGTCATTGTTGGTCATGAGCATGCCACCCTCAATTGTGGTAATGTGATGGCTCAAATAAAAGCTATGCGTGGACATGTCGCCGAAACTTCCCACTTTTTTCCCGTTCCACTCCGCCCCGGGGGATTCGCAGGTATCTTCAATAACGAATAAATTATGTTCCCGGGCGATGGCCATAATACTATCCATATCAACAGGAAACCCAACCAGATGGATAACCATGATGGCCTTTGTTTTGGGCGAAATAGCCAAGCGCACCTGGTCAATGTTCATACCGTAATTTTTTAAATCAACGTCCACAAAAACCGGCCGCAAACCCAAAGCGTAAAGCGGCGCGATAGACGTATTCCAGTTCACGGCCGGAACAATAACCTCGTCCCCCGGCAATAATCTATTTTTGATTGTCGGATTGGTTAAAACAAAAAAAGCCGCTAAATCAGCGCTGCTCCCCGAATTCATCATTATCCCGTTCTTGACGCCGATAAAACCGGAAAATTGCTCCTCGAATTTCTCGATCTTCAAATCACTGGAGGCGGAGTTAAGCGTAAGCCTTTCCGGGCTTAATAATGTTTCCACAACTTCGGCTACCTCATCTTCATTATAAAGCCTCGACGTCAGAGGAACTTTATATTTGGAGCTTGCGGCCTCGAGCTTATCCTGCTCGTCAAAATAGCCTTTAATGATCTCTTTCACTTCAGCCACAACAAATTCTTTATTCGGCATAATAAATCCTTTAGAAATTAATATTATTACGTAAAATATTTGCAGGATCTTCCCTTGCTATTTCTAAGAGGCTGGGGTTAATCTTCTTCCCAATGGGTGGAACCATATTTGATCGAAAGCCACATACTATGCCAAGTTGTGATAAAACCTTTAGGGTGAGTGTATTGTATGAATTAATAGGGTGAGACATCGCCGTAATCTCTTTATTACAAATTCTTTTAACATGATTGTAATTTCTCGCATACTCATTCAATTGCTCTTGATAAGGCAACGCGGAAAGTTGCCAGGGGTGATCATACGAATGCAAACCAATACAATGCCCCTTCTCGCTTAGGATCTTCAACTCCTGGTTTGATAGCCATAAATTTTTCGCTATCTCTTGAAGAATTACTCCTCTATCTTCTATAATTTTATCTATTATATTTTCGAATTCTTCTTTAGATAATAGTTCGTTTCTCAAAAATCTAAACTTTAAATCGTTTATTGAGTAAAAGGGGCTCAATATTTGTGTTTCCTGGGCATACCTCTTAAATTTATGCCCATTGAGTTGGTCTAATAGTGATTCTTCACATCTGCTCAAAAACAGATTAAAGAACTCATTTACGTTGCTGAAGTACTTTGTTCCAAAGTAGCTATAGATTTGAAATTTCTCCCATTTCCCTTCAAATACCGAAGAATAGACAAACCAAAAAGCTCTTATGTTGTATTTTTCCAGGATAGGGAGACATATGTCATACTGACATTTTAATCCATCGTCAAAGGTAATACATACATTGTTTGCGTTCAACTTATTATGCTTTAATTTATACAACCATTCATCCGATGAAAGAATGTTTTCTATTCCTACATAACAAAGTATATGTTCAAATTCTTTATCAGTAATAGAACCTTGGCCCGAGGGAGAAGAAACCTCTCTATGCACACGGTGAAACATTAAGCCGTGAGGGAACTGTGTAGGATATTTCTTCGCCTCCATATATATCAAAAGTTTAAGTTTAATTAACAAAATTTATACACCAGCACTTTTTTTATAGGCAATATAGTCGACATGCCTCACGCCGTTGGCTCCGCGGAATAGATGTTTTGCCTTTTTGATACAGGTGTGTACTTTCTCTATATCTCCACCTTCTGTGGCGTCCAAAATCTCTTTCACTTCCTGCACAAACTCGTTCGTTCGTTTGGCCACATATGCAGTCAAATCTAATTTTTCCAAAGCCCTTAGGTAGTTGTCGGCTTTCTCTTTCACAACCGCGCCTTCAATAACGGAATCCATGCGACAATCGGACATATAATCAACCAGAGAAAACAATCTGTCCGCGATCTCTGATAATGGTTTTAATATCTTCGGGACATCGATAACATCGTCGTCTTTGTGCATCAACCAGATAGCCTCCGTGAACACTCCAATATCCTTGAAGGATTGCGGTTGAAACTTTGGTTTGTTATTAAGAGAGTCTGAAAGGACCGGAAAAAGAATAGGTGGCCAGGACGAATAAAAAACAAGGTCGTTTTGGTCAAACCACCGCAAAACCTCTCCAACGGAAGGGTCGTTTTGCTTTTGAACGACCCAGCGGTCGAAAATAATAGCCCGCCGCGTCCGAGAAGCAAACCTCTGGCTACGGTCGATGTCTTCTTTGAACAGTCGCTCCGCTACCCCAATCATTTCGTCCCATGTTCTCGAAAATCTATAAATGATATACCGCTGTAGCATATTCTGGAATTCGCCTGCCTTGTTCGGATCCCCAAAAATCATATAGCCGCCAGGCTTAAGGAACGACGCTATCTTGGAAAACAACCCTTCCTTGTCGTTGGTATGAGACAAAACTCCGCGACAATGAACGATGTCGTATTTTTCATCAGTTTCATAATCAAAAAGGGATGAACAGAAAAATCGGTGTTCGTTGTAGTTATTGGTGTATTTCTGAAAGACCTCCTTGGAGATCCGATGGGACTCATCGTTCATGTCGACCAACGTACAACGGGCTCCCCAATTTGCCAGATATACAGTGTTTTCCCCGGTTCCGGCTCCGCAATCAATCAAAGTACGCCCTTGAAACATGGAAGTAGGGAACTTGAGCAGATCCCGGTAGAGATAAGCCGCCTTCGCTTTCCACTCTTGATACTCTTTTTCTGATTTGTCCGAAAAGTATATCGAAGGAATTTCCTCTTTGAAAGTGGCTAGAACCGACAGTTCGACTTCTTTTATGCGTTCTCTCATGTTTTGTTCTCTATTCATAATTTATATTTTGAGTTTCTAACGATAATAATTATTAAATCTTTGATTCAATATAACTCAATCAAAATAGCTTTCGAGCTTACTCTCTCTCACTGTGTCCAAGGTAGCACAATGTATTCCCCCTCCTTGGGTATAAATGTGCCGCATTCTCACTGGTATAACCGTAATCCCATGATTTTCCAGTACTTTTATCAAGTTGACTTGTCTTTGGTCTACCACTGCGGTATATGGGTCTAACGAAAGTAAGTTCATTCCTACCCAGGGAGAGGCTAGGAGTTCCATATTGGTTTCAAAACCTAATGCTTGTAATTTTTTTCCAATTGGATCCCTCACTTCTTTCTGAAATTTCATCTCATGCTCTGTAACTGCGGCCACGTCCGAAAACCATATCTTATCCCATTTGTCAAACATTTTTGGCATGTTCTTCTCATTTACCCTGATACTATTTACCAATACGAGACCGGGCCGCAAGCACATGAATGTTGAATCAATATGGCTGGAACGATAGACTTCTTCCGTGGCATGCACCCGGTACTCATCGCCCAGGACGGCCTGCAACCACTTCGCTCCCAGGTAATTACCTGCCGAAGAAACCAAATAGAGAAGGTCTTTCCCCATTCTTAATACTGTAGCTGCTTCGAACAAAATTTCATTTTCCGTTACTTTATGCAACTTTTCTATCCTACCGTCGGTTAGCTGCTGATAGAGAATATCTTCCTCTGTCAACTTTCTTGCGTTTTCATCTCTGTAATAGGGAATAACAACATCACCCACCAATTTGGGTTTGGGTCCGCATACCCATCGAAATCCCTCTTTCATGTATTCATACCAGATTGGATAGAGGGCCGTGGCTTCAAAATATCTACTTTTTATCATGGAAGGACTTTCTACTACCGTATTGCCAATAACCAAATGTAAATCTCTAACATTGTAAACATTATTCCCTGTTGAAGACCAAGAATAAGGAGAAGAATACATGTTCGAAAGATCATACACTTGAGGACGATACACCTTGGCCCTGTATTGTTTGAGTACCTCACACAGGCCATTTAAATCCTCGTCTATCTCATCTAAGAACCACTGGGGATAGGCTTCTCTGGCTAGTTCATAAGCCTTTTCTTTTGCTACTTCTGGAATAGGTTCTGGTTTTGTCCAAGTTAAAACCGCTTTAGTTCCCTCAGCTGTTCCGACTATAACCTCCCGAAGTTTATCCCATTCGTTATGACTGTTTATTTTCCCCGCCTTATGAGCAGTGGTTTCCATACTGGAGATAACTATTTTGTTGTTGAAATCCATATTTTTTATTACATTTTGAGTATCTTTACCTCTGCCCAAAACTCGTAGATTTCTATAGTAACATCTTTTTATGGCTTAGCCAATGTCTTGCAGTAGTGGTATTATTCACATACATATGACCCTTCTAGGCGTAGCCGGAGGGCCCGTAGCGCCTCGGTTTGTACGGGCTTGACCATGTTTCGGTCCCTTAATATCAAGTCGGGGAATAATACGGATATTCTTCATAAATGCACCCAATAATGAGTTGTAAATTCATTCTGATCAAGCCAGAGTTTTTTATACCCAATGGCTTGCAAAAATCTATCTATAACCTGGGTTGAATCTCCATACCGGCTTAGAAATTTTTGGTGAACTTCCAACAACATGGCTGGTTTGTTTTTTATCAATATCTGTTTGGCTCCCAATAAGGCCCGACACTCGGCGCCTTCGATGTCAAATTTCATGAGAGTGGGCAGTTCCCGATGTTGAAAAAAATCGTCTAATTTCCAACAATCCACTTCTAAACCAGAATCAGCAATACTGCCGCCTGGTCCGCCGGCGTGAAGATTGAACGATACCGGGCCAGTCTGGTCAGCCACAGCCGCTTTAACAACTTCTACATTCTTTACTTGATTTAGATTGATATTAACTTTGATATGATTATAATTGATAGTATCGGGTTCAAAAATATAAACTCTCGATGCCGGGTTGGCAGCAGCTGATATCAACCCAAAAATCCCGTTATAACCACCGAGGTCCACAACTATGTTCTTATTCTCTGACTGTTTTTTCCAAATTTTTAAAAGTTGGTTTTCCTGCCGGCCTTGGCTTGATAAGTTAGCCAAATGGTGTTGATAATAATTGCTAAAAGACAGTTTTATCTTGACTCCCTCTATACTGACTTCCCAGTACTTCTTTCCTTTTAATTTGGAACCGAGATAACCCAAGTATTGCTTTATTTTTTTCTTATAGTATTTACCGGCCCACCGCCAATCAAGATGCCATAAGGTATGCAATTTTTTAGTTAATTTTTTCATACAACTTACCCTAATATAATACAATGACTAAAAATTGTAAATGTAAGCCTAAATGGAAAAACTTCATTGACAATTGGCATAAATCACACTATTATTGCTATTGCTTATGACAAGTTATATTGTTAATAACTCTTAATCGGAAATATTTCTATGCTAATTTAGTAGAATCAAAGGAGCAGTTGTTCTTTAAAATGTGATAAATAACTTTGGTTAGTTTGTTAGCAGCGGCCGTAACAGCGTAGCGATGCGATCGTCCCATAAACCGTCTTTTCTGGTATTGTTTTTTGAAAGTCGGTTCTACTCGACAGGTTACCATCGCTGAATACCACAGAGCGTTGCGAAGATACTTTGAACCGCGTTTGGAAATTGACGTCCTACCTTGGTAGGCGCCGGACTCTTTCAGTTTCGGATCTAAACCGGCGAAGGCAATCAGTTTAATGGCCGAGGAAAAATTATTGATGTTTCCGATTTCAGAAATTATGGCAGCGCCGGTACTTGGACCAATCCCAGGGATAGAAAAGATCGGTGAATTAACTTCTTGAACGAGTGTGGCAATTTTACTCTCTAAAAAATCTGTTTGTTCCTGAAACACTTTCAAACGAGCGAGCAAAATATCTAATTCGATTTTGAACGCCTCTTTGCCAAAAGAGATGCCGATTGAGTTCTTAGCTACCGCGTGCAGCAGTTCAATTTTCTTTTTACCGATTCCCCGTTTGCTCAAGCCCTTAATCACCTTTGTCAGTTTTTCCAGAGACAGTTCAGATAGTTCTTCGGGGGTTGGATAGTCGGTCAAGAGCGCCATGGCCGTTGTGCCAAAACGGTTGGAAAAGATGGCGGCAAACTCGGGGAAGATGCGATCCAGGACAGCGATGATTTTACGCTTTAAATCACCGCTATTAGCCACCAAATCAGCTTTTAACCGAGTTAACTCGCGCAGATTCATCAGGCTGTCTATGGTGACATTGCATCGGTCAAAATCACCGAATCTGAGTAGCGAGGCAATCCGCTCCGCGTCCACATTGTCGCTCTTAGCTCCACGCAGATTCGTGTTGCGAAACGACTTGACCTGTAAAGGGTTTAAGAGAGCGATCCGATCAGCCAAAAAACCAAGTTGCAACAAATAGTCGTACAGGTTAAGAAAGTAGTGGCCGGTCGCCTCCATGCCGATCAAAACTTCTTCCCGACTGACATCTTTCAACCGCTCCTTTAATTGTTCAAAACCGGATCGGTCATTGGTCATCTGCCAGATTGTTTTGTCTTCGCCGTCACCAGACAGGCGACAGAGTGAGTGAGAAAACTTTCCCACATCAATACCCAAGTAGAGCATAGGTTTAACTTCTTAAAAATTAACCGTAGAAATATTTCCAATTAAGAAGTCAAACTTCTCTTCTACACTACACCACAATCATGTATTTAGACCCGTGATATTTCTCAAAAAGAGAAACTCACATCAAGTTAAATTCGTGGTCCAGTAGTCCAGAAAAGAAGTAAATAGTCATAGCATGGTAGTGCCAAAGGCCTACATGAAAAATATGATTTTGCTTCTTCTTCTGAAGATTATTTCTACTGGTAAAGAGTGTAGCCGAGATTATACAACTTGTCGATGAGCATCACTGCTCTCGGTGGGTATTATATCTAATAACTATATACATGAAAAGTAATGTTACCAATAATAGACTAACCTAAATTCTAATTCTATGAAAGGCTGTTTTCTTTTACAGCGCAGCTTTGCGCCGGTCGGCCACGCCATGGCGGTTGTCTTTAAAAAAAAATATGGGATAGACAAACATTGCGCTTTGGTTACGGTGCGAAACAATTATTTTTTCCTGAAAAATCAAACTGACGTTATATATACTAATCTGATTTTAGACGAGGACATACACGCCGCTCATAAAGATGAAAAATTAGATTTAGGCTATCTACAATGGCTAGAGAAGGAATATGGAATTCCCAATCTCTGGCCCTATCTTACTATTGACCGCATTTTATTACACGGCCAGTTTCTCCGGTCTTACCCTTACGACCAACCTCTTTATAACCATAACAATCTGCTTAAAATACTTCAAGTGACGGCCAAAAAAATCATCGCTTTTCTGGATACCGAAAAGCCGACTTTTGTTTTTCTTCCTGCGGTCGGCAGTTTGGCACCTTTGCTTTTATATGAAATAGCCAGAAAAAAAGGGATTCCCGTGTTTTTGGGAGAATTTTCCCGTTTCAAAAATCATTATATGATTACGGAAAATCCCCGTGGTTTTTCGTCATTGCGCGAACGATTTTTAAAAATAAAGAATAAAGAAGTGCGGCCCCCAAAACAAACGGCGGAATACGCCAAATCATTAATTCGGTCCTACCAAGAGCAACCGACGGTATATGATGAAACTGCCACGCCTGACCGACAACCAATCAGCCGGCATAAACAGCTGAAGTTCTTGCTACCCTCTAATCTGTATCAACCGATCTATTGGTTTTTAAAAACACTGACTGACTACTACTTTGGGAGACAAACAAAAGATTATACGCAGATAAATCCCTGGTTTTATTTAATTGACCGTCTGAGAAAAAAATGCCGGGTTTTAATCGGCTATGATGATCTATATGATACTATGGATGAGAATGAAGACTTTGCTTATTTTTCGTTAAGCTTAGAACCCGAACTCAACTTGCTTTTTTACTCGCCGTTTGCCACTGATCAAATTAACGTGATTAGACAACTAGCTCAATCTCTGCCGGTTCATTATAAACTATATGTCAAGGAGCACCCGCATATGGTCGGCGACCGACCAAGAAGATTTTACAAAGCGATCAAAAAAATGCCCAATGTAAAACTAATTCATCCCAGTGTTAAAAATTTCGACATCATACAAAAAAGCAAACTCGTGGCCACTGTTAATGGCACGGCTGGTTGGGAAGCTGTATTATTTAAAAAACCAAGTATTACTTTTGGAGAAGTATTTTATAACCCGCTCTCCATGGTGAAATATTGCACGTCCATGCATGATCTAGCCGCTATCGTAAAAGAGCAACTTGAATCATTTAGTTATTACGAGCAAGAACTTCATAATTTTGTCATGGCTCTCTTAGTGGATACCGTACCGGTCGATATGATACAATTATGGGAACGCCGAGATCGCCAAACTGATATCGATAAAATGGCCCAGGCGGTTGAGCCATTAGTTGATCTGATAGCAAAAAAACTGAAACTTATTTAGTTGCCTCGATTATTGTCCGATCTAATAAGGGTATTAAGCCTCTAAAATCAAAATTTAAAGCTCGCTGCCGGCCATTAATAGCAGCGGCTTTTTGCCATTGTTTATCCTGGTATGCATCCATTATTTTAGCGGCCAAATCCGCGCTATCTCCGAGTTTAAACACTTTCGCCACTTCTTGAGCCAGCCATTTCTCCACGCTCGTATCAGTTACTATCAGCGGCAAACCAAAGGCCATGGCTTCTATAGTCGTCCTGACTAAAGGTTCGGGTAAGCGGCCCGGGTGAACAAATAAATGAGCGTGTTGATAAAAACCGGCCAGATCATGGAGAGATTGCCAAGGATAAAACTTGATGACCGAAGCCAAGCCAAGCTCACGGACGCGTTTAACCAACTCGCTTTTTTGTTCGCCCTCGCCCACAATGTGAAGTATGCAATCAGGCCGGCTAAATTTGGCCAAGGCGTCAATTAGAATATCGGCTCCTTTGTCAATATATAAGCGCCCGGTAAACAAAATATGGAATGCATTCTTAGGATATTGAGAAAAAGGATTGTTTTGCAGAGGCTGATTTTGAAAAGCGATGATATCCTGAAAACTTGGTATAACGGTAATTTTATCCGGTCTGACTCCGGCCCGAATATAATAGCCGGCCAAGGTTTTGGTCATAATGACAATGGCGTCAAAATTATTTAACAAACGAACTCCGATTAATCTTTCCAAAAAGATACGAATTCTGTGTTTTAGACTTTGCCATAAACTTTTTTCATAAGCCAGAGATCCGACCGGCCAAAGAGGAGGTTTTTTAAAGTAAGCCTCAACAAAATCAGCATGACCATTAATATCAGCTATAATCGGCTTGCTGTTTTTTTTGAATAAACGATACCAGCCAGCGCCAAAAAGAAACGTTGTCCCTACTAAATAAAAAACATCCGTGCGCGGAGAGTGCTTCTTTAAAATCCGGACGATAAAGGCTTGTAAAGGGAAAAGCCTCTCACTCTGCGCCCATTCCTCAGTAATGGCAAAAGGGACAACGGCGGAAATGTTATTAAACTTTGAAAAAGTGGTCACGACCGACACCTCATGACCTTTAGCTTGCAAGGTTTGGGATTTCATGAAAACGTCTTGATTTTCTCCTCCGCCCGCCAAATTAAGTTTATTGGTAATAAAAGTAATTCTCATAATTTAAATACTGTAGATATAAATATCAGCTTGTTGCCAGGCTAACTTTATGCTTGTTAATTGTTTTATTACTCTATCCGTCAAAGGGCCGACGGATAAAACATAGTCGAGTTTATATTTGCGCAGTTCGGTTTCAAAATCTTTATTCAAGAATTCCTTATAGCCCTCGGGAAACTTCTTTATTCTCTCATCCAGCGTGTAGTCGTGAAAATCCGGAAATTCCGGAGTCCAAAGCATCCCCTGCCAATTACTGGCTAAATGAACTCGCATGTCAGTTTCATTGGCTTTCATATAGGCTTCTATATTCTCAGCCGAAATCCCCTGTAAGCGCAAATTCACGAGATTATTGTGATAAATCCTTTCATTGGGCATTAAAGAGAATACTGAATAAGAAACATACATATTGCAATGCGTAAACGCCGGCAACAGTTCAGTCAGCTTATAAACTTCCGTCTTATTGCTCACTAATATTACGCAATCCTTCGTCTCCCTATTAAACCAGGCAAAAACCGGGGCCAGTGACTGCATTCGGTAATAATAGTCATAACTATTGCGGTAAGTGTGGACTTGGGAATAAAAACCAAATAATAACGACGATCCTATAATGCTGATAATCGCGAAAATCCAGAGGAAACGAAATTGATTCAAAATAATACGGTGCAGTAAAACAACCAGAACAACCATTGAGAGCGGAATAGTATATTGAACAAAGTGATAAGGCCAGACCGTAACACCGGTCACCACCTGCTGGTTAAGCGCCCAACTACTGCCCAAAATTAAAGCTAAACAAAACCAGTGCCAGTCCTGCAGGTTAATTTTTACTCGGTTGATAATTTTTTTTATTATGGGTATAAAAACTAAAACCAAATATAGGCCCAATATTGCCAATAATACTTTATTTAACAACGGATAGTGCGTATAAATCAGGCCAGAGCGCAAAATCGAATCATGATACCAAGGGCTCTGCCGGGAGAGATAAGATATATACCAATAAGGTGAGCTTAAAATTGCGGCGATAGCGATAATAAACCCAAACCGTTTCACAATTTTATATTCCCGTTTAAAAAAATATATCAAAATCAAAAAACCTAAAATTGATAAAGCTATGCCCCAGCTGAAAAAATAACTCATTATCATCAGGGATAAAGACAGCCCGGCACTGGTGATGGCTGTCTTTGGATATCTAGTTTTTTGGATAATCGCCCAGACTCCTAACAAAAATGCCAATAAAAAAATAGCGCCCAAAATCGGGTTAACCGGCCGCGCCCAGAGCAAAAATGATCCGCCTAACGGCTCGCCCCTCAAGAAAAAACCCAGCAAACTACGATAATCGACCAAGTCATACCCCAGCAGCACTAGCAAAGCCGCAGACACAGCACTAATCTTTCTGGAAAATAACCGCGCGGGAGGGAGTAAATTATAAGTTAAAGCATAAATCAGCAGAAATAAAATAAGCGGCAAAATAAATTTACTCACAATCAGCGTGGTAACCAAAGGGATGCCGAACAATAAAGTCGGTAAAGCATAAAACATCTCGCCCGTGGGCGGTGAGATGGGCCATTGATCTTTATATTCATAATAAGGGAAAGAGCCAACCAAGGGATGGCCGTCAATAATTTCATGAATTCTGGCCAAATAAGTATCCTCGTTAGGGGTTTGCAACATTGGTATGCCCTGATACTTATTGCCCAAAGAATGCATAAAGACAAGTTGTGGTCCTATATATAATAATCCCACAATCAAAGCGCTCGCCAGAGCCAAATAGTGACTCTTTGCTTTATTTTTTACCAATAAAATAAAACCCATAAGCAATATTTTGACTACTGGGTAATTTATAAATAATGTAATCCAAAAAATTCAGGGGGGCTAATAATGTCAAAAACAGTATAAACCAAAACTGCTGTAAAATATTTATACCAAAACTTAACACCGTGGCTAACCATTCACTGATGACATAAGTCAGGGCCGAAGTAGGCCCACTCCGAATACCGCTCTCTACTTCTTCAAAATCCTTGAGCAGTTCTTTTAATCCTGGCTTGCTCCAACGATAAAAATCGTTGGGTGAAGAATGGAAACTGGCCACAAAAGGCACTACGACATATATAACCCCTCCTGGCTTTAATATACGGTACATTTCTCGGACGATTTGCTCTGGATTATGGACATGCTCTAAAACATATTCATTAATAGCCACATCAATCGAATTATCAGCAAATGGCAAATCAGAAATATCAGCTACCACGTCCACATTGAGAAAAGGGTAGAAATCAATATTAACAACATCATCCCTTATTATTTTTACGCCCGATCCTAAATTGACAATTAATTTATCCGACCCGATATTTTTAATGGCCGCTGACGCGCTCCGGCCGACAAAAGAAGATCCTAAAGCATAATAAAAAAAAGTAAAAAGCCAAGGCACCCGTTTTAGCAAAAGCTTAATTTTATTAACCAACAGATCGCTATTTTTTTCTCGAAAACCCTTGTCCGTTTTGTTAATAAAAAATAACCTACCCTGCTTTTCATACAAGCATGGCCTGTCTTTTTTAAAAATAAATCTATCTTGATTATGCATTTATACAATTTTCTTACCGCGCACTATCCAGCCGTTTTTATTGGGGGGCTGGCAAATCGCAACATTATTAAATTCAGACAGCAAATCCCCGGCCTGTTCTTTTGTATAATAATTGGCTATGGCCGGCAACAACTGGTCAAATATTATACTGTGCAAATGCCTGAGGCTGAATCGCGAAATTTGTTTAAGATATTCTTTTTTGGGCTTGATAATTTTTAAATAAAAATAAAGGGGGATACTGGCTAAATACGTCAGTCCATGCAATAGAGGCAGGGGTAATTTGCTGGTTATATATTTGCGGATTGGATTTAATATTTTTACGAACGCGCTGAATCCTTCAACGCCATAAACCCAAATTAGAATTTCGCCTTGGGGCTTTAGGGTTTTTTTAATTTCAGCCAGCGCTCTTTTTGGTTCCGCCAGATGATGAATCACGCCAATTGACATGGCGAAATCGAATTTATTTTCCCAGGGCAAATTATAAATATCCGCCTCAATAACTTCGCAATTATTAAATCCGGCTAAATTTTTTTTCGCGGCCCGGACGCTTCTTGTATCCTTGTCAAAAGCCGTCAAAGCCGCGCAGCCCCACTCTAAACACCAATAACTGTTCCGGCCCATGCCGCAACCAGCGTCAAGGATATTCTTTTGGCGATAAAATTCCGGCGGCGCCGGATAAGTCCAGTTTAAAAATTGATTTTTGTATTGTTCGTAATATTCGGCGTCCAACGAATTGTATTTTTCCCATTCAAAACCAAAACGTTCACTCGAAGACATATATTACTTACTTTTTAACTAGATAAGCTTGTTGCCATAATAAAAAAGTTAAAATTGACCACAATTTTTGACCATTATTCTGCTTATGGCTTAAATGCTGTTTGAATAAATTATCAACATAATTATAGCTCAAAATACCGGTTTTGACCACATTTTCCGGAGTAGCCAAATCAAGCCATAATTCGTTTAGATTACCGCTTCTAAACCATTGCGCCAAAGGCACGGCAAAACCCTTCTTGGGTCGGCCTATTATTTCTGGCGGCAACCGGCCGGCCATCAGTTCTTTGAGTAAAAACTTGGTCTTGTTGGCGCGAATCTTGTAATTCAACGGCAGATGATTTACGAAATCCGCCAATTCGTAGTCCAAGAATGGCGCTCTAACCTCCAAACTGGCCAGCATGCTGGCGCGGTCGACTTTAACCAGAACCCGTTCTTGCATGTAAAACCTCTGGTAAAAAGCGATAATTTTTGACCAATCATCAAAGTGATTAACAGCCGCGGAAAAATCAGTAATATCATCCAGCAGGTCTTCTTGGTTAAAATGATCGGGCATAAATAAATTCGGCAGTTCAGCCAAAGAAAAGGTGCTTAGCCAGTTTTGGTGGCGCACCAGCGGATTGCTGGCGGCTTGAACGAATTTTCGCAGCTTAAAATCCAGGCTGAAATAAGAATCGCCACTCATTGGCAAATTATTTACAATCCGCGTTAATATTTTTTTTGCCAAAGCCGGCAAATGGCGATAAAAACCGTAAAAATATTCGGCTTGAAATGTTTGATAGCCACAGAACAGTTCATCGGCCCCATCGCCGCCTAAAGCGACCGTGACTGTTTTTTTGGTAAAATCAGACAAAAGATAAGTCGGTAAAACAGAGGCATCGGCCAAGGGTTCGTCCAGGTGTTGGCCGACTTTAGCCACTATGTCCAAAGCATCCTGGCTAGTTAAAATCGCCTCATAATGGTCTGACCCGATGTGTTTGGCCACTTGCCGAGCGAACTTGCCTTCGCCAAATGTTTTTTCTTTAAAATCAATGGAAAAAGTTTTAATTTTTTGACTGGCGTCTTGGCTGGCATACCAGGCGATTGTGCTGGAATCAATGCCGCCGCTTAAAAAAATACCCAAAGGCACGTCCGACACCAAGCGGCTGGCCACGGCTTGGCGCAATCTGGCGTCAAGCTCATTTTGAGCATCCGCGATGTCCGGGGCCGTGTCCGTTGCCTGAAAATTCGGGCGCCAATATTTTTTGATTTCCACTTTGCCTTGGTCAAAAACAAGATACTCTGCCGGGCCTAATTTATAAACGTTTTTCCAAGGAGTATGCGGGCAAGGAATATAATCGTAAAAAAAATATTTCCGCAATTGTGCCTGGTCCAAAACAAAATCAATATCAGGATATGGCATCAATGCTTTTAATTCTGAAGCAAAAACGAAATTACCATTCTGCTGGCTGTAATAAAGCGGTTTTTTGCCAAGCCGATCGCGCCCTAAAATTATCTTTTTTAACCGGCTATCCCAAATCGCGATAGCGAACATGCCGTTCAATTTAGCAAACACACTTTCCCCTGCTTCCTCATAAAGATGGACAATGACTTCGGTATCGGTTTGGGAAGTAAATTTATGGCCTGATTGTAAAAGGCCCTGCTTGAGATCTTGAAAATTATAAATCTCGCCGTTAAAAACAATGATGATTGTTTTATCCTCATTATAAATCGGCTGGGCTCCGCCTTTGACGTCAATTATGCTCAAACGTCTGTGCCCTAACCCCACATTGCCTTGATAATAAAAACCCTCGCCATCCGGACCGCGGTGCGTTAAAGTATCTGACATTTTTTTTAATAAAGACGCGTCGCCTCTGCCGATAAAACCAGTAATGCCACACATATCATTGACAAAATATGATATTTAGTTTATAAATAATAGTCAAATAATTAACAAAAACCGCTCATTCCATCATAAGGGGGATCCCCGGTGCAAACCTACACACACTTGTCTGTTGGTTGTTTGCTTGGCGCCCTCTGCTTCCCACGGAATCATTGGGCACAGGCAGCCTTCGTCGCTGGCTCTATTGCTCCAGATGTAGTTTCGGCGGCTAAATTCGCCCTGGACAAAAGCCATGGCATCCAACCCTTTAGCCATGAGTCTAAAGGGCTGTTGATTCTCACAGAGATCAGCCACTCCATCCCTATCTGGCTGTTTCTGGGATGGCTGGCGCAGGCTGCTTGCCCATGGCTACTCGTTAAGTCGCTTGTTAACGCCTTCTGGCTCGGCGATTTAAGCCATTTGGCGATTGACGCCCTTACTCATGCCAATAACAAGGAGTGGACTGTGGGCATGCTCTGGCCAATACCGGGACATTTGCCCGGCTGGATCGGCGTCTGGGAATATCGTTATGGCAACGGCATTCTGCGGCCAAAGCCGGTTGAAGCCGTGATACTCGTCCTCTCGGCTCTGGCTGCGCTCTGGCTCTGGCTATAGCCAGGCATTATTGATCCCCCTCCGCCGTAAGGCACCCCCCGGCGACCTGTTGAACCAACCAGGCGCCGGCTTTTTTTACTGCTCCGAATTATTGTCAAAATTAATTTTTTCCTTTACCAGATAAGTCGGCTTGTCCTGCCCCTCGTAATAAATGCGAGTCAACATCTCCGCCAGCAGACCCAAGAGAATAAACTGAATCGCGAGCAGGCCCAAAAACACGGTCAAAAGAGGCAGCGGGGTGGAAATGAATGATATATGATGCCACTCGCGCAGATAAACGGCCAACAGTCCGGAACATAAACTTAACGCCAAAGAATAAAAGCCGACCTTGCCAAAAAAATGCATGGGCTTGGTGAAGTAATTGCTTAAAAATTTCACCACCAGCAGATCCAAGACAACCTTAAAGGTTCTGGAAATGCCATATTTTGTTTTGCCAAACTTGCGCGCGCGGTGATTGACAATAATCTCGGTTGTCTTGGCGCCAAACCAAGCCGCGTAAGCTGGCATAAACCGATGCATTTCGCCGTACAGCTTCACGTCTTTTATCACTTCGCGGCGATAGGCTTTCATAGTGCAACCATAATCGTGCAGATGTATGCCGGTAATTTTGGAAATTAAAGCATTGGCCAGCCAAGAAGGAATTTTCCTCGACAACATTTTATCCTGCCTATGCTTGCGCCAGCCGGAAACGACGTCATACCCTTCATTCATTTTAGATATGAACAGCGGAATATCCTGCGGATCATTCTGTAAATCGGCATCCAGGGGAATTATAATTTCTCCCCGGGCGTGGTTGATGCCAGCCGCCAAGGCCGCGGTTTGGCCGAAATTCTTGCGAAAATTTATGACTTTCACCCACGGTTTATTTTTCGCCGCTTGCACCAACACCGGCCAACTTTGGTCCCGCGAGCCATCATTGACAAAAATGGCTTCGAAACTGGCCCCAAATCCTGCCAGCGCCATCTCTATTTCACTAATAAGAATCGGCAAATTTTCCTCTTCATTATAGACTGGGATAATTAATGAAATCATATTAGTTCCATTGCGCCTTAGATTGGCGTTCATAAAGATTAGCGTATTCTTTAGTCTGTTTAACTTTTTGCCACCAACTCTTATTATTCAAATACCAGGCCACGACATCATCAATGCTTTCCTCTAAAACGTAATTACGCTGCCAAGACAACTGTTTCTCTAATTTGCTAGAATCAACCGCGTAGCGCATATCGCCGCCCGGTCGGCCACCAATATGATTCCTATGTTTGGCTAATTCCACCTGTAAACTTTTTGCGATTAACTCTAAAATTTCCAGCACGCTTTTTTCCTCACCCGCGACATTATAGGTTTCAAAAATTGTGCCCTGATGAATAATCAGATCAATCGCCGCGCAAAAATCTAAAACATGCAACCAGCTCCTGATTTGTTGCCCATTGCCATGAATCGGGATCAATTTGCCTTCAATAATATTAGATACAGCCAAAGGAATTAATTTTTCCGGATATTGATAAGGCCCATAGTTATTAGATCCCCGGACGATTATAGCCGGGGTGGCAAATGTCCGCATATAAGACTTGACTAACATCTCGGCCCCGGCCTTAGACGCGGCATAGGGATTAGACGGGTTCAAAAGCGTCTCTTCGTTGGAAAAACCAATTGGTACATCGCCATAGACTTCGTCAGTTGAGATATGTACCAATTGAGTGCCCGGATATTTTCTAATAGTTTCAATCAAATTGCGCGTGCCGTTAATATTGGTTTCAATAAAATCCGAAACATTAAAAATCGAGCGGTCAACGTGCGTCTCGGCCGCAAAATGAACTACATATTTAAACCTGTATTCTTGAAAAATTTTATCTAAAAGATCCTTATCGCAGACGTTCCCCAAGATAAAAGTATAGCGATCGCCTCCCGGTTCTTTGGCAACCTTCTCTTGCACATCAATTAAATTCTCTTTATTACCAGCGTAGGTCAACGCGTCCAGGTTCACAATCCGGTATTCCGGATATTTAAAAAACAGGTGCCGAATAAAATTGGAGCCGATAAATCCGCACCCGCCGGTAATTAATATATTAGTGTAATTATCTGACATATTTATAGATGATTTTTATACCACTCGATTGTCTCTTTTATCCCCTTTTCCAGACTGTATTTTGGATGCCAAGCAAGGTTTGCGTATGTTTTTGTCATATCCGCTACGCACATGGCGCTGTCATAAGAAGCGCCATGATGCGAGCCCCATTTCACCGCGCTAGTCGAGCTTGTTTCTTTTATGACCAAATTGACAAGTCCGCCAATGGTTGTCAGCTTCCCGCTGCCGGCATTAAAAGTTTCTCCCGGAAAATCCTTCGCCCTTGACGCCACTATCAAATAAATATCCATTATATCTTTAATATAAATAAGATCCCGGGAAACAGCTGGCGAGGTTAAGCTGATGTCTTCATTTTTAAGGGCTTTGGTTATAATCTCATAGACTAGCCTCCCGGGTTGCATGCTGGGGCCAAAAGGCGTAAAAAGGCGCAGAGTGACGATCGGTTTGTTCCTCAATTTCGCCACTGACCGGGCGTAGTGTTCGGCGGCTAATTTAGTAATGCTATATATCTCCGGCGGCTCGCTTGAGTCGCTCTCTTTGATTGGTTTTGATTTAACGCCATATTCTAAAAAGCTTCCGGTGTTTATAAAAAAATCATAGTCAATATCGGCCGCGGCTTCAATCAAATTGGTGGTGCCCAGCAAGTTGTCTAGGATAACGTCCTTATTGCTGGCTGTGATTCCGCTGAATATATTTGACACGGCTAAATGAAAAATACCAGCCGGTTTAATTAAGCGAATAATTTTTTCCAGTTCCTTAAACTTTCTCAAGTCGCCTTGATGCACTTTCAGCTTCGGCAAAATATCTTTTATCCGCCAAGGTGCGGCAAGGGCACGAGTCAAAATATGAACCTCATAATTCTCCTCGATCAATTTTCTGATTAAATTCGAACCGACAAAACCAGTGGCCCCGGTTATGAATACCCTTTTTGTCATATTATTTATTTAACCCCATATTAACGGAATAGGCAAGTATAAAACGCCTTATTAATTTACCCCTGTTTTCCCAACTATATTGGCCAACCTTAGCTTGCGCCAAACGCGCCCGTTCTAATAAAGATGCTTGATTATTAATACTAGTTATAATTTTTTGTCGCAGATCAAGACTGTCGTCGGGAGTAAAAAAGACTGCCTCTTTGGAATCTAAAACCTCGCGGATCGAGGGCAAGTCAGAAGCGATAATGGGTGAGCCTGAAACCATGTACTCAAATAATTTTAAGGGCGAGGTATAGCGCGAAGAAATTTTTTCTTTGGCGCTGTTGGGAATTACCAAGATATCGGCGGCGGAGAGCCAAGCGGGTATTTCTATCTGCGGACGATGACCCATAATATGAATATTGGCGGCCCGATATTCCTTATCAAATTTGGCCACGTCTTCTTTTGTTCCGCCGACAAGATACACGTGAATATCCTCGGGTAGTTTTAGGGCCGCGCGCGCCAGGATATCCGCTCCTTTCCACTCGTACAAATGACCGGCATAGAGAACCATCTTCTGCTGTAATGGAATCGCCAGCCCTGAGCGCGCCTCCTGCCTGGTCAAATTATTGTCAAATCTGGCGGCATTAAATCCATCGCGGGCAACCAATATCTTTTTCTTATCCACGCCCCACCCCACCAAATCATCCCGCAACCCGTTGCTGATGACTATCAATCCCCGCGCACGCTGCCAAGCGCGCCGATGCAACCAAGTCGGCCGATTTGGCAGGCTATGGACCTCGTAAAATACCAGCCTGATACAAGCCAGAACAGCCGCTACATAAAAATCCCGCGTGTAGATAATATCGCCGCTCTTACCGACAAACCAGGCGTAAATCAAAGACGAGATTGTAAAACTGCCGGCTTGAAGCATGAAAAAGAATGTTTTAAAAAACGACAACCACAACAAATCCAAACAAAAAATTTCTTTGAACGAAAAAGTCCGCGCCAAGTCATAATACAAAAATGGATTTTTATGATTAACGCCAATCCGGCGGGCGGAAACAAGCGCAACCTCTGTCTTTGGCCATTGTGAAAAAGCACGGCAATTTTCCATAATCTGCGCGCCATGAGCCTTTTCTGTGGGCAGGCGGACATTGGAAATATATAACAATCTCATACCTTGGGGTTAGTTGGTAAATTATGGGTCACGCAGGCGAAACTTAACCGTTTATCCTCAATAAAATTAATTTCCCCGAACTTCCCGGCCAAAAAACCCAACCACTCTTTTTTGGTGTAATAAAAATGTTTCGGGCAACGCTGGGAAAGTAAATACAATATATGGATATACCGTAAAATAGAAAACTTTCTTTCCGTCAAAGAAAAAACGATATAGGGGCTCCTTATATTTTTAAATAACGAGATTATTTCTTCGGCCGTTAAATAATCAAGAAACCCCATCCCCACCGTAATATCAGCCGCCGGCAACTGGGCTGATATGGCGTCGATACGGTAAAATTCGCATTGATAGGCCAAGCCCATCTCTTGGCTTAATTTTTTGGCCCGGTTAATGGCTTGTTCGGAAATATCCAGGCCAATAATTTTTTTCACTTTACTATTCTTGCACAAATCAAAGGCAAAATAACCCGAACCGCAACCGAGTTCCAACACTACCTTGCCATCGACCAAAGGCAATATGGTTTCCAAAACAGTTTTATTACGAAACAAAACCGGCTTCCTAAAATAAGAAGCCAATCTTTCAATAAAAGAAAGATGGCTCGCGCCATGCATCGAATCTTCCCACTCGATAATTTTATTATTCCAATACTCTTTGCTGTTCATAGTAATGCTTGAATGATGTAAAGTTATGTTTTTTTAATAGCTCCTCAACTGAATTTAATATGTTGATTGTATAAGGAAGACACAACGGATTTTGTCTTAATATCTTTGTCACAAAAGAAAAGCCTCTGATTGTTTTGGTTTGGTACATCTGCCAAGGGTGGATAAATAGAATAGCGGGTTTATTCTTTTTGTTAACATGATTTATGAAGTAAGAAATTTTTGAGCCAAAAAGCGCTATAAATAATCCGCTGCCAAAAGGCATTTGCTGGAACAGCATTTTTATTGATAAATTTTGCGGTAATAGCAAATCCTTTTTTCTGTTGGACCAAAAAGGTATAGCCGATACCGGAATCTCCGCCACCCCGTCAATCGACTGAATCATATAATCGCCATAGGTGGATGAAGAATACGTAAATCCGTGTTGTACCAGCAATGACATGGCGGGCCGGGTAATGTAAATATTGGGAGCTCGAAATCCGGCGGGCTTGAATCTTTTAATAAAATCGGCCGACTGTTTTAATTCATTGGCCAATATTTCACTGTTGTATAAGATGGGATGGCTCTGAGTATGATAACCAATTTCATGCCCGGCCTCTATAATCGCCTCAATTGCCTCGGGGTACCAGTCGTAAATCTCGGCCACGACAAAGAAAGTGGCTTTTTGATTATATTTTTTTAAAAGTTTAAGAATTTGCTCAATCGCCAAACAACTGTAATTGCTGTCTAAAAATTTTCTATCAGCGCTGCTTAAATTCCGATCCAATCTTAAGGCATCGTCATAAAAATGGACCCACGATTCAACATCAATTGATAAAATATTTTGTATATCCGCCATATTATATTATAATTACGCCACTATGTCTTTTTTGCATTCCCTGATCCAATTAGCGGCCAAATTGCCCGTTGATCTGAGTCAGTCTAAGTATAACCATTCGAGCAAAGGAAAACTTATCGCCTTGGCCCGCGTCCCCCAGGCATTACCCAGCGCCACGGCGTTGGATTTGGGATGTGGTGATGGATGGTGGTCGGACCAATTAAAACATCTGGGTTTTGCCGTAACTGCTGTTGACCAAGAAAGAGAATACCCAAATAAAGATTCGGCTCAACGTTATAAAGACATGATTGCCATGAATTTAAATGAACCATTGCCCTTGCCTGACGCTTCTTTTAATTTGGTGTGGTGCAGTGAGGTAATCGGATTTTTAAAAAACTATCAGCAAACTATAAAAGAAATACGGCGCGTGTTAGAACCGGGCGGAACCTTTATTTTTACCACCCCCAATTCATTTTCCTGGCTCCATTATTTTTTTAAAATGTTTGGCCTCTCTAATCAAGATTGGCATCATGAGAAGCATATTAATTTCTTGCGTCTCAATGATATTAAACAACTTTTTCCCGAAGCGCAAGTATTCGGATATTTTCCTTATCTGATTATTAAAGCCACTATTCAGTCAGGAGTGGGATTACTCTCACCCACTTTTGTTATTATCGGAAAAAAACAATAAAAACTATCTTATTTTTTTGTAAATCATGACTTTTCCCTCAATAGTTTTATCCAGTGTATAATGCTCGTCAAGTATGGTTGCATATTTATCCTCCAGTTTACGGTCCGCCCCAAAAATAATGATACCCGGCAAATTAGCCGCAGATAAAGACAATGGATTTAAACCCAAATCTCGCAATCCGTAAGTCGAGATAGTCTGCAGCCGCCTGTGGGCGGGAATCAGCGCCGCCACCGGTGGCATATCAATCAAGCCGACTATTTCGTCTGGGCTGTAATTTTCTTGCACATAATTAAAAGTTGCCTGGGGTGCATTGGAATAAAATAATTTAGCGCCGGTAAAAAGATATACGAATTGGAACAATATCAGAAAACTAAAACAAACAATCGTCAGCAGGCGCGAATATCCGCGGGAAAAAAAACGATTTATTAAAACCTTTAATGACGGCGCCAGTAAAATAAAAATTAACAACTGAACCGCCGCCAGATAATGAAAAATAGTTATATTTTTCAAAAAATAAAATATTGCTCCCAGACTGTAAAAGCCGGCCAATAAAAAAAGTGGCCGATTCTTTTTATAAAAATCTCTATCAAAATAAGCCGCAACCGTTACCACTAAGGCGAGAAGCGAAAAATAAACAAGCGTCGAGGAATGAGGCCAAGCGATAAGATTATTTTTGATATTAATGATTGAGTTTAATCCCTCTCTTTCATAAGGATTGGAAAAATGCGTGCCCAGCACATTCCAGGTGGCTGGCGCCAACGCGGTTGCCGAATAAATCACAATCCAAACAATAAACGCCAAGAATGAGCTAGCGCCGAGTTTGAATAAATTGCTAAAAAAATTTCTTTTTTGCCAAAGCAAAAGCAGCACAAAAGCGGGAATAAAAAAAATAAAAACGGATGGTTTACTGATAATCGCCAGGCCTAAAAATATTCCGGCCATAAAGATATTGTTTTTGTGCAAATACCAAATCAGGCATAACAGAATAAAAACAAACCCGGGAATTTCGCCCATCACGCTCCGGCCATTGCCATAAAAAGAAGCGAAAGTGGCCACTAAAAACGTGGCCAATAAGGCCGTATCGGCTCCCCAAGTTTTCTGGGCAAAAATAAACAAACAAACGACGAGCGCCGTCATCCAGACAAGCATATAAAGTCTGGCTTGTTCCAAGCCAAAACCGAAAATTTTAAAAACCAACGCCAGAGGTAAGGTGGTTGTATAACCGGTTGACCCAATAGTCGGCCCGCGCCCGGAAAATGTCAAAGGCGCCACCACAAGATCAAGTTGGCCGAATTCAGAAAAATTCCTAGCCAATTCTATATTAATTCCCTCGTCATACCAGACCGCCGGCTTAGTGGTAAGCGTCCGAGCCGAATAAACATTAACAAATATAATAATCAGGGCTAATCCTAACCAAACATAATTTTTTTTTATTAATTCCATAGCAATTTTGTCACCATAATTCGACATCTTTTATAAAACGAGGCCGGGCTTTAGTTTCTTTGTATATTTTTCCAATGTATTCTCCAACTACGCCTAGTCCGATAATTTGTAACCCGCCAACAAATAAAACAGCGGCCAGCAGCCACGACGCCAGACTGTTAGCCAATATATCGACCATAGTCAAAGCCATAACCGTCATTGCGCCCATCATAACAACAAAACCAATCAGAGTAATAATCCGGAGCGGAATGATACTAAAAGAAGTTATCCCGTCCCAAGCTAATTCCAGGAGCATTTTAAAAGAATATTTCGACTGGCCGCCAGTACGTTCGTGAATCAGATATGGCATGGTTGTTGTCTTAAACCCAAGCAAGGAAAACATGCCACTTAGAAAAATATTGGCCTCACCGAATTCCACTAAAGCATCGACGGCTTTTCTACTGGCCAACCGAAAGTCCGAATCGTTCGATACGCCCAAAAATTTAATCATAGTATTAAAGAGCGCGGTTCCGTATCTTTTGTACCAAGAATCTTTTCTGGGATTCTTTTTAACGCCATAAATCACCTCATACCCTTGGCTAAACCCGTCAATAAATTTTTCCATAACCGATAAGTCGTCTTGTAAATCGGAATTAATGGTTATAAAACAATCCGCCCGCTCGCGGACGCTTAAGAGCCCCGCGATCACGGCGTGCTCCTGGCCAAAATTGCGCGACAACCGCAGCCCTTTGACACGGCTGTCTTGGACGTGTAATTTTTCGATTAAATCCCAAGTTTTATCGGTACTGCCGTCGTTGACAAAATAAATAAAACTGTCTGGGTGAATTTTCGATTTTTGGATTAAATCATCCAAAACCGCCAATAATTTTTTAGCAGATTCTTGGATAATGACTTCTTCATTAAAACAAGGAGATATAATGGCTAATTTGGGGGCGAGTAAACTCATAATAATTTGGATTTAGGCGTCGCGTCTAATAAATAATACTGATGAATAATATCTCAAACTGCTGATTAAGTAAAGCCAAACTCTATCTCTCCCTTTGGCTGGCCTTCTTATTCAGTATGTCCGGAATTAATCTAAAGAAAGAGTCCAAGCGCAGATATTTTTCATACGTTTCCCGGGCGCGTTTTTGCTTTTGAATGAAATCATCATCGCTTAACGCGTTGTAAAAATCAGACAGCTTTGTATCAATTAAATCAACTTCATCATAATTTACAAAAACCACGAATTCCCTGTAATTTATAATATCTTCAAAGGGCAAGACATTATCAGTCTTTATAAAAAGAGGAATCCGGCCCAACGATAAAGCCTCGTAAAATCGCATTGAACAATTGCCGCCGCCCTTAACCGTTAAAATAAAGTCCGAATTCAGCATGTTGTCTATATACTCCGCCCGCGCCTGGGCCGGGTCAAGTTTTATGGTTGTCCGGTGCCCGGAAAAACTCTCCCGAATTTTAAAATTTGATTCCACTAAAGATGATTTCTCTAATATTTTTATGGCCTGACGCCTAAACCACATACCTTGCCGCTCTGGGCCGAGATGCTGATTGCCTGGTAAAAAATTTTTCACCGACCAAATCGCATCTTTAACATAATAAGCCAACTTTTCCCGCGCGCTTCCCAATCGCGCCCAGCCGCAAAATCCAACAACCGGCTTGGCGCCCTTGCGGCGAATAGACAGCGGCCTGTCTTGCAATAAATCTTCCCCATAAACGGGCATAATAATTTCGTTTGGTTTCTTGTTGCGGCCGTAGCGCGCTATCCGAAAAACTATTGAATTGTTGATGGGTATGTCAATTTCCGGATCACCATGCGCGAAAACAATAACTTTTTTACCATATTTCTCCGCCAGAGCCGCAAATCTTTGCATGTATTCATTCTCCCTGACAAAAAGCAGAAAGTAATCATGGGGCAGTAAAAAATAATCAGCGTCATTGGGGTCGGCAACAATCTCAAAGATTGGCTCCGTATAATGAGCGAAAACATTGTTCATGAAAAGACTACGCTCTTTTTTTTGCACGCCTAAATTCGGGTATAATACGGGCAAATGGGAAATAGTTAACGGCTGACCAATATATACTTTAACCATAAATTATCATTTAACAGCTTCAATCCACAAACTTTGACCAACCACGGTAGTTAAATACTGACGAATCTTAGCCGGTAGAAAACGTCCTAAAGATAGGCAGTGATGCGGCCAATGATCAATGGCCGTGGTGGTATCGTGGATGCTGACGCGGCATTGGCTGAACCGGCCGAACATTCTTCGTATTTGCCGTGAACTATAAAATTTAGTTAATTGATTTCCGCCTTGATAAACACCGTCTGTGTAACGATTGGCCAGTTGTTGTTTAGTCATCCTCAATAATCTACCGCGCAAAATGCCTTTTGAAAGCCAAATATACCACCACCAGTGCAAGGAATGCTTATTATACATCATGCCCGCCATTCTGCCACCGGGTTTTAAAACACGATATATTTCGCTTATTGCCTGCTCGGTATTCGGCATGTGCATTAAACACCCCCAAGCCAGAACATAGTCAAAGGTATTATCCGGCCAGGGCAGAACCTGGGCATCAGCCACCCGGATATCGGTCGCGGGTAAACCAAAAATAGTAAAACGCGTCTTGGCTAATTCCACGGCCTTGGGAGTGATATCAATGGCCGAGACATCAGCGCCGACTCGGGCAAATTGTTCCGTGCTCCAGCCAGTGCCAATCGCAATGTCTAAAACGCGCTGGCCAACCAAACTCTCATAATCAATCACGGCCGACAAAGGGCGGCTGTCGCGCTGTCCCCAGGGGGTCCATTTAATGAATTTCCGATCCACTTCCCGAAAAAACGCCGCATCGGGCTTTATTTCCTTTTGCTCCAACGGATTATAAGTAAATGGATTGTCGTTCCACCAATTTGTTACCTTCTTGTTCAGTTCTTCGTTTTCTTCCGTCATAATACGTTTATTTATTAAATTGTTTCAGCCACACCTGGAAAGTTAAAAGCGACCAAATCGTATTCAAAGCGTATTGCCGGCCGCTTAAATGACTATCAAAAACAGTTCTAATGGCCTTAAAGTCCAAGTACTCTTGAGCGGCCGGGTTATAATCCGGTGACAAAATCTCTTGCGCCCAATCTTTAAGATCGCCGCGCAACCATTTAGCCATTGGTGAAAAGAAACCGCGCTTGGGTTCATTATACACAAAATCGGGAAGATACTCTTGCATGGCCTCTTTAAAAAGTTTTTTACCGGATGTCCGGGAATCCATATTATATTTGGCCGGAATACGCATGGCTAATTCAACCAAATCTTTATCAAGCAATGGAACGCGCACCTCCAGGCCATGCGCCATGCTCATGCGGTCGGTCCGATTTAAGGCATCGTCTAAAAGCCAGGTTTGCATGTCCAGATACTGCAAAGCCTTGGTTGAATCTTTGGGATTGAGCGCGCCGGAATTTGCAAAAAACTTCTTGTTAAAAAAATCGCGAGTAACACCCGGCCGATTAAAATCCGGGTTTAGCACCTGGCCGAGAGTTGTTTCTTTTTGCGCCATAAACAATAGCAGACGATCAACGCCGGATAAAGTATTAAGCTTGTTAAAGAGATCGATTTTACCGGCTAAATTAAAAAATCTCTGGCTGATAAAGTTATTCCGCAACCAGGCCGGCAAATACTGCCAGCGATCAATTAAGTGATTAAGATAATAACGGTCATAGCCGGCGAATAATTCATCCCCGCCGTCGCCCGACAGAGCCACAGCCACGTGTGGCTTAGTGGCTTGGGCTAATATATACATGGCGGTTTGCGTATGATTGGAGACCAAATCATCGGCCTGCCACACGACCTTGGCAAAATTATCGCGCACATCCCGCGCCGACATCATCAAACTGGTATGCTCACTGCCAAAATACGCGCTCGTTTTTTTGGCAATCGCGAAATCAGCGTTATATTTTTCCGACTGAATGTCAGTAGCAAAACCCACGCTGAATGTTTGTGCTTTATGACCGGAGATTTCGGACATCAAGCCCAGTAATACAGTGGAATCAATACCACCGCTCAAATAAAGGCCCAGTGGCCGGTCGGAAACCAATTGGCGT
>Ga0155991_106_pt1 | contig 25037 bp, 27 predicted proteins | sample RifCSPlowO2_02_FD_107645 | JGI IMG/M metagenome (GOLD analysis project Ga0155991, IMG submission 107645) | Candidatus Komeilibacteria bacterium RIFCSPLOWO2_02_FULL_48_11
ATTATATCATTAAACCGGTTGAATTTAGAGTCCGACCACTATACTAGACCTTTCCAGCCTTTATTTTGTTTGCCGGTTTCATAAGTGGTAACTTTGTATTGTTTCGCTAACTCTCTTAGGTTTTTACCAATTGCATTTTTCAGATTTCGCATGGCTACTACCCGAGTAATAATTTTCATAGGTTTATATTAAAGAAGTCCTTCTTTAAGATCATTGTAACGCTTTGCGGACAAATCCAAATATTTTTTTTCTAAATCAACTCCGATAAACTTCCGGCCATTCAAATGAGCCGCTATACCAGTAGTCGAGGAGCCAGTGAATGGATCAAGCACTAAATCACCCTTGTCCGTGCTGGCCACAACTATTCTTACTAATAAATCAACAGGCTTTTGGGTTGGATGTTTACCAAACTTCTTCTCTTCTGTTTTTGGAGTACCAATTGCCCAAACACTTCTCATTTGTTTGTTCGGTTTTTTGAGAAAATCATTCGCCCAAGCGCCATTTTTCATTTCTTCATAATTAAACTTATGCTTACCCTTTTTGTCTTTTCTGGCCCAAACCAAAGTTTCATGGCTGGCTGTAAAAAATCGGCAACTTAAATTAGGAGAGGCATTGGGCTTAAACCATGTAATGTCATTCAGAATATGAAACTTGTTCACCTGCAGAGCAAAGCCGCATTGGTAAATCGAGTGATAAGTACCGCTAATCCAAATCGTGCCGCCTGGTTTTAATACGCGGTGGCAAGCTTTTGTCCATTCAAGATGAAACTCAAAATCTTTCTTTAAGCCATTACTGACATCCCACTGCCCCTTGTTCACGCTCACCATTTTACCGGCATGCACAGTAAAGCCACCGTTTGAGAGCAGATATGGTGGATCGGCAAAAATCATGTCAATGGAATTTTCCGGCAACTGTTCTAGGATTTTCAGACAGTCAGCATTGTAAAGCACAAAATTACCCTTGGAAAAATAGGGTTTATATTTAACAGATTCAAGTATTTTTTTATTCCCCTCCATACTTTTTTTCAACTTTTCTTTAGGTTTCCTCATGGCCTAATAAAACTTCCAGTCTCATATTTTTAAGTATGGATAAAATTGTTCCTCGTTTATAATTTGTTTCTTTTTTACAAATTATTCTCTTATAACTTCACGAACCTCACCAATTGTTTCAATATTCCAATCAATCATATCTGGCGATGGAAGAAGTTTTTGTAGCAACTCAAAAATCTGATCATCTACAAAGTCCTGCCTCTCTATTTCTTGTTTTGCTAGTTCTTTCATAATTTAACATGATTTGCCTTAATTTTACCTTTCCAAAGCCCCAAAGTCAAAAAATGTATTTCTTCGCCTAACTTAAAACCTCACTTCTAATTTTCCGGCCATGGAATTTTGAATGGAAAATTCCAGATGCAAAGTCAAACCGATTTTAGAAACCCAAAGATCGCCGCCGTCGGAGGAGGTAATCTTATAGCCCAGTTCTTCATATTTCTTCTGTATCGCTTCCACGTCGGCGCGCGTGTCCGGGCGCGGGAAAACATAAGTCAGCCACATGCCGGGCAGGCTGTCTTTCAATTTAACCTTATCGCCAAACACCTCTTTGAGAATCGGTAATAATTCTTCGTTGATGGGTTGGTTTTTCTCGCCAATGGCCGCGACTTCTTTGGCGCTTTCAAAATTAATCTGGGGCCAGGTTTTGGCCGTTGGCGAGGCGCTCGACTGGGTGGCGGTTAAATAAGAACAACTGGGCGCCACTTTACTGCTTTTATAAGCCGTATTGGTGCGGATGGTATTTTTAATATTGGAAACTTTGGCATTGACTTTTTTGTTGATAGCTAAATTAAAACTGCTGACCTTGACGCTCATGGGCTGCATTATTAAATAGGAACTTTGGTCTTCCAGCGATACTTGCGTGCTATTAGCCACATTTTTCACGCCGCTCACATTGCCGTTAACATCCGCCTTGATTAAGAATGTTTCCTCCCAGGGCTCCGGAGAGCCCATTATCATATGCTTGGCAGTGGTGATAATCCGGCCACTGGCCGCCACTCCCCCGTCTTTAGTCGCCTGGATGTCAGAACCGGTTATGTCTTGTTCAATGTTGATTTTTTTAATCCACCGCGGATTGAAATTCGCGTCTGTTCTGACAAGTTCCAGATTGCCCGCCATACCTTCGAGGCTGGAGAAGCCGGACTTACTAGTAATATTGCGCAACAAGACAAATTCATTGTTGTTTGTTTTAGTAACTTTAAAATCGATACTCATTGAACTATTAAATGTTTTTAAACTTTTAGCCCATTGATATTCGCCTTCTGGGCTGATTTTTACCGCCACAAAAGGAATAGATTCTATCAGTGAACTGACACTCGAGTTGCCGGATATAAGCTGAGTGGCGCTAAAGTAGCGCCCAAAAGCGATAAAACCCCCATCCGGCGCCTGTTCCACGGCCCGAAAATCGCCGGCCGAGACGCGCATTTTTACTTTATAGTACTCTGGCGCGCCTGAGGCAGTGGAGGTGGCCATCATTTGCTCCATGGCCGGAGTTTCAATACTTTTGGCCCAAAGCACATTCAAGCTCTTGTCTAATTTTATGACTGCCGGCAAATTGCCCATCGCTATGTCTGTGCCTAAATCCGCCTGTTCGGTAACTCGCGTATCAATATCAGCCAAAGCGATAAAGCTGCCATCAGGCAGATACTTCATGTCTGTGGCCACCCAATTCATTTTTTTGCTCCATTGCGTTTTGCCGTTCTTGTCGAACTTTATTACCACGCTGTAATCAGGCACAGCGCCGGAATCCCCTATTTCCTGGCCCTGACTGATACCGACAATTTGTTTTAATTTGGCGAGCAAGATGACGCCGCCATCAGAAGTGGCCCACAATTTTTGCGGGAAATCCATACTGTAATCGCCGACCATGGTGGACCAGACAACATTGCCTTTGGTATTCAGCTTGGCCACCAAGACATCGCCCCAAAGCTCTTTTTTGCTTTCATACTTGGCATCGTAAAAATCAATAATATCCACGGCCACGACAAAATTGCCATCCTTAGTCTGGACCACCGGCCGCTTGGTGTCAGCCAGCACCCCTTGCGCCGCGCTCTTGCTTCCGAATTGTCGGCTCCACAAAGCATTACCTTTGACATCGGTTTTAACCACGAAAGCGTTCCAAACACCCATGCCAGAACTCAAAACCGTGTCCCCGGTAAGAACATAGCCCCCATCTTTGGCAGCCAACATACCATAACCATCGGCCCGGTCGCGCATGCGGTAGGTTTTAATAACTGTGGGCGAGATGACCGGCGCAGTAGAACAAATGCTTACTTGGGTGTTGGAGATGGTTTCTCCCAATGTCCGGCTGTTGCTGGCTGTGTCCGCGGCCAAAACCAGACTATTTTTTGGGATGTTTGAAATAATAAAACACGCTGTCAATCCCACAATGGCGATTGGCAGAACAACATCAAAAATTATTTTCTGCTTGGTCATGGCTGTGCTTTGCTCTCATTTTACCACCAAGCGTCTTTTTTGACAAAAACACGATCTTTAATTTAGCGGCTGGCAGGGGCGGAAGGAGTCGAACCCTCGCCAATGGTTTTGGAGACCATTGTTCTACCGTTAAACTACGCCCCCTTATTTTTTCTCCACGGCTTTGCTGGTAACCGCGTTTTTGATTATGTCTTTCAGCTCTGGAAACTTATTAAAAAGGTATTCAAAACGGTTCAATGATTCACTGGTCTGCTCGTTGAAAAGCGGCGTGCCGCCGGTATAGACCGTGTCTTTTTTGTCGCCAAACTGATTAAGCTTGTTCTTAGTGAGCCACTCCTCAACCGCAGCTTTTTCTTTGTCGGTCAAATCTTTGATAAAAGACTCGCTGGTGCCGCCCGCAAAATTAAGCGTCCGATCCTGGGCGCGCTTAATTTGTTCGGACAAAGGCTTGGCAATGTTCTGCTGAAAAAAATTACCCAGCCTGTCCGTGGCTTGATTGACTCCGCCTGTTTTTGAACAAGAGACTCCCAAAAACGGAACCGCAGCCGCCAGTAAAATTAACGCTAATCCTCCGCGCATATATTGGCTATTTAGTTTCCTTATGCAAGGTGTGCTGGCCGCAGAACTTGCAGTGCTTTTTCAGTTGTAGCCGGGTCTGCAAGGTTTTCTTGTTTTTACGGCTGTGGTGCGTAATGCGCTTGCACTCGGTGCATTCAAGTTTGACGAGATTGTCTTGAGGCATAATTTTGGTAATTCCCGCCAAAGGCGGGTCAGCCTTTGGCTGAGGTTTATTAATTGATTACTGGAGCCATCTCCCGGGATCGAACCGGGAACCTACGGTTTACAAAACCGTTGCTCTACCAGTTGAGCTAAGATGGCGAGGCTGAATTAAATCGCTTGGGTATAATAATAAAAAATCGGCCAAAAGTCAATCCCGCACCATTACCAACCGCGAATCTTGGTCAACACTGAACAGAGGCGCAGCCGTCGCGCTGCGCGCTTTGCTTATTGATTATTAAAAATTTGCAAACAGTAATGGTGCGGGACTATTTCTGGCACACTGGGCAATAGGCCGTGCTCCGGCCCCCAAGGCGGCTCTTTTTGATGATGGATTTTTTGCAGCGCAGGCATTTCTCCCCGGCCCGGCCATAGACTTTCAGAAATTTAACGAAATTGCCGCGCGCTCCTGAAGCGTCGCGGAAATCACGGAAAGTGGTGCCGCGCTTGGCAACTGCTTTTTTAAGAATTGACTTACAGGCAATGTAAAGTTTCTTTATCTCCAGTTCTGACAAACTGCTGCCCAGACGAGTTTGGAGGATACCAGCGGCAAAACAAGCCTCATCAGCATAGATATTGCCAATGCCGGCAATGTATTTTTGGTCTGTAAGAATTTTCTTAATCGGAGTTTTCTTGCCAGCTACTAGTTTTTTAAAAGCTGTCAGAGTAAATTCTTTGGATAAAGGCTCTAAACCATATTCGGAAAAAATTCTCTCTTTCTCTTTTTTATCCACGAGCTTCATATAACCGAACTGCCGCATGTCATTAAAATAAAGATGCGAGCCATCGTTGAAATCAAAAATAATGTGGGAAAATTTATTTGGCAATTCCGTGCCTGGCGGCGGCTGGGGGTGCCCGCCGCCGGAAACAGAGTGTCCGCGCTGATACAAAAGCTGACCAGTCATTTTCAGATGAATTAATAAAAAGCGCTCCCCTTTTTTAAGAGTAGCGACCAAAAGTTTGGCGCGGCGGTCCAGTCTGACAAAACTATTACCAGCGAGTATTCTGATAAAAGACTTGAGCGGACTTCTGACCAGCTTTTTTTTGATGACTATGACTTTAGCGATTTTCTTGCCAATGACGCGCTTTGACAAGTCGCGGCGAATGGTTTCAACTTCCGGCAGTTCGGGCATAACCAGCGTTACTTTCTTTTCTGTAAATGTTTAAAAAATTCAATCTGTTGCAACCTCTTTAGTGCATCTTTTTTAGAAGTGTACCTGCCAAATACTCGGCCGGCGCTTTCCGACAAAACCACAAATTTGCCTTTGATTTTTTTAATCATGTTAATTGAAATGCGCAGGGAGGGATTCGAACCCCCGAAGGCACTGGGCCAGCAGATTTACAGTCTGCCGCGTTTAACCACTTCGCTACCTGCGCACAAATATGTTTTTAATGGAGCCGTTGGCCGGGATTGAACCGGCGACCTACTCCTTCACTTTATACCTCTATTTCACAAAAACTCGCTTATAAGAGGGTTAGACTGTATCTTGAGCATACCTTTCGGCTTAGCTCCCCTTGTCAGTCGTTCGCCCGCCTAGGGCGGGACGGTCTGATCCGCCCAGGGCGGACTTTAACCGTAATTCGGGATTCAATATTGAATTTCTTCAATAATGGGCAAATAAATTACCATGGAGTTGCTCTACCAGCTGAGCTACAACGGCGTATAAATTTTTAAGATAAGGCTTTCACTTTTTCTTCCAGCTCCCCCAATTTGCCGTGGTCGGGATTGACTTTCTTTATCTTGTCTAATACTTCTTGAGCCAAAGATTTGTTTCCTACCAGTATACTCACTTGCAAAAGTTGGTCAAGCACCTTGGGATTATTCGGTTCCAGGGCCTGGGCTTTCTGCAGGCTGGAAAGCGATTTTTCGTTGTCACCAAGGGATTGGTAGACTTCGGATAAGTTAAGATGGTATTCCAGAACTTGGTTATTTATGGACAGGGCGTGCAAATAAAGATTTTTGGCTTTGGCCAAATTGCCGGCGATTTCCTCAACCAAAGCCAGAAGCGCGAAAGCCTGGTCGTGCTGCGGCCAGTTTTTGGTTACATATTCAAAAGTTTCCCGGGCCTGGTCCCATTCCTGCCGCTTGACGTAGATCTTTCCCAGCCCATCGTAAGCCGCGAGCACGCCGGCATTGAGCTTGAGCGCCTCCAAATAATCGCCCTCGGCCTCGGTTAATTTGCCGGCTTCAAAAGCGGCGCGAGCTTTGTCTAAAAGCTCCTGGAGCTTAAGCTCTGATTTCTGACTGGTGTCAGGTAAAGGCGAGGCGGTGTGGAAACGGTAAGTGCGCTCCAAAACGCGGATCTGTTTTAACCCGATTTTGTACCAAGCGCCAAAAAATCGCGCCAAGGGCACAAAAACAATGTTCACTTTTTTCCAAAAATTATTGGCCTTGCGCAAGAGCCTGGTTTCTAGAATGGAACTTTTCAGCCGCGCCTCGCGCTCTTCCGGCAAACTGCCAACATCCAAAACCGCGGCCTGCGGCAAATGACGCGCGACAACAATAAGGATGATGCCGAGCGAGAGGATAATAATGATAAGAGGAATGATTGTCAACATAATTGTTAAGCTGGGTTTTAACACCCAGCCTTAACGGCTGCAGCCACTAAAGCCGTAAAAACAGTGGCATCCAACGAAGCTCCACCTACCAAAACCCCATCCACAGTGGGCTGAATTGTGAACTGGGCCACGTTCTCCGGGTCCACGCTGCCGCCGTAAATTATCCGAAGCTGTTCCTGAACCACGCTTGCCGGGAACAGATCATAAAGAGTTTGCTTAATTACCTGGTGGGTGTGCTCGGCTTCATCGCCGGAAACTGCCTGGCCCGAGCCAATCACCCAAACCGGCTCATAAGCCACCACCAGTCGCTGGGCTTCGGTTAGCCACAAGCCATCAAGCGCTTGGTGCAGTTCCTGAATAAGCGCCACTTCTTTTTGGCCTTCCTGGCGCTGGCTAAAACTCTCGCCAATGCAGAGCACTGGCACTAGGCCCACCCGGAACGCGGTAAAAATTTTTTTGCGTATCATGGCTCCGGTTTCAGCTAGATGTTCGCGCCGTTCCGAATGGCCAATAATAACATAACTGGCGCCATAAGAGAAGAGAGCCTGGGGCGATATTTCGCCGGTAAAAGCGCCGCTCTCTTCCCAAAAACAATCCTGGGCTCCAAGCTTTAAACTAGAGCCTTTAATGGCGCTGGCCACGCCAGCCAGTTCCGTAAAGCCCGGGCACAGCACAATTTCGGCTGATTTGTACTTGGCAGTTGCCTTAACCGCCTGGCGCGCCAAAGTTAGAGCTTCGTCGCCCGAAACTTTCATCTTCCAGTTGGCAATGATGAGAGGAGATTTCATATAATGACAAATGTCAAAATCCAAAGTTCAAATCAATGTCAAATGACTAAATACCAAATAAATATTTTTGTCATTTTGATTTTGGCATTTATTTGGCATTTGAGCTTTGACATTTGACATTTTATTTATCCCAGCTATAAGTGCTCTGCGCCCAGACTGCCAAATTTTTCGCGTCTTGAAACCTCTCATCGCTGGAATCAGAACCCAAGACAATAATATACACTTCTTGGCCATTCTTCAACTTGGCTACAACGGCCAGATTGTACAAAGCCTCGTCAAGATAGCCGGTTTTGCCCAAAGTCACCTGGATGATTGAATTCAGCAACTGGTCAGTGTTTTTTACCTCGCGCTCCTCGCCTTTGGGCCCAACTGTAATTATGGCGCTGGCGCGGCTGGTGAGGCTGCGAATTTTTTCGTTTCTAGAAACAGCGTCAAGCAACTTTGCCGCGTCGCGCGTGGAGCCAATATTAGCCGAATCCAAGCCCGTGGGCTCAACAAAACTGGTTTTATCCAGGCCTAATGCGCACGCTGCTGTGTTCATCTTGGCAATGAATTCAGTGGTGGTGGCGGTTTGGGAACGAGCCAATACCATTGTGGCATTATTGGCCGACCCAATCAAGCTGGTGGCGAGATAATCCGCCAGCGTCGCCGATTCGCCGGGCCGGATAAAAGTCGCGCCACCCTCGCGGTCATCATCTTCAGTCATGGCAACGACAGAAGCCAAATTTGGACTTGATTCCAAAAACACCAAAGCAGTCATTAATTTAGTCAAGCTGGCCAATGGCCGAGCCACGGATGAGTTGCTTTCAAACAAGACAGCGCCTGAATCCTTGTCCACCACCAAGGCGCTTTTGGCAGATAGTCGCGGACCCAAAGACAAGACATCGGTCTTCCGCGGCGGCTGGCCGGTTTTATCCCTTAAAGCGCGTTCAGCGCGCGGCTGACTGGATGATAAATACATAGGCTCAATAGTTAATGGCAGGCCTGGCAGGCTACTGGCCAGGGTAGCGAGTAAAAAAGAGAAAATTATCCCGGTCATGTCGCTTCCTCCTTTTCAGTGGCGGCCATAACCTGGGCAATGGTGGCGTGTTCATGAAGTTTTTGATAATCAGGCAGGTCTTTAACCGAGCGCAAACCCAAGAAACGCACAAACTCGGCGCTGGCTTCGTAACGCGGCAAGCCGCCGCGTTCCTCGTGGATGATGATTAGTCCGCGCATGGATAAATTGCGCAAAATCAAACCGCAATTGACCCCGCGAATCTGTTCCAGCTCCGGCTTGGTAATGGGACCGCGATAAGCGATAATCGTCAAAGTTTCCAAAGACGGATCGGTTAATTCGCCTGTCATGTCGCCTTTTAGAAATTCAGACACCAAAGCGGCGTTTTGCGGAGCGGTTACTAGTTGAAAAGTGTCCGAGGTCTCAATGAGTATTATGCCGCTCGCTTTATCGGAGCGGTATTTGTCGCGCAATTTCTCCAAAGCTTCTTCCACTTTATCTTTCGGCTCACTGGTTAAACGCGCCAGCTCCTTTAAAGCGAGCGGCTCCGGGGAAACGAATAATAAGCTTTCTATTTTTGACTGCAAAGACATTTTTTTACGCGTCATCCCGAGTGAGGCGTACTCGCCGAGTCGAGGGATCTCAATGTTTATCCACGAGATCCTTCGGCTTCGCCTCAGGATGACATCTTAGAATACTGCTTAATTAAAATATCGTCGCGCGCTCCTTCTTGCTCGGCTCCCAGCTCCCGCTGTTTGATGAGCTCCAGCAGGGCCAGGAAGCTTACCACCACGTCGGCGCGCGACTTGGCGGATTTTATGAATTCGGCAAAACCGAACTTGGCGCTGGTGGCGAGCAACGACCGCAAATCCTGAATGCGCTCGCCCAGGGAAACGACTTTCTTTAAAGTCTTTTTCGGCAGGGTGATAATGCTCCGCTCTAAAGACGCGATTACCTCTTTGAAGCGGGTGGAAATCATTTTGACTGTAAGTTTTTCCGGCGGAGAAAAAGAAACCTGTCTGCGGAATTTCAACGGCTCGCGGCCAAAAGAGAAATTCTTTTGTTTTATAATCCCAGCCACGACCTTATTGGCGTCGCGATAAACCTTATACATCTTTAGCTGTTCTTCCAAACTGATACCCTCTTCTTCCAGCCCCAAACTCGGCAATAAGGCACGGGACTTAATGACCAGTAACTTGGCCGCAATCAACAAAAAATCAGCCAACTCCTCGCCCGAGAGCTCTCCGCGGCGCTCATCCAGCTTGGCCAAGTACTGGTCAGTTACTTCAGACAAAGACACTTCGGTGATGTCCAGTTTATTTTGTTCAATCAGGTCCAAAAGGAGCGAGAGCGGGCCTTGAAAATTATTTATTTCAACTTGATGCATTTGTTTGTGATTTTGTGTAATGGTAATTTGGCTTGGCGCGATTCCCGCCATTGTTGCACTCGTCTTCTTCCCTCTGCTGTTAACTTTACTTTATCAATGAATAATTTTTCCTTGGTCTTTACCCCGTAGCCGACTAAAAAACCGCGAGCGATTAATCTTTCAATGCTTTGGGTGATTATTTTTTTAAAATTCTCCCCCCGGGCGCGCGATTGGCTCGCTTTATAATTGGCATCCAAAATGCGCCGGCTAATGCTCCCTCCTTTGGCCATAACGCACTCCTCGAGAATATACTGTTGTAAACGGGAAAGCATAAACAAAAACCATTTATTATAATCTTTTTTATTTTTTTATGGCTTTATGATTTTGTAAAAAATTATTTTTTGAAACTATAGATCGCCCTAATTTCCGCTCAATCTGTTTTCGGGCCGTGCCGGCAATTTGGCCGCCCGCCCGGGCATCGTCTTTTAACCGCGGCAGGCCGCGCGTGTCTTTAGTGCGGTGAATTTCGGTGGTTGTCCTTTCGCCGAGCATGGTCAAAATCAATTCAAAGTCATCCATGTGGTCGCGCAGATTTTCCCGTTTCAAACCCTTTAACTTCTTATATTCATGCGGTTTTACCCCGAAAGTCGCTTGGGAAATTTCCGCCGTCAAAATTTCATAATCCCTTTGCTCCCGCGCGCCGCGCTTTTGCCATTCATCGGTTAGCTCATCGCGGATCGCTATGCCGCGCATTCTTTTTTCAATCCAATCCTCCGGATAGCCCTTTAACTTATACAACATCCTTGTGCGCTTGGTGGCCAATTCCGGATTCTCAATCTCCTGTATCCGCTCATAGCCGACTTTGGCCAGCCAGCGTTTGAATGGCTCCGCCTTGGGCGAAGGAATTGATTGGACTATGCGAAAAATGCCCTCGGTATTGGCGCAATTTATCTTTTGTGAGCCGCCCGCGGTTTGGATCAAAAGGGGGGTGGCAATTTGCCCCCACCCTTCGGACAACTCCGGATCACGGCGGCGCATGTCTTTAATGTAGCCGTCCGGCTGGACAGAATCGGTTAAAACAGCCACCACATCAACAATCACAAACCACCATTCTTTGTTATGAATGGTCTTGCGGATTTCTTTCCGCTGAAAAATAGCGATTTTGGTGGTTTTTCTTTCCATGTTCATATTTTAGCCAATTTCAACCATTTTACTGAATCCGGTAAAATGGTTATCCATGTCCACCACCGAAAAATACCACCTTTCTTGTTTCTCGTCATAAATCCGGCGGATTTTTCTGCCTTCAAAAATTACTAATTTTTTGGATTGCATAAACTCTTTAAAATCTCTTTTGATTTTCTAATCCTAGCTAAAAATTTTTTTTCTAAACTCCTGCAATTTTTCTGGCTCCAGCTTCAGGCGCAATACATCTTCAACTATTTCCCTTCCCCAAAATTTTTCACTAAGCGCCACATCTATGAATTCATCAAAATCAACTTTCATTATTTCTATTTTTTCTCCTGAATCAAGCTCGGGTTCTTTAACTTTTTTGCAATTCCTTGCAACAAACAGATGTATGCTCCATTCTATCTTGTGAACCGGTTCATATACTTTTAACAATTCCCAATTATCAGATACCATACCGGTCTCCTCAAGAAACTCTCGTTTGGCTGTTTTAAGTTCAGTCTCGTTTTCCTCCTGCCTGCCGCCGAATAAACTGATAAAATCTTTTTTGGTTGGCTGGCTTTCGTGCGATAATAAAATTTTATCTCCCTGTGTTGCTATAATTTGAATCGTGTTCGACCGCTTGAGCATTTCAAAAGTAGCTTTAGTGCCATCAAACATTTCCTGTTTCCATTGATACACATCAAAAATCACTCCACTGAATACACGTTTGGCTTGTTCTGGTATTTTCATGGTTAATCCTCTTTTACAATCTTAATATTCAACTCCTTCAACTGTTTCGGATCCACCGCGCTCGGCGCGTCCAGCATCACATCCTTCCCCTGTCCGTCTTTGGGAAAAGCGTAAATATCGCGGATGGAATCACAGTCCAGCAAAACCATCAACAGCCGGTCAATGCCTGGCGCATTGCCGCCATGGGGTGGCGCGCCGAATTCAAACGCGCGGATCATGTGGCCGAACTTGGCATCCACTTCCTCTTTGGTATAACCGGCAATCTCAAACGCTTTGTACATTATTTCCGGATTGTGGTTGCGGATAGCGCCGGAAGTGATTTCAAAACCATTCAAGACCAAATCATACTGATAAGCCAAAATATCCATTGGATCTTTGTTTTCTAATGCTTCCAAGCCGCCCTGGGGCATAGAGAAAGGATTATGCGCAAAATCAATCTTACCCGGTTCAATCTCGGACTCGGCGTACATTGGAAAATCAGTCACCCAGAGCCAGGCCGCCTTGTTGTTGTCTTTAAGACCCAAGCGGGCCGCGCAGTCAGAGCGCACCGCGCCCAAAGATTCACACACCACGCGCCACTCCCCGGCTCCAAAAAAGACAATGTCGCCTTTTTTAACTCCTGCTTCTTTGATTATCTTGGTAACAATATCTTTGTCTAAAAACTTCAAGATAGGTGATTTTAATTCTTCATCAACAATGATATAGGCCAAACCTTTGGCGCCTTTGGACTTGGCTATCTCGGTGATGTCATCAATATCCTTGCGGGAAAACTTAGCCCCGCCATCAACTTTCAAAGCATGGACCGCACCGCCAGCTTTCACGGCTTCTTTAAACACGCTGAAATCTGAGTCTTTGACCAGTTCGGTGACAGATTTTATCTCCAAATCAAAACGCAAGTCCGGCTTGTCAGAGCCGTACTTGGCCATGGCCTCGCGCCAGGCCAATTGCAAGAATTGGCCGTTCTTTTGCAAAGTGGTAACTTTTTTCTTGGATAATTTCTCGGTTAGTTCCAGCATAATCGGCTCCATGACCTTGAACACGTCGTCCTGTTCCACAAAACTCATTTCCATATCCAGCTGGTAGAATTCGCCAAAGTGGCGGTCGGCCCGAGGATCTTCATCGCGGAAGCAAGGCGCGATTTGAAAATACTTATCAATACCCCCAACCATCAATAACTGCTTGAACTGCTGGGGCGCCTGGGGCAAGGCGTAAAATTTGCCCGGATACAGTCGGGAGGGCACCAGCCAGTCGCGCGCGCCTTCGGGCGAAGAGTTGGCCAGAATCGGAGTCTGCACTTCCAAAAAACCCTGTTTGTGGAAATAGACGCGGATGAGGCGAATCATCTCATCCCGCTTTTTGAGCATGTCCTGCAGTTTCGGCCGGCGCAAATCCAAAAAACGATATTTGAGGCGCAGGTTCTCGTTGGCCTCGGAATCCGGCTTATCCAATTCAAACGGCAAAACTTTGGCAGTGTTCAAAATTTCCACTTTTTGCCCATCAATTTCAATCTCGCCAGTAGCTAATTTGGGATTAACCATGTCTTTAGGGCGAGTCACGACTTTGCCCGTGACTTTGAGGACAAACTCGCTCCGCACTTTGTTGGCCTGCTCCCAGGCTTGTTTGGAAGTATCGGGATGGAAAGCAATCTGCGTCAAACCGTAGTAATCGCGCAAATCAATAAAAATCACGCCCCCATGGTCGCGCCGGGAGTGGACCCAGCCGGCCAAAATTACTTCCTGGCCGACATTGTCTTTTCTTAATTGACCGCAAGTGTGTGTTCGATGCATAAAATATGGAAAACAGTTATCAGAAAACAGAAATCGGTAATGGAAATCAGAAACCGGAAAGCAGTAAGCACACAAACCGTTTTCTGTTTTCCAATTTCTATAACTGATTTCCGATTTCCGACAACCGATTTCTATTTTATATTACCAATTTTAAGGCGAAAAAGCAAGATTTAATCATCCAAATCAAACAAATCCTCAATTTTTATTTTGAGGGCTTTGGCCACGTCCCAAGCCAGCTTTAAAGACGGCACGTATTTCCCTTGCTCCAAGAACACGATTGTCTCCCGCCTGACCCCGGCTTTTCTGGCTAAATCCTCCTGGGTCAGATTATGACTGGCTCTTAATTCTTTAATTCTGGTCTTCATGTCAGAGTAGCCGGCCTTTGCTCTGGTAATAAATCCAGGCAATAATGAAAATTATGCTCATGCCAGCAATGCCGCCACCCACGACCTGGCCAGCATCCAACTTTATGACTCCAAACATTTTGGCGAAAAACGACTCAAAAAAGGAAATGGCCAAAAGCCAGTACAAAGAAATGTAAAAGGTCATAGCCGCGGCCTGGGTCATGACTTTTTTCGACCGCTCGTCATCCAAAGGCAGGCCCTTCCTGACATCGCTGTATTTATGCTTGATAAAGTAAATCATGAAAAGAATGGCAATAAGCAGTATTATCAAAGCCAGAGAACCCCCAAAATTTATTCTGCCCCTTTTGGCCATTTCGATGCCGTAGAGCAGGCTGGTTAAGAGTACCAGACAGGCAAGGATAGACATTCCAATCAGGCGAAGTTTGTCTTTTTTCATAGATGAGATAGTAAGTTAATTTGACATGGTTTTATGTTAGAACATTCTAACATAAAAGTCAAACCCTGTTTTTCCACAAGCAAAAAAAGACGCCCCCAGAGGCGCTGGCCAACTTTATCTAGATAATCTTTTTCTCTTGCCTAAAAACCAGATAAGAATAAACAGAGAGCCACATCGAGGCCGCGACAACCAAAACCACGGCCGCGATTAGTCCCTTGGCTCCCCAGAAAGAGCCAACAATGGCCGCCACGCCTACTGCTTTGAATAACTTGCCCCCGTGCCGGTGCACGCGTTCCCAGACTTTGTCGGATGACAATGTCCAGGGCGTGCGGATGCCGACCCACCAATTGCGCTTGGTTTTAGGCAGAATCAGGCCAATCACAAAAAACATGGCCCCCAAAGCCACACCCACGAACCGCGTAAAATCAAACCGCATCCCTAAATTCCAAACCAGCATCAAAATCTGCAAATAAGCAAGCAGAACAACGACTGTCAGAATCAGGAGATTGTATTCTTTTTGGAAAGATTCAATGTTGCGGCGCAAAGGGTCAATTTTGGGCAACAGGAACATGAACCCGGCAATCACCACAGCCATGATGGGCAATAAAAACAATCCCCAGAACTTTCCCATGTAACCGTTCACTTCACCAGCCGCGCTCCAATGCGTGGCCACTTGCGCGGGAAGGTACGGATAATAATAAACCCCAACTCCGGTGAGGGCGAGAAGAATAAGCAGAATAAAGATGAGCGTGGTTTTACGGGTCATGTTTGAATTGCTTATTACTATATTGTATTAATCCTACGCTTTTCCCTTAAAAAATCAATCAAAAAAACACCCCTCCCGATGACTTGGGAGGGGTGACGAAGGATAACGACGAATACTTGTGGCTCAGGCGGCCGGCGGGGAAACCGGCTTCCGGCCCGGGAACACAACCGGCTGCATGTCTTCCACTGTGTTGCTCATGCTTCCGACATACGGGATGACTCCGCGGACGCTGAAGCGCTCGCCAGCCGGCACTTCGTATTCAGCGAAAATCTCTGTAAGCGCGGCGGTGATGGCTGCCTTGGCTGTGTGGAAATTGCGGCCACCCAGGTTCAACACGCCGCGCAGAGTCCAGAACACGAACATGCCGGGCTCCGGGGTCCAGCCCACAACCGGCGGCAGCACCTGCAGTTCCGAAGCATCGCGCAGGTCGAGTCCAAAGTGCTCCTTGACGATCCGCTGGAGCTGGCGAGGCATCAGACGCACGATGGCGTCACTCGTCTCTTTGGCCAACCCAACATGGGTAATCATTTCAAGGTACATGGCACTCCTCCTGTTGTATTAATTTGGGCCTGCTACCTGGCCAAAAAAATCCAGGCCTGTAAATCAAGCCATAATAACACATCTTGGTCGAAAAGACAATTATGTCTCAATATTAAAAACAAGCTGCTTTTTGCAGCCTAAAACAAAACCGCATTTTTCCGCTTCACGATGAATAAATATTTAGCCAGCTCAATCAGGCCCACTACCCACAAACAGGCGAAGATGATTAGAAGCCATTCAGCTACTCCCAAAGGCACGGTGCGCAGTAATTTTTGCATGAACGGAACATAGAGGCCGAAAATCTGAATAGCAAACCCGGCCACGACCGCGGCAATCAGCCATTTATTGGCGAAAAAATTATGCTCAAAAATCGTGTGCCGCACCGTGCGGGCCGAAAAAACGTAAAGCAGGGAATCAATGGCCAAGGTGGTAAAAGCCACGGTGCGGGCCAGTTCCAAATTGCCCGAAGTTTTCCAGACAAGCCAGAAAAGCCCCAAAGTGGTGAGCGCCGTAATGACGCTGATGAAAAAAATCAGGAACTTGCGTTCAAAATCCAAAACCGGCTGGCGGCGCGGAATCGGTTTCTCGGACATGACTTCCGATTCTTCCGGCTCCTGGGTTAAGGCGAAATTAGGCAAACCGTCAGTGACTAAATTAATCCAGATAATCTGGGCCGGCAAAACCGCGAGCGGCCAGCCCAGCAACAAGCCAAAACCAATAATCAGCATCTCGGCAAAACTGTCGGAAAGCAGGTACAGCACCAGCTTGCGGATGTTGTCAAAAATCACCCGGCCTTCCCGCACGGCCCGGACAATGGTGGCCAGATTATTATCCAGCAGAATCAAATCAGCCGTTTCTTTGGCCACATCCGTGCCTGAACCCAAAGCCACGCCAATGTCGGCCCGCTGCAGGGCCGGCGCATCGTTGACCCCGTCCCCGGTCATGGCCACCACCTCGCCGTGCGACTGCAAGGCCTCGACAATGCGCAATTTGTCTTCTGGACTCACCCGCGCGAAAACCTCAACTTTTTTTACGGCCCGGGCCAGCTGGGCCTGGGACATGCCGGCCAATTCCGCTCCATCGATAATCTTGCCCTCGCCAACCTCCAGCCCGGCCTCGCGGGCAATAGAACTGGCCGTGTCTTTATTATCGCCGGTGATCATAATAGTGCGCACTCCGGCGGCGCGTGTTTCGGCAATAGTTTGGACAACCTCGCTCCGCAGAGGGTCTTTGATGCCCCAAAAACCAACCCAAACAGCTTCTTGGTTATAGTCAGGGAGCTCTCCAAAAGAAGCGGCTTGAATGGACACGCCCTTGTAAGCCGCGCCTAAAACGCGCAAACCCAGGCGCGAAAGCTTTTGGTGCTGTTTCAAAAATTCATTCTTCTTTTTGGCATCCAACTTTTTAACCGCCCGGCCAGACTGGTAATAAGAACAAAAATTAATAATCTTTTCCGGCGCGCCTTTAAAATGGATGATGTTCTGTTTGTCGGTCCAGGAGTTGAGAGTGGCCATGAATTTTTTCTGGGAGCTGAAAGGAATCTCATCGCGCCGCGGCCGCTCGCTAAAAGCGTCTTTCTCGCTGAACCCTAAATCCAAAGACGAGAGCAGAATCGCTTTCTCGGTCGGCGAGCCCACTAACGCTTCAGCGCTTAATTCATCTTTGGCAGTATCTTGATTCATAGCCGAGCCGATAACCGCGTTATTGCAAAAAATTCCGATTTTAGCCAACAGACGCATTTCCCACAAGCCTTTGACCGTTTCTTTGAGATTATGGCCATTGGCAATGGTATCAATGTCGTGGCTCGGGGTTAGGAGGCGCGTTACCCGCATTTCGCCCAAAGTGATGGTGCCGGTTTTGTCGGCGCAAATCACCGTGGTTGAGCCCAAAGTTTCGGCGGCCACCAGTTGTTTCACCAAAGCCCCGCGCCGCAAAATCCGCTGCATGCCCAAAGCCAGAATAACGGTGACTCCAATAACCAGGCCTTCGGGAATGGCGGCTACCACTATGGCCACGGTGGTGGTGAACATCTGGACAAAATTTTGCTTAGCCGCGAGGCCGGCGCCCAAAAGAATAGCGGCTAATCCCAATACCCAAATCAATACCCAGTGGCTGAAGCGGCCCAATTTTTCCTGAAGCGGAGTGCGGGGAGTTTTTGTTTCCTTGACCAAGGAAGCGATTTTGCCGATTTCGGTTTGCGCGCCAATGGCCGTGACAAAAAATTTGCCCCGGCCCTCAGCGACCACAGTACCCATAAAAACCATGTTGTGTTGGTCAGCCAGAATCAGCTCGCCTTCCAGAGCGTGGTTGATTTTTTCGCAAGCTTCGCTTTCGCCGGTCAAGGCCGCTTCGTTAATTTTTAGATACTCGGTTTCAAACAGCCGGCCATCAGCCGGCACTTTGGCCCCTGGCGAGAGAATCACAATATCGCCGGGCACGAGTTCCCGAATGTCCAAGACATGCTCGCGCCCGTCGCGCACCACGCGGGCCTGGTGGTTGATGATTTTTTTGAGCGCGGCCAGGGCGTTCTGGGCTTTGTATTCCTGAAAAAAACCAACCACCACATTGATTAAAACCGCGGCTAAAATTATTCCGGCATCAACGTTGTCTCTTAAATAAAAGCTTATTCCCGCGGCCGCGGCCAGAATGTAAATTAAAGAATTTTTGAATTGCCGCAAAAATAAAATCAACCCCCCAATTTGAGGCTCTTCAGGCAAGATATTGCGGCCATGCTTGGCCAAACGCTCCTGCGCCTCGGCATAAGTTAGTCCGGTTTTGCCAACCTTGAGCTTGCCGGCGGTTTCGGCCAAAGTTAAATTATGCCAATCTTTTTTGGCATGAGTTGGCTTTATGGCATCAATGCCTTTGATTTGTTTCTCGGGCATGGATTAAAAGTTATTTGGTGCGCCGTGCAGGATTCCCACCCAGGGGGTGGCCAGCCTTTGGCTGGGAACCTTAATTGGAAACATTGGTGCGCCGTGCAGGATTCGAACCTGCGACCATTTGCTTAAAAGGCAATTGCTCTACCAGGCTGAGCTAACGGCGCTCATTAGAACAATAAAAAGATAACAAAAAAAACAGATTTTGGCAAGATTGCAAAGATTATTTTCACAAGGCTTATTTCTCCACTCTGAACACCTTCCCATGCCCGGGAATAATCCAGTCAGCCAGTTCTAATAATTTCTTGCGACTTGCCACTAATTGTTTCCAATTCTTGACATAAGCGTCTTTTTTATAAACTAAACTGCGCCAATCTGTTTTTTGTTTCTCACCATCATTCCACCAAAATAAATCACCAGCCACAGCCACTCTCCCCTTCTCTGTTTTGACGACCAAAGCGCCATGCTCGTGCGCGTGGCCCGGGGTGGGCATGGCTTGAATTTTTGTGCCCGGAATAAATCCGCCATAAACCACTCCCCTGTCTTTTTTGTAAATCGTATCAACATCTAAAATAGTTGCTTGAGGAAAAAACCGGATATTTAAAATATGGTCAAGATGAAAATGCGTCAAAAAAACATAATCAACATCTTGCGGCTTGATTTTTTCTTTTTTCAAAACCGACTGAAGCCGGACCGTGTTTGATCCCGGATCAACCAGAACAATCTTGCCGCTGTCACGAATTAAGACAGTGGCGCTGGAGGCACAAAATCCATTTTTGGCTATTCGGGCATAGCCCTGAATTAGGAGTTTGATGTTAGCCATAGTTATGGTAGAATTTTACTACAAATAGAAGCACTTGGCTATTGACTCCCTCTTAATTAATCACTTGCCACTGGTTTGTTGTAGATGATTAGATAAGGTATAATTTGCATACACTCAGAAAATTCAATGACACTCGCAAACCATGGAAAGAAAAGTCATAAAATCGAATAATTTATTTTCAAAACTGACGCCGTCAGAGGCTATTTTTATTAACGACGATTGCGCCGAAGCCTTAAAAACGCTGCCCGATGATTCAATTGATTTAGTATTCACTTCTCCGCCTTATGCTGACCAAAGAAACCATACATACGGCGGAATAAACCCTGATAAATATGTTAAGTGGTTTCTTCCAATTTCAAAAGAATTATTTCGCGTATTAAAACCAACTGGAACTTTTGTGCTAAACATAAAAGAAAAAATTGTTGCCAGTGAAAGACACATATATGTTATGGAGTTAATTATAGAAATGCGAAAACAAGGCTGGCTTTGGACCGAGGAATTTATTTGGCACAAAAAAAACTGCTTCCCTGGAAAATGGCCAAATCGTTTCCGCGACGCCTGGGAGCGACTCCTGCAATTCAACAAAAACAAAAAATTTAATATGTACCAAGACGAGGTACGGATACCAATGGGTGACTGGGCGAAAACTCGACTAAAAAACCTTAGCGAAACAGATAAAAGACGCGATAATTCAAAAGTAGGCAGCGGTTTTGGCAAAAATGTTTCAATGTGGGTTGGTCGTGATCTGGCGTATCCGACAAATGTGCTGAATCTCGCTACTGAAACTGCAAACAAAAATCATAGCGCTGTTTTCCCGAAACCATTGCCGGAATGGTTTATTAAGCTCTTTACCAAACAGGGCGATACTGTATTAGATCCGTTTTTAGGTTCTGGCACTACCTCTTTAGTAGCCAATGAGCTGGGTAGAAATTCAATCGGTATAGAAATACTGCCAGAGTATTATGAATTATCGATTTTAAATTTTAAACAGTCACAAAAAATTATAGCATTATGAAAAAAATTAACTACAGCAAATTAAACAAATTCATCACAAGCGATGTCGTTAAACCGTTCTATGATAAAAGGATTGAAAAATTAACAAAGACAAAACTAGGAGCTATTGTAAACAGAAAAAATCCTTACTTATTCAAAGCAAAAAATATACAAACCGCCGGAGATTTTGCAAAGGATATTCTAGATGCTTTTTTGTCATCGCAGGAAGAAACTATTTTTGGCGACTTGCTTGAAAATCTGGCTATTTATGTAAATAAAAATATCTTCAATGGACATAAGGCCGAAGAGGGTAAATTTAAAAGCGTTGATTTGATATTCAAAAGAGACAATAAACTATACATAGTTGGGATAAAATCCGGGCCGAACTGGGGAAATTCAGACCAAGTGAGTACAATGAGAAAAAATTTCAAAAAAGCCCGAGAAATTCTAAAAAACGAAAGTGAGAGAAGAGAAATAATCGCAGTAAACGGCTGCATGTACGGTAGGGATAATGCGCCTCTCAAAAAACACAAAAAAGACAGCGAGCTCAACTATCTTAAACTGTGTGGACAAAAATTTTGGGAATTTGTTTCTGGCGACAAAGAATTGTATAAAAAACTGATAAAACCACTCGACAAAGAGGTTAAAAAGAGAGACGACACTTTCAAAGAATTATACGCAAAAAAGATAAACGAAATGACTAAAGACATTATAGACCTATTCCATACAAAAAACTCCCTTGATTGGAACAAGATTATTGAATATGTATCAAAAGAAAAATAAACACAATCAAGAAATGCTAAATATTTTATGAAACTAACTGTCATTGGCAACGGCAATGTGGTGCCGACAAAAGAAAGCAATCCCTCGGCTTTCCTTATTCAAACCAGCGGCAAAATGATACTACTTGACTGCGGTTATGGCGCGGTGCGCCGATTGATTGACGCTGGTTTTGACCTGCAGAAAATCGACATCGTCTTTGTTTCTCATTTTCATCCTGACCATTTCGCGGACGTTATGCCTTTGGTTATCTCCCGCTTTGTGGCTGACATGGAACTGAAAAGAAAACACCGCCCCCTGGTCGTTATCGGCCCGGCCGGATTAAAAAACAGCTGGCAGGCTTACCGAAAAATCTCTTGGCCCGAACCCGAGGACAAATATCCGATCGTTTTCAAAGAAGGCCTGGTAAAAATCCGCGCCCAGGGGATCAATATCGCCACCTTTAACGTCAAGCACGTGCCTTGGTTTAAATCAGCCGGCATTATCATCTGGGCCAACAATAAAAAATTGGTTTATACCGGCGATATCAGCGGTAATCATAAATTAAACGATTTGGCGAAAGTCGCGTGCAAATCTGATTTGCTGATTTGCGAATCTTCGCACGCCAACGGGAAAATGTTGACTCATTTTACCCTTGACCAAATAGAAGACTTGGAGCGGCAAGCGGATATTAAAAAATATCTGATAACCCATGTTAACCCGACCCAGCGCGCGCTGGTCAAAAAACGGATCGCCAAAAACCCAAATTTCATGCTGGCGGAGTTGGGTATGCAAATCACAATCTAAAATCTTACCCGCATATCCGTTAATCTTTTATAAAGCATTTTGACCATCTTTTTTAAAAAAAGAAGATAAAAATGAGAGAACTTACTTTTCCAATTAACGCCAAAACGCTGCTAGACCTTGAAAAAACGGCCTATTTTTTAGATGTTTCCGCAGCCACGGTTAGAAATTGGGTAAAATGCGGTTATTTGCAAACGCAAGACGAAAGTAAAAAGTATTTTTTTTATTTATCCGAGATAGAAAACATAAAAAACAGCATTGTGAACGGCGGGCTCAATAAGTTAAACGGGCGAGCAAACAAATCAAAGAGGGAACGAACTTTTGCCCCAGACGAGTACTTAAAAGACGGCGCCAAGATTGATGATTTAACCAAAATCATAGATTTCGTCGTGGAAAACAAGATTAATGTTTCCGCTTCGCTTTTTTTATTAAGTCTGAATTTACTTAAAAAAGAAAAAGTAATTTTAAACCTCAGTATTCAAAATTTAATTGACGGTCAAAACCTCGCCCTTGTTAACAAACAAGTTGGAGAAGAGGTAAAATCTTGGTTGTCTGAAACAAAAATCAAACTAAAACCAAATTACGATTTTTTGCTAAACTGCCCTCTGCCGGACCAACGGGACATTTTAGGCTTTATCTACCAATCATTATTGCTTGAAGGCAAAAAATCTCAAAACGGTTCATATTACACGCCCGAAATTATTGTCGACGGGATAGCCAAAGAGTACATAAAAAAAGATTCAAAGGTTCTCGATCCGTGCTGCGGAACAGGACAATTTTTATTGGCGTTTGCGGACATAATTGAAAACCCAAAAAATATTTACGGAGTTGACATTGACGAAACAGCAGTCAGAATTGCGAGATTGAACATATTAAGAAAATATAAAAATCAAAATTTTGTTCCTAATATCGTCTGTAAAAATACTCTTTTTGAAATTGGAAATTTCGATTTATTCAGTTCAAACGATGAAAATATCCGCGATTTTGATGTCATTGCTACAAATCCGCCGTGGGGCGTTCATTTCTCAAAAACAGACATTGAGCGGCTAAAAAAATCTTTCCCTGAAATAAGGTCTTTTGAATCGTTTTCTTATTTTCTGAAAAAAAGCGTTGATTTGCTGCGCAATAACGGAATAATTTCTTTTATTTTGCCGGAATCAATCTTAAATGTAAAAACTCATAAAGATATACGGGAGGTAATTTTAAAAAATACTCACATTAAAAAAGTTTCCTATCTAAACCGCGTTTTTAAAAATGTTTTTACGCCCGTAATTAAACTAGACTTGGAAAAAAACAAAAAAGAGGCCGGCTGGGTAGAAATTTCAAAAGAAAACAAAAACTATGTCGCCGAACAAGCCAAATGGAAAAACAACCGCGATTTTATTTTTGACATACACGCAAGCGGCTTTGATACGGATATAATTGATAAAATTTACAGCGTCCGCCATACGACATTATTGGGAAAAGCAGACTGGGCGCTGGGTATAGTTACGGGAAATAATAAAACATACATTGCCGATAAACAGCAGGAAGGATTTGAAGAAATTTACAAAGGCAAAGATGTTGAAAAATTTGTTCTGAGAAAACCCTCTAATTACATTAATTTTACGCCGGAAAAATTTCAGCAGGTTGCCCCCATAGAAAAATATCGCGCCAAAGAAAAACTGATCTACAGGTTTATTTCCAAAAATTTGATTTTTGCCCATGATGACAAGCAAAAACTGACGCTGAACAGCGCCAACGCGGTAATCCCCAAAATCCCAAATTATCCGATAAAAGCCGTTGCTGCTTTGTTCAATTCTTCCGTTTGTCAATTCATATTTCAGAAAAAGTTCTCGAGCATAAAAGTGCTGCGAAGCCATATTGAGCAAATGCCTTTGCCGCTTTGGAGCGAAAAAAATCTTAACGACATCGTGGAATTAGCCGATGACATCATAAAAAATAAAACAAACTTCGAGAAATTAGACAATTATATTATGGAGAAATACGCGCTTTCGCCAAAAGAGATAAGCTACATTAAAAATTTTATATGTATCTCTACATCTTCGAAATTTCCGCGCCGCGAGGATTTGGCGAACAATGGGCGCAGGGACATCTTAAAGAACTTGCCCCCGAACTTATTAAACCAACAAAAAAACTGGATAAAAGTTACTCGGGCGAATACGATTTTCTTCATCAAATGCCGAGCAAAAAAATGATTAAAATAGAAGTTAAAGCATCCCGTGCTGTTGATTTTAACAGCCAAGAACCTTTATATGTAAAAGCTCTTGCCTGGGAATCAAAACTGTCTTTTGACATGAATTTTCAACAGGTGAAACCGAAATGCTGTGACGTTTTTGTTTGGATTGGAGTTTGGCGAAACACGATTAAATATTGGGTTTTATCCTCAAAAGAAGTGGAGAAAAACAAATATTATTCAAAAGGGCAACACCGCGGCAATACCGGTGAAGGCCAACTTCATCTGAAAGATGATAACATCGGAGAATTTGTAAAATACGAATCTAAACCTAAAGAATTGCTAGAAAAGATTATTGCAGCTTATAATAAACAACCTAAAAAACGATAATGAAAATAACCATCCCCAATCCCGCCACCCACTCCCGCAACCTCCTGCGCCGAGCCGGGTATGCTTTGCATCAAGGCCGGGACGGCGAAATTTCGTTTGTAAGGCGCTTGGCTGGCTATGATTACCCCCGTTTCCATGTTTATGTCAACCGCGAGGAACCGGGAGAACTGATTGAAATTACTTTGCATCTGGACGAAAAAAAGCCATCTTATGAGGGCTATACCGCGCATTCGGGAGAGTATGAGGGAGAGATTATTGAGCAAGAAAAACAACGCCTATTAAGCACAATAAGTTAAAAATTACAAATGTCAAAACCAAAATGTCAAATCAATGTCAAATGACTAAATGCCAAATAGAATTTTAGACTTTGGGTTTTGACATTTATTAGTTTTCAATACCCCGCCCGCTTGCGGCGGGGTCCGGGGCGGGATAT
>Ga0155991_119_pt1 | contig 24056 bp, 31 predicted proteins | sample RifCSPlowO2_02_FD_107645 | JGI IMG/M metagenome (GOLD analysis project Ga0155991, IMG submission 107645) | Candidatus Komeilibacteria bacterium RIFCSPLOWO2_02_FULL_48_11
CCTTTTCTAAGAGGTTACATCAGCGATGGGGCAATGACATCATAGCAGGTTACATTCTGGGCGGGGCAATTCGTAATGTTTTTTATTTGTATAAATTGTTGTATAATAAAAGCACAACCACTAAAATTTTTTTATGGCACTCGAAAAAGAATTACAATACTTAGGTTTATCTGACAAAGAGGCGCGCGTGTATCTGGCAGCGCTCGAGCTGGGCAGCGCCACGGCCCAGGAGGTGAGCAAGAAAGCGGGCATTAACCGCGCGACCGCATATTTTGTGCTCAAGCAGCTCATGGGGCTCGGGCTGGTGAGCGAGATTGAGGAAGACAAGGTGGCAAAGTATGCGGCAGAGAACCCGAGCCAGCTTCAAGTTTTGCTCAAAAAGAAAGAAGAGGAAGTGCGCGCAAGCGAGCGCACGTTTAATGATATCCTTCCGGAACTGCGCTCAATCCACAATCGGTCAGAAGGCAAGCCTATTGTGCGGTACCACGATGGCCGCGAAGGACCGGAACTTATTCGAAGCGAGATGTTGAAGCTCAAGAATGATGAGGTATTTGTATTCTACGACTATGATAAAATTAAAGAAATTTTTACCGAAGAAGAAACTGCGCAGTTCGCAAAAGACAAGAAAAAACGAGGACTAAAGACGAAAGCGATTTATACTTCACAATCAGATTTAGAGCGTCCGGCCATAGGAACTACCACAGAGCGGCGCAAAATAGATGTGAAAGAGTTTCCTATTAATGGAGATATTTCTATTTATGGGGATATCGTGAAAGTATCTAAGTTTTTAAAAGGTAAAAACGTGGGAGTAGTCACCATAGAGGATAAGGATATAGCAGGTACATTTAAGACACTGTTTAAGCTTGCATGGAAAGGAGCCGAATAAAAACAGGGGAGCTTACACACTCTGTGAAAGCTCCCCAGCTCGGGTGATGTTAGTCGTCGCCCATTTTGCCCTCCTCGTGGCTTGCGGAGGGCTTTTCTTTTTCTTGCGCGCGCCATCCTTGCTGCCGGCGGAAGCGGGTGTTTCGCATACCCTATTCCGCGGGCAGCTTTCACTTCGAACATCATCAAACCCTCCGAATGTTTAGGTGGTTTTGTGGGTTTATAGTTGCTTTTAGGCGCCACCTGTTCGCCTAAAAACAATTTTTGAGAATGCAAATAAAAAGAACTTCACAGACAAGCATAGTAGCATGACTAAAATAATTTGTCAAGTCCTATTAACAAATCCTCCATAAACTTCGCAAAAGACACAATAAAATACCAATAAAACATTCAAAATCACTCTTTTTTGATTTCTAAAATTGTTAGCGCATATAAACATAAAACATTAGCTCTCTGTGCAAACTTTTTATCAGCTGATCTGTTTATTATAATTGTCAGTGAAGATAAACATATTTTTAATGCAAATTTTAAGCTAATTTTAGCCTAAATTTAGCTCTACTGCGATTTAGTTATTTAGAGGAGCTTGACAAATTTTGCGGATGTGCTATGATGCTTTTCTTGCGAACCAAAAACGTTTTTTAAAAAGTTTTCCTGTAGCCAGTATAAAGGGGCAACTCACCCCCTTAAATAACTATATGTTTCGGGGTTAGAGCAATCCTTTTATATCCCCTTTATACTGAATGCAGGAAAATTTCGGCACATAATCACAAAAAACTCCGAAAGGAGGTGATTGAATGGCCAGAACCAGCATGTCCCGCAAAGACTTGGCCCGGGCAGCCAATGAGCTGCTCCGGCAGGCCGGGTTCTTTAGCCGGGCTGACTGGTGCCAGATGTGCTTCGAGCGTCGGAGGATTATTCCGACCCCGATGAACGGCAAACCAAGCCGATTTCATCGGTAGAGAAGCCAGGCTGTTCTGGCAGGGCGCTGTGGGCTAAGGAGCGTCCTGGACCAAGCGAGTTCTCCGCGCGAGCATGCCACGGACAGCTCAAAATAGCCCCAAGGACACATGGACGTGTCCTTTGAACCACAACTTGCATACTTAAAAAAGGAGGTTTGCCATGAAACGGCAAACACTTGCTAAACATGGCTTTCTGCTATGTTTGGCTTCCCAGAGCGCGCTACTTGTTCTGTAGCGCGTTGCGGGGAGCAAAATGTTCATTGTAGCGCAGTTGCGCCGCGCAGAGCCAGCCCGAAGAATGGGAAGGCTGCGGTACAGCAAGGAAGGGGTGTGAAGTTGCTGTTCCCTTTCGTAGCTGCGAAAGGCGCTTTTACCGAGTAACGCCCGACCAGAGGCGGCAGGCTTGCGCGCGAGCCTCAAATCTTGTCCATGGGGAGAACCATGCACAGTTCGCCCCGTTCCCAAAGCCGGTGTGTGGCATCGGTTTTGGGAACGTTGGATATTATTTCTTCTCTTTTTGTGCGCGAGGAGAGATTTCAAGAAGAGAAAGGAATAAAATTCAGTCCCTTTCGGCGCCCCCTGGACTGGCGGGGCGTTGCTAGTAAAATAAATTTTTTCTCAAGGAGGTGGATGATTATGGCGCGAGAGCCGTGGGAGCGAGAAGTGGATGTGCGGACGGCGCAGGAGCGAGCGCGCCGAAATAATTCGGAATGCGCCACATGCGGGGCGTGGCTAGATGAGGACGGCACTTGTCCGCGGTGCCACCAGCCCAAGCCGAATTTTTCGGCCAAGCCCGCGATTAAGCCGGCTCGGAAGCCGCTCTCGGCTTTCCTGCCGTGTTGCGGCGCGGTCCGGCCTGCCAGTCTGCGGCCGGAAGACCCGTGCCCTGCCTGCGGCGCAAATTGATCTTTTCTTTTTTTCGGAGACGAGCTGGCCAAACACTCCGTTACCAAAAGTTTGGCTTCTACTAACAAGTTTTTATTTTGTGCCCAGGCCTGTGCAGCGGGCACAAAACCCAAATTAGGCCGCGGATGATATGGCGGTGCGGTTTTTGGGAGAAAATTGGTTGGCAGAGTAGGCCAAGCGGAGATTGTTTTCCGCGCGAGCGCACTTTTCCTTGGATTTATTTTTGATGAGTCCAGAGAAAAGTGAAATTGTTCTTTGAGTTGTCCGTGTCGGGCTGGCGGGTTCCTGTTGTGTTTATGTTGGCAGGAGCTACATCAGCCTTGATCAGGTTGTCTGAAATGTACAGGAAAGGAGCAGTCCAATGTTGACGATTTTTGTGCAGGTCTGCCAGTCATACTTAGATTTTGACCTCAAGGAAGTGAGTCAGGATCCGATGGATGACATCCTCGTCACAAAGGAACTACGAGTAGATCCTTTGCTGACGGCAGGTGAACTGATTAACATGGTTGAGCCTGGGGCATCTATTTTCAAACAAGATGCGTTCGGGCAAGATGAGGAGCCTCTGGATGACGGGGACCTCTTCGGGAAGTTCGGGTGGTATACCTGGGTGGGCACGTGGGAAAATCTGTGGAAGAGCCAGGACGGGGCGGCTCTGAAAGTTTTTGAAACACAGACAGTTTTTCACAAGCCCACAACCTGATTTTTATCAGTCACCCTAAAAAAAGGAGATATGCATGCCTATTTCTGTCGAGGAGCGCGTGAAGCAGTGGAATATGCAGTACCGCCAGGCGGGCCAGCCGGATGAGCCCATTATGGTTCAAGGCATCCGTTTCTGGCGAGTCGGGCACAATGCCACGTGCAACTTCTACGCCGGGGTTGGCGCAGATGGGGCACTGTATTATTTGGGGCATGACGTGCCGTTCGAGAAATTGAGCGAAGCTCGGCTTGAGCGCGTGGGCAATTGGCGCGCTCGAAAGGAGCATTACTGGGGGCACTTTTAGGCAGTGCCCTGCGAAAGGGGGTGATTACCATGTTCGGGCGCAAGAAGCAGGCACGGAAACGCGCGTGCCGAAACTTCAAACTTGGCAGATTTTTTAAAAATCTGCCTTCACTCATGCTTTTCTGCTCGCAGGAGGGTATAAGTGAAGTTATGGTATATACAAAAAGCAACGGTATCTCACAGTGCCGTTGCTTTTTGTATGTTTAGTTTGCGAATATTTGCGAAACTTTTTGCTTAAATTTTTCCATGTCGCCCGGAAAGCGCAGGTAATCAATATCATCATCATCAAGCCGTTGTTTCGCATCGGCAATGGCGCGCTCAACGTCGCCCGGCGCGAGCTCTCCTTCGTCGAGTAGGGTGCGGACATGCTCTTTCACCAGCCCGATAATCGGGCTGCCTTTCTTGGGCGCTGTTTGTTCGCCGCCAAAGAAGGCTTCCACGATAGCGTTGCTTATTTGCCGGTCAGCAGCGCCCTGCCGCTCGCGCGCTTTTTCCTGCTCCCTGAAGCCTTGCAACTCTTTCCATGCCCGGCTGAACCGCTCAACCGCATCCTGCGCGCTCTTGCCTTCGGTAAAATTCCCAATATCATCAGCAAGGCTCAAGAACAAGAGCGCTTCTGCCTGCTCGTTGCGGAAGAGTTCGGCTTTTGTGCTCTTGCGCAATTTATGGTTTCCTCTGGAGCCAATGTTGTGCGCGCTCATGTGGTTTTCCACCAGGAAAGCAACATCCTGTTTTTCTTGGTTTGAAAACCTAAGCCTGCGCGCGACCGCGTTGAGCAGTTCGCGCGACCGTTGCTCGTGCCCATAGAAGCGGTGGCGCGCGGTTGCGCCCAAAGCATCGCGCGCCGGCTCTTGCGTTTCTGCTTTGCCTGCATCGTGCAGCAGGTTTGCCCACTGCCATACGACCCCGTACTTTTTGTAGAATTGTTCAACCACCTCGCTGTTTGAGAGCGCGCCATCGAGATTGAGTTTTTCGCGCGCTTGCGCCACAAACTCCGGCCGCGCAATTGCGCGCATGGTTTCGAGCGTGTGTTGGTATGCGCTTCCTTCTCGGTGCATTTCTGATTTTGCGTTTTGCGGAGCGTGCTCGGTTTCGATGAGCGCATACACCTCAGGCACGGTATGTTCAAGCAATCCCAAGCGCGCCATATCCGCAATAGCGAACGCGGCGCGCGGGAGCTTGAGGATTTTGTCGAACTCCTCTTTCACGCGCTCCGGCGAAATCCTATCGCGGTCTGCCAAGACCGCGCCGTGCTCCCGCATGACTGACTGCGCGCCGCGGTCGAACTTCATGTTGTACGTTGCCCGAAACCGGACGTACCGGAGCATGCGCATCGGGTCTTCTGCGACCAGCCGCTCATATGGATCGTTTACCGTTCGCAGCACACGCTCCTCAATGTCTTTCATGCCGCCCACATAGTCAAGAATCTTTTCTTGCACCGGGTCAAAGTAGAGCGCGCCAATGGTAAAATCGCGGCGCGCAACATCTTCGCGGATGTCGCGGGTTTCCCGCACGTTCATGGGTTTTCGGTTTTTACCGTAGTCAGATTCTGTCCGGAACGTTGCTATTTCGAATTCAGCGTGTTTGCCGCCTATTGCAATAATGACGTTCAGCACCTTAAAATTTTCACCAGTTTCTTTGAACGCGGCATACCCGCCTTGCTCCAGCACAGCCCGCGCGTCCTGGTACGGCAGGCTTGTCGCAATATCAATATCATTCGGGTTAAACCGCATGTCCGGGTACTGTTCTGGCAGCTGCGACATCAGGAGGTCGCGCCCATAGCCGCCCACAAAGTACGCTTCCGCGCCAGACTCCTGCAAGAGCTGAACAATAAATATGCAGCCCGACTCGCTCTTGTTCGCTGTTCGGTTCCCACTCGACAGCCCTGCGCTCGGGAGTTTGCGCTATTTCTGGCGCAGCTGCCTGCTCGGTTTGTTTGTCTATTTTAGGGGTGCGGTTTTCTATCTGTTCCATAGCAGTATGCATAATTGTATAGTTGCAGTATACAAAATTATTGCCACCCTGCACACCCTACGTAAACAATCTTCGCCATTTAGTGTATACTATAGACATCACACTATGAAATTGCACTAGACATGCTAGGATAATTTTATGGAGCGATGTCAAAAACTAAAACAAAAACAAATAAAGGAACTGCGCGAAGCGATTAAAACCAGCAAAAAGGCGGATGAAGTGAAGCGGGCGCAGGCAATAATCATGGTTGGGCAATGTCTCTGGTGAGGCAATAGCCGTTCTGATTTTCAGAAAATATGGCTTCCGAAGAACGAATATCCCAAGATTGCCATATCAAACACCAGAAAGAACCGGAGCGCCTACGGGTTTCTGAACGTCAAGATCAGGACGGAGCATGCTATGGAAGACAGGATACTGGCATCGGGGTCAGTTATCCAAGAATTCATTAAAAAAGACAAAAACATTGCCACCGTCTATTTTTCTAGATATTCACCTGAAGAAAATCTTCAAGAGCATGTCTGGAAAAACGGACGATCAGCCGTTACTCACAATGCGTTTATTAAAAATATTGATGCCGCAACAGACGCATTTACGGAATATCTAAACGCAACGAAATTCCAGTATTCACTTCTTGGTTTTAGTGCGGGTTTATAGTGTGATATCTATATTGTAACCTTTCCGTCTTTTTGCATATAAAACTTGATCCTAAAGTCGCCGACCCTAGCGCGCCATTCATTAAAACCGGATAATTTTTTGACATCAAGAGCACCCCAGCGGCGAGATAATATTAATTCAATGGTTTCTATAATTCGTTGTCTATCTTTTTTTGGAATTTTTGAGAGAAGCTTTTGAATTTTGTCTATTGCCGTCAATTGATTTTAGGATTTTAATAAATTCACCCGCTTCTATACCTTTTCCATTATTATCTCTGTCAGCATTAAAAATTGTTTCTCCATGGAGCCATTCTAACTCCTCTTCGTCAACAGGAATGAATTCAACTTTAAAATCGCCAGCTTTCATAATGTACTGGTTTGTTTTGAATTTATCCCGCCATGCTTTTGGCAAAGTAACCTGCCCGCGGGACGTTGCTCTGGTGAATGTTGTTGTGGTCATACTATAAAAATAAGAAAATAAGAAATTCTTATTTTTATATTACACGATTGCGATTTTGGCGTCAACGCCAGCTGTAACCGATGTCCAAACCGCGAGCTGTTTGGCGCCCTCCCATGCCAATTCAAACGTTTTTTTGTACCCCTCGGCAATTTCCTTGCTCTCAATGACAACCGCGAACTTTTCGCGCCAGGACGCAATCATGATTTTATTGTCATAGATATTGGTCTCGGTTGAAAAATAGAATTTATCAGCCGGCACCAAAATGCTGGTGCGCATTTCTTGCGCGTCATTTTTCACGACCGCGCGACTCTCTGGCGTGTCTGGCGCAATCACGCGGGTGGCAATGTTTTTTGCGACCCGGCGTTTGAAGTAGCCGCGGAAGTACGCTTCGGACAAAGCCTTGAACATGTCTTCCCCAACCGCGTACACGCGGATAGTTTCTTTTGATGTCAACGTGTCCTCAAACGCTTCGCGCACTCCCTCGCCACCCTCGTAGTACCGCACCCGCGGCTTTTCTTTGGTGTTATACACCGAAAGCAATTGCGGAATGAGCGCATGCGCCTGGCACAGATTCTCTTGAGCTTGTTTTATTTTATTTTCCAAAAAATTAATGACTTTCTTGGGGCTCTCCGCGGCATAGCGCTGTATTTTTGTTTCCCCGAGTAAATTAATGAGTTTGTCAGCCGCCAAACTGCCTAAAATGTCGTAGGCAGTAGTGCGGTTGATTTTTGCTTTTCTGGCGATTTGGGTTGCGGTCGCGGGCCCCAGTTCCAAGAGCGCCAAGTACACCCTGGCTTCTTTTTCCGCGAATCCGAGGTTAGCTAGTTGTTGCTGTGTAATCATAGCGACCAGCTTGACATATTTTTTTATTGTGCTACAATTGATTTACAACGAGGCAACGGGGACATTTCCCGTTAGGAAAGGTTCTCTTTTTAAGAGACTTACCCGTCTGTCTGGCCGCCCAGTAATTGGGCGGTTATTTTTTTGCGCATTATTTCCCAAAGAGGCTTGGCTTTTCCGTCAGGATTGTCAAAATATGCTCGACTTAATCCAGCCAAAGCATCAGCCAGCCGTATGCCCGGAGAAGAGCCGCTGCGCACGGTTTTAAGTTTTTTAATCGTCAGACCGCGGTCGCGCAAGATTTTCTTTAATCTTCGTTCTATCCACTTGGGTTCTTGACCATCAATGTATATGGCGCGGAAATTTTTCTCCACTAGCGTATGCCGCAGTGCCCATTCCAGCGCTTCAGGCCGAGAAATGGGATTTTTAAAAATAGCGACTTTAGCCGCAAAAGGCAGTCTGGCTGCTTCTTTAATGAAGTCCGCGCGTAATTTCCAAGGCAAGTCAACCCAATGAAATTCTTTTACGCCGTGATTGCGCTCGATCTTTTCCACCGAATTCTCCAGTGTTTCTTTATTTTGGACAGTCACATACACCAGCGCAAACGAAGAGTGGTCTATGTGTTTGTGAATGCCGGATTCGTCTATGAATATAATCATGCGAGTACTATAGCGTACCTTTAAATTTGTGTCAAATTTTTTCCACATATTTCTTGACACAGTAAATTATTTCTTGTATAAAGACGATATCTAAATGATTATTTTGTGCGTCATTTTTGACAAAAATCTAAAACTGTTTCTTTACAACAAAAAGGAGGAAGCAATGGCAGAAAAAGATTCGAGGGAAGATTTTCAGAAAAAATCGCAGACAGTATACGAGGACGTAGTGGTGGGCTATAGTGGTGACCGTCATTTTCGATTTCCTGTGTGGCAGGTTTCTTGTAGCGTCGAGAAAGACGGTGTGGTTATAGCTTGCACGCGCGACAATCTTTGTGCCACTTTCACGATTAGCCCGGATGATATTCCGGAATTTATTACGGTCTTGTTGCATTGCCAACAGGCTGGCCAGGAATTCCAATTGATGGCTGGCGAAAAATCGCGCGAGGGACTGTTGCCCGTGGCGATATTGTCGCCAGCCCATGTTGACGAAGTTGTCAATTTCTTTAGAGATATGGTCAAAAACTGGCGCGAGAAACAAGAAAGGAGGGTGCCGTTATTACTAAAGATTTATTGGTGCGAGCCAAGGAAGTCAATGACGCGGTTTGTGAAAGAATTAGGGCGCGGGTGATTGAAGTGGATGAATTTTTTACAAACAAGGACGATGTTGATGCTAGTTTTTGTTTTAGCACTCATCCTAGTGGAAAATCGTTTTCAGTTAAGGAGTATAAAGTACTTATTTTTTGGGAAGGACGAGTAGAAGCAGGTAGCTTGGACAAGGTTGAATGGAACAAAGAACGACTGAAAGGCGTTGGTATCGAGGTAACAGAAGACGAGGGGAGATTAATAGCCCTTCATTGCTTATGGGAACTGAAAGACGGAAGGGAGGATGAAATTTCGGCCTTGGAGAGAATGCTTGCCAATCCATGGCCTGGAACTGACGTAAAGGGCAATAAAAGGAATTTTGGTTTTTGTAAGTTGCATCTTGAGAACTTAAACGCTGCGCTCCGATCTTTGGGGTTTTGACAATATCAGCCAGACAAAAGACAAACTAGAAACCAATGAGGAGGCATTCAAGATGGCATTTGATCCTGTTAAGTCTTTGGAAAAATTCATCAAGCAAAGATCACCTAAACAATTGCTTGATTTTCAAGAACAGGTATCCGTGTTTGCCGAATTCTTGGTTGAGGAGGCCGATCGCTTGGGTCTCCCCAGTCACTTTGCCCGCAAAGTTGCGGAGCAGTATTTTAAAAAAGCATTTGATAGAGGTAGGCGGAGTTTCGCGGTTCGTTACAACCAGAGAGTGAGGTGGTCATAGGAGCCTTAACTGTTTTAAATAAAACGCCCTTTGCGCAGATTGCGGAGGACGTTTTCTTTTTTGAAGACTTTGATTTTTCGCGTTTTTTTGCTACAATAAACGCTATCTATGCCAACTAAAACCAGAACACGACAACTACAGGCATGGCGTGCTTCCAAGACAGCAGTCTGGGGCACGCAATTTGCCGCTCTCTCGGCGTGCCTGCCCAGAGTTGTGGTGTTGCAAAATTTTGAATCCGATGAGTTGCGGCTTAAACAGCCTCTCTATGTCAACCTTGAAACAGATGAGGATGGCACTGTGGTTATGTCGTCTATGGATTTGAACGTGTTCGGCTACGCAGACACAGAATACGGCGCCAAGCGTGATTTTGTGCGGTCTATTACGGACTTATATTATAATCTAAAAGACGAGAAAAAAAATTTGCACAAGAGCGCGCTTCCTCTCTGGAGTTTTATGCAAGAGATGCTAGAAGAAAAATAACATGCAGATAAAACAAAGGGATGTCATGACTATTATTCGCAAGCTGGAAATGAAGACACGAGAAGGCAGAGACACACTAGCTTTCTTTTATTATAACGGCCAGAAGACGAAGGTTTTTACCAGAGTTTCTCACACGCGAGGCGACTTAAAAGGAAAGATAAGTTCGTTAATTCGGCAGCAACTATACGTGGACGAGGGACAGTTCCGCGATTTAATAAACTGTCCATTGCAGAGAAACGGCTACGTAAAAATTTTACAAGAAAAATGTATTTTATAGATTCAATTTAAAACCGCCTCTCGAGAAATATTGGGAGGCGTTTTTTATTCCGCCACAGGCGACTGCCCGCCTTTGGCGGGGGCAAGTTGCGTAAATTGATCAAACAACTTAGTTGCGGTATGATAGTGGCATATGCACACCACAGCAATGCCACAAACAAAAGAATACATATCAGTCAAAGAGCTCAGGCCGTTTATTATACAAACTGTTTCGGAAGTTTTAGAAGATCCGGATTTTGGATTGGAATTGAGCGACAGAGCAAAAATGAGATTGCAACAAGCGCGGGATTCTTCTGAAAAAGGCATTCCGTTTTCAGAAATAAAAAGAAAATATTGTTAAAGCCGTATGGGCGCGTGGGAGATTGAATTTTCGCCTAAGGCGGAATACGAATTATCCAAATTAGATCCGGCAACCAGAAGGAGAATCATTGATAAGCTGGATTGGTTTTTGGATAATTTTGAATTTGTTAATCACGAATCGCTAAAAGGAGAATATGGTGAGTTTTGTAAATTTCGTGTTGGCAAAATGAGAATATTCTATAGGATAGATTATGTAATTAACAAAATAAAAATAGAGTATTTAGACCCAAGAGACAAAGCGTATAGATAATTATGAGCGAGAAATTTATTTAATGAACAGAGCCGGTCACTTGTCGCCAATGTCAGAAACAAAAGCAAGGTTGTTGAGGCGGTGAAAAATGGAATGAGATGGACAATCCAGCCGCTTGTTGCGGCGTAACAAGTTTAGAACGTCTTTCTTAAGAAAAAGAAGGGCGTTTTTTATTCCGCCAAAGGCGGACAAGTTGTAAAAATTGGTGTATAATGTTGTTATGGTCGAAATAGACTCACAATTCATCAAGCCCGAAGCCATCTTGTCGCAAATCGGGTTGCAGCCCGGCATGCAGGTGGCGGATTTTGGTTGCGGCTCTGGTTATTTTGCCTTGCTGGCCGCCAGAATCACTGGCAGCCGCGGCAAAGTGTACGCGGTTGACGTGCAAAAAAGCGTTTTGGAGCAGGTAAAAAAAGAAGCTCGGCTTCAAAATATTGTCGGAATTGAAATTATCTGGTCTGATATTGAAACAGTCGGGGCCGCTAAAATTCCACCCCATTCTTTAGACATGGTTTTTATCGTTAATACGCTTTTTCAGGCAAAAAACAAGTTAGCTGTTTTTACCGAAGCTAGGCGGATGATGAAGCCCGGAGGTTCTTTATTGGTAGTTGATTGGCTGCCCGGGGACACTGCTTTGGGCCCGCCAGTTGCGAACCGGCTGGATTTAGGTAAAATAAAAGCCCTGGCCAATTCAGCCGGATTTGTGTTTCAAAAAGACATTAATGCTGGCAGCCATCATTTTGGCCTGCTTTTCCAGAGCTAATGGGAGTTTTTATGCAGGTAATGAATCTTTTTTCACCAGACTACCTTTTTCAAAGAAATCTTGGGCCTTTTACTTCCAATTTGGCCTGGTTTTTTTTGGGGTTGCTGGGGCTGGGCTTGCTAGTAACTCTTTGGCTCCGCTTTAAAGTCGCGAAAAATAAGGACATTTTCACTAAAAAGGTTTTAAAGAGGTTTTTTACCCTGGTTTGGACCATGGGCTGGGTTGGCATTGTTCTTTGGACTTTTCGCCAGGTAAATGCCCAGTATCTAAGCGCCCCCATCCTGCTTCTAATTTGGGCTTTAATTAGCGCATTTTGGCTTGTTTTTGTGCTGCGCTACTGGTTAAAAATAGTGCCTGATCGCCGGAAACGTTTGGCTCTGGAAACCAGTAGAAAACAATATCTGCCATAAAATGGCTAATGTAAGCAAAAATGTTCTTGGAAATAAAGGAGAAGACTTGGCCTGTTGGTATCTCCAGAAAAAAGGGTATAAAATTAGGCAAAGGCACTATACTTGCCGCTTTGGCGAGATAGACATTGTGGCTGAAGACCGCGGAGTAGTGGTTTTTGTGGAGGTAAAAACCAGAACCAGCGAGGCTCGCGGGGCGCCGGAGCAGTCAGTAAGCCAAAAGAAACTGGCTAATTTGCGTAAAGCGATTTTCTCTTATCTAAGCCAAAATCCAATAAACGATTATAGAATTGATGTTTTGGCTATAATTTATAAATCAGCATCGCGCCAGTTGGTTATTAGGCACCACTCGGCTGTATCCGATATCAGGCGCTGGTAAGCTTCTTTTTTGGGTTTTCCATAAGATGTTCACAGCTTTGTGCACAGGCACGGGTTGTTTTAACTAGAAAACAAGATACAATAAATCTAGTCGCTCTTTTCGTTTTCGCTCTTTTAATTGACCATAGGCACAAAGAAGGAGGCAAGCAGCCCTGACCTTATACCTTTTTTCCAGCACCTTTCATTAAATCCCAGACTGGGATTTAATGAAAGGTGCTGGATGAAAAGAGGCATAAGTATTTTGGCTGCTTGCCTCCTTTAGTCTAAATTCAAAGCACCTATGGCCATTTTTGCTGATTTATTATCAAAAACAAGATTATCGGCTTGGTTTTTAGCCGCGTTTTTTGCATTGCTGGCGGCTTTTGGCAGTATGGCTCCAGCCTCGGCTGCGGTTCTACCCTTGCCGGCCCCGACTTTGTTGCGTCCAGCTGATGGCGCTATCTTGGGCCAAGACAAAGCTTGGGTAGGCGGATTGGTTAAAAACAACTTACTGGTTATAATACTGGTAGATGGCAAGGAGTATAAGCAAACAGTAAAAACGCGGAGTCACAGTTCTGGAAATGCCACTTTTGGCGTAAATCTTTCCAAACTTTCGCTTGGTGAGCACGCGGTAACTGCCATAACCAAAGACAAGAAAGGCAAAGTAAGCGCTGAATCCAACGCTTTAATGATTGTAATCAAGTCCCCAACGTCGATTCCGACTTTACGGCGGCCAGTAGTCAACGCTGATTCCGGCATTGAGCGGCCGTTTATTATTGGCAATATCCAAAACGGGCTGGAGGTGGGCATAATTATTGATGGCAAGTTGCAAACCATCTTTACTCCAAAGCCGAGTACTACTAAAATTACCAGTTTTGCCTGGCAGCCAAAGGAGAGGCTGTCTTTAGGCAAGCATTTGATTGAGGCTTTTGCCTCGGACAAAGGCAAGCTTTCCAATCATGACCAGATTTTCTGGCCAGTGGGGGAGGCCAAGGCTTCAAGCGCGCCAGAACCTAAAAAAGACGTTTCAGTTGCCGAGCCAGCCACTCCGTTGGTTAAAGTTTCTGATAATAAACCCGAGAATAAAGATGAAGCCCAGAAATTAACCATGCGCCAGGAACTGAAATCTCCGGAAAAGCCAGTTATTCCTGACGCGGTAGCGCCGGTTGAGCCAGTGGCTGATGACAGTCAGGGCAAAATTGAATCCAACAATGAGCCGGAGAAGAAAATCACCCAGGCGCCAGAGTTTGAACCAATTCAAGGCGAAGTAAAAGAAGTTTCTCCTGGGGCCGTGGTTCGGGAAACGACTGATAAAACCGAGAATGGTTTTAAATTCAACAACTCATTGATAGTTGGCATAACCATTTTAGCATTCTTGCTGCTTTCCATGGTTGTTTGGTACGTGCAGGAGCGGCGCGATAAGCTGGGCGAGAAGGTGGCGGGCCTGTTCCGCGAAGATGAAGGATCTGGCTTGCCGCCAAGCACAACTGAACCTAAAAAAGATTATTCAGATTTGCCGCCCCCGCCGCCACCGATGTTTTGATAGCGCGGATTAACGCGGATAGCAACACGGATGGACGCAGAAGGTGGGTCGTTTTTGGTTTGTGTTTTTAGGTAAAAAGGGGTAAATTTAGGGCGGCTGACATTATTGAAAATATTTTTGCCAATTATGAAAGCGGACAAATTTTCAATTGTGGTCTGCACGTTTAACAGATTGGATTATTTGAAAAAGTGCGTTGCTTCTTTGCTGGAGATGGATTTTCCAGAGTACGAAATTATCATTGTCAATGACGGCTCAACAGATGGCACAAAAAATTTTTTAGACGCCTTGAATACCGGCAAGATTAAAATAATCCACCAGGAACGCAATCAGGGTTTAAGCGCGGCCAGAAATACCGGCATCAAACATTCTTCCCATGATATTATCGCTTTTACGGATGATGACTGCCGGGTGGACAAAAATTGGCTCGCGGAATTGTCAAAAGGCTTTGCTGACGAGCGGACCGGATTTGTCATGGGGCAGGTTTTTTACGTCAATAAAAACTACAAAGGATATTTTCCCGAGCGCCTGGTTTCTAATTTAAACGCCCAATGGCCGATGGGGGCCAACATTGCCTATCATAAAAAAGTTTTTGTCGCTTGCGGCGGCTTTGACCACGCTTTTTTTAAATACAATAACGAAGATTCAGAAATGGCGATTCGGGCCGCCAGCCAAGGTTTTTTGTTTAATCGTTCTTTGGGCGCAACAGTTTATCATCAGGCCATGAATTGGACCGCCAAGTCGCTTTTAAAATCAGCCAGGAACGCGTCAGTCTGGCCGGTTTTAAAGAAAAAATATCAAAAATACTATTTAACCTTCGGTCCGCCGGTAAAGTTCGGCTTGGTCGTCTGCCCGCGAGACTATCTGCATCTATTAATCGCCCCGCTTCTTATTCCGTTATTATTTATCAGGTACCTCAAGCACGGAAAAAGGGATTTTAAAATTTTTGTTGCCAAGTGGCCTGTCTATCTATTACTGAGAAGATATTATGTCTATAAAGAAGCGCTGCGGAATAAAGTAGTGATGTTTTAAATGTTGGGTTTGCCATCCAGAAAAGGTTGTGCTATCCTAATGATAGGCTAGTTTACGTTTAGTAGACTAGCTTTTTTTAAACAATAAGATTTATTTATGTCCAAGGAGGTATTGCAAGCCATTAAAGCGATTTGCGAGGAAAAGCACATTTCGGTGGAATCAGTGCTGGCTACCATTGAGCAGGCTTTGGCCGCGGCTTATCGCAAGGATTTTGGGAATAAGTTGCAAAATCTGAAAGTTGAATTCAACCCATCTAACATGCAGATGCGGGTTTTTGACGTGAAAACTGTGGTGGAAGATCAGGAACTGCCGACCGAAGAGGAGTTAAGAGATATGAGTTATCAGCCAAAGGCTGACCAGCCCCTGGCTGGCAAGTTACAAGACGGAACAAACAAGGGGCCAAGAGAGGAAGAAAAAAAAGACAAGGCAGTAATGGTGGTTGAAGGAGAGAAAGAGGGGGAAGGAGGAAAGGTTGGCGTTCCCAAAGATTCAACGCCAGATATAAGAAACGTCGAGGACTTGTCGTCCGAAGCTTTAGCGGAGGACGAAGAGAAGCGGTTTAATCCTAAAACCGAGATTATGATTTCCGAAGCCCAAAAGATAAAGCCGGACGCGCAATTAGGCGAGGAAATCATCACTGAACTGCCGGTGGCCGGTGAATTCGGCCGCATGGCCGCGCAAACAGCCAAGCAGGTTATTATCCAGCGTTTGCGCGAAGCCGAGCGCGACGTTATCTTTAAAGAGTACAAAGACAAAGAAGGCGCCATGGTTAACGGCTCTATCCAGCGCATTGAGGGCAGCACTGTTTTGGTGGACATTGGCCAGGCCACGGCCGTGTTGCCGCCTTCGGAACAAGTGCGCAGCGAGCGCTACGCCCCAGGAACCCAGATGCGCTTTTACATCAAATCAGTCAGCACCTCCAGCCGCGGGCCTGAAGTTTTGGTTTCCCGGGCTGACCGCGAATTGGTGCGGCAGTTGTTTGCCATGGAAGTTCCGGAAATCAGCGACAATGTGGTGGAGATTAAAGCCATTGCCCGCGAACCTGGTTCGCGCACTAAAATCGCGGTGGCCACCAAGGCGGAAAACGTGGACCCGGTGGGTTCGTGCGTGGGCCAGCGCGGCAGTCGCGTGCAGTTTGTCATCAATGAGCTGGGGGGCGAGAAAATTGACATCATTCAGTGGGAAGAGGACGAAAAGCAGTTTATTAAAAGCGCTTTGTCGCCGGCCAAAGTGGTTGATGTCGCGCTCAAAGAAAATACTCGCGAAGCCGAGGCTTTTGTGATTGAAGACCAGCTGTCATTGGCCATTGGCAAACAAGGCCAGAACGTGCGCTTGGCTTCGGCTTTAACCGGCTGGAAGATAAATATTAAGCAGGCCGGGGGAGAGGTGAAGGCGGAAGAAGCCGCGGCAGTTGAAGAAGTCAAGGAAGAGCCGAAGGAAGAGGCAGTGATACCGGTGCCGGAGATAACCGACGCGCCAGCCTAGGTAATTACAACTGGAGGGGTGGATAAGAATTCAGGAATTTAAGAATTTAGGCAATAATAGCCGTCATCCCGAGCGAGGCGTACTCGCCGAGTCGATGGATCTCATCGGTTGCCCGCGAGATTTCGGCCAAAGGCTGACCAGCCTCTGGCTGGCCTCCACTCCCCGCCGAGTACGGCGGGTCGGTCGGAATGACGTGTAAAAAACCACCTAAATTCCTAAATTCTTAAATTCCTAACCACTTATTTTCTATGTCCACTCCCATCATCTTCGCTCTGGCCGCGTCAGTTGCGGCTATTATCTACGGCGTTATTCTCATCGCCTGGGTATTGGGCCGTTCGGCCGGCAATGAGAAGATGCAAGAAATCGCTGGAGCCATTCAAAAGGGCTCCAAGGCTTATCTCAACCGCCAGTTTAAAACCATAGCCATTGTCGCTATTATAGTTTTTTTTGCCATTGGTTTTGGCTTGGGCTGGAACGTGGCTTGGGGCTTTTTGGTGGGGGCGATTCTTTCCTCAATCACCGGTTTTGTGGGCATGAACGTGGCCGTGCGGGCCAACGTGCGCACGGCGCACGCGGCCAGCAAAGGATTAAAAAAAGCTTTAACCGTGGCGGTGCGCGGCGGGGCCGTGACCGGCCTGTTGGTGGTGGGTTTGGGACTTTTGGGCGTTACCGGCTTTTACGCCTTAACTCATGACATTCACGCCTTGATTGGCTTGGGCTTAGGCGGCAGTTTGATTTCCATTTTTGCCAGATTAGGCGGCGGAATTTTTACCAAAGCCGCGGACGTGGGCGCGGATTTGGTTGGCAAGGTGGAAAAGAATATTCCTGAAGATGACCCGCGCAACCCGGCCGTGATTGCGGACAACGTCGGCGACAACGTCGGCGACACCGCGGGCATGGCCGCGGACCTGTTTGAAACTTATGCCGTGACCGTGGTGGCGGCCATGCTGCTGGGTTCTTTGGTGTTTCCGGATTTTAGCAATTCTTTGATTTATCCTTTGGTTTTGGGCGGCATCTCCATTATTGCTTCCATTTTAGGCACGTTTTTCATCCGTCTGGGCAAAAAAGAAAACATTATGGCCGCGCTCTATAAAGGCTTGGCCGCGGCCGGAATTTTGGCGGCGCTGGGATTTTATTTTGTCACCCAAAAATTAATGATTGGCAACGGCTTGTATCTGCCCATAAATCTTTTTTACGCCGCTTTAGTGGGCTTGGGCGTTACCGTGTTTTTGGTTATTTTTACCGAATATTACACTTCCAGCAAATACGCGCCAGTCAAACAGATTGCCGAGGCTTCCACCAAAGGCCATGGCACCAACATCATTGCCGGCTTGTCGGTTTCCTTGCGCGCCACTGCTTGGCCGGTCATTACCATCGCCGCTGGCATTTGGGGAGCTTATGCTTTAGCTGACATTTACGGGGTGGCCATTGCCACGGTGTCCATGCTTTCTTTGGCCGGCATTATCGTGACCATTGACGCTTATGGCCCGATTACGGATAACGCCGGCGGCATTGCTGAAATGTCCAATCTGCCCAAAGAAGTGCGCGAAGTCACTGACAAGTTGGACGCTGTTGGCAACACCACCAAGGCCGTGACTAAAGGCTATGCCATTGGCTCGGCCGGGTTGGCGGCCCTGGTTTTGTTCGCGGCCTATTCCCAGGAATTCGTCAACATGGGCCGGGAGATTCTTTTCCGCTTGAACGACCAATCGGTGATTATCGGCTTGTTCATCGGCGGCTTGTTGCCTTATTATTTTGCTTCCATTGTCATGGACGCGGTGGGCAAGACTGCCGGCAAAGTGGTGGAAGAAGTGCGGCGCCAGTTCCGTGATATCAAGGGCATTATGGAAGGCACGGCCAAGCCTGACTACGGAACTTGCGTGGACATTGTTACCAAAGATGCCATCAAGCAAATGTTCGTGCCAGCTTTGATTCCAGTGCTAGCCCCGATTATTGTCGGTTATCTGCTTGGCCCGATTGCTTTGGGCGGCCTGCTGGTTGGCAGTATTGTTACCGGATTATTCATTGCTATTTCCATGACTGCTGGCGGCGGAGCCTGGGATAATGCCAAGAAGCTGATTGAAGCCGGTTTGTACGGCGGTAAAGGCAGTCCGGCCCATGCCGCGGCCGTAACCGGCGACACGGTCGGCGACCCTTATAAAGATACGGCCGGCCCGGCCATTAACCCCATGATTAAGATATTAAACATCGTGGCTTTGTTGATTGTCGGTTTTTTGGCCTAAGGCAAGCAGTATGTCTTTTACCTTGCATCCCATCGCTCGCTTGACGGCGCCGCTGGTTAATAAGTTATTTCTTAAGCGAGTTGAGGGCTTAGATAACATTCCCAAAACCGGACCATATATTTTAGCCGCTAATCACGTGAGCGTGCCGGATGAGTGGCTGATTGGCAACATAATTTTGCAAAAAGGCAACAAGCGGCTGTGGTTTATTGGCCGGGATGATTTTTGGTCCGCCAAGTGGTGGTCAAAATTGACGGCCCGTGTTTTGGGGGCGCTATTGATTGACTGGCGAGATCCGGCAGCGGTGCTGAAGCGAACCTTGGCCATTTTGCGAGCCGGGGGCATTGTCGCCACTTTTCCCGAGGGCGTGCGCAACTTTGACACCCGAGCTTTGGTTTTGGGCAAAACCGGCACTGTTCGTTTGGCCCTTTGGGCCCGTTGCCCGATTATTCCGGTTGGCTATCGCGGGCCGAACATTGTTACCACTTGGGATGTTTTCAAGAATTTTTTTTTGGCGCGCCATACCGCCACCATTATTTTTGGAGAGCCAATTGATTTTTCCGATTATTATCAAACTCCAATCACGCGCCGATTGCTCTATGAGCTGACTGATAAAATGATGGTTGAGATTGGAAAGCTTTGCGGCCGCCGGCCGCGCTTGCATGAATATTTATGAAGATAACAGAAAACAAACCATCAGAATCAGTTATTGAATTCATCATTGAGCTCGACCGGCCTGACATTGAGGCGGATTTGCAAAAAGCGGCCAAGCATTTGGCCGAGCATTCATCCATTCCCGGGTTTCGTCCGGGCAAGGCGCCTTATGACCTGGTTTGCCGCCACGCCGGCGGGGAAGCCAAAATTTACGAGGAAGCCCTTGACGCCATTATCAGGCGCACTTTGCCGCCAATCATAATTGAGAGAAAACTGGAAACAACCGGCCGGCCGGATATTTCCGTTCAAAAAATGGTACCGCCATTTGGCCTGACCTATAAAGCAATAGTGAATTTATTGCCTCAAGTTGAACTGGGTGATGTTGCTAAAATTCAAGTTGAGTCAAAGCCCGTGACAGTTGATTCCCAAGAGGCGGAGAAAATAATTGCAAAGTTGCGGCAGGAAAAAGAAGCTGTTGAAAAAGAGCGTTTTGAAATGGCTTGCATGGAGGAGCTGCTAAAAATATCCAAAGTCGGCGCATTGCCAGAGCCCATGATTGCCGAAGAGACGGAGAAGATGCTCCACGAGCTGGAGCACAGCGCGGCGGAGCGCGGCGGCAAGTTTGAAGATTATCTGCAGTCAATCAAAAAGACCAAAAAAGAACTGGCAAAGGAGTTCCGGCCGCGCGCCGAGCACCGGCTGCGCTTGAGCTTGATAGTGCGCGCTTTTGACAAGAAGGAAGATGTAAAAATTGAGGAGAGCGAGGTTGAGAAGGAGATTGAGATTTCTAAAAAGATGTCTGGCCAGAATCCGGAAATGGCTAAGCAGTTCTCCAGCGATGGCTACCGCGAGTATGTCCGGGCCGTATTGACGAGCCGAAAGATATTTGAGATATTGGCCGACAAGATAAAAAGGCGCTAAACTAACGGTATATGAAGTTTGGCGCTCATGTTTCCATTGCCGGCGGAATACCGAACGCGCCTCAAAATGCGGCTCTCTTAGGGTGCGAGGTTTTTCAAATGTTTTCCCGCTCCCCGCGCGGGGGCAAGGCTGCAGCCATAACGCCGGAAGTAGGGCGAGTCTTTCAGGCTGAATGCAAAAAACACAAGCAAGCGGCGGCCTATATCCATGCGCCGTACTACATAAATTTCGCTTCGGAAAATAACCGCATCCGCTATGGCTCTATTGCCGTTATCTGCGATGAGTTGGAACGGGCGTCAGCGTTGGGAGTAAAAGCAATCATGACGCATCTTGGCAGCGCTAAAGACACAACTTCGGAGCAGGCTATTAAAATAACAGCCGAAGGAATTACTAAAGTGCTGAAAGGTTATAGAGGCCAGTCTAAATTGTTGCTGGAGCTTTCAGCCGGGTCGGGCGAGATAATCGGCGACACGTTTGAAGAGATGGCTGAAATAATCAAGCTGGCGGAAAAAACATTGGGCAAAAAAAACGTAATCGGAGTCTGTCTTGACACCGCCCACATCTTCGCGTCAGGTTATGATATCCGAGACAAGAAGTCGGTTGAGGCCACGCTTAAGGCTTTTGACAAGGTTATTGGTTTGAAAAGATTGGGCGTCATTCATGCCAATGACTCTATGATTCCTTTGGGAGAAAAAAAAGACCGGCACGAGCATCTGGGCCGCGGCAAAATCGGCCTTGAATGTTTTCGCGCCCTGGCCCGTCATCCCAAATTAAAAAAGATTGACATGATCGTGGAAACGCCGACTCAGGCGGGAATGAAGAAAGACATTGCACTGTTAAAGAAAATGCGGGGGTAAATTTGTAGAGACGGCCGCGATGCGGCGTCTCTGGTTTTTGTCGTTTAACGAGACGCCCCAACGGGGCCGTCTCTACGCAAGGAATATATGCAAATTAAAATCAAGGTCACCCCGCGCGCTCGGGAGAACAAGATTATTGGTTGGAACGGCGACATTTTGCGTGTTCATGTGACGGCGCCGCCGGTTGAGGGCAAGGCTAATAAGGCCTTGATTGATTTTTTGGCGGAAGAATGGGGCGTGGCTCATTCTAATATCAAGATTATTAGAGGAGAAACAAGTAGAGAGAAGGTTTTAGAAGTGCCAGATAACTTGAAACTGCCTTTACAAAATACTCTAATTTGATAGTATAAATTTTACGCGGGCGTAGTACAACGGTTAGTACGCGTGCTTGCCAAGCACGATACGGCGGTTCAATTCCGCTCGCCCGCTCCAAAACAGAGTCCATTGTTGCGGGCTCTGTTTTGGAGCGGGATGGCTCTTGACATTGTGTAAGATAGTATATACACTATAAACATGGTAATTTTGCCAAAACCAATAACCTTTGAATGGGACAAGGGTAATTCTGACAAAAACTGGATAAAACACAAGATAGCCGATAAGGAGTGCGAAGAGCCTTTCTTTGACCAACAAAAGAAAATTATTGAAGATGTGCGGCATTCCGAAAATGAGCAGCGGTTTCTTTTGTTCGGGCAAACGAAACTGAGTCGTTTAGTTGTCATAGTTTTTACCATAAGACACAATCGCGTGCGCGTTATTTCGGCTCGCAACATTAATAAAAAGGAGAAGACTATTTATGAAAAAGCCTCTTAAACTGCCAAAATTTAGAAATGAGGATGAGGAGCGTGATTTTTGGTCCAAGATCGATTTGTCGGAGTATTTGGAGCCTGAAGATTTTAAACCTGTTTCTTTTCCCAATCTAAAACCGACCACGCGCTCAGTATCTATTCGTATTCCAGAGCACATACTTTTCCGAGTAAAAGAACAGGCGAACGAATTAAACGTGCCTTATCAGTCACTCATAAAACAGTATATTGCGCATGGCATAATTCGAGAACAAAGAGAACGGTCTCGCGCATAATTTTAGCTCAAACGGTCTTTGTCGGCTCACTCCAAAAGATAGCCTATAAGATTCGCGGGCTATTTTTTGTTTGCCTTGATTGTTTGTGTTATTTGCGATACAGTTTTGGTGTCTGCCCGGGTGGCGAAATGGTATACGCACAACACTTAAAATGTTGCGCCGCAAGGCTTGCGAGTTCGAGTCTCGCCCCGGGCACCACGCAAAAGACCCTGAAAAACATCGGGGTTTTTTGCATTATTTTAGTATTGGGCTTGCTTTTGCGCTTGGGTTAGATTAAGGTAAAAGCAGTTTTAAAACAGGTCATAGGGGGGGGCGGCTTGATTGCCCTCTGACAATTTATTATACAACAGGGAGGGCAAGATGAAATTGCGCGGCATTGATTTTAGGCACGCGTTGAACGCCTCCGGCGCCAGAAATTTTTTTGGTGATGGCTGGAAGCAAACGCGGCTGGTTGATTTATTCGGCGGTTGGAACGGCTCCACGTTCGTGGCCAAGACCACAACCATGGAAGCGCGCATGGAGCCCGAGAGAGGACTGGGCAACATGCGGCTTGACCCAGTGACCTTGCAGCCGGTTGATTGGTTCCCGGACTGCATCTGGTTCGATTTTTGGCGAGCCATTACCCTGAACGCGGTTGGGCTCTCAGGCCCGGGCGCGAGCGCGCTTTTAGCCCGTAATTTGTGGCAGCAGCGCACAAAACCGTTTTTCATTTCGTTCATGTCGGTGGCCCCGACTTGCGAGGAACGGCTGGCCGAACTTAGTACTTTCGTTGTCTTGCTACAGTTGGAAATGTGGCGGTTTTGCGCCAAGTTCGGGCTACAGACAAACATCTCTTGCCCGAACGTCGGGCTCGATCCAAGGGAATTGATTCCAGAAGCGCACTCAGCCCTGGACATTGCCGCGGTTCTCGGTATTCCGCTGGTAATCAAAATCAGCGTGGAGGCTGACCCGCAAGACGCGGCCAACATTGCCAGTCACCCGCAGTGCGACGCGCTCTGCGTGGGTAACACGGTCAAGTTCGGCAGACTGCCGGAGAGAATCGACTGGGTTGGTTTGTTCGGCACAGCCGATCCCGCTAAATCGCCGCTTGCAAAGTATGGCGGTGGAGGACTTTCTGGACCGCCTCTTTTTCCGGTTCTCTGCGAGTGGCTTTGGCAGTACCGGCAGATCGACCAAACCACGCCCATCAGCGCTTGCGGCGGCATCTTCAGAGCGCGCGACGCGCTCTGGCTTTTTGAGAACCGAGGCGTCAACGCCGTGGAGCTGGGCACTGTGGCTACACTCCGTCCTTGGCGCGTGCAGAGGATCATTCATGCAGTAAATCGGTATTTTACAGAGAAAGAGGAGGAGTGTTGATGGACACAATCACGATTCGTCGGCCAGATGACTGGCACGTGCATCTGCGTGAGGGCGAGCTTATGCCCCACATGGCGCGTTTGACTGCTGCTCAGTTCGCCCGGGCCACGGTCATGCCCAACACTTTACACCCACCGATCAGGACAGCGGCTGATGCTCTGGCTTACCGCCAGAAGATTGAGGCGGCCACGCGGGGTATGGATTTTACCCCGATCATGACCACCAAGTTGTATCCAACAACTACTGTGGCTATGATCAAGGGCGCGTGGGAAACTGGGGTGCGGGCGGCCAAGCTCTACCCCGAGGGCGTAACCACGCATTCCGAGGACGGCATCTCGCTTGAGAATAT
>Ga0155991_135_pt1 | contig 22821 bp, 16 predicted proteins | sample RifCSPlowO2_02_FD_107645 | JGI IMG/M metagenome (GOLD analysis project Ga0155991, IMG submission 107645) | Candidatus Komeilibacteria bacterium RIFCSPLOWO2_02_FULL_48_11
GGTATATACCGGCAACGCCGCATTGCCTCCGGGTGGTGCTTGGGTGGGTTCTGACCAGGCCGCGCGGAGACTAAGCGGCAATAATAAAAAGGCTAATAGAAAAAAATAGTGTTTTTGTTTGATGAGAAGCATGGGACTAATAAATATCAAGATACAAGAAACAAGATACAAACAATATTCAAATTAAAAATTAAAATAGGGAATTGAATTTGAATATTGAGTATTTTAATTTGTTTGTTTCTTGTGTCTTGTATCTTTACTGATTATTATACAACAAAATCCAGAAAACTGCCAAAATTTTGTACACAGATTAGAAAATTTTACGCCTCAATTTGTCAAGATGACGGCACCACCTCCCGCAAGGTCGGCAAACCCTTAATCATATCAGCAAAACCAGGCGGTGGATTGACCGCGGCCCGACCGTCAAAAGTGATTTGTTCAGCTGGCGTGTTGTCAGCAGACACAAAAAGACGCTGGAGAAAAATGGAATGGGCAATAAACATGCCATTGACTGCCAACGGCTGTTCAGTAAGCGGGTTGCCGGTGGTGCCAGTAGTAATGCCTGAAGCGCCTTCGCTGTAAAAAACGCCAGCCATTGAACTGACCACTGGATTAATCGTAACATTGCCTTTCACTAGCCAGCCTATGGATGGCAGATTATCAATTCTCCCGGCCACGGCTCCGCTTTGATAAAGCGTGTTGGCATTCACTATTAAATCACCATCCACGATAATAGTGCCGTTTCCCTTTTGAACGCCTGTTCCTTTGTTGAAAGTTAAATCACTATCAATAGTCAGATTGCCGGTGAAGTAATGTATTTTCCTTTCCAAGATGATATTGGCCCCTAAAGCGCTGGAACTATTGCTGTCCCCGCTATGGGTGACAACTGTGCCATAATAGCCGTTAAAAATTCCTATCCGGTCCAAAATTCCCAAAGTCCCGCGATAACTGTTTGACTGCTGGGGCAAAGCAACAACGCCAAAATTCTCACTGCGGTATGGCGCTCCGGCGCCGCCCGGTGAAGTAATGGTGGCTGGGTCAATGGTACCATTAGCCTGCAGTAGATAAGTGGCGCTGTAGCGCCCGGCTGGCGGAGAAAAAGGAGCATCAATATCGCCGCCGCTGTAAATGTCACCATATAAAGTTTCAAACCAGCGGGCCACGGCACTGGCGCCGTAACCATTGCCGAGCCAGCTGACCCAGCCGGTTCCCCGGTCCGGCTCCGGGCCATAACCAATGTTATCTCCTCCGTTCCACGACCAGCCGGTAAAGGCGCGGTTGGTACCTACCTGCACCCCGTAATCAACTGTATTAATGACAATCGGTCCCATCTTCAGCCAACCGTTTGAACCCAAAGATTCAACTTTAGCCCAGCCCGTAATTTTGCCCACAGTTGAAGTTGGTGATTCTCCCAGGTTGCGAGTAAAAAGCGAGGTATAGTTCGGAGCCGTGGGATAGGGTCCGGCTGGCTGGAAATTGACCCAGCCTACGTTTGGCGACCAGCCATAGCCGGTCATGGGCGTGGCGGGAGTGGGGGCATCAAAATTAACGTCCGCGCCATAATCAACATCAGCTCCGGTGTTGGCGCAATTCAAAGAAATCCAACCGATATTTGATGACCAAATAAAGCCGGTAATGTCGTGAAAATTACAAGCCGCTTGGACCACCACTGGAACCAATAGCAATGTTATAATTACTCCTAAATGAATTTTCTTTACCATTATGGTATAATTATATTGTCATATTGCTAAATTGTTATATTGTTTCAGCGCATTAACAATATGACAATATAACAATTATTCTAATTTCATTATATCACTATGCCTAAAAAACAAAACTTTAGAACAGGGCAAGGCCTGGCCTCGCGCCAGGCGCTTATTGTCCTGGGAGCGACGCTATTGGCCGCGATTATCATCATTGTTGTTTTTGCTTTTTTAATTGAACGCGACAATCAAGCCAGCAACCAAAATTATCAAAACTACGTCAATCAGCTCAAAAACCAACAAAATGCCCCTCCAGCGCAGACGTCAACAACTGAACCGGAAATTCCGCGCCAAATTGTGCGCGGCGTGTTGACTGTCATCAATCCAGAAACAATCTCGGTTGCAACTGAAGGCGCTAATCAAAAAATTGAAATATCCCTGCGGCCCGAAACAACCATCACCTACCAAAACAAAGCCTTTGACCGCAGCCGCTTTTACATTGGCGATCAGCTGGAAATAACGGCCCGGCCAGCCGCCGGAACCCTGGTGGCGGAAACTATAACTGTTCTGGTTTCCGCTTCCCCGGCCACCCCAGCGCCTTTGCCGCCGGTTACGCCCCAAAACATTCAACCCGACGGCTCAATCAAGCCGCTTTAAATCCCAAGAAAAAAACTAGGCAAAGACTATGCCAGAATTACTTATAAAACCAACAACAATATCAAAGACATTGTCTTTGATATTTAATATTGACACAGCTGGGTGGTATGTGCTTTCTGTTTCAGCGCGCGTGCGGGACGAAAAACAAAGAGGCGCTGACGCCACTGATGATGAAGATTTGAGAATTGAAATTGATGGAGAGAAATTTTCCAAGCTAAATAATCCACAACGCTACTTTGACTCGCCAGCTGCTTTTTCTGGCGGAAAGTTGCATAATACCTCAAAAACAGTCTACTTCATTACCCAATTTAGGGCCGGCAAACACGCTGTTTCTTTAATTCCAGACCAAGGCGCGCTTGTTGAACGAGTTGATATTCAAAATATCGCTGATCCGTCGCATGTTGCATTTGGTTTAAACCAGCAAGCCGAAGACGGAAACAATAAGCCGTGGCTCACTTTTGTTTTAAGGGATCTTGGACTGAAATCATTGACCGTAAAAGCGCAAGCGCGCTGGAGGTTCTCTGACGGCGACGACATCAAGGTTATTGTTGACGATAACATCAAGAAAAACAAATCATCAATTTTGCATCGCAATTGGATTTTTGCTTCAAATGTTATCAGAAAAATTTTAAAAAGCGAAACAGGGGAAGCTAATGCTGACAAGCCGGAACAGAGCATTAAATGGGGCGTGCGGTGGCTGGATCATAAGGCGCAGGGCATCACTGATGCTGGAGAGCGGCATTGGCGGCCATGGAATGAGGCCGTGCGGAATTATAACTCGCAAGGAAACACCAAATACGAAAAAGAAGTGTATGGTGTTTATAAAAACGGCATAGACAACCGTGACAAAAAGAATCCGATTAAACTTTGGACTATAATTTTTTTCCTGCTGGGTTGCGGAGTGGCTGGATCAGTATTATTTGGAATACAGCGATACAACAACCAAGGCAAGATGTGGCTTACTTTTGAGGACGGCAAAGAAAAGAGGGCGGCATACGTGCTTACGCTCAACCGAATTGAGGGGCTTGTCGTGCGGCATATTCCCATTTCAGTGGAATACACGAATGGCGGCAACACGTTCGCGATCATAAAGCGCGCCACGCCTCAAGAACGCGTTGAGGACTTGTTCGGCTCTGAGCCGTATGCGGTGGTCGTGACCGGAGAGGGATGGGGTGGTTTTCTTATTAAGTATGTACTGAAAGAAACCGACAACGGTTTGGCCTTGGTGCCGATTGTTGGGGAGTATGGAGAAGGGGACGACAATGATGCTTTTCATGCTGATGAAATTTCATTCGTTGATACTGATGGTGACGGAATTATGGAAGTGGATGAGGCGGGGTACGTCTTTTACGAAAACGCTCTGGATCAAATTTGGCATTCGTGGTACCAATATAATGCGAGCGCCGGGAGGTATGAGTTTTTCAGGAAAGACAAGGAAATCGCGACCGAGTGGGATATATAAAGGTTTTTGCTTGATCCCGCCCCTTTTTTCGGATTACGAAAAAAGGGGCGGGATTGACAAGAAAGTATTTTAATGAGAAAATTTGACTTCCAGTAACTAACTTTTTGTCATGTCAAATAATCTTTTGGCGGAAAAATTCACTCAACACTTAAAACAAGCTCTGCTCCGAGCTCAATCTTTGGCTTGGCAAAACCCTAGCCTCTCGGACGAGCCGAATGAAATAAGCTCAACCCATCTTCTAGATTCCCTTTGGCGCGAGCCTGGCAGTATTGCCTCGGAAATTATCAGCAAAGCCAGCCCCGTGGAATCCCGCCAAAGCGGGGCGGCTGTGGTAATTACCCGCAAACCAGCCAAGACGCGGTTAGGCCAAGAAGCTGTGACTAGAATCATCAAGGCCGTGCATTTGAGCCGCCAATACGGCCATAAGTACGTGGGCACTGAACATCTTTTAAAAAGCTTGACCGAGATTAATTCCGCGGCAGTTAAAAATTGGTGGCAAAAGCACGCCATCAACTTAAATGATTTGGAAAAAAACCTCCACATTGTGCTGGAGAGCACTTCTAAGTTTCCGGATTTAACCGCTGTTTTTCGCTCCCAGCCCGCGACCCGGGCCATCCGCGCCGAAAGATTGCAGGCCGCGCTGGAATACTTTGGCCGCGAGCTGACCAGCGTGGAAGCGCAAAAAGACATTGACCCGGTTATCGGACGGGAAACGGAAATAAACCGCTTAATCCACGTGCTCTGCCGGCGCTACAAGAACAATCCCCTGCTTCTGGGCGAGGCTGGGGTGGGCAAAACCGCCATTGTGGAAGGCTTGGCTAAAAAAATATCCCAGGGCGCGGTGCCGCCGATTCTGGCCAATAAAAAAATCTACACCATTGATTTGGGCGCGATTGTGGCCGGCACGATTTATCGAGGCGAATTTGAAGCCCGGTTTAAAAACCTGATTGAATCAGCCGAGGAGAGCGGCAACGTGATTCTTTTTATTGATGAAATCCACACCATTATCGGCGCTGGCTCGGCTTCGGGCTCTTTGGACGCGGCCAATATGTTAAAGCCGGCCTTAGCCCGGGGCAGAGTGAGCATTATCGGCGCCACCACCACCGAAGAATACAAAAAACACGTTGAAACCGACAGCGCCCTGGAGCGCCGCTTGCAGCCGATTATCATTAATGAACCCAATGCCGAAGAAACCACAAAAGTGCTCGCTGGCATCCGCTCCAATTACGAACATTTTCATAACGTCATCATCACCGACGAAGCCATTGCCGCGGCCGTGGCGCTTTCTAACCGCTATCTAACCGAAAAACTGCAGCCTGACAAAGCCATTGACTTGATTGATGAAGCCGCGGCTAAAGTGAAAGTTGAACACTCGGAGCGCAGTATTTGGCAGAAAATCCGCAAAACCGAAGCCACCCTGGAGCGCGCCCTGGCGGCCAAGCGCCAGGCAGTGTCAAATGAGGATTACAGCCTGGCCATGGCGCTGAAACAGCAAGAAAGCGACATCCAAAGCAGCTTGCAGAAATTACTCTCTGAAGCCAAAAAAGAAGACGTTCATAAAGTTAGAGTGGAGCGCAAGCATGTTTTGGAAGTGGTGGCCCGGTTGACCAAAATTCCCTTGGGCGAGCTCGGCAGCGATGAGCGCGATCTGCTCTCTGATTTGGAAGAGCGGCTGCGCCAAAGAATTATCGGCCAAGACCAGCCGCTCTCAAAAATCGCTAATCTTATCCGGCGCGCCCGCACCCAGGTGGCGAGCCCTGGCAAACCCCTGGCCTCTTTCTTATTTTTAGGCCCTTCCGGGGTTGGGAAAACCGAAACCGCCAAGCAGCTGGCCGCCACTTTATTCCGCGACCCCAAAGCTTTGATTCGCCTGGACATGTCCGAATTTTCCGAAGGCTTTACTCTGTCGCGCTTAATCGGCGCTCCGGCTGGCTATGTCGGCTACCGCGACAGCAATAAATTCACAGATTTGGTCCGGCGCCAGCCTTACGCCGTGGTGCTCTTGGATGAAATTGAAAAGGCTCACTCGGAAGTCTTTAACATCTTGCTGCAAATTCTGGAAGATGGCGAGCTTTCGGATGCCACGGGCCGGCGCGTCAATTTCCGCAACACAGTCATAATCATGACTTCCAATTTAGGATTGGAAGAATTCAAAACAACCGCTGGCCTTGGTTTTGGCGAGAGCGCCTCTGCTGCCACCGATTTTGCCACCGTGGCCAAACGCGTCTTGCGCGAAACTGAAAATCATTTTAAGCCGGAATTCCTAAACCGGATTGATTCGCTCATTGTGTTCAATCCTTTAGCGCGCGAGCACTTGGGGCAAATTATCAACCTGTTTGCCAAAGAAATAAACGAGCGGCTGATAGAGAAAAACTTAAGCATCAATTTGACGGCTGCGGCTGAAACTTACATTCTTGACCGCGCCTCCCTGCCGGCAATCGGCGCCCGCAGCATCCGCCGGTTTTTCCAGGAGCAAATTGAGAGCGAGTTGGCCAATACCCTTCTTAACGAAAAATTCAGGATGGCTGATTCAGCCGTTAAAACCGAAATTATCATTGACGCGGCTGACAATAAGTTAATTTTTAAAGCCGGCTAAACTCGCCGTCATCCCGAGCGGAGCCAGACGAAGCTCTGTAATCAGAGCGCAGTCTGGCGAAGTCGAGGGATCTCTATGATGACGCAACAAGCATCAAAAAATGAGATCTTTCGACTCCGCTTCGCTCCGCTCAAGATGACGGTCAAGCGCAATGCCAGGCTTTTGCTCGACCTGATATTTCCCATCGAGTGTCTTGGTTGCGGCCAAGAAGGGGTTTGGTTTTGCCCCAACTGCCTCTCAAACCTGCCTCTCCTGCCCGCGCGCCACTGCCCGTTCTGCGGCCAAAAAAATCATTGGGGCCAAACTTGCCAAGCCTGCTGCCAAAGCCGCGCGCTCGCTGGAGCCATCGCCTTTATCCCCTACGCCAATCCTGTAATCCAAAAACTTATTCAGGCCTGGAAATACCAAGGCGCCAAAAACCTGACTCAACCGCTCTCTATTTTTGTTTCCCAGGGCTTGGACGCAATGACGCTTAAACTGCGCGAGCAAAGTCGCGCTTTGGAGAGTGGGTTGAGCCAAATAAGACTGGCAACTTGGCCGGCCCTGCCGACTTTGATTCTTTCCAGCCAAACGACTTTGGTGCCGGTGCCGCTCGCTCCCAAACGCTTGCGCTCGCGGGGCTTTAACCAGGCCGAAGAACTGGCCCTGGCTCTGCAGGCAAAACGCGGCTATAACCTGGATGGCCTTATCAAAAGAACGCGCCACTCCGCGGCCCAGGCCACTCTCTCGGGCTCGGACCGGCTGACAAACGTTAAGCAAGTTTTTGCTTTGACGACTGACGCGGCCTCAATTGTCAATAAAAATTTTTTGATTATTGATGACGTTATCACCACTGGCTCAACCTGCGAAGCCATAGCCCGCTTGCTAAAAGGGAGCGGCGCGGCCTCGGTTTGGGCATTGGCCATTGCCTTTGGCCACCCTTTGTAAAAATGATATAATGGAAGCATGGTAGAATCGTTGAACGACAAAAGAGCTAAATTTCCTAAAAATAAACAAAAAGAATTTTTAAAGTACATTGAAAATAAAACGCAGAAAACTGCATCTCAACTGGCGTCCTTGCTTAAAATCCACCCTAGAACATTGCGTGAATGGAAGCACGAAAAATACTCTATCCCGCTCAAATCATTAAAGAAGCTGTGTGATACGGCTAACTGCAATCTCCCGGCTAATGTCGTAATTAAACAGCCGTTTTGGTGGACAAAAGAGGCGGCAAAGCTTGGAGGGCAAGCAACATATAAAAAATACGGGATAATCGGCGGCAATCAAAGTACGCGCCAACGACACTGGAAAAAATGGTGGAACAAAGAAGGAAAATTTAAAAAAGAAAATACAAAAATTCTAAAAAGAAAGACCATTAAAAAACCAAGACTAAGCAACGATCTGGCTGAATTCGTGGGCCTAGTGCTGGGAGACGGCGGAATAACCAACAGGCAAATTACCATCACGCTGCATTATAAAAACGACAAACAATATGGCGTATTCGTAGCCAAACTTATCAAAAGACTATTTTGCGTAAAGCCGTCAATACATTATCACAAAAAAAAATCAGTCAACGCAATCGTAGTATCCAGAACAGCATTAGTAGAATTTTTAGTAAAAAATCTCGGATTAAAAATAGGAAACAAAATTAGGCAACAGGTTGATATTCCTAATTGGATAAAGAACAATCAAAAATACGCCCTGGCCTGCCTCAGGGGATTAGTAGATACAGACGGAACCATAATTAAACACTCATATAATGTAAAAACAAAAAAATACACTTACAAAAAACTGGCGTTCACGAGTAAATCCATTCCATTGTTGCAATCAGTGGAAGAGATATTGTCAAAATTGGATATCAAACATCGCCGCGCGGGCAGAGGAAAGTACGACATCCGCGTTGAAAGCAGAAGCGCCATGGAAAGATACTTCAGCCTAATAGGAACACATAACCCCAAACACTTGAAGAGATACCAAAAATAAGCTATTTTGTAAATACACGGAGAGGTGCCGGAGTTGGTCTAACGGGGCATCCTGCTAAGATGTTGTCGCTGATAAGGCGACCGTGGGTTCGAATCCCACCCTCTCCGCCAGACTACGCTTCGCTTCGTCTGGCTGGGCCAGACTACGAATAAGATAAAATTTATGTGGTATGTTTATGCGCTTAAAAGTAGAATAATCAAAAAATGGATCTATGTTGGATCAACTAATAATCTTAGACGTCGGCTCATAGAGCATAATTCCGGTTTGTCATTGTCTGTAAAACCATACCTACCAGTTTATCTAACAACTTTTATTGCTGTGCCCACCGAAAGGCAAGCCAGGCGTTTAGAAAAGTATCTAAAGGTTGGTTCTGGAAAAATTATTCTCAAGAAAAGAATTTTAGCCGACGAAGCTTAAGCGTAGTCTGGCTGGCCAGACAAATCAGAAAACCGGCCTTGTTGGCAAGGCGGAGTGTTTTTTGTTTGGCAGTCGTCGTGAAACCAGTCATCGTTTGGTTGGGTTGGTTCTGGGTTCATATTAGGATTTATCACAAAATAGCAAAACGGCTAAAGGCGATGTAGCCCAAGACAAAATACAGAATAACCAACGCAGGCGGAATGATAAAAATTATTGATGCCACCCGTTCGCCGCCTTTGGATTTGATTGCGTATCTGATATTGGCGTAAAGCAAGAGTATAGCGCCAATCAAAACAATAATGAACAAATAATTACGATTAAAACTAAGCACATCCCAACTTTCTTCTTGAATAAAAATGAACCAAGGCAATATTATAAACATTATTATAGAAATAATATTGCCATAAATTATCTTTTTCATATTTTTGCTTTTAAATTTTATTAATAAACCAATTCTCTAAAAACATTCCAATCAAATACTGAACTGGGCATCTTGCCAAAAATTCTACCAAATCGTCCCAATTCTACTTGTTCTCTCTTGATATCTCTGACCTCCGGCCGCAAACCATAGGCAATGGCCAAAACTGATTGATTATCTATGCGGCCAACAATCTTTCTGACGACTGCCCGTGCTTCTTGCTCAACTTTTATATTACGTTTTATTGGTAATTGATTGGTGGCAATATTCACCGCATCCTGCCAATCGGCCGCGGTTTGGGGTAACTTACCAAAAGCATATTGATACGAACGCAATACCCCGGCCCGCTCTCCCAGGCCTAGTTTATCAGTGCTCTTCGTGCCATAAGTAATAAAGTTTGTAGCCGCTTTGTCTAAAACCAAGTTTTTGCCGTAATCTTGCGCTACTTTTGCTTCTAAGACAGTATTGCGAGTTTTACCAAGATAATCCAGGAGTTTATCGGTGTCAGCCAAAGCCAAAACGTTCAGGATTTCGTCTTTGGTGTAGCGTTCGTTGGCTGGCCGCTCGATTTCTTGGCCCAAAACTTTTGGAGCAGGAACCTCTACATTGCTTGTTGAACTTGGGGGTGAAATAAAGATAACAGCATTCGGAGCGGCCACAATTTCAATGGTCTTGGATTTAGTTGATTCAACATTGCCGGCTCGGTCTGTGGCTCGATACTGGATAGTGTTACTGCCTAATGCGGTTATTATAAATGAATTACTGTAAGTATTCCATGTACTGCCACCATTAAGGATGTATTCGGTTTTGAGAATACCGGCATTATCATCAGCGCTGGATAAGCTGACAGTGGCTGATGTTTGATACCTGTCGCCGCCCAAGCTACTGCCGGAAACAGCCATGGCGCTTGAGGGCTGGGTAATATCAGCGGCTTGCGTGCTATTGAGTATGGCGCTGACCGATACCGGAGTAAAATTATTAGTGCCATTTTGATCTACTTGCAGGACAGTGTTAGCCACCGAACCAGCCAAAGTGACAGTGGCTTCGGTAGTGGTGTTGACCGGCAGATCAGAATAATAAGCGGTTTCCACCACTTGATTATCTTCAATCTTGGAAACGCGCAAACTATAGGTGCCCACCCCGGTGCCGTCTAACTCTATTTGATAAGTCTGCCCATTAGATGTTGGCAGAAACACAAACTTATTTTCGCCAATCTCCTCATAGGCCACGCCAGTGATGTTGTAGTCAATGTCTCCATTTTCACCGCGGCCAACATGATTGCCGCTGGAATCATAAATATGCAGATTAATCGGACTATGCACCGACACCATTTCGCCTTCAATTCTGCAAACAGAAGAATCATGAGTAGCGTTATCCGGCAAAGATATATTCGCGCTGGTAATAATATTTGTAATCAACTCTCTAATGCCGTCAGCGCTGGGCATAGTGGAGTGCTCGATATCGCCAAAAAGCCACCAACCATTCTTAAAATAATAGGTCTTATTACTGTCCGTTCCAATGGCCTTGGAACTGCCCAAAGGCACTGTGCCATCGCCTGCTAACATTTCAACCGAATATTCATCAAGCCCTCTCTTTATTATTTTTGCTATGGTAGGCGTATCACAGCCGTTTATATTGTAGGCATCAATTCCCGCGGTATCAAAATTATCCAAGGCGCTGGAATGAAAGTTGTCCGCGGCCTGCAGCATAATCGGGCTCAAGCCGGAATCTGTAAAAAACTGTTTTGTCTGGTCGTAATCAAATAAAACTTGTTGGACTTCGTCAAAATAATACCGGCCATTTTGTTGTATATAATCCCGGCTGGGCAATAATTCGTAAATAGAGAACATATTTTGGGAAATATATCTTACTCGCTCGGAAGCCAAGAACGGCACAGCCACCAGCTTAATATTCAAGTTATCACCCCAAAGCAAAGCCTTGGCCGCTAATGGCGCGCCTAAATGCGGAGTGCCGATAAATACCAATTTATCCACTGTCGCCGAGCCGTTATCCAAAATATACTGCTTAGCCGCCAGCCCGCCCATGCTATGCGCTACCAAATCCACTTTATTGCTGCCAGTTTGATTTTTTACCAGGTCTATCTGAATTTTTAAAATATTGCTGGCATCGCGAATATCCAGCCGCCAATCATAAGGCGCTACAAAAAGGTCGATATTTTCCAAATATCCCAAATCCGCAAACTGATTGATTAACCCCTCAAACACGTCTTTTGTAACTGCCGGTTTTCTGATTATATCGCCTGGGGTAATTTGGCTGTTCTGGGGCGTGCCATCAAAATTCATTGCCAAAATATTCATAAAGTCATCACCCGGATCACCAATCATTCCTACTATATCTGGCCACACTTTCTGGCTTCCATTCCACATCTCTGTCCCCATAATCCCAGGCACCAAAACCACGGGAATATTTTTCACTTCAAACGACAAATCTCCGTTCGCTGGCAAACGCACAGTGGCAGTGCCGTCCGAGGCTTCGAAGTGGTAAGAATATGAACCTTTGCCAAACGTTCCGCCCGGCGGGGTGTAGTCATAAACCCCGCCCGTGCTGGTGGCCATAGCCACGGTACTGCTGGCTGTCACCAAGCGCACATAAGACACAGTGTTCTCCACATCAGAATATAAAACTTTAAACACCGGTAAAGTGGAATTCTTAAAACTTATATTCGGCTCCACGCCGTCAGTGGCATAGCCGCTGGTAGCGACATAAGACAATACTGGCGGCTGGTTGGGCGGAACGTGGATGGTCCAAGGATTATATAACACATTGCTGGAGATGCTGTTTCCAGTTCCACCCGGATTGCTGGCAATGGTCGGCCCCGAATCATCAGCCCACCAATTGTGGCGGGCGTCTATCTGGCTACCGGTATTAGAAATGGCAAAATGCGTGTTGTTGATAAAGGAAGTATTGGAGATGGTCGAGCCAAGCGAGGATGAGGAAAGAATAGCGGTGGTGGTCGTGGCCACAGTGGAGCCGGACATAGTCAGGCCAGACGCGCTTTCCAGATAAATGGCCGTATTAGCTAGGCCAATGGTGCTGGTGGCAATGGCCAGGGAGGAATTTTTCAGGTGCAGCATCACATTGTCCGTGGTGGCGTAGAACACGCCATTAAAGTCATCCGAATAATTGCCGCCATAGCGGACAGTAACATAATCAAGTTCTGAATTGGCCGAATTCTCAAAATACAGCCCACCCCAATCCCCGGTGGCCGGGGATGAGACGCTGGCGTCATTATTACTGTCACCGCCGACTGTGTCATCACGGAGAGATGTAAATATAATCGGTTGCTCTGCCGTGCCCTGGGCCAGCAGACGGCCGGAAATCTCCAGACGGGAATCCGGATACTGGCCATATTCACCCTTAATCACAACCCCAGGGGCAATGGTCAAAGTTATGCCAGCAGGGACGCTAATGTCATTATCCAGCACATAAGCGGCGCTGCCAATTTTAGGCCAAGTGGCATTGGCGCTGACCGTCGCGCCGGTTAGGTTAATCACGGGCTTGGTATTGGCCACGGTGGCGTTGGTAAAAGCTAAAGTATTAGCCACGGATAAAACCGCCACTCCGTCCGCACAGTTGGTAATGGCGGCGTTGGTGATGGTAATATTACTGCCCGCGATAGTGGAATAGATGCCATAATCATTGCTGGTGTCTATGGTGATATTGTTAATGGTGGGGCTGGATGGTTGGTTCAGGCGCAGGCCGCTTTGAGCGGAATATTTTATAGACACATCCGTCAGACTGGCGGTGCTGTTGTTTTTGATCTCGATTCCGCCATAAGACTGGTAGATATTGGCGCCATAGCGCGCTTCAACATGCGAGAGTTCAGAAGCGTCCGCGTCCAGAATAATACCCCGCCAATCACCGGCCACCGGGGACGAGGCCGTGCTGTCGCCATTGGTATCGCCGGAGGCGGTATCATCATAATAGGAGGTGAAGATAATTGGCGCATCACTGGCGCCATTGGCGATAATCTTACCCCCACCGGACACATTGATGCCATTATACCTTTGGTTGAAATGGTCGGGCGTGAATTTAACCACCACGCCCGGGTCAATCGTCAAAATTGATGTAATGTCCAGCCAGGCCCAACCGGAGATGACATAAGGCGAACCAGCCGCAGTCCAGGCGGTGGGGGTGTTAATATCCACGCTTGGAGCGTAGATGTTGGTGCGAGCTTGGGCGCTGTTAACGCCCGTGAGTAGAACCACAAAAAATCCGACCAGCAGTAACAGCGGCTTCAGCCCAATTGTAAATTTCCCCCCGCTAATATCCATACTTCCAGTATAGCTTTAGAGGAAGAAAAATCAACTTATTAGCTATCCTTGGGAATAATAATAAAAGAATCCTATACAAAAACCATAGCCGTGTCAATTAATTGAGAACATTCATCGGCACAGACGAATAACAAGTCGCCATATTCTTCTTTAGCCACCAAATAAGCTGTCAACTGGGCTAAATCAAAACTTGTTTTTATCCATACGAAAAATAACCTTGCGCACTTCAAGAATGGCAAGGTTTAAATAAAATAAATCGCTGTCGCTGCTAAAAAGTTGATCTACAAAAAAAGATCCGTTTTCATGTCTATATCTTTTGGTGAAAGCGCTTGATTCAAGAAAATACTTTGACATTTATTCATTGTTTCGGTCATCCAAAAGAAGCTTAGTTAAAGAAGGCAATTTGGCTGTTATTTCTCTCACTCTTTCTATTGTAGGCGCGTATCTGGCTTTTTCATTTATCCAACTATCTAACATATCTTGACCATATAAAGGGTCTGACAGCCGGGCGGGGAGTGTCACGGTATTATCTTGGCTTACCCATTCTTCGGGATATATGCGTATTCTGCTGTGCCATCTGTCTAAAAACAACAATTTTAAACGATCGTCCATCAAGGTTAAATCTGGCGCCTGCTCTAACACCATGGCCGATGAGCTATCGCTTAAAAAATTAGCAAAATATGTTGATGGTTGTATTGTTTCCATATTTTTAGTTATTTTTCTCAACCCAAGATTGAGAATCCATATTCATGTCAATCGCAGTCTGGTTATTGCGAATCAATTTTTGCGCCTTGCCTTTAAAAGTAAACTGATAAGACAATTCTTTGGAATCAATATAGGCCCCAACATAATCAATGCTGGCCGCATCCTGTCCGCCCAATAATTCAGAAGGGTGGAACGGCTGGCCAAGCTTCATTGTGGTTGCGTATTCTTCGTATAGCTCGGTCATCATTTTTTCCGTTTCTGCTTCGGGCGCTTCAACCTCCAATCCCAGTTCGCCCGCTTCCTCGCGGTCAATCGGATAGGCGTGTATGGTTATATCGCCGGTAATTTCTTTAACGATTTTTTTAACTTTTTCTTTCTCTTTTTCAATGTCAATATGCAAAGACAGCAATCTTTCGGTCAGCATTTTGGCCATTCTGTAAGCCCGATAGGCGTTGCCGATCGACAATGGATGCAGTTTTTCCACTAATAATTTATAAACCTCGCCCATCTGGTCCTCTTTTACTCCGGCCTTTTCTTTGGCGAATAAAAAATAAGAATTTAAATCCTCAACGCTTATTTCGAGTTTTTGTTGCTGATTATTCGGATTTTGGGGATTAAACGGATGCCCGGTTGACGGATCAACCGGGGACAGCTCGCCCAATTTTCCCATAACAATTTTATCCGCGCCCAAACAGATTAAAGTTCCGGCGCTGTGAGCTTTATAAGGAACCAAAACCTCAAACTCGTCGCAGTGATTGCGTATCAGCTTGACTATCCGTATCGGCGCCAACATATCGCCGCCGCTGGTATAGAGAAAAAGGCTTACCTTTTTGCATTTTCCAAATTTTTCCAGTTGCTTGCTTAAAAGCGGGACAACATCGCCGGCAATTCTTGTATTAAAAGGCGGCCTGTCGCCGGTAATGTAAGTAACCAGGATTGAATCCCGTTTTTTCTCTATTGCTTCTATTAGTTCTTTTTTGTTCATGCAGGTAATTCAATTATAACAAATATATTATAAAAAATCAACCAACTCCCCCATAATCCTCCCGGTCTCCACCAGCGCCACGATCATCCTTAAATAATCTTATAAAATTTATTTTCCTCACATTTGGCTTTTATGTTTTTTGCCTCCCCAAGCCCTACTTTGCTAATGCGAACATTGAAATATAAAGCAAAAACCAAGTCATCAGTGTAATCTTTTAACGATTTCTGTTTTTCGAAATCGATAACTGCTAAATCTTGGATATCCACTAAAGAGATATCTTTATCTTTTAATAACCCGCTATTAAAAAATTTTTCCGTAACAGCTTGTTTAACTAACTTGTTGTCTCTTTTGATTTTACACTTTATCTCTTTACTATTCTTTATTAAAACCAAATCGTCCCCATTGACTTCGACTCTATCAAGCTTTTGCATCATAATTTTTGAAAAATCAACTAAATCAGTAAGCTTAATATATTCTAGTTCCAGCATTTCTTCGGTTCTCTTTATAATTTCATTTTTTATGGGCTGACTATTTTCGGTAATTTTTGAAATACGGACAAACTCTTTTATAGTTTTTATGCCGATTAAAATATCTTTTTCGTTTTCATTCCTTAATAACGCGTCAAATATCTTTGTCACTATTCGCGAATTAAATATAGAAAGTAAATATAATAATTCTTGTTTATTGTCAGATGAAATTAACACATTATTATAATCAATCATTACTTTATCGCCGGAAAAGCGGAAATGATCATAATTAATATAACTCCAAACTATTTTATATTTTTGTTCAAAAACACTCGCGCCCTGGCTACCAAAAGGAAAATCTAATAAATCTCTGCCGATAAAATTTTCACTGGCATTTGCCGTAAATCCATTCTTATTATAATTAGCAATACTATAACCATCATCAATATTTGTAGTAGATTTTTTAATTTTATCTTTTGGATACTTTAAACCTCTGTCAAAGTAAAATTTACTTTTAAAATTATGCGCTGCCGCAGCATGATTATAATAAATTGAAATATCGTCAGTATTCTTTTTATACGACTCGTAAAAATCCAAAAAAATCTTCCCCTGTTTAATAAAATTCCAGTTACTTACATTTTGTAATAACTTGCCTTGTGAGATATTCTTTTTACTTACTTTCTTGTTCTCTAGAATGTTTTTTAAGCAATCTTCAATGTCATCATCTGCGTCTTTGTAATGAATTACCTCTACCTCATGCCTGCCTAAATCGGGTGGCGCTTTTTTAACCACAAAAATTAAACTGGAGGTCGCAACTGGTTTGTTTTGTTTTAATCCTCTGCCAACAAACATCTTGCCACTAAAAGTAATAATCTTATCAATGGTTGTAAATTTGGCTAAATAGTAACGCAGGACATCCAAATCTCCGGCTGTCAGAATTGTCTGTGGAATAATGTAACAGAGCCTGCCATTGTCTTTTAACAAAGCCAGTCCTAGGGCGATAAAAAAAGCGTATAAATTAGGATTTGGAGCATATTTTTTATGGTTGCTGGGAGTACTGTGTAAATTCACGCCGTAAATATCACTTAATTTGATTTTCTTTTGCTTCATCAACGCGAAAAATAACACTTTTTGTTTTGAACATTCCTTAAACGATACATACGGCGGATTGCCAATAACAAAATCAAACCTTCGCCTTGGAAATTTTTGATTCTCCAGACTTTTCTTCATTTCCTGCAAGTCATCTTCATCACGCACGTAGCTTGAGTAACCTAAATTAAGCTGTTTTGTAAAAAGAGATAACTGTCCGTTGCTCTTTGCGTAAGCCACCTCTATGTCGCTGATAGTATTTTTTATGGCCGTGTCTTGAAACTCGGCAATACTGTCCCGTGTCTTGAAAACCTTAATTTTTTTATCAACCGGATTATTATATGTCTCATTAATAATTAAGGGCAACATGCGCATGACCATGTTCATTTCCGCCAAATAAAGCGGGAATTCGGCAATATCCAGGCCAAAAACATTTTTGTTCACCAATTCCTCTATTTTTTCCGATGAATCTTCAGAGCCATTGGGAACGGCCTGCATAATCTTATCAACCGCGCTGTATAAAAAAGTGCCGCTGCCGCACGACGGATCAATAATGGAAATAAATTTTTCTTCCGGATTATTGTTTAATCGCTTCTGAATTTCGCTTGGCGTATACCCGACTTGTTCAAGCATAAAATTCACCACGGCCGGGTCGGTAAAGTACTGGCCCTTTTTTGTGTCCTCGTACAGCTCCTTTAAATAATTTTCGTAAATATAGCCGAATATTTCATTTTTAACATTGGCAAAATTATACTTCTTGATAAAAACAAAAATATCGAGCCAAGGCGAAACATCATGGAGCTCCTTTTTTGGCTGGCGAATCAAATCCGAAAGCTTGCTGTTTATAAATTCCTGCTCTTTGGCAAACGGGCGGTAGATATTTTTTGAAATTTGGCTGGATATGCCGTCGATAATGCCTAAAATATCCCCGTATCGTTTGCCCTTTAAACATTTATAAATTTCTTCCTGCCTCTCAATGAACTCTTTTTGGAATTTGCTGAATTCATTATCAACCAATGTTTTATAAAGAATGAACTGGATAATATAGGCGTAGGTAATCTCGACCGCTGTTTTCCCTTTGTCCTTAACCGCCAATTCTTTCAGATAGCCCTCTATTTGCAGTTTATTCTTAAACCCTTTAATAAACTTGGTGATATCCTCAAAAAATGTTTGGCGGTATTCCTCAACATGCAAAGTCTCGGTTTCCTTGAATAGCGACCGCTGGCCCTTTTTTTCAAAAAATGACAAATAATAAGTTTCCGGCTTAATGTACTCCTGCCAAAATTCCAAAAACATTTCTGTCTTTTTTATAATATCATCCAACGCGAATTCTCTATATTCGTTGTTATTGTAAAACCTCCAGACATAGCCGTCGGTTAAAATGCCGTAGCGCCGATTGCTGTGCTCGTTCCAGTCGAGCTGGTATTGTATTATTTGTTTTTCTCCGGCCACTATATTCTGAAACTTCTCTATTTCCATCGGAATGACAATGTCGGAATTGATAAAAATCACCACGTCGGCGTGGCCGGATTTTTTGCTTTCCTCCTCTTTAAATTCGTTAGTTCGATTTTCTAACTTGGTTGAGTTAAGCCCTTCTTTTAAATTAAAAACCTCTGGCGATTTTAAAACATCCTTAACAAACATCTGCACGCCGTCACCGATCTCTTTTTTTATATAAGAGGGCTTCTCTTTTTCCCACTTTGATTTAAGTTGAGCAATGTCTAGCATATACTTAATTCTCTCACTTTTACTCTCAAAAATCAATTGCCCTTGCGCTTAAAAAAACTACAGACGACAAGTCCACAAAAAACCCGATTTGATTCGCTTTGAACAAAATATGCAGAAAGTGTATAATATAATCTAAATCAGATTATCATATATGGCTTCCCTTGAATTGTTTTCAAAAAAATCCTCGCCTGCGGAGCTGGCCGCGGAACTAAAGAGTAAGTGCCTTGAGCATGCCGTCAAACACTTGGGGGACGACTTTTGGCAATTCGAGTTCGGGCAGGAACTGGCGGCCAAAGCCAACATGCTGGCGGATGAACGGGATTGGATTCGGCAAATGGATAATTATATTTTATTCGGAGAAACCGAAAATGGGCAAAAGGTGCTGGATGAGATTATTGCCAACGCCAGATTGAACGCGGAAGAAAAAGAAACTCTTAAACAATGGCGCGAACAGGCGTTCCCCTCAATCTTTGAAATTAAGGAAGTTGAGGCTGATAAAATAAAAGCCCTGGACGCGCTGGCTGAAGTGGATTACGAAATTTACTTTAACGATTTAGCCAAAGGGCAAGAAGCGGCAAAAAACATGCCGCCGGGCAGCTTTGTGCAGACCAACATCTTGCCGGTTAACAACATCTGGTTTTTTTCAGGGCTGCAAATTGCGCTGCCCCAAGGATCAGAACCGGCCATTTTTCAAGCCTATGTTGCCAAAGCAACGGGCCGCCTGGCCTTTCGCAATAATCCGGAAAAGCTGAAGCGGGCTCTGGAAGCCCAGAAAAAACATTATCAAGTTTTTGTGGACACCTTCGGCGCTGACGAATTGATTGTGCCGACCAACCGAGCCCAGGAAAAGTTGCGGGAGTATTATGATAACCTGGCCGTAAATTTCAGCCGGTCAGGCGGAATTACCGCCCCCCAACTGCCTAAAGATTTTCAGGAAGCCGAGACCATTGGCATTGTGATGCATGCGCAGGAAGGCCAGCACGAATTTAGGGATTACGGGAAATTCGTCAAAATTTTTGAGGCCGGAGATATATCCAAAAAATCCCGCGAATTTATAATGGATTACCTGGAGGACGAATCAACTCCGGCTTTTATATTTAAAAGAATGAAAGAGAGGCATCCGGAAAATTTCCACAAAGTAATGCTGGAAACCACGGCGCGGGCCGATAAACGTCTGTACCCAGTTGATGATTTTGACCGGCTGATGGACATATTCAAACCAGGCTGGCGGGAAACTTACCCGGCCGTCATCCCTCTTAACCAGCGGTTTGAAAAATATTATTATAACCTCGGCCGCAATGATTTATGTTATTGCGGCAGCGGAAAAAAATTTAAGAAGTGCCATGGAAGATAAAATTAGCGTAAAATTTTAGGTTGGTCGATAAAATGACAAAATCATTTTCACGAAAGAATAACTTGGCGGTATCCGGCCTAAAACAGCTTTCCGGCTTTGGCCGGCTCTTCGGTTTCGGCCCAAGCTTGCAGAAAGCGATTTAAGAATTCCTGCGGGCTTTTCTGGTTCTCCAAAAATTGGGAAAGCACCGCAGCCACTACTACCAGAATATGGTATTCCTCCAGGCCTTGCTGTTTGGCTTTCAGCCAGGCTGGGTGTTGGGTGTTGACGGTCAGCGCGTCGTCAATAATCCGGCCCAAAATCATGTCCGGCGCGTCGGTAATGTCATTGAGCGTGATTTTTAAGCCGCTGGTCTTGGCCCGGATGGCCTGGGTTTTTGTTTTATCGGCAATGCCGGCCGGCGCCGGGCGGTTTGGCCCGCGTTTGACGACATCAGTGTCTTTGTCCTTGTCTCGTTTTTCGTATCCGGACAAGGTCTTGGAGGCGCTTTCCGGCTCCTCTATTTTACCGAGCGCCGGTGCGCGTTTGGCGTTGATCAGGCCTTCCAGCTCCGGAAAATCAGGCAGTAAATTATTGAGCGCCCCGCTGATGATGCGGCTTAAGGGCTTGATCAGTTTGGCCGGTTCCAGCGCCGGCTCGGCCCGATCTTCGCCCAAACTTTGCAAAATCGGCAAAACCGCTTCTTGCACGGCTTTGCGGAATTTGTAGTATTTTTTCAAGGCAACGGCATCGGTTAAAAAATCATTCTTGTTGGTGGTCAGTATTTCCGACAAAGCCGGAATCTCCACGATGCCGGAGAGTTTGTCCGCGTTTCGGGGAATCAGGCCCAGCCATTCCCAGCCGCCTTTGATGATTTTGCCGAAAGTGGAAATGTACAATCCGGCCGGCAGAGAAGCGGCAATGATTTTTTTGCCCAAAAAATTTTCCAGCCAGTTGCCCGGAGTTTCGGTTCTGGCCAAAAATCCGATTCCGGCCGGATGACGGGCGGGGCCGAGGCTGACCTTAAACCAGTTCTGGAGAGCCGGCTGGTCCGCTTCCGGCAAACGGATAGGTTCGTTGTTGACGAAAAAATTAACCGGTTTTTTGTAAAACCAGCGCAACAGTTCGCTGTAAATTTTATCGTTCAACAGCGGGTAAAAATGCTTAATGACGGTTTGCCGGACAAAATCCGGTTGTAAAAGATGCGATTGGTTGTCGCTGAAATAAATACTGGCCGCGGTGCCGCGCGCGGTTTTGACCTGGCCGGAAAAAGGCGTGAATTTCCAGGGCGCGCGGTAAGGACTGGTTAAGCGCCACTCGGTGGCGCAGCGGGAGCCGCGGCCGCCTTTGCTCTCGGTTACCACTTTGGCCGCCAGGAGCAGTGACAGTTTCGCGCCCACGCCGGCAAAACCGATGCCCAAACCCCGCTGTTTGCTGGTGGAGGCGATGTTGTGATAATCCCGCAAAACGGCCCGTTTCATGCCCTGGCCGTCGTCAACGCAGCGCAAAACCTGGGCCTGATCGTCAACTATCAAGTTGATGTTGGCGGCCTTGCTGTCCAGGGCGTTGGCCACCAGCTCGGTTAAAATCACTTCTTCCAAAGATGAAGTATAAGAGTCGCGGATATCTTCCAAAAGATGCTTTAAATTGACGCGGGTCTCGTTCTGCATAGCCCAACTTTATCCCTTTTTGCCCCAAAAATCAAGCCGGGGGCGGCTCTGTTCAAACGCCCAAAAAAGCCTTATACTGATTGTAGATTTAAGATTAAGTATATGCCATCTCCAGAAACTAGCCGCATTGAACGCAGTGAACCAACGGTTGAGCAGCCAGCTCAAGCCGCAGAACATAAGCCGCGCCAGGTTGACGAAGTGGATCTTGCTTCAAGAGCATATGAAATGCTTTCTGATTGGGAGAAAGGCTTAATAAACGCGAATGTAGATACAGACCCTGATGACTTTGCTGATGAGCTTGCTAAAAAAAATGTGCTAGAAAGCCGACGAATAATTTTAACGGCAATACAGAAAATCCGCCACGAGTACCGGCCAGAGCCAAACCTTGATTCTAGGCAAGCTCCAGAGCAAGAACAAGAAACTAGCGAACTCAACAAGCAAGAACTGCTGGCCAAGCTTGGATTTCAAGAAGATAAAATTACATACACCCGAAAGTTTAAAAGCGGTGATGCGTACGAAACCAGCGAACGCGTATCATACCCAAAACCAGACAGCGAACTGCGCAACATCATGCGTAGACACCAGACATGGAAAACAGGACTTGATTCGGTAAAGAAAGCCTATGGAGAAGCACTCGAACAACTGCGAATGCAGGGGCAAGAACCGGAGCCGAACATGGTCATTAAGCTCGCGTACCCAAACTACTGGCAGGCACGCGAAATACTTGAACGAATCGGCGATGAACTGCAGAAAAAGAATCCAGAACAACTGATTGGCATCTATGTGGCAGTGAGTAAGGATGAAGAAGCAAAAGGCAATGGACTCATATTGTACCGAACCAAACCAAAACCAGGCAACCCAATTAAACTGATACTGAAAAAGCACCACAACGATGAACCACCGCCGCTTGACATGGTTATTTACTCGCTGCCAGTATCAACAGCAGATACTGTAACTGTAACAAAAAAACAACGCGCTGCCGCGTAATTTACAATCATATGGAAAAAACAAACAACAAACCGTTCATGTCATGGAACATTCCGGAATATCGCCAGCACGCGCGGCCGCGGGGCTGGTACATTATCGCCATAGCCATCTTGGCGCTGCTCCTTATTTATTCTCTCTTCACGGCCAATTTTCTGTTCGCGCTGCTTTTGATAATTGCCGGGGTTATTATCGTGCTCCAGGACAAACATCCGGCGCCAGAGATTGAGTTCGCGATTACCGAGGCCGGCATTGGCTTGGGCCGAGATTTTTACGACTACAACAAACTCCGGTCGTTCTGGATTTTCTACGAGCCGGATGAGGCCAAAACTTTATTTTTTGAATTTAAA
>Ga0155991_126_pt1 | contig 21300 bp, 23 predicted proteins | sample RifCSPlowO2_02_FD_107645 | JGI IMG/M metagenome (GOLD analysis project Ga0155991, IMG submission 107645) | Candidatus Komeilibacteria bacterium RIFCSPLOWO2_02_FULL_48_11
GCGACCCGAATTTTTTACCCGTCATTCCGACCGACCCGCCGTACTCGGCGGGGAGTGGAGGCCAGCCAGAGGCTGGTCAGCCTTTGGCCGAAATCTCGTAGATTAACGATGAGATCCCTCGACTCGGCGAGTACGCCTCGCTCGGGATGACGTATCTGATTCGGGTCATTCAGATGGATTCGTAGATTCGGGTCGCTTTATGGAATCGCCAAAAACGCGCTCACGCAAATCTTGAATTTCGGCGTTGGGGTTGGAGTTTTCGGTTTCAGTTGGTTGTCTTTTTTTGAAAATCGTAAAAGCGTCATTGATTTTATTCCGGAATTCGCTGAATTGCTGCTGGGAGGAGCGGCTGACTTTTTTCAGGCTGGCCGGATAAAAAACAGTGGCCCAGAGAATTACTATCACCAGGGCGCTGGCAGTTACCCAGAGCCAGAGCTGGGAAGAATTGTTTGGAGAAATTTTTTTCATGGCAAAAGATAAATTATGTCCAGGCCTTCTTGGGGCAGGTCTTTTTTGGTTATTTTTACTTTTTCCTGGGGTTCGGTTTTGGCGCCCATCTGTTTTAGGAATTCAGTAACGTCATGATAGCGCGTTTTTAATCCGGTTTTAGCCCCATGCATGGGAATAACCACGCGGGGCTCAATGTCGCCGACCAAATCCGCGGCCTGTTCCGGAGAGAGGACGTCTCCGCCGCCCACTGGCACCAGCAAAATGTCCGTGCCTTCAAACAGTTCCAGTTCTTTGTCGGTTAAAGGCCGGCGCAAGCTGCCCAAATGAGTAACAACAACGTCCTCCACTGTCAGGGAGGTTAAAAGCGAACCCGGATCTCCTTTGGCTGGATTGGCTAAACAATAAAAAAATGCTCCTTTGGCTTCGTATTCTCCGGGACCGGAGATGGTGAAAATCGGCTGGTTGTCGCCATTCGGCGCCACGTTGACCTTATCTCCGCTTTTGCCCAAAACAACAATATCGGCTTTGTAGCGGACTGAACGCAACTCGCTCTCCGCGCTTGGCGGGGAGAGGAGAATAATGTTGTCATTGGATTGGAGGCGCGCTCCGGAGAGCCCCAGAAGGTCTAAATGCATGTTTTTTTGACTAAAAAGACGCTCATTTGAGCGCTTTTATAATATCACAATTAGGCTAAAAGTAAAATGTTTTTTCAGATTTTATTTTGCTGTCTAGCCAGCGCGCTGCCGGAAGCAACAGCGTTATTTTTCGGGCTCAAGTCCGGAGCGCCAATTGGTTTTGGGCGGCGGATCTTTTCCAGAAAATCGTAAGTGGATTGTGCGGCTTTTTTTTCTTTTGGGGCGCTTGTTTTTGGCTCGGTTGGGGTTGAAAGTTTTTTAGCCAGAGTTTGCCTGAAGCCATAGGAATCTTGGCCGCCTTTGTTCAGCTTGACGCCTTGCTCGGCGGCGGCGGGTTCAAATTTTTTAACGATGTTTTTCATCCGCTGGCTGCTTACCGCGCGATAAGAGTGGCTGGTCAGTCTCGGGTCAATTTGGCGCGCTAAATTCGTGGCCTTGGTTAAACTGCCAGTGTGCTGGGTAAGAATTTTAATGACGTCTTTGCCAGTGGCCATAGTTGGGAGGTTATTTTTTAACATTATATCATGATTTCAAGATGTTTGGGAAAGGCGCTGGACGACTTGTTAGCTATAGCTTTAGCGAAGGGGGAAGCCTTGGCGAAGTTGGATTGATTTTTGAGGGGAAAAGGGGTAAAGTTATGTGGTATGAGGAGAAAATGCGGAACGCGAGGCAGGCAAAGCTGGGTTTAAGTTGGAGGGGATGGATCGATATGGCATATGGAGGGAAAACAACAGCAACAATACAAAATTACCGCGCTGCCCAGCGAACAGCGGCCGCGGGAGCGGTTGATGGAACACGGGCCGGACGCGCTCAAAAACGCTGAACTTTTGGCTATTATTTTGACCACTGGCTATAAAGACGAATCCGTGCTGGAGCTTGGTTCCCGGATTCTCTCGGAATATGGCTCAAAGGGCGTGGCCAGCGAGCGCAATGTCACCAGGCTAATGGCGGAACTAGGCATTCCGGCGGTCAAGGCTTGCCAGATTGTGGCTTGTTTTGAGCTGGGACGGAGATTTTTCCAAGAAGACGCGGGCCGTTTGCCCACTATCCGCGGGGCGGATGATGTGTTTGCTTATTTGAAAGACATGGGCTCGTATAAAAAAGAGGTGTTTCGCGGTTTATATCTGAATGTCCGCAATAAACTGATTCACGACGAGGTAATTTCCATTGGCACGCTTGATGCTAATTTAGTGCACCCGCGCGAGGTGTTCCAGCCGGCCATAGAGTTTTCCGCGGCCGCGGTGATTGTGGCCCATAACCATCCCTCGGGCGAGGCCGCGGCTTCAGCCGAAGACCGGGCCGTTACCCAACGTTTGACTGAAGCAGGCAAGTTGTTGGGGATTGAGCTTTTAGATCATGTAATTATTACCAAGGGTGGATTTGTGAGCTTGCGTGTTTTTTAGATGTACGCTATAATGTACGTACTATGAACACTAAAACAACTTTATCCATTTCTGAGGCGCGCAAAAATATTTTTGATATTGCCGAGGCCGTGCAAAAGCCGGGTTTGCATTATACTTTCACCGAAAACGGCAAACCCAAGGCCGTGCTAATATCCGCGGATGAATTTGATTCTTTGCTGGAAACCATGGAAATTTTAAATGACCCAAAAGCTTTAGCCAACATTAAAAAAGCGGAACAGGAGTTTGCTCGGGGGGAGCATGTTTCTTGGGATGAAGCCAAGCGAATTTTGGGCTGGGACAAAATGCCAGCCAGTTTAATCCGGGACAGGGGAGCTAAACACTATGGCACGCCGTCTAAAAAATTAAAAAAGAAATAATATGCCTGGCCGGTATCATGTGGAAGTTGCAAGGTCGGCCGTGAAGTCCATGGCTAAAATTCCCTTGCCCTGGCAAGGGCGCATCCGGGCGGCCATTGACGCGTTGGAAACTGAACCATATTATGGTCAGAAAATGCGGGGCCAGTACGCGGCTAAGAGAAAAATTCGCGTTTGGCCGTACCGAATAATTTATTCAATTGAGGAAGATATTAAATTGGTGAAAGTGTTTGAGGTTGAGCATCGAGGGCAGACTTCGTATGATTAAAGACGCGAAAAATAAGAAAAATATCTGCAGGCATGATTATAAAAACGCAGTTCAGGTCGGCAAGATTGATTATCAATGCCCATTGTGCGGACAATTGCTTGATCCTTGCGAGTGGTTTTTTATGAACAGTTTTAAATTCATTGATGCGGATGCGGTAAATAAAAATGATTAAGACCGGAGTCAGGCCTTGGAACCTATTAAACAATAGGTTTTTTTACGCAAATTTTGATTGATTTATCGTCCGAAGTTTTAACGAAGGACGATTGATTTTTAGGCCAAAAAGTTGTATGGTTGGAGTGTTTATCATTGTATTTATTCATGTCAGATAAAGCACTCTCCGAACAGGATATAACCTCAAAATACATACTTCCGGCCCTCCAGAAAGCGGGTTGGGATTCTGATACCCAGATTCGGGAACAATACACGTTTACCGCCGGACGGATTATTGTGCGGGGGAAAACAGTAAAGCGCGGCGAGCGCAAGCGCGTTGATGTGCTTCTTTTTCATAAAAACCATTACCCGATTGCGGTGATAGAAGTAAAAGATGGTTCTCATGCGGTTGGTGATGGCATGCAACAGGGGGTTGAGTACGCGGCGGCGCTTGATGCGCCGTTTGTGTACAGCACGAACGGCGATGCGTTTCTTGAGCACGATCGGCTCCGCGCAGAAGGAGATATTGAGCAGGAGATTTCTCTTGATGCTTTTCCGTCCCCGCAGGAACTGTACGCGCGCTGGGCCAAGGCAAAAAAACTTTCACCTGATATGGAAGCAATTGTCGCGCAAGATTACTTTGAGGAAAAAGACAGGAAGCCGCGCTATTTTCAGGAAGTGGCCATTAACCGCGCAACCGAAGCAATTGCCGCGGGCAAGAATCGCCTTCTCTTGGTTATGGCAACCGGCACCGGAAAGACATATACCGCGTTTCAAATTATCTGGCGGCTGTGGAAAGCAAAAAAAGCCAAGCGCATTCTTTTTCTGGTGGACCGCAACATTCTTGCTGACCAGGCAATCATCAACGATTTCAAGCACTTTGGCAATAAGATGACTAAGGTGGAGGGGCACAATGTTGATAAGGCGTATGAAGTGTATCTTGCCCTGTACCAAGGATTGACCGGCACAGAAGAAGAGCAGAATATTTTTAAGCAATTTTCGCCGGACTTTTTTGATTTAATAATTGTTGATGAGTGCCACCGCGGGGTTGCCAGAGAAAATGCTAAATGGCGCGATATTCTTTCGTACTACCAAAGCGCGGCCCAGATTGGTTTAACGGCCACGCCTAAAGAAACCAAAGATATTTCCACACAACACTACTTTGGCGAGCCGGTGTATACCTACTCGCTCCGCCAAGGGATTGCTGATGGCTTTTTGGCGCCGTACAAAGTTATCCGCGTGATTCTTGACCGCGACGTGGAAGGATACCGCCCGGAAGAAGGCACCATAGACCGTTATGGCCACGAAGTGCCGGACGAGGTGTATAAGGGATCTGATTTTGAAAGAAAAGTTGTTTTAGATGAGCGCACCAAGCTGGTTGCCAAGAAGGTCTCCGAATTTCTTAAGGCCACGGACCCCATGCAAAAGACCATTATTTTTTGCGTGGATATTGAACACGCGGAACGCATGCGCCAGGCCTTGGTGAACGAAAATGCGGAGCGCGTTCATAAAAACAGCCGCTATATTGTGCGCATTACCGGCGACAACCCGGAAGGGAAAAAAGAGCTTGACCACTTTATTGATCCGGAGAATCCGTATCCGGTTGTGGTGACCACATCAAAATTGCTTACCACCGGCGTTGACGCGCAAACCTGCAAGCTGATTGTGCTGGATTCAAACATCAGCTCCATATCCGAATTTAAGCAGATTATCGGGCGGGGCACGCGCGTGCGCGAGGATTACGGCAAGCTCTTTTTTACGATTATGGATTTTCGCGGAGTAACCGAACTCTTTGCCGACCCGGCGTTTGACGGCGACCCGGTGGTCATCTACCGGCCTAAAGAAGGCGATCCCATTGTCCCTCCGGAGGATGAGGCGCCGGAACCCGCGGGAGAGATTATTCGCGAGGCGGGTATGGAGTATGGAGTCGGGATTTTGGACCCGGATACATCCGCGCCGCGCAAGTACTATATTTCCGGGGTGCCGGTCACGGTGATTAATGAACGCGTGCAGTATATTGATGGCGATGGTAAGCTGATTACCGAATCGCTCAAGGACTATACACGGCGTAATATTTTGAGCGAGTATGCCTCGCTTGATGAGTTTCTTTCCGCCTGGGAGAGCACAGAACGAAAAGAAATTATTATTGAAGAATTGGAATCGCGCGGCGTGTTCTTGGACGCGCTGGCTGAAGAAGTTGGCCGCGATTTGGACCCGTTTGACCTTATTTGCCATATTGCGTACGGCCGGGAGCCGTTGACCCGCCAGGCGCGGGCGCAAAAAGCCAAGAAAGCGGCTTACTTTGACGAGTACGAGGGCAAGGCCCGCGAAGTGGTTGATGCTCTGCTTGCGAAGTATGCGGACCAGGGTATCACGGCCATTGACGGCATTGAGGATTTGATGGTTTCTCCGTTTACGGAGATTGGCACGCCCATACAGATTGTGAGTTATTTCGGCGGCCGCATGCAATATATGCGGGTAGTTAAAAAGGTTGAGCAGGCGCTTTACGAAAAAGTTTAAAATAAAACTATGTCCCTACAAGCAATGGTAAAAAGCATTCAGAACATTATGCGCAAGGACGCGGGTGTGGATGGCGATGCCCAGCGCCTCTCCCAATTGGTGTGGATGCTGTTTTTAAAAATTATTGATGATGCGGAGCAAATCCAAGAACTGATTGACCCCAAGTACCGCTCCCCGATCCCGGAAAAATTCCGTTGGCGCAATTGGGCCCAAAATCCGGAGGGTATTACCGGGGATGAGCTGCTTGATTTTGTGGGTGAACTTTTTAAGACGCTCAAATCCCTTTCGGTGGACCCGGAGCAAAACCCGCGCGGCTTTATGGTGCGCGAAGTGTTTGACGGAGCGTTTAACTACATGAAAGACGGCACGCTCATCCGGCAGGTTATCAATACTCTGAACCAAGTTGATTTTAACAACAAAGACGACCGCCACCACTTTAACGAGGTGTATGAGCACATGCTCAAGGAATTACAAAGCGCGGGCAATGCGGGCGAATTTTACACGCCCCGGCCGTTGACTAAGTTTGTGGTGGACATGGTTGCTCCCAAGCTCGGGGAGAGCGTGCTGGATCCGGCCTGCGGTACGGGCGGTTTTTTGGTGAACGCGCTGGAGTATGTGCGGCTACACGAGGTTAAAACCGCGGCCCACGAGAAAAAGCTGCAAGCCGCCGTGCACGGCGCGGAACTCAAGTCCCTGCCGTATCTCTTGGCTACCGCCAATATGATTTTACACGGGGTTGAGGTGCCAAAAAATATCAGGCACGGCGATATGCTCTCGCGTCCCTTGCGCGACATGGGCCCCAAGGACCGCGTGGATGTGATTGTGGCCAATCCGCCGTTTGGCGGGGCCGTGAAAGACGGGGTGGAAAAGAATTTTCCGGCCGAGTTTCGCACTAAAGATACCGCGCTTTTGTTTCTGGTGTTGTTTATCCACCTGCTCAAGCCGCATGGCCGGGCCGGCATTGTTCTGCCGGATGGCGTGCTGTTCGGGGAGGGTGTGGCCACAGCAGTTAAAAAGAAGCTCCTTGCCGAGTGCAATGTGCACACCATTGTCCGCCTGCCCCAGGGCGTGTTCTCTCCGTACGCCGGAGTAAACACTAATTTGATATTTTTTGAAAAAGGCGCACCAACCAAGGAAATCTGGTATTATCAGCTTCCCTTGCCCGAGGGCCTAAAGCAATACACCAAAAACCGCGGCATTACCCATGAAGAATTTGACGCGGTGCGGAAGTGGTGGCCTGCCCGTAAATCCAATGGCAGGGCGTGGAAGGTGGCTATTGAGGATATAGAGGCGCGGAATTATAATTTGGATTTTAAGAATCCAAACGGCAGGGCCGGAGTTATCCACAAGTCGCCGGAGGAGTTGGTGGGGGAGATAGAGGAAAAAGAGAGAGAAATAGCCGCTATTCTGGATGATATAAAACTAGCGTTTTAGGAACTTGACTTTGTAATTAGCTATGTATATTATAGTATACATAGCTATAATAACTTGAATTATGCCTAAAAATACTAAAAAATACCTTGAGGCGTTAGGTATACATAACTTACGGCCAGCCTTAATCGCCTATAATCCGTGGTGGCGGACAAAGTCTTTTTCAGTTCCCGGAGTTCCTGATTTCAAGCGTGACGCGTTCACCCAGGCTATGCGCCATACCGAGGCTAATCACGGGCTGGCTCTTTTGATCAATGGCCCTCGGCGCGTTGGGAAAACAACCATCATCAATCAAATCATCCGTTGTTTGATTGATGAAAAAAAGATCCCGGTAAATCGCATTCTGTTTTTTTCACTTGATGATCCGATTATTCAGCAGCTGCCGCAGAAGGATCAGGGTACTTTATTTGAAGCGTTACTCGCGCAGTGGGCTCAAGTTGCTGGCACGGCTTTGCGTTCATCGCCCAACACGCTTTATTGTTTTTTAGATGAGGTGCAGCGTCTGCCCCGTTGGGAACTGTACATTAAACGGTATGTTGATTTGCGATATCCAATTCGTTTTATTATCTCCGGCTCGGCCTCCCATACAATTTTTAGAAAATCCTTGGAAAGCTTGCTCGGCCGGTTAGTTGATATTTCTTTGCCACCGTTCACTTTTCGCGAATTTGTCCGTTACCATTATCCGGAACGCAGTAATTTTTTGACGAAACTTTCAGAAGATGTTTTGGATATTGGAGATGTCTCATCAGTAGTTAAGTTTAATCGGCGTTTAAGCGAAGCCATAAAACAAACTTCAATTCCGCAGTGGAATCATTACGCTGATGAATATGCGCAGAAAGGCGGTTTTCCCCAATTATGGACAATGGCAACCGCGGCCGAACGTTCGGCGTTTATTGACCAGCAGTTCGTGGAGCGCGTTACACTGGAAGATTTGCGCCTGGTGAAAGAAATAAGGCGGCCGGAGATTTTTCACCAATTTTTACGGTATGCTTTCGCTCGCACCGGACAGGAATATAACCTTGAAGAATTGGCTTCACTGATTCATACAACGCGTGTAACCCTGACTGAGGCCTTGCCGCTTCTTTTGCAGACAGAGTTAATCCGCAAGGTGGAACGTTTCACTGGCAAACCGGTGCGTCTGCGTTCTACTCATGCCAAGCTCTATGCGGCCGACCTCGTGCTTATGCAGGGAATAACTAAAATTATTACTTCACTGGAAGGAGAAGAACGAGGAAGAATTGCGGAAACGCTTGCGCATAATGTGATTCGGTTGTTTCTTGGAGTTTCGGATGTTTCATATTATCGGGAACCAAGCGGCAAGCAGGAAGTGGATTTTGTCGCGCGAGTTGGCAGCCAGATGACACCGATCGAAATCGTGTATCAAAATCAAATAGACAGCAAACATCGCAATGCCATCCGAACATTTTTGGAGGCGCATGGAAAACGAAACAGTTTCGGTATTCTTGTAACAAAAGAGGATTGGAAAATTGAACAGCCAATCCTTGAAATACCTTTGCCGCTTTTTCTTTTAACCGCCTAATGCGTTCTGGCAAGAAATACCCCTGGGGTTATTTTCAAGGGGGGTTGATAATAAAATCAACAGGGGTAATTTATCCTTGTCAATTGGGCTATTTCTGTATATTTTATTTTCACGGCGGTTATTATGTCTTGGTCAACAAAAAAATTAGGTGATGTTATTGAATTACACTATGGCAAGGGTATTGCTCGGCATGACCGCAAGTCAAACGGAAAATATCCGATTTATGGTGCAAACGGAGAACTCGGGCGAACAGATAAATATTTTATCGAGGGTGAAGCGATAATCGTTGGGCGTAAGGGTTCTGCGGGTGAAGTAATTAGAGTGTCTGGTAAGTTTTGGCCTTCCGATGTTACTTATTATGTTTTTGGTAATAAAAAAATTGACCTAAATTTTCTTTTCTATTTTTTTAGACATACAAATCTCACAAAATTTGCTGTGGGAGTAAAACCTGGTATTAATCGAAATCGAGTGTATGAACTCCAAATCCCCCTCCCACCCCTCCCCACCCAAAAGAAAATCGTGGCCAAGTTGGAAGCATTGCTTGGGAAAATTAAGGAGGCCAAGCGCTTGCGCGCCGAGGCAGAGGAAGCCGCCCAAAATCTCCTTCCGGCGGAATTGCATAAAATTTTTGAGGAGGGGAAAAAGAAGAGGTGGAAGGAAAGGACGGTAGAGGAAATAACGAATAAAATTCAGTATGGTTATACTGCTTCAGCAAAACAATCAGGAACAGCGCAACTATTACGGATTACCGACATTCAAAATAACCAGGTTAACTGGAATGAGGTGCCCTATTGCGATTGTGAAGATTTAGAAAAATACAAGCTACATAATAGGGATATTGTCTTTGCGAGAACCGGCGCGACAGTGGGTAAAAGTTTCTTGATAAAAAATCCTCCGCCAAATGCGATATTTGCGTCGTATTTAATCCGGGCTAATATTAATGAACGGAAATGTTTATCCGAATTTTTATACTATTTTTTTCAATCCCCAAACTATTGGAATCAAATTACTGGACATAAGGTGGGCGGTGCTCAACCGAATGTAAATGGAACAAAATTAAAAAAACTCACTTTGCCCCTCCCTCCCCTCCCCGAACAAAAAAAGATAGTCGCCCGGCTGAATGCGCTTTCCGAGAAGGTTCGGCGGCTAAAAGAACATCAAAAATCCACCCGTGATGATTTGGCGGCTTTGGAACAGGCCGTATTGCACAAGGCGTTTGGCGGGTAGGAAAAAGTCTCTAAAAAATAAAAAAATATGCTCGTTTTTATTGATGAATCAGGCGACATGGGGAGAAAAATCGACCAAGGATCAAGCCGGTATTTTGTGGTTACCCTGGTGCTTTTTGAAGACAATGAAGAAGCCATTGCCTGCGACCAGCGCATTGGTTTGTTGCGGAAGGAATTAAGATTATCCGAGAGCTATGAATTTAAGTTTCAAAAAATGAGACGGGATTTACGCGAGGCTTTTTTAAAAGCAGTTTTACCATACTCTTTTTTCTATTTCGGTGTTGTTATAAACAAAGATCCTAAAAAATTATATGGCGAGGGATTTATAGTCAAGGAGTCTTTTTATAAGTACGCCTGTAGTTTAGTTTTTGAAAATGCCAAGCCGCACCTCAAAGATGCCACAGTCATAATTGACGGCAGCGGGTCGCGTGAATTCAAACGCCAACTGCAGTATTATTTGAAAAAGAAAACAGATGGCGTGATTAGAAAGGTTAAAATTCAATCATCTCATTCTAATAACTTGATCCAGCTGGCGGACTTAGTGGCCGGCTCTATTCATCGCAGTTTCGGCAAAAAAGGCGATAAAAATTCCTATCGCCCGATTATCAAATCTCGCGAAATGAAAGTTCAAGTTTGGCCGTATTAAAAAACCACCACCCCTATCCCTTGCGGGAACGCGCGCATTGGTTTGCGACAGTTCGGGATGGTGGCAATTCCATTGCTATAATATCAAATAAGGGGATTTTGTCAATGTTTTGCTTATCCACAGGTATCTGGCCGCCAAATCCAAACCGCCAAGCCCTCGCCGCCGGCGACGGTGATTTTTACTGTTTGATTAAGCATTTGTTTGAGAAATAAAAGGCGGTATTAAAATATAATCATGCAAAGAAAAATTAAATTATACAATACAGATGTTGTGTACACGATCCGCTCCAGCCGGCGCGCCAAAAAAGTGCGTTTGACTATGTACTGCGATGCCGGGTTGGTGGTCACTTTGCCCTTGGCCATGCCTTTGCGCAATGCCGAGCAATTTATCCGCCAAAAAGCGCAGTGGATTATCAAGACTCTGGATTTTTTCCGCCAGCAAACCGTTATTTTGCCGCCGCGCGAGCGCGGCATGACCGAGTATGAGGCGCGAGAGCAGGCGCGCGTGTTTATTCGAGGCCGGGTTGAGCGTTTTAATAAGATTTTAAAGTTTTCGTATAACCGCATTTTTATCAAAGCGCACAGGCGAAAGTGGGGGAGCTGTTCGCATCGGAAAAATCTGAATTTTAATTATCGCATTCTATTTTTGCCGCAGGAGTTGGCCGATTATATTGTGGCGCATGAGTTATGCCATTTGAAAGAATTGAACCATTCCAAGAAATTCTGGGGTTTAATGGAAAAGATATTGCCTGATTGGCGAGAGAGGCGGAAGCAATTAAGAAAATACGCGTTTGGGGTGGATTAATTCGCCCCTTGCCAAAAAACAGGGTTTGGTTTATACTAGTCTCTGTTTTCCCAAATTTATCATTAATTTTAAAAAATGACTACTGATATTAAGGAGCTGGCGGTTGCGGGCGTTAAATCTCTTAAAAAAGGGCCTCAGGCCATAATGCCCCTGGCCCACGGTTCCAGCGAGATGGCCGATTTATTAAGCCGCAACGAGAGCGCGTTTTTGCCCCGGGTGGGGGATCTGGTATCCGGAAAAGTCCTCTCCATTTCCAAGAATGGGGTGGTTTTGGATATAGACGGCCGCTTGACCGGCTTAGTGCGGGGCAAGGAATTGGACGATGAATCAGGCGAATATTCCAAGCTGGCGATTGGCGACGGGGGCGAGGCGACTATCTTGGAACTGGAAAACGAGCAAGGCATGCTGGAGCTTTCTTTCCGCCAGGCCGGGCACCGCAAAGCCTGGGATTATCTGCAAAAACTTTTTGAAAGCGGAGAAACGGTTGACGCCAAGATTATTGACGCCAACAAAGGCGGCTTAATGGTTAAAGTCGGCAACGTGGAAGGCTTTTTGCCGGTGTCCCAGCTGACCACCGAGCATTATCCGCGCGTGGAAGGCGGGGACCGCAACCGGATTCTGGAGCGGCTCAAAACTTACGTCAACCAGACTTTTAAAACCAAAGTCATTACCGTCAAAGAGCAGGAAGAAAAATTGATTGTTTCCGAAAAGCAGGCCTGGGAAAAAGAGCAGAATGAACTGCTCTCCCGCTATAGCCTGGGGAGCATTGTTGAAGGCGTGGTAACCGGGGTGGTGGATTTTGGCGCTTTTGTGGAATTCGGCGACGGACTTGAAGGCCTGGTGCATATTTCCGAACTGGCCTGGCAGAGAATTGACAATCCGCAGGACATCATTAAAGTCGGCGACAGAATCAAGGCCAAGATTATATCCATTGACGATGGCCGGGTTTCGCTTTCAATCAAACAGCTGGCGCCCGACCCTTGGCGCGACGTGTCTGCCAAGTACAAGGTGGGGCAGGTTGTTCTTGGCAAGATTTTAAAGATGTCTCCATACGGCGCTTTTGTGGAGCTGGACAGCGACATTCACGGCTTGGCGCATATTTCGGAACTGACGCGCAAATCCATCCAGCATCCGTCCGAAGTTTTGAAAGTCGGGGAAACCCGGAATTTCAAAATTATTTCCCTGGAGCCGGGCGCCCATCGCCTGGGCTTGGGATTGGTGGACGAGGACAGCCCGGCCGAGCCGGCCGCTTTAGTTGAGAATCCGGCTCAGCCCGAAAGCGAAGTTAAAACCGAGAGCCTAGAGAGCGTCTAGTTAGTGGACGCTCTTTTGCGGAGTTGATATACTAGAGGTTATTAAAACAGCTGATTCATTATGCGGAAACTGCTTAGAAATTTTACTCTTTTTTTAGTGGTTTTTTTGATTCTGGCCGGATTTTTAAGCCTGATCAATAATCCTTGGCAAAAACAAGCCGAGCTGTCTTTTAATAATCTGGTCACAGCCATTCAGAATAACGAGATAAAAAAAATCGGCATTGAGGGCAATAAACTGGAGGCCACTTTTCAAGATAACACCCAAAAGTTCGCTCACAAAGAAAACGGCGAATCGCTGGCCAATTTGCTGAAAATTTACGGCCTGGCTGAAGATAAATTGCGCGCCATTGCCATTGAGAATCAAGAGCCTTCGGGCTGGTCAGCCTGGCTGTCGTCGCTCGGGCCATTTTTATTGCCGCTGATTTTATTTATCTTATTCCTCTGGATTATGATGCGCCAGCTGGCCGGGGCCAACAGCCGGGCCATGATGTTCGGCCAGTCCGCGGCCCGGGAAGAGAATCCCACCAAGCCGGCCAATGGCAAAAAAACAACGTTTAAGGACGTGGCCGGCAGTGTTGAAGCCAAGCAGGAGCTGGAAGAAGTGGTTGAGTTTTTGAAAGAGCCGCAGAAGTTTTTAAAATTAGGCGCCCGCATTCCCAAGGGCGTGCTGTTAATCGGCCCACCCGGCACCGGCAAAACGCTTTTAGCCAAGGCCGTATCCGGCGAGGCCGGGGTGCCGTTTTTTCACATGTCCGGTTCCGAGTTCGTGGAAATGTTCGTTGGCGTGGGCGCCTCGCGGGTGCGGGACCTTTTTAGGCGCGCCAAAAAAAGCGCGCCAGCCATTGTTTTTATTGATGAGCTGGATGCGGTCGGCCGCCAGCGGGGCGCGGGCTTGGGCGGCTCGCACGACGAGCGCGAGCAGACCTTAAACCAGATTTTGGTGGAAATGGATGGTTTTGAAACTGACACCAACATCATCATCATGGCCGCCACCAACCGGCCGGACGTGCTGGATCCGGCGCTGTTGCGGCCCGGACGGTTTGACCGGCGCGTAACCATTGATTTGCCGGACATCCGCGAGCGCGAAGCCATTCTTTTGCTCCACGCCAGCAATAAGCCGCTTTCCGGGGTTGATGTCCACAAAGTGGCGGCCCGGACCCCGGGTTTTTCCGGTGCGGATTTATTTAACCTTCTTAATGAAGCGGCCATTCTGGCGGCCCGGCACAATCAAACCAGCATCAGCGAAAACGACGTTTTGATAAGCATTGAAAAAGTGATGCTTGGCCCGGAGCGCAAATCATTCATCTTGTCTGACCAGGAAAAGCGGGTGACTGCTTATCACGAAGCCGGGCACGCGGTTGTTTCCCATTTGATTCCCGAGGCTGACCCGATCCATAAAATTTCCATTATCGCCCGCGGCCACGCCGCCGGCTACACCATCAAACTGCCGACCGAGGACAAGCGCTTGCATAACAAGGCGGAATTTTTGGCTGATTTAGCCGTGCTCCTGGCCGGCCAGGCGATTGAAAAGCAGGTGTTCAAAGATATTACCACTGGAGCTTCTTCTGATTTGCGCAAGGCCACGACCTTGGCCCGTCAGCTGGTGACCGAATTCGGCATGAGCGACAAATTAGGGCCCCGGACTTTTGGCGCCAAAGAAGAGCTGATTTTTCTGGGCCGGGAAATTTCCGAACATCGCGACTATGGCGAAAAAATCGCCCAGGCCATTGACGAAGAAATTTCGGCTTTTCTGCAAGATGCCCACAAGCGCGCTCAAAGCCTTATCCGCGACAACATGGCTAAAATAGAAAAAGTGGTTCACGTTTTACTGGCCCAGGAAACCATTGAGTCTGATGAGTTCAAAAAGCTGATGGCTGAGGCGTCTTGAGCTTTACGGTTGGCGGCCTATTTTGGTATAATAGAACTGCCTCTTTTAAATCAACTTAAAAAACAAAAATCACATGGTTCTTGATCCTCTTTACCGGCCCATTTTGCGCGCCGCGCTATCTTTGACCACGCGCCACAAAACCTTGTGGCTCTTGGGTTTTTTGGCCGCTTTTTTGGGGTTAGGCGGGGAGTATGAATTTATTTTCAGCCAGTTCAATAACGTCAGCAGCGGGGAATGGAACGGCCTGAACAGTTTTTTGCAATTTGCCGGCGCTTCCAGCCAGGACGTGGTAACGGCTTTGGCGGCTGTGGCCAAAGATTTGTCGGTTGGCGCTATTCTGGGTTTAGCGATTTTTTTGGGTTTTCTTTTTATTTTAGGCGCTTTGGTGATAATCTCCCAAGGCGCTTTGGTGGCCGGCATTGCCCAAGCCTCTCAAGCTGGCCGGGTTAAACTCTCAGCCGCTCTTTATACTGGTTATAAATCTTTCTGGTCGCTTTTGGCCATAATAATTTCCACGCGGCTGCTGGCGGTTTTTGTGCTCGCCGTGGTGGGCTTGCCGCTGATTTCGCTTTTTCTTCTCTTGGACGAATCTTTTGCTTCCCCCGGGGCGGCCCTGATATTTTTTATTCTAGGCCTGCCGCTCTTTATTTTGTTTTCTTTGGTGGCCAAGTTTGCTCTGGCTTACCGAGTGGTGGAAGGGGAGCGTTGGCGCAGCGCTTTAACCAAAGCATTTGTTCTGTTTGCCGACCATTGGCTAGTTACCATTGAGCTGGCGCTCATTGTTTTCATCATTAACATTCTGACTGCTTTAGCGTTTATCTTTGTGGCCGCGCTGCTCTCAATACCTTTTATCTTGTTGGGTATAGTGATGGCTGATTTGTCATACGTGATTGTTCTCAAGTTACTCATTACCGCGGCCTTGGTTTTATTCCTGTTCATTCTGCTGGTTTTGGGGAGCGCGCTGTCCTGTTTTCAGAACTCGGTCTGGACTTTGCTTTTTCTTAAAATCAAAGACAAGCCTCGCGCAGCCAAACTCTTACGCCTTGTCCACGGCTGGCGGGAGAAATATAGTTAGGGTTGTGCATGACTGGGGATATTCTGTGGAACGCTTTGGCGTTCCTTTTTTGATTGGATAGGGTAGTATTAAGGCAGTAATATTTATTATCGCCAGCCAAAGGCTCCCTCCAAAGGATGGTTCGGTCAGCCTCTGGCTGATAATTCGCAGACCATATGAAGTTATCTTGCACCCAAGAAAATTTGACCGCTGGCTTGGAAGCCGTGGCGCCGGTGGCCGGGCGGGGCGGAAGTTTGCCGATTTTGCAAAATATCCTGCTGGAGGCCCAGGCCGGTTCATTGAGGCTTAAAGCTACTAATCTGGAAATCGGGGTCACGGCCGAGGTGCGCGGTAAAATTGAACAAGAGGGAACTTTCACGGTTAACGGCCGCTTGTTTGCCGAATACGTGCGGCTGCTGCCGGCCGACAAAGTGGACATGGAATTATCCGGCGACCATTTGGAAATAAGAGGCGCTGGCCAGCAGACTAAAATCCACGGCCTTTCGGCCGAGGAGTTTCCGGTTATTCCCGAGGTTGCGGGGCGCGCCACTTTTAAAATTGACGCCCATTTGGCGCGCGCCGCTTTAAGCCAGGTGCTGTTTTCCGTGGCTACCACTGATACGCGCCCGGAAATATCAGGAGCCTTGGTTAAGGCCAGCGGCCAGAGCCTGACGTTCGTGGGCACTGACAGCTACCGTTTGGCCGAACGCTCCCTGGAGCTTAAAACCGAAATCACCGCGCCGGTTCAGGCCATTGTGCCTTTGCGGACAATGCAGGAGTTAACCCGCATGCTGTCGGGGGCCGAAGGAGAGCTGGAAATCACTTTGAGCGACAACCAGGTATTGTTCAGTTTTTCCGACATTGAGCTGGTTTCCCGCCTGATTGTGGGCAATTTTCCGGATTATACCCAGATTATACCGCAAAACTCCAAAACCACAGTGACTTTAGATAAAGAGCCTTTGGTCCGAGCCATAAAGTCGGCCTCGCTGTTCTGCCGTTCCGGTTTGAATCACGTAACTTTCCAGTTTTCTCAAGATAGAATTCTGGTTTCAGCTTCAGCTTCAAATTTAGGGGAGAACATCATTGAGGTGCCGGCCAAAGTTGAGGGCGCGGACACGGACATTGTTTTTGATTACCGGTTTGTGCTGGATGGCTTGTCCGCGATTGACGGTTCAGAAGCGGGGCTTAAGCTTTCCGGCGGAACCAGCCCGGGCGTTTTTACTCCCATTGAAGACGGTTATCTTTATCTAGTGATGCCCATAAGGCAGTAAGCGATACTAAATTAATACGAAAACATACGAAAAATGCGAAAATAATTATCGTCATCCCGAGCTTGTCGAGGGATCTCAGTGGTAATCCACGAGATTCCTCGCTTCGCTCGGAATGACGTTTATGGATTTCGTGTTTTTCGTATGTTTTAGTATGACTTTCGTATCGCTTTTATATGTGGCAACCCCTCTCATCACTTATTCCTCAATCAATAAAGAAAGCTGGGATAGCGAAGTCCGTCAATGATGCCTTGATTTGCGAAGAGTTTCAAAAAATCGCGGCGCACATTTTGGGCCAGGGGGCCGAGCATTGCCACGCGCTTTATATTAAAGACCGCACCTTGTGGGTGGCGGTTCTTGCTGGCGCGGTTTCCAATGAATTAAAGCTTTATGAATCTGACATCCTCAAAGCTTTGGCCGAGAAATTCGGGGAGGGGCGGGTGGAGGGGTTGCGGTTTATGGTGTAAAAAGGTTAATTTTGGCTAATTTTAGCTAAAATACATTAAAACCCATAAAAATTGGGTTTTTTTGTCAGGGCTTGACACAATTTAAAGTGTGTGCTACAATGGGATATTGGAAATCAAAAACCAAGCCAAAAACGTACCAAACTTAATCTAGTTTAAAACTCTTTGAGGAGAGAGCTTGTGCGCCGATGAGGCGCATGTATTAAGAACGGTAATTGTTGCGGTTCTCTCTTTCAAAGTGCGAGAACTCCAGCAATTGCCGTTTTTTGTATGCCTGCCCGCCTCTGGCGGGCGAATATCTGAAGCAAGGAGGATGTAGGGGAGAGAGTTGCTGTGCTTCTTCTAAGAGGAGAAATCCTCATTAAGCAGAGCACGGTGTTGAGCTTGAAGGTTCTTGGCAATAAATCTTCTCTATACGCCAGCACAACCTTTATTAACTACGCTCCCTATCCTCTACATTTTCCTTGTTTAAAAAAAAAGCGTTCTTTACACCAGACTTTCTTCTCCCAAAGCTGATTGCACACAGTATACCATGCACGATGCAACGTTCTGCGCTCTGTGCTGCCTGTTGCCAGAGCTATGCGTACGCCATATCAAACATAACCGGCAGTTTTTTGCGGGAGTAGAGCGAGGTGAATTCTTTGGGCATTTTCTTTGACGCATCAAGAATTTCCAGGCCAATGATGCGGCCGGAACGGTCATAATCCAGAATAACACCCTGGCTCACCTCATCGCTCTCAACATACGCATTGTCGTTGAAGCGGATGGCGAGCGCGTCTGCTCGTTTGTCGTAATGGAATTTCATAAGTATTTGAAAATTTTAGATGTTTTGAACGCGGTGACAATTTCTACGCGCCCAAGGAAGCGGTCATACACAACCACGAGCGCGTAGCGAGTGTTTATTCTGGCAACTGATTGAAAGCGGCGCGCTGATTGCCTCACTGTTTTGTCCGGCGCCGCCAGCGCGGCACGCACGTCTTGCACAGTAATGCCTCGTTCAAGCAGTTGGTAGCGCGCGTGGTTGCTGAATATGATTTTTTGCATGGGGGTATATGGTGTCTGGCGTCATTGTATGCCAAACATAGAGGATTGTCAATTTGGATGCCGTATTTTTCGCTTGAGCGCACCATGAATTTGGCGCGTTGAAGTAAAAAATAACCTTTTCCGAAATCATCCCGGCCAAGTCGGGGCGGTTTCAGAAAAGGAAACATAAAAGTCGCACCTTATATTTTAACCGCAATGCCGTGGCGCTTGATCTCGTTAATCAACGACGAGCCCTCGCGATAATCTTTCGGGCTGAAGCCGACTGGTTCTATGTTGATGTGTTCGCGGCCCTTTTTGCGCCACAAGTATTGCAGGGCTTCAAAAGAATCTCTAAAGCGCGGTGAAATGACGCACAGGTCAATGTCGCTGTATCGGCGCTGGGTTCCTTTGGCATACGAACCAAACAGCACCAGGCGCGAAATAGGCAGGTTATCTTTCCGCAATGTCCGGGCATAATTCCGAATCTGCGCGGTTACTGATTTTGGCACTCTTTTTTGAGCCATAGGTAAAATTTCTTGCTTGTTGCCAGCCACGCTTCGCAATATGGTTTAGTAATCTTTTTGTGGAACGCGCTTTTTTCATCTTGATACCTGCCCACAATGTTGAAGGTTGATATTTCGTTGAGCTGTTCCGCCTGCTCGGACGAAAGGTCAATCTGGGCGAGGTGAGCCAGTTTAATCAAGTCATGAGTGTGCGGCGCCGGGGTTTTGGTTCTCTGAACCACGAGCCCCTTAAGCAATTTTTCAATAGTGAGATGGCAGAAGAACAGGCACGCGTCATAGTGCTTTGTCTTGAACAAATCCTGTGAAGTTTTCCAATTTCTCTGGGCTGACTGCTTCCAATATTCAGAGTGCGATTTCATGCCATTATTATATGTATGGCAACACCCTTTGTCAACCGCGACCAATTATTTTATTCGCTTGAGCGCATCAAAAAATTTGGCGCGCTGAAGCGAGAAAAAAAGCGTTCATTCCACCAGACGTTCTTCTCTCAAAGCTGATTGCACACAGTCGGTTTTGAGAGAAGAAAGTCTTCTCAAGTAGCACCGCGACCCGTCCGATGACGGGCGAGCCATGAAACCGCCTGAAAGGAGGTGAAAAACATGGCAGGACGTCTCGTAGAGACGTGGTTCCGGGGTGGGAATCCTCCACATAAATGTCTTGTGGAGGATAATACCCATGAGGACCACATACACCCTCGTACCTACGGGGTGTACGAATGGTCCCACGGGACACGAGTTGGCGTCTTCTATGATAAAGAGGACGCCAGGGCGGCAATGCCCGGCACTAGTTTTTTTGAAGTTAGTGCCGTGGCGATGCTAGTCGAGTGATATGACTAGCACGAGGTTGCCCGCCGGTGAGACCACACCGGCGTGAGTGGGGTGCCCGCCTCTTCGGCGGGACAAGGCACGAACGCGCTGTAAAAAGCGCACATCAAATCAGATGGCTGGTTTGATGGAAATAAGGCCTTGAGACCACAAAAAAAACCGCCCTGAACCCATGCAGGGGCGTAAAACAAAAGCATGGGAGCGCTAGTCTTTTGTGTTCGGGCGCTTGCTAAATTCGAACACAGGTTGTGGGGAGGATGCGGTTGGTACTGCATCTTCCCCACCTTTTCCGAAATCATCCCGGCCAAGGCGGGGCGGTTTCAGAAAAGGAAAAAGCGCACCTTTCAAACACAGTTGGCAGATACGCGAGAACGCCGTTAGATGTCCAACACAGAGAGCTCGGGCACTCTTTTAAAGTCCCGCGTATTGCGGGTTGCCAGCGTCGTGCCGGTAAAGAGCGCGGTGGCGGCAATGGCGCTATCCGCGACTTTAAGCCCGTAATTTCTCCGCAGTGAGCCGGCAATGCGAGCTATGCGGGAATCGGAGGAATAATGGATATTGTATTAAGCAGGGCATCAATTTTCTTGGCTTCATCCGTGGCAATAGCCGGAAAAGAAAAAAGTTCGAGCTCAGTTACACTCGAGGCATACAAAGTTGTGTTTTGCACCAAAAGGTTGTTGAGCGCCAAGACCGCTTTGGCTTCATTCTTAAGATAGTAGATGAGAGCATTAGTATCGAGCGTGTACATGCATATGCTTTTTACGCCATTTTCCGCTCCCACTCCCGACGTATTTTTTGTAGTTCACGAATCGGGTCCGGGCGTCTTTTTTCCCACATGCCTCTGGCTTTCTCCCAAAGCGCCAGCCGTTCTCTGGGCGTTGCCAAAAGATGCAGACGCGGCTTCTGCCGGATTGTCAGTGTTGTTTGGGTATCCATAATATGTACACTGTATACGGCAAATACTTATTTGTCAACATTTTAATCATTGGCAGTTTAGGCATACGCAAGCGGTTGGGACTTGGTTTGCGGCTCTACCTCAATGGTTTCAAACAGCTCCAACCCTTTATCCTCCGGAATTACGTCTTCGTCCGCGCGCAATGCCCGCAGGTACGCGCTCATAGCGTCTTTCACGTCGGCTCTGGTTTCCTCAATGCTTTCGTCCCAGGTATGGCAAGCCTGGCAAGGCGGGAACGTACCCGTGATAAGTGTTGCGTTCATCCGGTTCAATGATGATGCGCTAAGTGAGATGCTGCATAGTAAGTACAGTGTATATTTGTCCATATCATTTGTCAATTTATTAGTCTTAAGTTCAGTGCCAGTGATTCTTTATTAGCGTTTATGAACGTGAACGTTAATAAGGGGTCGCATGGTGCGATTTCCTGAAAATGGAGGGTGGAATATGTTCCGCCCGAAATAATGCCCGCTGCCGTGGCATAATACGGAGTGGTATGAGCGAGAACCCTCTTAGCACATGAGTGGTAAGCTGGAGGAGAGA
>Ga0155991_125_pt5 | contig 21115 bp, 25 predicted proteins | sample RifCSPlowO2_02_FD_107645 | JGI IMG/M metagenome (GOLD analysis project Ga0155991, IMG submission 107645) | Candidatus Komeilibacteria bacterium RIFCSPLOWO2_02_FULL_48_11
CTTTTCCCAGGGCAGAGTAACCTTGTTCAAAGCCAAGCCAACGGCCACGGCCGGCATTAGAGCCAGGGTGAGTTGTAATATTTCTGTGGCCATATCTAAATATAATGGTAACCGAATAAAAACCGAAAGTCAAAATAGAAGGTTGTGGATAACTTTAAAGCGATACTAAATTAATGCGAAAGGTCTGCGCCAGCCAAAGGCTCCTGCCAGAGGCTGGTCTGGTCGGCCTCTGGCCGAAATGACGCGAATAAAACAATTAGGATTATTATTGATTTTACTACTGCTAGCTGGCGGAGTATTTTTTAATCGTGTTGCGATTAAGGGGCTTATTTTGGATTGGCAAAAACCGGAGTTGCCAAAAGCGATTGAGTATTCTGTCATTGCGAGCGAAGCCGCCTCCTTGGCGGATGAAGCGAAGCAATCCCAGAATCAAGACGGGATTGCGGAGCCTGTCCCGAGTATTCCCGAGGGAGTCGCGAGGGAGTTTACCCCGAGTATGCCCGAGGGGCTCCCTCGCAATGACAGTATTATTCCCCTTGAATATAATCTCGACGTGCCGTTCCAGCCGCAGGCGCCGCGGGCTGATTGGAACCTGCCGTATCAAGAAGCGTGCGAAGAAGCGTCTTTAATTATGGCAGGGAGATTTTTTTCTGGCAGAGGACTGACTGTTGATGAGATGGATAAAAGCATCAAAGATTTGGTGGAATGGGAGCGGAAAAGGTTTGGATATTATGAGGATACGACTGTGGCCGAAGTGGTTAGCATCGCCCAAGAGTATTTTAATCTCAATGCTTCGCTTGATTATGACGTGAGCGCGGAGAATATTAAAAAACATATTTCGCAAAACAAGCTGGTGCTGGTGCCGGCTGCCGGCAAGATTCTGCCTAATCCTTATTTCAAAAATGGCGGGCCGCTTTATCACATGCTAGTAATTCGCGGCTATATCCAAGATAAATTCATCACCAATGACCCAGGCACCAAGCGGGGCAAGGAATTTGTTTATAAATACAATGATTTGTTAAATGCTGTCCATGCTTGGCCAAGAGAAACTGGCGGCAGTAAGCGGGATGTTAGCGAGGCCGAGATGTTGCAGGGAGAGAAGGTGATGATTGTGGTTGACAAGCGAAATTAGTTGTGATTAAGTGTAGTATTCTTTGACAACCAAACATTATAAAAATCATTCAGAGGAGGCAGTTATGGAATGCAATAATCACGAACGTATTCGCTCGCGATTCTGCGCTGTGTGCGGCGAGTTGGTTAATGAAGGTACTGCCGGCTTTCCGGGGTGCAGGCAGTACCACATTGAGTACACCGATTGGAAATGGAAATTTTGCCCGGACTGCGGCGCAGCTCTGCGCAAAAGGTCGGGCGGAGGAGGCCGTCCAAATGAGCAGGAGCCACGCTCCAGAAGGCCGAGAATTTCCCAAGAAAGAACCTTTCGGATTTAGGAAAGGAGGTGATAGGATGACGCACGCCCGTCCATGGCCAGAGGCAGACTGATGGCAGAGTCAGAAAGCACAAGCCACCCTACTGATTGGCTTGTGTAAATTATAGTTCTTGCCATGGAGGGCCAAGATTCACCAGCACTCGTTTCTGCCGCGGGTGCTGTTTTTTTATTAACAAAAACCGCCGTAATAATTCACGGCGGCTAAGAGCCACTAATTATCTTTTTCACAATAGCTTTCACCTCGGCCACGGTTTGGCCTGTAGGCAAATGAAAGCCAATGGCGTTTTGCGGCGCGGTAGGCTGTCGGTAGATTTGTGAGCCAGCGTCTCGAGAGTAAGAATAGCCAACTAGGAAACGCAAGTCCAGATTCAGCTGATTATCTTTGTCTTTTCTTAAAAAGAGTGTTGACTGGCCGGCGAAAGTAACGCCCTCGCAAGAAGTAACCTTATGCCTTTCTGCAAAGAGCAAAATTAAGACATTGAGAAGAAAATTTTTAAAAGCATAAGCTACCTCAATTTTTGCCGGGCTGTGATTTTCTTTTTTAGCATCATGGCTTACTTTGTAAGCCATGGCCAAGAGCCAATCAGCTTGGCTACTCGCGGCAAAGTCGCTGATGCTGGCTTTGAGTCCGGTCGGGGTTCCGATTTGGCCAAGAATTTTGGCGCGCTTCCTTTGATTTGGTTTTTTGTCGAGGCAAAGCCGCAACTCAAGCCAATAATCTTTCACATAACCAGGATAGCGGCGCATTGACGGGTCAACAAAGAACTCAATCGCTTGATTGATGACATCGCGGTCCATTAGGTTTTCCCCCATATTGAATGATTGTCAAAGAAGTTAGAGATTGAGCGGATTATACATTAAGAAGTTGGCCTTTGCAATCTGGAGTAGAATGAGTTAGAATCCCAGTACTTATGTTTGATATTTCGCCAATCCGCTCGCAATTTCCAATTTTATCCCAGCAGATAAACAATCACCAGCTGGTCTATTTTGATAACGCGGCCATGGCCCAGATGCCGGAGCGAGTGATGAAGCGGGCGCTAAAATTTGAAGGCCGAGAGCGGGGCAATGTCCATTCCGGTTTGCACGCGCTATCCCAAAAAGCGATTGAGGCTTACGAGCTGGCGCGGCAAAAAGTGGCCCGATTTATTGGCGCGCGCGCCAATGAAATTGTGTTTGTCAAAAATACCACCGAGGCCATTAATCTTGCGGCTTATTCCTGGGCCCGCCGGAATCTTAAGCGTGGCGACGCGATTGTCATTTCTGAACTGGAGCATCATTCTAATATATTACCTTGGAAAATATTAGCTGATGAGATGGGTGTTGAGGTGCGATGGATACCGATTAGAGAAGATGGAAGATGGAAAATAGAGGATGGAAGTCAGATGATGGATGATAGAGCAAAGTTAATTGCTATCGGGCATGTATCCAATGCCATTGGCACTATCAATCCAATTAAAGAAATCATTAAAATTGCCAAAGACAAGGGAATTGTCACATTGATTGACGGGGCCCAGGCTGTGCCGCATACGCCGATTGATGTGAAAGATTTAGGTTGCGATTTTTACGCTTTTTCAGGATATAAATTATACGGCCCAACCGGCATTGGGGTTTTATATGGCCAGCGCGGTATCTTGGAAAAATTGCCGCCATTTTTGGCTGGCGGAGGCACAATCCTGTCAGTCAAGAAAGATGAGGTTAAATGGCGCGAGGCGCCGGAAAAGCTGGAAGGCGGCACGCCCAATATCGCGGGCGCCGTGGGATTAGGAGAAGCAATTAGCTTTTTATCTGAAATTGGGATGGATAAAATCGCGGCCCATGAACATGAATTAACCGCCTATGCTCTGGATAAATTAAAAACTATCCCGGAAATAACAATCTATGGCCCCAAAGACATGGAGAATCGCGCGGGCGTGATTTCTTTCAATATCAAAGGCGTCCATGCTCATGATGCGGCCACTATGCTGGATGAGCAGGGGATTGCCATCCGCGCCGGCCACCATTGCGCCGGGCCGCTAATGGAGCGCTTGGGCGTGCCGGCGACCTGTCGGGTGAGTTTTGGGGTGTATAATACTTTGGAGGAAATTGATGTGTTGATTAAGGCTTTGAGGGAGGTTGTTAATAGATTTAAATGACAAATTTCAAAGCTCCCTCCAGAGGCGGGCAGGCAAATGCCAAATGAATGTCAAAATCCTAATGACAAAAGTCAAACTCGTCATCCTGAACGAAACAGAGTTGAAGTCGGCCAAAGGCCGACCAGCCTCTGGCTGGGATCACAGAATTAAACACGAGATTCTTCGCTTCGCTCAGAATGACGTGCGTATTTAGTCATTTGACCTTGATTTGAACTTTGGATTTTGACATTTGGATTTTATTTCTATGTCAATGTATCGCGAACAAATCCTCGACCACTACAAGCATCCGCGCAATTTCGGGGAACTTCCGGACGCGGATGTTTCGCAGGCCATAGACAATCCGCTCTGCGGGGATAGATTAAAGTTGCAGATCAAGTTTGCACCCGTCATTCTGAACAGAGCGAAGCGAAGTGAAGAATCTAAGCGATTATCCACGAGATCCCAGCCAGAGGCTCCATCCAGAGGATGGTCCGGCCGGCCTCTGGCCGACTTCGACTCCGTCCCGCTGATGCGGGACTTCGCTCCCGCCACTCCGGCGGGCAGGCAGGATGACGTCCGCATAGCGGACGCCAAATTCACCGGCACGGCCTGCGCCATCAGCACGGCTTCAGCCTCGCTTTTCACCGAATTCTTGAAAAACAAAACTTGCGCCGAGCTTGAGGCGATTAATGAGAACGCTATTTATGAATTATTGGGAGCAGAAATAAATCCCGGACGAGTAAAGTGCGCGTTGCTGCCTTTGATGGCGTTAGAGGTGATTTTGAAAAATAAGATAATATGATACTCTTTGTATTATGGGCACTAGATATCTAATCATTGGCGCCGGGATTGCCGGCTCAACCGCGGCTGAAGCCATCCGCGAGCGCGATAAAGAGGGCGAGATTACTTTAATTTCCGGGGAGCCGGAATTGGTGTATAGCCGGATTTTGCTGACTAAATTTTTTAAGGGAAAACTTGCCCGGGAAAAACTTTTTCTCAAAACTTCGGAATCATTGGGCGCGAAAGGAATTACGGTTAAGGCCGGGGTTTGGGCAAAAAGCATTGATACTTCTGCCAAGACAGCGGCTTTAGACAATGGAGATGTCTTATCTTTTGATAAATTACTAATTGCCACCGGCGGCCAGCCGAAAAAATGGGCCGTGCCCGGGGCTGACAAAAAAGGCGTTTTTCATTTTCAGACTTTGGCTGACACCGAAGCCATGGCTCAATATGCTAAAAGCGCCAAGGTAGCGGCTGTGGTTGGCGGCGGATTTGTCAGTTTGGATTTAATTGACGTGCTGTTGCATTATAAAATTGAGACTCATCTGTTTTTGCGCCAGTCTTATTATTGGTCGCAATTGATGGATGAAGAGCAGGGTTTGCGTTTGGTAAAAAAATTGGAAAGTTTGGGAGTTATAGTTCACAGCAACCAAACAATTGTCGAAGTCAAGGGCAACGAATCTGTCAGTGCTGTTAAAACAAACACTGGCTTGGAAGTCGCGGTTGACATGGTTGGCTATGGCATTGGGTTGGAAAGAAATATTGAATTTTTGGCTGGCAGCGGCATTAAAACCAATCAAGGCGTGGTGGTTAATGAATATCTGGAATCATCCGTGCCGGGAATTTTCGCTGCTGGCGACGCGGCCGAGTTTTTTGACGCCACGATTGGCAAAACCCATGTTTTAGGCAATTGGGACAACGCTTTAGGCCAAGGCAAGATCGCGGGCCTGAATATGGCTGGTGAGAGAGCGCCTTATCAAGAGCTGACATCTTATTCCATGTCCATTGGCGGCCTGATTGTGGCCACTGTTGGCAATACCACTGTCAGTGATTCTGACGAAATTATTGTCCGCAAGAACGAGAATGATTACATCAAGATACTTCTGGCGCAAAACCGGGTAATCGGCGCGGCTTTTGTGGGCGGGATTAGGGATTTGGTGGGGATTAAGAAGTTGATTGCGGAAAATATGAAATTGAACGGAAAAGAGAAAGAGCAATTAAGAAATTCCCAAACTGTCATCCCGAGCCCCTAATAAAGGATGCCATTGACCACGGGTGGGGTAAACGACTGAACAGAAATCAACGAATCGCAATGTCGCGGGGCGAGAGGATCCCCTGGTAATTGCACTAACCAGGGGATCCTCTCGGCGCCCCTCATCTATCTCACTGAATTATGCTACTATGTTTGCCACACTCACTATTCATGGTGCGCCTTTTGGCGCCTCGGGATGACATTGATTATGAAAGCCGTCTTACAGCGAGTAACATCATCAAAAGTATCAATCAATAACAAAATCATCGGCCAAATTAGCCAGGGGTTTAATATTCTATTGGGCATTGGTCAAGATGACAGTGAATCACTTGTCAACAAGTTTGCCGAGAAGATTGTCAATTTGCGAGTTTTCAACGACGAGGCCGGTAAGATGAATAAGTCGCTTTTAGAAATCAAGGGCGAAGTGCTTCTTATTTCACAATTCACTCTATGCGCTGACACCTCAGGCGGCCATCGGCCAAGTTTTTCTAAAGTAGCCGCGCCGGAGAAAGCCGAGGCTATCTACCAAAAAATAGCTCAAGCCATCCGCGGCTATGGCGTCAAAGTGGAGACAGGCGAATTCGGGGCTTATATGGCTGTGGATATCGCCAACGACGGGCCGGTTACCATTATCTTGGACAGTAAGAGTCTTTAGTAGTATAATAACTACAGATTACAGATAGAGTAGAGATATACAGATAAAATGAAAATTTGCAGCATTTGTATATCTGTAAAAGATTTGTAATCTGTAGTTTTATGGAAAAGATTCATCTCTTGAAAGAAATAAAGCACTCTGTCAGTAGTATTCTTTGGTACTTTAGCATTCAGGGCATAGTTTTAGTGTTGCTGGGCATTGGGGCTATATTTTATCCCCAGATTCTGATTCTCCTCTTTGCCTTTTTCTTCGTTTTTATTGGCCTGCTCTCAATTTGGGCGGCCATTAAACTCTACCGGCTCCTCAGGCATTTTAACAAGTTTTTTGACTTATTTGGATAAGGCGCGGCAGATGCAAAAAGTTTGGAGAAATATCTCTGTTGGGGGATATTTTTTTGCTAAAGAGGCGGTGAATAATGAATCAAGAGAGAATAGACGAATGTGATTGTCATTCCGAGCGAGGCGTACTTGCGACTCCCTCGGGAATACTCGGGACAGGCTCAGCAATCCCAGAATTCAATTTTGGGATTGCCGCGTCGCTCGCCGAGTACTGCTCGCTCCTCGCAATGACAAATGAAGCTGATTATTTTATTCGCGTCATTAGCATGTAATTCGTAGCATTCGCATCGCTTTATGATTTCTGTCCAGAACTTAACTAAAAACTACGGCGAAAACAAGGCATTAGATGATGTATCGTTTGAAGTCCGCCAGGGCGAGGTTTTGGGGTTCTTGGGCCCGAACGGGGCTGGCAAGTCCACAACCATGAAGATTATTACCGGTTTTCTGGCGTCGACTAGCGGCACAGTCCAAGTCGACGGCCTGGATATTCAGGATGATCCTATGGCTGTGCGCGCCAAAATCGGGTATTTGCCGGAAACAGTGCCCTTATATACTGACATGAAAGTTTATGAATATCTGGATTTCGTGGGGGCGGTGCGGGGCATTGCCAAGGAAAAACGCCAAGGCGCCATTAAGCACATGGCAGATGTTTGCGGTTTGCGCGACGTAATCAGCAAGCTGGTCAGCGAGCTTTCCAAAGGCTATCGCCAGCGCGCGGCTCTGGCCCAAGCCATGATTCATAATCCTGATATTTTGATTCTGGACGAGCCTACCAGCGGGTTGGATCCTAACCAGATTGTGGAAATCCGCGAACTGATAAAGCGCCTGGGCCGTGAGAAGACAGTGATTTTATCTACTCACATTCTGCCTGAAGTGGCAGCCACTTGTTCACGGGTCATTATTATTAATCAAGGCAGGATTGTGGCTTCTGGCCGGACCGACGAGTTGCTCTCGGGTGGCGGAGGTAAAGAAGTGGTTCAGGCCAAAATCCGCGGTTCGCGCGATGCCGTGCGCGAAGCTCTTGCCCGCCACGAATCAGTCCGCGACGTGAAACACCTCTCTGACCACGACGAAGGAGTTTCCAGTTTTGTCATTGAAGTTATTGGTGGGGCTGACCCGCAGGAGATTGTGTTTAAAATCGTGGTGGCCAACAACTGGATGCTTTTGGAAATGTTTAAAAAACAGGAAAGTTTGGAAGACGTGTTTAGGAGGTTGACGCGGAATGATAATTAGTCCGTCATCCCGACCGACTCGCCGTACTCGGCGAGGAGTGGAGGGATCCCTACGAGAATAGTTTTACAAAGAAGTACAATGTCGATAAATTAGTCTATTACGAGCGTTATGACTTTATCAAAGATGCTATTAAACGGGAAAAGCAGTTAAAGAATTGGCGAAGAGAAAAGAAAATAAGTTTGATAAAATCAATGAATCCAGAATTTAAAGAACTCTCATTATTTAGCTACGAGTAATAACCACGAGATCCCTCCACTCGCCCTGCTGGGCTTGGTCGGGATGACGATTTATTTATGATGAAAGCAATTATCTTTGATGCTGATGGCATGGCGATTGATAAGTCGGGAAGGTTTAGCAAGCGTTTCGCCAGGGAATATAATTCTGTAAGATTGCTTCGCTTCACTTCGTTCCGCTCGCAATAACAGAATAAAAAAAGAGGGCAAGCGTGAAACTTGGCTTGCCCTCACTAATAGGTTTTTTCTGACTCCTCGTCATGGTGCGCCGTCTCTACGATACCGAGAACGGATATAGATGGAGCCAGATATGAAAAGTAGTAATAATAAAGGTCCAAAAAAGCATGAAACAACTTTTGGAATTAGCGGTCTATTATCAAGCACAAATATATATATTCCAAAGGTTGCGATTATAATCCCTGCCATGAATGCAGTTTTTGTGTCATCTGGTTCAAAACCAGACGGGCGGCAGTAAGCCGCCACGAGTAATAGACCTAATCCAAATGATGCAAGCCCAATAAAGAACATGTGGTTTCCCTCCTTGACTAAAGGACTAAAGTGAAGTCAGATGAGTAACACAAACTAAATTATCTATAAAATACTTTATCATTGAAAAATGAATTTGTCAAGTACTAAAACAAATCTTAACCGCATCCACCCCATTTTCAAGCGGGAATTTGTGAGCTATTTTAACAGCCCGATTGCTTATATTTTCGTGGCCATATTTTTGATTGTTACTAACTGGCTTTTTTTCCAGCGTTTCTTTTTAGTCGGGCAAATCAATATGCGCGACTGGTTCGCGCTTTTGCCCTGGGTATTCTTGCTTCTAGCTCCGGCTTTAACCATGCGCTCCTGGGCTGAAGAAAAAAAAAGCGGAACCATTGAGTTTTTATTAACATTGCCAATCCGCGATATTGAAGTCGTTTTGGCTAAATTTTTTTCCAGTTTGGCTTTTTTGGCTTTGACTTTGCTCTTGAGTTTGTCAGTCCCGATTACTTTAGCGTTTTTGGGTGATTTGGATGGAGGAGTGATTTTTGCCGGCTATGTGGGCGCCTTACTCTTGGGAGCCATGTATATTAGCATCGGCTTATTCATTTCATCGCTGACTTCCAACCAAATTGTGGCTTTTCTTTTAAGCCTGGCCGCGCTTTTTGTCTTTTTTATAATCGGCAGTAATAATGTTTTGACATTCACGAGCGGCCCCATGGCCGTCGTGTTCCGTTTCTTGTCGTCCGGCGCGCATTTTGACAGTATCACCAAAGGCATTTTTGACACGCGCGATATCCTGTACTACTTATCGTCAATCGCGTTATTTTTGTATTTTAATGTTCAGGTGATAGGAAGTAGAAAGTGGAAGTAAATTAGTGTCATTGCGAGCGGAGCCAGCAGGCGAAGTCGAGGAATCTCGTGGATAAACGACGAGACCCCTCGACAAGCTCGGGGTGACGGGATAATAACGTTATCCCGACCGACTCGCCGTACTCGGTGGGGAGTGGAGGGATCCCGTCGATTATGCAAAAAGGGGGCTATGTATATATAACAACCACGAAAAAGAACACGGTTTTATACATTGGCGTTACGTCTGATATTAGTGTTAGAGATTATAAGCACAAAACTAAATTTTACGAAAACAGTTTTACAAAGAAGTATAATGTCGATAAACTAGTCTATTACGAGCGTTATGACTTTATCGAAGACGCCATTAAACGGGAAAAGCAATTAAAGAATTGGCGACGCGAAAAAAAGATAAATCTTATAAAATCAATGAATCCTGAATTTAAAGAACTTTCAATGTTTAGCTATGAGTAATAACCACGAGATCCCTCCACTCGCCCTGCTGGGCTCGGTCGGGATGACGATTTAATCATGTCCCTCTTACAATCCAAACGACAATTAAACAAAGCCAACACTCTAACCGCGATTATAATCGTTACTATTATCGCGCTCGTGGTTAACATTTTTTCATCCCAGCTTTTTACCCGATTTGACGTAACAGCCAACAAGGATTACAGCATCTCCGACACGTCTAAGGATATTTTGCGAAACCTGCCGGACGTGGTTAATGTCAAAGCCTATTTTACTTCCAATCTGCCCGGGTATCTTGTTAACACCAACCGCGACGTGCGCGACCTGCTCTCGGAAATCGAAACCAACGCTCGCGGCAATGTTATTGTCACTTACCTTGACCCGAATCAAGACGAAAAAATCGAGCAGGAAGCCCGGGGGTTGGGCATTCCGACTTTGCAGTTTAATGTAGTGGCCAAAGACCAATACCAGGTTACCAACGGCTATCTGGGCATTGCCGTGTTTTTTGGCGACAATAAAGAAATTATTCCTCTGGTGCGGGATACTTCCTCGCTGGAATATGATATTGCCGCGGCTATCAGCAAAGTGACGCGCCAGGACGTTCCCAAGATAGCTTTTCTTAAAGGCCACAAAGCTTTTACACGGGACGCGGATTTATCGCAGGTTGGGCAACTTTTAGAAAAACAGTATGATGTGCGCGATTGGGATGTTACAAGCGGCGATTTGATGCCCGAGGATATTACCACTTTAATTATTCCCGGCGTGCGCGAACAATTGACCAAACGCGAACAGTACGCCATTGACCAGTTTTTAATGCGTGGCGGCTCGATTTTGGTGCTCCAAGAAGGCGCGGATATCAACCCTTCTGATTTATCGGTCAATAAATTAAATACCGGCATTGATGAGTTATTGGCCCAGTGGGGCGTGCGGCTGAACAAGAATCTGGTTTTGGATGTTTCTAGTGAAATGGCCGGGTTCAGGACTGATACTGTCCAATTTTTCGCGCCTTATCCTTTGTGGATGAAAATCACTAAAGGCGGGTTTAATCCTGAAAGCGGCATTGTCAACAAGTTAGAATCATTGGTCATGACTTGGGCTTCGTCTCTTGAAGTCTTAAAAGAGAAATTGACGGACAAAACCCAAGCAATAGATTTGGCGCGCACCACGGCCCAATCTTGGGCGCAGGATGATAGTTTTGAACTTAATCCCCAGCGCATTGAAGCCCCTAAAAAAGAAGACCGCAAGTCATTTGTTGTGGCTACCATGCTTTCAGGAGAGTTTAGGAGCATGTTCAGCAAAGATTCAATACCAGAACCTCACCCTTCCCCTCTCCTTAGTAAAGGAGAGGGGAAGACAGAGAAAGCAAAAGTTTCCGATGAAGAAAAGAATGAGTTTAGCGGCAGTACTGACAAAGGCCGCGTGATTGTGGTCGGGGATGCGGATTTTCCAGTGAATGATAATGTCAACCGTTTTAAAGCCAACGCGGTGTTTTTCCAAAACCTGGTGGACGCGCTGGCTTCAGACGAAAAACTTATTGCCATCCGCTCCAAAGCCGTGACCGACCGGCCGATTAAAGAAGTTTCAGACAGGGTCAAAAACACCATCAAGTGGCTGAATATCTTGGGCGTTTCGGTATTGTTCACCGGTTATGGCTTGATTAGATTCGCGCGGAGAAAGAAAGCGAGAGTGGAAATTTAACAAAAAGAAAAGACGCACTCCGGAATACTCACAGAGTGCGTCAAAAACGAACTGGGCACAGTTCGTTTAATGGTTAATGAACGAGTGCCCCTCGGGGGGGGACGTACACGGTCACGTATCGGCAGTTGACATATGGCCAACCGCTGGTGTTGTTGTACCTCCTGTCATAGAGGACAACAAACTTGACCGGCTTCGAAGCCGCCTTTAGGGCGCTCTCCACCGTCATACCCGTCTCGCGCTCCGTCCTGGAGTGGGCATAGTTAGAGCCGTGGCACTCCTCGCAGGCCACGGCATTAAAATGTACCGTCCCGTCACTAAATACGAGCGAGACGATCTGACGGTAATCAAGGGAAAGATTTTTGTCTCGCCTCAAATATTGTGCTAACATACAAGTACTATGCCTACTATAAAAACAATTACAACTAAAAAGAGGATCCGCGAGGCCGTGGTTAATATCCCTTTATCGGCCCTGCGCTGTATTTTGCGTTATCCCAAAGAAAAAAAGATTGTCTGTGAAATCAACACCGATAGTATTAAGCGCTTGAACGAGGTGGAAACCCTTGATGAGATGATTAACGAGGCGCGGCTTGATTATGCGCTGGGAAATTATAAAACTTTCGATAAAGCCCGCGATCTAATTGCCGAACTCCATAGTACAGCATGAAGGTTTACAAAACAAAAACAAAAAAGTTTTCCGGTTCAGATTTTCATGAGGTGAGAAAAAAGGCTTTTGGATTATATTCCCAACTCAAAAAGAAAACAAAAAGACGGCCGTATATAAGATCGGCGTATTTTAACAAGGAGAAAATATTTCTAGATGTGTTTTGGAGCCATCTTTTTGAAAAACCAAACTGGCGCGATAGAGTGCGGCGATTAAAGTATTTTGGTTGCGCTATAGAACTTATTCAAAACTCCCATTTTGAGCCAAAATCAAAAGAGAATCCTAATAATTTTTCCGAAATATTGCATCGCTTTTATGGCACCGCAGACAACGAATTATTTTATGTTCAGATTAAAGAAAACAAGCGTACTGGCCAAAAAATTTTTATGTCGGTTTTTCCGGACGAAAAATGAAAAAAGACTTTCCGCTAAGTGTGGTATATAAACCACGGCCGAAAGCCTTTTTTCATTAAGCAGTATAGCATTATTATAAAAAATGTCAATATTAGACTGTGGATATGTCCCTCCCCATCTCCAAATTCAAAAATATTTTCATCCTCCTCGGCGTGCTGGCCTTACTCCTTGTTGGTCTTGGCGTCTACCAAGGCCAAACCGCTAGCAAGAATAAGCGCAATCCAGCTTCATTTTTTGGCGTGAATTTTGATAAAGTTACCAAGATTCGGGTCACCGGCACCAACGGGCTTTATGAAAATATTTTGGAAAAGAAAAAAGATGACTGGATTGTTGCCAGCGCCGGCGATTATCTAATTAATCCAAAATACATTGATGATTTAAAAGATATTCTGCAGAACATGCCCAAAGGAGAGCTCGCTAGCCGCGATAAAGGCAAGCACGAGGAATTACAAGTTGATAAAGTTGGCATAGCTTTGCAAGCCTGGCAGGGCGACACTCTTGTCGCGGACGCGGTGATTGGCAAAGAAGGTCCGGGATTCACTTTTACCTACATCCGCAAAGCTGATTCGGACAATGTTTATCTGGTACCCCAGAACATCAGGCCAATTTTTAACCGCACTGACTGGCGCGACAAGCGGGTTTGGATATTTGACCCCAAAAAAGTCACGGCCATAGACTGGCGCTACAAAGATGTGGAAATCTCGCTTCTTAAAACCAAAGACGGCTGGCGCCAGATAAGCCCGATTTCCACCCCGTCATCTGACGAGAAAGTGGGGCCAGAATTGGTTAAGCTCTCGGATTTATACGCTTCAAACATCGATGAGCAAATAAGCCGCAAAGACGCGGGCCTGGAAAGCAAGAAACTGGATATCCGCATTGAACTGACTTTTGAAACCGGCGAAAAGGATGCTCTGATTGTGGGTGATAAAATTAAAGACAAAGAGGAATATTACGTAGCGCGGGAGAATGGGAAGTTGATTTATACTTTGGATTCGTATACAGTAGAGGAGACTCTTAAGAAAGAAATTGGAGCATTTTAACCCCATCGTCATCCCGACCGAGCCCAGCAGGGCGAGTGGAGGGATCTCATCGGTTATCCACGAGACCCCTCGACAAGCTCGGGGTGACGGCTATAAACCTATGACAAAATACATTTGGATTACAGTCTGTGTTATCACCTTAATTCTTATTCTGGGCTGGAAGCAGGCCGGCAAAGAACCTCCAGTCGTTTTACCTGAAGCGCCGACTGAAGACGTGCCTGTGCTCGAAGCCGGGGAGCCGATCGTCAGCGAGTCGGGAAATATTAAAGTTACCCAGCCCCAGCCTAACTCTTTAGTATCAAGCCCAATGCTGGTAAAAGGCCAGGCCAGGACTTTTGAATCAACTTTTCAAATGGTTTTAAAAGATGGGGATGGTAAAGAGGTAACTAAAAAGACCGTGACTTATACAGCTCCCGACCCGAGTCAATTCGGCGACTTTGGCGAGCTCTTGCTTTTTGACACGCCCAAAATAGACAGCGGCACCTTGGAAGTGTATTCTAACAGCGCCAAAGACGGCGCGGTGCAGGATTTGGTGAGTATTCCGGTAAAGTTTAAGTAATAAACTTATTGTCATCCCGAGCCCCAAACAGGAGAGGCCATTAATCACGCTACTTTGTTTGCCGCGTTCACTGCTTATAGCGCGTCCTTTGACGCCTCGGGATGACAAAATAAACATATGCCCAAGTACAAAATACTTATTCTCTTACTTGCTATTACTTTCCTCGGTACAGCTTGCGCTAAAAAAGAGGAATCTGCGTTTTCGCAAAAAGAACAGACGCCAGCGCCGAATCCAATATCAGTAATTGAACCTGAAAAGCCTATGGCCACCACCACGCCGGAGAGGGAACAAGAAAAAACCATTGTTACCTTGCAGACGAGCAAGGGCAATATCAGGCTGGAGCTTTGGCCGCAGGACGCGCCCAAAACCGCGGCTAATTTCGTGAAGCTGGCTGAAGCCGGATTTTACGAGGGCACAACTTTCCACCGCGTGATTCCGGATTTTATGATTCAAGGCGGGGACCCGCTTTCCAAAGACGATAATCCTTTGAATGACGGCACTGGCGGTCCGGGCTACATGTTTGAAGATGAAATTAATTCCCGTAAGCTTGTGCGCGGCAGCTTGGCCATGGCCAATGCCGGACCAGACACCAATGGTTCCCAGTTTTTTATTGTCACCGCTGATGCCGCGCCCTGGCTTGACGGCAAGCACGCGGTTTTTGGCCAAGTTTTGGATGGTATGGACGTAGTTACGGCCATTGCCGGCGCGGAGCGCGATAGCCGCGACCGTCCGCTCAAGAATATCACTGTTAATAAAATTGCGGCCGAAGCGGCAGAAAAACAATAAATCTTTTGTAAATATTTAGGGGACTTCCAATCAAGGTCCCCTATAATTTTTACCGACTATATGGTATCATAATTTTAAATATGGGTAGGAAGTGGCTGATAATTATAACTTTTCTTCTTTTGCCCCAGATTGCTCAAGCCAAGGGAAATTTGGAAATTTCCATTGCTAAAAATCGCGTCAGCTGGAAAAATTGGGAGTTTCAGGCGGTTGGCTTGAACAATGACCATGTTTATCTTTGGGATTTTGGCGACGGCAGTCTTTCCGACGCTCAAGAGCCGATTCACGCGTTTCCCAAATGGGGAAAATACAAAGTTACTCTTTCGGCCAGCGATTCGGCTGGCGGAGTCGGGGCGGCGGAAACCGGGATAGTCATTAGTTTTTGGCACATTCAAAATATCTGGCTTCAGGCGATTTTAGGTATTTTGGCCTTGGGAAGCGCGGTTTTGGTTCTGCTTATTATTTTCAATAAATTACCAAAACTAAAAGACGAATAATTATGGAACAACACATCGAGCGCCCTAATTTAACTTGGCATTATTTTGACGACAATAGTCAGGAGGCTATTGCTTTTTTACACAAAAATTTCTCTTTTCATCCCTTGGATTTTGAAGACGTCGAGGCCGGTCCGCAACAGCCGAAAGTTGACTTTTATTCCGACTATTTGTTCGGTATTTTTCATTTTCCGGCCGAGCAAAACGGCGACAGCATTCATGTTTTTGAAGTGGATATTTTTATGTCCGAAAACTACCTGATTACGGTTTCCAAAGGCGAAAACAATATTTTGAAACGCATTTTTCAGAAGGCTAAAAAAGACAAAACTTACCAGGAGGAGATTATGGGCAAGGATGGCGCTTTTTTGCTTTATAAGCTATTAGACGCTTTGACTGATGATTGTTGGCCCAGAGTGAGAAAAATCAGCGGCCAGATTAACGACATCGAGGAAGAAATTTACAGTGAAAAGATGCAAAAAACGACTTTACAGAAAATTGCTTTCGTCAAACGCAATCTGATACGCTTAAAACGCATAATTTATCCCCAGCAACTGGCTATTTCTTTGCTGGTGCGCACCAACGACTTGTCATATTTGCCCCCGGCCCTGAATATCTATTACGACGATATTAATGACACGCTCCAGCGCCTGCAAATGATAACCGAAAGCCACGTGGACGTCATGAACAGCCTGCACAATGTCAATGAATCGCTTATTTCCCAGCGCACCAATGAAGTCATTAAGCTTTTAACCGTAATTTCCGTTTCCCTCCTGCCCATGACCATTTTAACCGGGCTTTACGGCATGAATGTTGAAGGCTTGCCTTTTGTCGACCATCCTAATTCCATTTGGCTGCTTTTTGGAGGCGTGTTGCTGGCTATTGCTTGCATCATGATTTATTTCCGCCGGCGCGGCTGGCTTTAATTTTTTTATTTTATGGCGCCTAAGCGTAAATATGACGTCATTACCATCGGCTCCGCGGTGCGGGACATTTTTTTATGGCTCAAAGACGATGACGTGATTATTTTTGATAATCCTTCCGGCGAGGCCACGCGGCGCGAACTTTTGGCCCTGGAATACAAAGCCAAAGTAAACGCCGAGCGCTCAGCCCTGGCTTTTGGCGGCGGGGCGCAAAATTGCGCCATTACTTTCGGCCGTTTGGGTTTTAAGGTTGCGAGCGTGGTTTCTCTGGGTTGCGATGACACGGCTGAAGCCATTGCCAATAATATGAGCCATGAGGGCCTAAGTTTGGATTTAGTCAGTCATCATAGCACGCGGCACACCGGCTTTTCGGTTATTATTGAAGCCGGGGAGGAGCGCGAACACGTGATAATTGCGGAGCAGGGAGCAAATGGTTTATTGTCTTTTCCTTCGGCCAGAAGCGGGGTGACTAGTACAGACTGGTATTACGCAACCTCGCTTACAGGCGGCAACTGGCCGAAAACTTTGGAAAAAATTGCCGGCTTTGTCAAAAGCAAAAAAATCAACTGGGCTTGGAACCCCGGTTCCGATCAATTGGACGCGGGTTTTGGGTTTTTGGGCCGTTTTTTAAAGCACTGTGCCGTTTTTCAGGTTAACCGCGACGAAGCCTTGGGGTTATTGAGAGGCGAAGACAGCCAGACAGAAGATAACATAGGCCTGCTTTTAACATCTTTGTTGCACTGGGGGCCGAAAATGGCAATTATTACCGATGGCCAAGACGGAGCTTATTACGCTGACAAGCAAAAAATGCTTCACATCAGCGCTGACAAGAATCTGGTGGTAAAAGAATCCACCGGCGCCGGAGACGCGTTTGGTTCAGGGTTTGTGGCTGGACTTTTAATGACTAAGATGGCCAATGTTCCTTATGCTTTGGAGACGGCCATGCACAACGCCGAAAGCGTGCTCGGAGCCATTGGGGCCCAGGCCGGCATTTTGCGCTTGGATGAATTAAAACAAGTCTTAAGAAAGAAAAAACATAAAATAAGGAAAATATAAATAGATGTCATTGCGAGCGAATCCGCCTCCTCGGCGGATGAAGCGAAGCCAGCCAGAGGCTGGCCACCCTTTGGGCGGCAATCCCGAGATTAATTCTGGGATTGCTTCGTCGCTAGTGCTCCTCGCAATGGCAATAACACAAATGTTGAATTGGAAAATCGCGCCAACAATAGATGAAGACAAAGCGTCAAAATTTCCCGATATTCATCGGGTTATTTTGCAATTGCTCTTTAACCGCGGCCTTGCTTCCCAAGAGGAAATTGACCATTTTTTAAATCCGCAGTACGAGGATTTGCATGACCCGTTTATTTTTCGCGACATGGAGAAATTAGTATCCAGAATCCGGCAGGCCGTGAATTCGGGCGACTCCATCTTTATATACGGAGATTATGATGCTGATGGAGTGTGTTCATCCGCTTTACTGGCGGAAACACTCCGTACTGTTGGGGTCAAAAAAGTGGATGTTTATATCCCGCATCGCGAACGGGAAGGTTATGGATTAAACAATCCGGCCATAGACTACATTGCTTCTCAAGGCGCAAAACTTATCATTACGGTTGACTGCGGTTCAAGCAATGTGGCGGAAGTCGAGTATGCCCAATTAAAAGGTCTGGACGTCATTATCTGCGACCATCATGAAGAACCGCCGCAAATTCCCAAAGGCGCAATCGCTTTTCTTAATCCTCATTTAACCAGCGAGCCTTATCCTTTCAAACAGCTGGCGGCCGTGGGCGTAACTTTTAAAGTAGGGCAAGCTCTTTGGAAAGCCTTTGATTTGCCCGCTGGCAAGGAAAAATGGCTGCTTGATTTGGCGGCCATTGCCACGATTACGGACATGATGCCCCTGCTCGGCGAAAATCGAGTGCTGGCGCGCTTTGGGCTGGTTGTTTTAAACAAGACCAAGCGCTTGGGTTTGCAAGAACTTATTAAAGCCATGGCTGGAGCGCCGGGCGAGCTGGGGGTATATGACGTGGGTTTTAAAATCGGGCCGCGCCTTAACGCGGCTGGCCGCATTGACCATGCCAACACTTCTTATGAATTATTGGCCAGCACTGATCCAGTTGAAGCGGCTGAACTGGCTAAGATATTGAATGCCACCAACACCGAGCGCCAGGCTGAAACCGAAAGAATTCTAGAGGAAGCCTTAGAGCAGGTGGGAGAGCAGGCGCAACACTGCCTAGTTTTGGTGGCCGTGGGCCGGGATTGGCCGGTTGGGGTGGTGGGCCTGGTGAGCGGCAAAATCACCGAAAAATATCACCGGCCTTCTTTGGTTTTAACCCGCACTGAAAAAGGGCTGGTGGGCTCGGGTCGGAGCATTGAGAGTTTTAACATCACCTCGGCCATGGTTTCGGCCAGCGAATATTTATCGCACTTTGGCGGCCATGCCGCGGCTTGCGGCTTTACATTAAAAGACGAAGAATCATTGGAGCCATTCCGCAAAGCCATGAACGAGGAGGCGGCTAAAGTTATTGCTGATGAGGATTTAATAAAAGCGCTGCACCTGGATTTGGAACTTTCTTTCAAAGATATTACTTGGGATCTAGTTGAACAAATTGAAGGCCTGGCTCCGTTTGGAATCGGCAATCCGCGCCCGCGTTTTGCCAGTTTTAGCGTGGGCGTGCGCGAGGCCTATACTATAGGCAACGACGGCAAACATCTGCGCTTGGTTTTAGAACAGCAACGCGTTATGTTTGAAGCCGTGAGCTTCGGCACTGGCGAGGAGTGGGGCGCCAAACTCCGTCCCGGAGATTTAATTGACATTGCTTATGAAGTGGAAGTCAATGAGTGGAAAGGGAATAAAAAGATACAATTGAAGATACAGGATATAAAGAAAAAATAACTAAAAACCCCTTTTATGAAACTCACTATTTACACTGACGGCGGAGCCAGGGGCAATCCCGGACCAGCCGGAATTGGCGCGGTTATTTTGAATGACAAGAATAAAATCGTCAAAGAAATTTCAAGATATATCGGCGTCGCCACCAATAACCAAGCCGAGTACCATGCTTTGATCGCTGGTTTGCAATCTGCCAAAGAACTGGGGGCAACCGAAGTCAGCGTGGTAATGGACAGCGAGCTTGTCATCAAGCAACTGAAACAAGAATACAAGGTGCGCGACAAAAATCTGGGACCGCTGTTTATCAAAGTTTGGAATCTGCTGCCTGAATTTAAAAAGCACACTTTGCGCCATGTCTTGCGCCATAAAAACAAAAAAGCGGATGAGTTGGTGAATAAAGCGCTGGATTCAGCAGTATAAAAATACCCCGCATATTGCGGGGTATTTTTGAATCTTATAAACTAGTAACAGCCAGGGAAATTGATAAGCCGAATTCTGTGCCGATTTCGTCCGAGCGATAGCGAGGCTACGAAATCGAGCACCCGCCTCTGGCGGGTACGGATCCGCCAAAGGCGGATCACGATTTTGTAATTACTCGCTTCGCTCGCAAACAAAATCAGTGACAACCATCTCTCTAGCCTCGCATTTGCATGCGAGGTCATGCGGGCTACCAAATTCGCCCTTTCACCAGGTAGGGTTTGCCTTTCTGGCATGTCGCCATGCCAGCATGTGGGCTTTTACCCCACAGTTTCACCTTGTGCCTGTTCTCTCGCAAGCGAGATTCATCGGCAGTTTTTTCTCTGTTGCACTTGCCCTAGTTTTGTCAGCACGAAAGTTCTCGAGAGACCTCTCGTATCAACTTATGCCGGTCGCTGTTAGCGATTACCTTTTTTCCGCCATTATGGCGGAGGTGTTCGGACTTTCCTCCATCCATAGCTTTACGCGACGGATGGCAGTTGTCTAATCTCCCTGACTGTTATTAGTTTGTAAAGTGCGTTTAGAGAATATCATGAATAAAGTGCCTTGTCAAGAATTTACACAACTCTATTTTTGTTGTAAGGTAAAGAGCTTATAAAAGACGACACAAAGTGGTAAAGTATAGTCATGAAACGTTCGGAATTATTTTTCAGTTTTCTTCTGGTTCCGGTTGATTTTGCCATGATTTTAGGGGCCGCATTGGCAGTGTATTTTGTCCGTTACAGCCACTGGGCCACAGCTTTGCGCCCGGTGGTTTTTAACATCACCTTGGGTGACTATTTGCGGGTCGTAATAGCGGCGGCTTTAATCTGGCTGCCGATTTTCGCTTTGGCCCAACTCTACACTATCCGGGCCACGGTGCGCCTGACGCAAGAATTCGGCCGGGTGGTGCTGGGCTGTTCCACCGGGTTGGTAGCCATTGTGCTTATTATTTTTTTCCGTCATGAACTTTTTGGTTCCCGCTTCCTGGTTTTGGCGGGTTATCTTGTAAGCATTGTTTTTGTTTTTTTGGGTCGGGTGATTATCCGCCGCATCCAGCGTTCTTTATTAAAAAAACAAATTGGCGTCTGGCGCGTGGTCCTGATTGGCAACACCAACGCCACTTATGCTTTAGAGCGTTCAATTGAGGCTGACCCGGCCTCGGGTTATAAAATAGTGCGGCGCTTTAAAAATCTTGACCAATCATCTTTTGGCATGCTTCTGAATTTGGCCAAAGAACAAAACGCGGACATGATTATTCATACCGACAGTTCCCACAGCCGCGCCGACATTGGCCGGCTGTGGCAATTTTGCCAGGAGTATCATTTGGAGTTCGCTTACAT
>Ga0155991_131_pt4 | contig 20223 bp, 18 predicted proteins | sample RifCSPlowO2_02_FD_107645 | JGI IMG/M metagenome (GOLD analysis project Ga0155991, IMG submission 107645) | Candidatus Komeilibacteria bacterium RIFCSPLOWO2_02_FULL_48_11
ACTCTTAGCTGAAGCCGGAGAAGAAGACGGCCGGCATAAAGGCTTGGGTTTGATAAAAGGCACAGTTCGTAAGTTTAATGTTAATAATAACGAGCTGCGCTTGCCGCACATTGGTTGGAATGATGTCTCTACTAACGCCAACTCGCGTTTGTTGCGTGGCGTTTCTAACCCGATTTTTTACTTTGTTCATAGTTATCATTTAGTTCCAGAAAATAGCAACGTGGTGAGTGGCTGGGCGGAATACGGAGAGCGGTTCGCGGCGGTTGTGGAGTCCGGTAATATTTTTGGCACGCAGTTCCATCCAGAAAAAAGCCAACAAGCCGGCCTAGCTGTGTTGCATAATTTTTTAAGTATTAAGTGAGACTAATCGATTTGGTTGAGAAGCGACATTATGCTGAAAAAAAGATTGATTCCTTGTTTATTATTACAAAACGGTCAGCTGGTAAAAAGCATCGGTTTCAAGCAGTACCAGATTATTGGTAATCCTAAGATCGCCATCAAATTTTTTAATGCTTGGGCAGTTGATGAGATTATCTTTCTTGATATCAGTCAAACATCTGATTACACCACTCTGCTGCGTGCTGATTATAATTTTAAAATGTTTGAAACCTTGGAAGAGATACTTAAGGAAAGTGCCAAAATTTGTTTCGTGCCTTTAACCGTCGGGGGCGGTATTCGGAATCTTGAACAAATGTCCGGTTTGTTTAAAAGCGGTGCCGACAAGGTGTCGATCAATACTGCCGCCGTGCGCCAGCCCGAGCTTATTTCCGCGGCCGCAAAAAAATTTGGCTCACAAGCGGTAGTGGTATCAATCGATGTAAAAATAAATAACAAAGGTGATTATGAAGTATTTATTGATCATGGTATGGCACCAACCGGATTGTCGCCGGTGGCTTGGGCGAAAAAAACGCAGACATTGGGCGCGGGTGAGATATTGTTAAATTCCATCGATCGCGACGGTGCTTTAAACGGTTATGATCTGGAACTTATTAAATCAGTAACTGGTGCGGTCAACATACCTGTCATAGCTTGCGGCGGCGTGGGTAAATGGCAGGATTTAGTGGATGGTATTAATATCGGCGGGGCTTCAGCTGTGGCGGCCGCTAACATTTTTCATTTTACAGAACAAAGCACTCGACACGCTAAGAAGTTCATGGTTGACACCGGAATAGACATTAGGCTCTAACTTGAATCCCGATTGGCAATGTGCTATATATAAGTAATCGTATAAATTCAACTTCAAGAAATATGCAATATTGCACTAACTGTGTCTACCCAGCTGCCTCGGCATTTAAATTAGTTTTTGATGAGAATGGCGTGTGTAGCGGTTGCCGCGTTCATGCTGGAGCAGGTAAAATAAGCTATGAGGATGGCCAGCGTGCGTTGCAAGAATTAGTCGAGCAATACCGCGCCCCGGGCGGGAGTAATTACGATTGTTTGGTGCCGGTGAGTGGCGGTAAAGATAGTTATTTTCAAGTTCATTATGTTACTCAAGTTCTTGGTTTAAAGCCCTTGCTCGTGACTTATCACGGAAATAATTATTTACCGGAGGGTGAGCGGAATTTGAATCGCATGCGTAGCGTTTTTGATGTTGACCATATTATTTTTCGTCCCAGTGAGCAGATGCTTATTAAAATGAATCGTCTCTGTTTTAAAAAAATGGGCGACATGAACTGGCATAATCACTGCGGTATTTACACTTATCCCGTCCAAATTGCCGTCAAACATAAGATAAAGTTAATTATTTGGGGTGAGCATGGTTTTCTTGATTTGGCCGGTATGTTTTCTTTTGCCGATTTACCGGAGATGTCTGCCAAGGTCAGATTAGAGCATGGTTTACGGGGTTTTGATTGGGAAGACATGGTTGATGAACAAGAAGGCATAAGAGAGCAGGATTTATTGTGGGCTAAGTACCCGACTGATGAGGAGCTAGAGGCCTCGGGGGTGCGTGGAATATATTTAGGCAACTATGTCCCTTGGGATGCCAATGAGCACTCTCAGTTAGTCAAAGATTTGTATGGCTGGGAAGAATCGTCTGAACCTTTTGATCGCACCTATCGGCGTTTTTCCAATTTGGATGATATGCATGAAAATGGCGTGCATGATTATTTGAAATTTATTAAATTTGGCTATGGCCGGGCGACCGATCATGCCTGCAAAGATATTCGTTCGGGGCGCATGACGCGCGCCGAGGGGATTGAGATGGTAAAAAAGTACGATCATGTGAAACCTCGCGACCTTAAACGTTGGCTAGAGTACGTGGGCACGACTGAGGAAAAATTTGATTGCATTGCCGATACTTTTAGAGATCCGCGCGTTTGGCGGAAAAATGTAAATGGAGAATGGGAAAAGGATAATATTTGGGAAGAATAAATATGGTTAAACCTATGGAACTGGCTTAATTTTTTTTATATTTATTCACTTCTTTTATATGCCTATTGATTTTTTACAGGACAAAACCATCTTGATTACCGGCGGTACCGGTTCTTTTGGGCGGAATTTTATCTGGTATTTGCTGGATAATTCCAGCGCCAAAAAGATTATTGTTTTTAGCCGCGATGAATTGAAACAATCACAGATGCAGGAAGAAATAAGAGGCAAACGGTTGCGATTTTTCATTGGCGATGTGCGCGATTTGCCGCGTCTTAATCGGGCTTTTGCCGGGGTTGATATCGTGGTGCACGCCGCGGCGCTTAAACAGGTGCCAATGCTTGAATATAATCCGTTCGAAGCGGTTAAGACGAATATCCTTGGCTCGCAGAACGTCATTGAAGCGGCCCTTGACCGGGGCGTTGAGAAAGCCATACTGATTTCCACGGATAAGGCGGCTGAGCCGATTAATTTATATGGTTCAACCAAGCTCTGCGCGGAAAAATTATTTATTAGCGGCAACTCTTACGCCGGAGCCAAGACGAAATTCAGTTGCGTTCGTTATGGCAATGTTATCGGTAGCCGCGGCAGTATTGTGGATTTGATATTGAATAGAAAAAATAAAGACAAGGTTTTTATTACGGACGAACGCATGACCAGATTCTGGATTACACTGGAGCAAAGTTTTGGCTTGGTGTTATTCGCTTTAGAGAACATGGAAGGCGGAGAAATTTTTGTGCCCAAAATTCCCAGCATGCGCGTTATTGATTTACTTGACGCTCTGGCACCCAACAGCATTAAAGAAACTATTGGCATCAGACCGGGTGAAAAATTACACGAAGCTTTATTGACCAAAGAGGAGGCTGGCCACTCGCTGGAGGTAAATAATTATTATGTGGTACTTCCGGAGTTTAGTTTTTCTGGAGCCGATTATCAGAAATACTACCAACAAGGCAAAAAATTGGACAGAGATTTTTATTTTACCAGTGAAAACGACAAGGAGCGTCTTTCGCAGGAGGAGCTCAGAAAAATAGTCGCCAATCTTAAGAATTAAATTTATGATTCCCTACGGCCATCAATTTATTGATAAAGATGATATTAACTCGGTCGTTAGGGCGCTCAAGTCCGATTGGCTGACGCAAGGGCCGAAAATTCTTGAATTTGAGAAAGCCTTGGCTGATTATTGCGGCGCCAAATACGCGGTAGCGGTTTCCTCCGGGACCGCGGCCTTGCATCTGGCTTATTTAGCTTTGGGCATAAAGAAGGGTGATGAAGTTATTATTCCGGCCAATACTTTCGCGGCCACGGCCAATATGGCGATAGCCTGCGGTGCTAAGCCGGTTTTTTGCGATATACGGATGGATAGTTATAATATTGACGAATCGAAAATAGCCAAGCTGATTACCAAGAAAACCAAAGCCATTGTTCCTGTTCATTTTGCCGGTCAACCAGCCAATATGGATGTAATCTGGCGCCTGGCTCGCAAATATAAGCTTAAAGTTATAGAAGACGCCGCTCACGCGCTTGGCGCTAAATATGGCAGGCGCCGGATAGGTAATGGAGACAGCGCCCTGGTCACTTTTAGTTTCCATCCGGTCAAAGCCATTACTATGGGCGAGGGCGGCGCCATTATGACTAACCAAAAAGAATACTATGAGCGGCTAATCAAGTTAAGGTCCCACGGCATCAGCAAGAATAAACAAGGGTCTAACAGTATGGGTCTGCTTGGTTTTAATTATCGCTTGACAGACATTCAAGCCGCCTTGGGTTTGAGCCAATTAAAGAAGCTGAACAATTTTATAGCCAAACGCAGGCGTATTGCTGGATGGTATTGTCGCCAGTTGCGAAATATTCCACAATTGATTCTTCCCGGTAAAATCGGCAATGCCGAATCCGCCTGGCATTTGTTTGTCATCCGGGCAAAATTCGCCAAAGATCGCGCCCTCTTAAAGGATTTTTTAAAGGCCAAAGGCATTGGCACACAAATACATTATCCGCCTGTTTATCTGCATCCTTATTATCAACGACACGGCTACGCTCGGGTTAATTGTAAAAATGCGCAAATTTATGGTGACACTTGTTTGAGTATCCCTATTTATTCCTCCCTTAGCCGTGCACAAGTTTCTTGTATTTCGTCCCATATTAAATCATATTTCAACCAATGAGCGTGCCAAACACCAAACAACAAAATTTTTGGAAATCTGATTTTGGCCAAGCCTACACAGAACGTAGTATATATGCTCCGGAATCATTGGACAAATTTTACCAAGCCACGTACAATACAACTCGTTCTGAAATGAACAGTTATTTTTTGAAAGATTTGGTCATAGCCAGTATTTTAGAGGTTGGCTGCAATGTCGGTAATCAATTGCGTTTACTGCAACAGCAAGGGTATAGTAATCTGACAGGTATTGAAATTCAATCACATGCCGTTAAGCGGGCGCGCGAATTAACTAAAGGTATAAATATCATTGAAGGCAGCGCTTTCGCTTTGCCGTTTAAAGATAGTTCTTTTGATTTAGTATTTACAACCGGCGTTTTGATTCATATTAGTCCAAATGACATCAAAGCCGCGTTGGCGGAAATATACCGAGTCAGTAAAAAATATATATGGGGTTTTGAATATTTTAGCGATCAGTATCAGTCGATTGAATACCGGGGGCATAAAGACCGCTTATGGAAAGCGGATTTTTCCAAGATATACTTGGACGCTTTTCCAGACTTAAGGATGATGAAAAGAGAAAAATATTTATACACTAAAAACCGCAATATCGACGAGATGTTTTTGTTAGCCAAGCAACCCTAACCAGCATGAAAGTAGGAATAATCATACAAGCCAGAATGAACTCAGCCCGCTTGCCCGGAAAGGTGCTCAAGCCATTGGCCGGCAAGCCGGTACTCTGGCATGTTTGGCAACGGTGTTCGCGCAGCCGGCTGGCGCGGAATATTATCGTGGCCACTTCCAAAGAGAGAAGCGATGATGCCATTGCAACTTTTTGTCGAAAGAATAAGATATCGTTTTTTAGGGGAGATTTGGATAACGTTTTAAAACGTTTTTATGCCTGCGCCGCAGAACATACCCTGGATGTTATTGTCCGCATTACCGCCGACTGTCCGTTGATTGATCCTTTTATCATTGATGAGTTGATTAAATTTTTTAAGGAGAGCCGTGCTGATTATGCCAGCAACTGTTTGCGGCGGGTGTTCCCCCGGGGGCTTGATTGCGAAGTATTTTCTTTTGCCCTGCTTAGGCAGGCGTACCAAAAGGCCAAGTCCGCGCGCGAGAAAGAGCACGTTACTCCTTATATGATTAAACATGGCGACACGGCCGCTTATACGGTTCCGAAATCATACCAAGGCCATTGGCGGCTAACTCTTGACGATGAAGCTGATTATCTCTTCCTGCGGCGGATATATGATAAATTTTATGGCGGCAGCGGCATTATTGACGTTAAGCAAGTGATTAAATATTTAAAGAATAATCCGAACTTAAATCAGAATAGCGCGGTTATAATTTTAGGCGGCGGTTTGGCTAAGGATAAAAACGGCCGCTGGCGCAGCACTAAATACAACGATCAAAACGCGCGCCCCAAAGCTTATGGAGATTATTTGCGGGTAGTGGCCGCCAGTTATCTCTATCGCCATAATCCTAATTGGGTGATAGCGTTGGGTGGCCATGGCCACCTCAAAGGCGCACCCCAGGCCGTTACTTTGGCCGGGGTGATAAAACAAGAGCTGAAAAAATTGGGTGTTAAGAGCTCGGATATTATCGTTGAAGGCCAATCAGGCAGCACTTTTGAACAACTGCGGGCTCTGGCCAGAATTGCGAAAAATAAGAATTTTAAGAAAGTTATAATTATTTCCAATGCCTATCATCTGCCGCGCGTTAAAGCCATGGTGGAAAATTTTAAAGAGTTAGGGAAGGCTTTCACGGGGATTAATTTAAACTATGTTTCCGCTGAAAAAATTGTTCTTAAGCATCAACCCAAGTTATGGGCAAAGATTATTGAGGCGGGTTATAAGAGCGCCAATATTGAAAAAATAATTAAATCAGAGCAACAAGGCGCCAAACAAATTAAACAAGGCACTTATAAATTAAGATAGCTATGGAAATAAGAATAGGAAAAAGGAAAATTGGCCTGGCTCACCCGGTTTTTATTGTGGCCGAAATGTCCGGCAATCATAATCAATCCTATCAACAGGCCTTAAAGATAATCGATGCCGCGGCAGCATCCGGCGCTGATGCTATTAAGTTGCAGACTTACACTCCGGATACCCTGACTATCAAATCAAATAAAAAATGGTTCCGCATTGGCGGCAAAGGGCCGTGGTCGGGCCAAACTCTTTATGAGCTTTATCAGAAATCTTATACGCCCTGGGAGTGGCAACCGAAGTTAAAGAAGTACGCTGAAAAGAAGGGTTTGATATTTTTTTCCGCGCCGTTTGATGGAACAGCCGTTAGTTTTTTAGAAAAAATGAAGGTTCAGCTCTATAAAATCGCCGGCTATGAAATGGCGGATATTCCTTTATTGAAGATAATCGCCAAAACCAAAAAGCCGATTATTATGTCCGCGGCCATGGCTACAAGCGCGGAGGTTGCCTTATCCGTTAAGACATTGCGTAAGTTTGGCGCAAAGCAATTAGCCGTGTTGCATTGCGTTAACGCTTATCCGGCCTTACCGGAGGATATGAATATCAAAACCATTCCCGACATTATTAAACGATTCAATGTGATTTCCGGAATATCCGATCATTCGCTTAATAATGTCGCGGCCGTTGCTTCTGTCGCTTTAGGCGGTTCTATTATTGAAAAACACCTGACTTTGTCACGCCAGGACCATGGGCCTGATGCGGCCTTTTCCTTGGAGCCCGGGGAGTTTAAAAATTTAGTGCAAACAGTCAGAGATTTGGAGAAAGCGCTGGGAAAGGTTAGCTATGGGGCGGGAGTTCGTGAATTGCCGAATCTCATCTTTAGACGCTCGCTTTTTGCGGTAAAAGACATAAAAAAAGGCGAGCCATTAACAAAAGAAAACGTTCGCTCCATCCGTCCCGGGCACGGCTTGGCGCCCAAGCATTATAAAGAAGTTATTGGCAAGCGGGCGGCGGCTGATATCGAGCAAGGAACGCCTCTTGATAAAAAACATTACTATGGAAAGTGAGGCTAAAGATTTCGCGGTGCGGCTGGTGAATCAGAATGATTGCGTGCGCATTTGGGAAATTAAAAACCATCCAATAGTGAGGGCAAATTCCAATAACCAAGAAGAGGTTTCTTTTGCCAGCCATAAATTATGGTTTGATAAAAAATATTTCAGCGGTGCTGACAATCATTGTTATGTCTTGGAGAGCAAAGTCGGAAAAGTTATTGGTTATTGCCGGTTTGATTATAAGGCAGAGGACGATGCTTATATTACCTCCATTGCGCTTGACCCTGAATATCATGGCCACGGCCTGGGGTCTGTTCTTTTAAAAGAATCGTTATCGCAGTTTGGCCATGGCCATGGCAAGAAGATTTTGGCTGAGATTAAAAAAGATAACATCCCTTCAATGAAATTGTTTAAGAAAAATAATTTTGAAATATACGGCGAAGACGATATTAATTATTATTTATTAGTTTTCAATACCCCGTCCGCTTGCGGCGGGGGTTCTTCATTGCGCGGTTTTATAGCGTCTAATACCATAGTTAAATTACGGCAGAATCAAGAGGTGGTGGATTTTCAAATCCGATAATACACTTTATACCATTCCACAAACTTCCTTATCCCGTCTTCCAGCGAAGTCTTGGGTTCAAAGCCCAGGTCTTTTTTGGCTTTGGCGATATCAGCGAAGTTTTCCAAAAAATCACCCGGCTGCAGAGGCAGATAATTCTTTTTTGCTTCTTTTCCTAAATTTTGTTCAATCAATTCAATAAACTTCCCTAATTCTTCGCTTTGATGGTTTCCCAGGTTGTAGATTTCATACGGCTGGGGATTATCTATGGCCGCGAGCGTGCCCGCCACAATGTCATCAATATAAGTGAAGTCGCGCTTCATTTTGCCGTAGTTAAAAATATCAATCGGTTCGTTCTTGACTATCTTGTCCGCGAACTTAAAATAAGCCATGTCCGGCCGGCCATAAGGGCCATAGACTGTAAAATAGCGCAGGCCAATCATGTTGAGCTCGTAAAGATGATGATAAACATAAGCCAGCAGTTCAACCGCCCGTTTGCTGGCGCCATAAGTGTTGATTGGTTGGCTGACATCTTGAGTTTCGCTCCAGGGCACGGGATTATTGCCATAGACTGACGAACTGGAGGCGTAAATAACGTTTTTGATTTGTTTTAGCCGCGCGGCTTCAAAGATGTTTATTGTGCCTTGAATGTTTATCTGGGCGTATTCGCCGGGATGCTCAAGCGAATAACGCACTCCGGCCTGGGCCGCCAGGTGGCAGATAGCATCAATTTGTTCCTGGCCGAATATTTTTTCTATTTCTTCTTTATCGCAAATATCCGCCCGATAGAGTTTGTAATTTTTATTCTGCTCTAAAATTTTATGGCGCGCCTCTTTGAGTTGTGGATTGTAATAATTATTGAAATTGTCCACGCCAATCACAATATCGCCCCGCTCCAGAAGCGCTTTTGAAACATGAAATCCGATGAAGCCGGCTGAGCCAGTGACGAGAATGGTTTTGGGCATAATTGAATCGTCATGCCGAGCGAGTTTTTCCCGTCATCCTGAGGCGAAGCCGAGTTGAAGTCGGCCAGAGGCCGACCAGCCTCTGGCTGGGATCTCGTGGGTTATCCCGGAGATTCTTCACTTCGTTCAGAATGACGGCGAACTATTGCCGCTTCGCTCAGGATGACGCGTATTTAAAATAATTAATTGTTTTTATTAACCCTTCTTCTAAACTTACGTTTGGTTCCCAGTTTAATTTTTCTTTAGCCAAAGTTATATCCGGTTTTCTCCGGTGCGGGTCGTCTTGTGGTAGAGGGTGATAGGTAATTTGCGATTTTGAATTCGTCAGCCTGATAATATTTTCCGCCAGCGCGCGCATGGTGATTTCCGCGGGATTGCCGATGTTGACCGGGCCCAAGAAATTATCCTGGTTCATCATGGCTATAAGTCCGCGGACATTATCGTCAATATAACAGAAACTGCGGGTTTGGTCACCGGTGCCGTACAAGGTAATCGGTTCGCCTTTTAAGGCTTGGTTGATGAAATTAGGCATTACCCGGCCGTCGTTTTGCGCCAAACGCGGGCCGTAAGTGTTAAAAATACGCACTACGCGGATATCGGTCAAGTGCTGGCGGTTGTAGGCAAAACACAGAGCTTCGGCCGCGCGCTTGCCTTCGTCATAGCAGCTACGGAGTCCAATCGGATTAACATTGCCCCAGTAATTTTCGTGCTGGGGGTGCTCCAAAGGCGTGCCGTAAATTTCGGAAGTGGAAGTATAAAGGATACGAGCACCGAATCTGCGGGCAAGGTCTAAAACATTTTTTGTGCCGATGAACGCCGTGGTTAATGTTTTGATCGGGTCTTTTTGGTAGTGGATCGGCGCGGCCGGACAAGCCAGGTGGTAAATCTGGTCAATCTTTTCTTCAACTGGCAGGGGCTCGGTAATGTCGTGCTCGACAAATGAAAAGTTTTCGTTGTTTATAAAATTTTTTTGATTGTCCTTGGAGCCGGTCTGCAGATTATCAAAACCAATAACGCGATTGCCGTCGTTCAAGAGTTTTTCAGTAAGATGGCTGCCGATGAAGCCGGCCGCGCCGGTAACTAATATATTCATATGGTTTTTGTCATCCCGAGCTTTACTGTCATCTCGAACCCCTTAATGAACTTAATAATAGCAAGGGATGAGTATTGCCTATGGCTGTAATTGATTGCTCTGAGCGTCGTGGGGTGAGAGATCCCATTATTATGAGCAATAGCCAGGGGATCTCTCGGCCTGCAACACTCCTATTAATCTAAAAGTTCTTCGCTAATATTAGTCCATTGATATTAACAAGATTATCTAGGCCTCGAGATGACATTTATATTTTTCTCAACCAATCTTTCAATCGTGAACTTTCGGGCTCTCTCCCGCCCGCTCTCTCCCAGTTTTTTTGCCAGTTCCGGGGATGCCAATAATTCTATCACAGCCGATGCTATTTGTTGAATATTATTATATTCCACCAAGCGGCCATTATTGTCATCTACAAATTCCGGATTGCCGCCCGCCATAGTGGTAATCACTGGTAACTCCTCGGACATAGCTTCAGATAGGGTATTAGACATGCCTTCGTAGAAAGTGTTGAGAACAAAAATTCGGCTGGCTTGATAATAAGCTTTTTTTTGTTTTTTGTCCGTTACCTTGCCTAGAAATATCACGCTGTCTTGTAACTTGTAATTTGTAACTTGTAACTTTAATTTCTCTTCCTCCGGCCCGTCGCCCATAATCAAGAGCTTGGCATCTGAAAATTGTTTTTGAATCAAAGGAACAGCGTCAATTATGGCGGTAATGCCTTTCCATGGCACCAGCCGTCCTTGGGTTAATAAAACATGCTCGCCGAAATTTTTAATGCTGTCGGCTTCTGACAATAACTCAACCGCGTTGTTGATCACTGACACTTTATTTTTATCAACCCCGATAATGCCAAGCAAGTTTTTTAAAAATTCGCAGTCAGTGATAATCCTGTCCGCGCCTTTTAATATCTGTTTGCGCAGCCATTTTCTAAAAGCGATTTTTGGGCCGTACCATTTTTTCTGAAATGGGACGATGTAGTCTTGCGTTAAACCCTGGTTAAAAGCAGCTTCCCAGGCCGAATCTCCGGTAAAGCGGATAATGAGTTTTTTGCGTCTTAATTTACTAACCAAAAGAGCGGCCAGGCCATGGGTGTAGGTGTCAGTGGCATAGATAATGTCATTTTGGCGTGCCAGGCGCCAAATTTGGCCCAAAACCCGCAGTAATCGCCATGGTTTAGGAGTGGAGAAAGTCACCCGTTCTACCGCGTAATTACGGGCTATTTTGTCGTCCGGCCCAAAAGTCGCCACAGTGCAAGCAAAGCCAGCCTCAATTAAGCCGGGTATGAGCTTGGTAAGCACAGCGCCAGGACCGCCAATGGCCGGAGGGAATATGCCGGAACAAAACAAAACGCGTGGATACTTCATAATAGTGAGTCATATAATAAATTTCCAATAACCAATTTCCAGTAAAGCTCCAAATTCCAAGTTCCAATATTGGATTTTGGTTATTGGAAATTTACTGGAAATTGGTTATTGGCATTTGGAAATTAAAAATTTATCTTCCCACCGCTGACAGCACGGTTTTAATGGTTCTTAAAATAATGGCGATATCCAAAATCAGCGACCTGTTTTTGATGTAATATAAATCGTATTGCAGCTTTTTGAGCGAATCTTCGCGGCTGGCCGAATGGTACTCGCCCGAGATTTGGTCCCAGCCGGTCAAACCCGGTTTTACCAGCAAGCGTTCGCGGTAGAAAGGAATGATCTTTTCCAGATTAGCCACGAACTCAGGCCGTTCCGGGCGCGGCCCGACAAAACTCATTTCGCCTTTGATAATATTAAAGAGCTGGGGAATTTCATCAAACCTGGTCAGGCGGAGAAGTCGGCCCAGCTTGGTGACGCGGATGTCGTTTTTAATCGCCCATTGAGGCCCGTTTTTTTCCGCGTCTTTAACCATGGTTCTGAATTTAATCGCTCGAAACGGACGGCCATTTTTACCCAGTCGAATTTGGGTAAAAAATACCGGCCGGCCGGTGGTGGCGAGAATTAAAAGACTGATGGGCGGAATGAGCAATATGGCCAAGAGGCCGGCCAATATGCCAACCAGAATATCAATCGCTCTTTTTCCGGTGTCATAGAGCCGTTTTTTGCCTTCTTGGAAATTTTCCAAGAACCAAAATTGGTCAATGGTTTCAATGGAAATGCGCTTAGTGATGGTTTCATAGAATTGATCCAGAGAAATGAATTCCAAGCGCAAAGGCAAGTAATGAAAAAGGTTGTTGATTAAATCTTTTGAAGCTCGGCCCTGGTTATCCATGACAATGGTGGAGATGCGGTATTTTTTAATGATGTTTTCGAGCTCGTCCGGATTGCGGTAATCAGGCAAGTTGCCAATCGCGTCTTTGGGGTTATGGGGAAGTATAACCGCCATCTCATAACCCAGTTGCGGATTATGGTCAAAAAGATTAGTTAATTCTTCAACAGTTTTATTATCGCCGATCATCAGCACCCGGCGCTTGAGAGCCAAAGAAGAAATTGAACGATGCGCCAGCCGCCGCCAAGCCAGCCAGAGGACAAGAAAAGCCAGGGTGGTTAAGAGCAAAATGGTTTTAGGCGCGATTGCGGCCGTTGGGGTAGCGTAAAAAAAGGCCACGGCCACCAACGCGCCAATGGCGATAGTCTGGCTGCCGGTGATGTAGAATTTTAAGTCATTGCGAATATTGGTTAAAGTATAGAAACCGGCAATGTAAAAAATTATCAGCCAGATGGCGAATATAACCGAAAAAGTCGGCCAGTTCTTATCCCAAACTTCCGCGCCGATAAACCTTTGATAACGCAGGCTAAGGCCGATGTACAAGGCCGCGTAAAGCAATAGGGTATCGCCGATAAAGAGCATGAATTGTCTGAATTTTTCAGTCATGAATATCAAAAATGTACCCAATTTTAACCATTTTGTCAATTTGCATAAATTCTGTTTTTTAGTCACAATATAAGGATGCTAAATAGCCAAGCGGAAAAAATTTTATTATCAATAGTAAAAATTTGCGTTTACGCGTCTATTTGGGCGCCATTAATTCTTTCAGCAGCGTTCTTTTTCCCCGCGATTTTCCCTAAAATGGCCTTTATCCGCCTTTTAGTGGAAGCGGCCCTAATCGCTTATTTGCCGCTGTCTTGGCTGGCGCCAAAGTACAGGCCCAGGTACCATTTAATTTTTTTGACTCTTATTGTCTTTGCCGGGGTGGTGTTTTTGACTTCACTCGCGGGCATTAATTTTAATTATAGTTTTTGGGGCAACTACGAGCGCATGGACGGTATTTTCAGTTGGTTGCATTTTTGGCTGTTGATAGTCATAGCCAGCTCGGTTTTTCGGGAGAAAAGGGAATGGCAAAAATTATTCAGCATTTCGATTGTCGTGGCCTTAATCTTATCCGGCTACGGCTTTTTACAGCGTTTAGGGGTGGATCATTTCGGTCCCTGGCGGATTTATGACACCAACGCCGGGCGGATTACCTCAACCATCGGCAACCCTGGTTTTTTAGCGGTTTATCTGCTTTTCCATCTGGCCCTGGCTCTGAATTTAATCATCGACAAAACTCGGAGGGCCTGGCATCGAGCGGCCGCTGTTTTTAGCTTGACAGTTTTGGCCGTGGCTTTTTTGATGACCGGCATCCGCGGCGCATTCTTGGGCTTAGTTGCGGGCTTAGTATTTTTTGCCATCTGTTACGCTCTTTGGGCGGAGAGAACGCGGGCTAAACGCTGGATTTTATCGGCCCTAGTCGCGTTATTTATTATTGCCGGCTTTTTGTTTATTTTCCGCCACGCCTCCATTGTAGCCACCAATCGCTTGGCTGGCCCGTATTTTAGCACTTCTTTGTCAGACCCGACCATTCAAACCCGTATTATTTCTTGGCAAGGAGCCTTATCCGGCGTGCGGGAAAATTTGTGGCTGGGCGTGGGGCCCCAGAAATTTGACGTTATTTTTAACAAGCATTTCAACCCCCGCTTTTATTCTCTGGTGGGTACTGAAACCTGGTGGGATCGGGCGCATAATATGGTTTTGGAAGTTTTAACCACCATGGGGATAATTGGCTTGTTATCTTATTTGTCAGTTGGCCTAGGGGTTTTATATTCTCTCTGGCGGCTGGGCAAAGCCCGGCTTGAAGCCCGGCTGGAGGCGATGATTTGGGCGAGTTTTTTTGTGGCTTACTTTGTTCAGAATTTGTTTGTCTTTGATTCCACCACTTCATATTTAATGCTGGCGATTACGCTGGCCTATGTCGTCTCCCGCAGTTTTGAATCAAAAACCAACTGGTCGGATAAAATCGGCCGTTGGTGCGGGCGTTTCCGTTGGCCGCTATTTTCACCAAACGCGGCTTGGATTTGGATCTCGTGCCTGGCGGCTTTTTTAGCAGTGTCAGCCATCGCTTATCAGACTAATATCAAGCTCATTAAGCATAACCAATTACTGCTGGCTAATTTAGCCAAGCCCGAGAGCCAGCCGTTGTCAGCCTCCATTGCTGATTATCGGAAAATTTTTGGTTTGTCGGATTTTGACCGGCGCGAAGTGGCTATTAAACTGGGCCAGTTCATGAGCCAGTACCCGTTTACTCATAAGATGACAGCGGACGAGCTGCGGAACGGTTTTGGTTTTACTCTCAAGGAAATGGAGAAGGCCATAGCTAAAAATCCGAGTGATGTGCGCCTGCTTTTAAGTTATGGCAACACGGTTAATATCTACGGCGAGCTGTTGAAAAATTCCTCAAGCGAAGCGTCTAAAATGGTTTTAACCAAGGCTGAGAGAGCTTTGCTTGAGGCCGCGGCCTTAGGCCAGGCCCGGCAGCAAGTTTTTTATTCTTTAGCCAATACTTATTTGATAAGCGGGAATACAGGGAAGGGAATAGAGGTATTAGAAAATGCGGCCAAGATTTATGAAGCCGCGCCAACCACTTACTGGCTGTTATCTTTCGCTTATCTTCAGGCCGGAGAGAAAGATAAGGCGATTGCAGCCGCGGACGAGGCTTTAGACAAAAATTATATTTTTAACGACGAAAAAGAAGCTAACTACATCGCCCCCTTATATATAGAAAAAAAAGATTATGCCCGGCTATTAAGATTATATAAGCAAATCGCGGAGCAAGCGCCGACCGGCGCGGCCCAGGCGCGCCTGGCCGCTCTTTACGCTCAAATGGGAAAAAAAGAGGAAGCCCTCTCTGCGGCGGAAGAAGTTGTCAGGCGCGACCCATCTTTGCGCGATCAAGTTTTGGAGTTTGTGCGCCAGATACAGTCGGGTTCAAAAACTGATTTTCTGGCCGAATAACTATAATAGACATGCGCCAGTTTTTTATTATTTTATTATCAATATTTTTACCAGCCGCGGCCATGGCGGCCGCGGTTTTGCCCAATGATCCTTTTTTCTCGGCTAACCAGGCCAGTTATTTGGAACAGGTGCGCATTCCCGAAGCCTGGGCCAAAACCACTGGCTCGGAAGATGTTATTATCGCGGTTATTGATTCCGGCGTGGACACGGATCATCCGGATATTATCGCTAACATGTGGTTTAATCGCGGCGAGATTCCGCTTAATGGCATTGATGATGATGCCAACGGTTATGTTGATGATTTGAATGGCTGGGATTTCTTGGAGAACACGTCTGACCCGCATCCTAAATTCACTGGCGCGTATAGTTTTGAGGGCATTAACCACGGCACTATCGTGGCCGGCATTGCCGCGGCCAGCACTAACAATAACGAAGGTTTGGCCGGCGTCTGCTGGAATTGCAAAATCATGGCTTTGCGGGCCGTGGCCGGCGATGGCGCCGGCACCACGGCTGATGTGGCCAAAGCCATCCAGTACGCCATTGACAATGGGGCCGACATCATCAACATGAGTTTTGTCGGAGCCCTAACCGACGAAATACTTAATAATACCATCAAAAAAGCCTATGACGCGGGCATTGTGCTGGTGGCGGCCGTGGGCAATGACGCGGCCAATGATTTTTTAATTGGCGGTGATTTGGATTTCCGGCCGCTTTTTCCGGTTTGCGCTGATGGCGGGGCTAATCATATTATCGGCGTTGGTTCGGTTGATAAAGACAATCGCAAATCATCATTCTCTAATTTTGGTTTTCATTGCATTGACATTAACGCTCCGGGCAATGGTCTGGCCGGGCCCCAAGTTTTTGACCCTCGGCAAGGCGGTAAATTTGACGACAAGTACCGCGCCGGCTGGCGGGGCACTTCCATGTCCACCCCGATTGTGGCCGGCGTGGCTGGACTGGTCAAATCAATTAATCCCCGCCTCTCAAATGACCAGGTGATTGCCATAATCAGGCAGACGGGCCAAGATATTACGTCTGAAAATCCTTTTTACCTGGCCCAGCTTGGCGGCGGTTTGCTGGATGCCAGAGAGGCGGTGCAATTAGCCAGCGAAACCCCGGGTTTAGGTCCGGAAAAAAAAGACAATCAAAAAATAATCAATACCCGGCGAGAAATTTTAACCACTCCGTTTTCCAACAGGAAAGCAGAGATTATCAGCTTTAGTCAGGCTAGGGGGGTCAAAACCAGTTTTTTGGCTTTTCCGCAATCTTTCCGCGGCGGAGCCGCAGTTGCCAGCGCTGACGTGGATGGCGATGGCAGCCGGGAAATTATTGTTGCTCCGGGTTCGGCCGGCAGTTCGCAGATTAGGATTTTTACTGCCGGAGGGAAACTCAAAAGCCAATTCTTCGCTTTTGGCTCAAAATATCGGGGCGGCGTTCAATTAGCCGCGGCTGACGTGGATGGGGACGGCCAAGATGAAATAATAGTTTCAGCCAAAAATCAAAAGAACGCCCAAATCAAAATTTTCAATTACCAGGGCCAAGAGCGGTATAACTTTGCTTTATCCAAACCTAATTTAATTGAGAGCTTGCCTCTGGCCGCCGCGGACATTGACCACGACGGCCAAGCAGAAATTATTGTCGGCAGCTCCCGCGGCTCATTGCCAGAAGTGCAGATTTTTGATAGATTAGGAAATAAAGCCAGCTCTTTTTTGGCTTATCCAAAGTCTTTCCGAGGCGGGGTGCGCTTAGCGGCCGGGGACGTTGACAACGATGGCCAGGTGGAAATAGTCGTTTCACCGATTCAAGGCGGTCCGCAGATTAGGATTTTTACTCCTGACGGCATTCTTAAAGGTCAATTTTTCGCTTTTGAAAAGACTGGCCGCACCGGCGCTCTGGCGGCGGTTGGCAATGTTGATGACGATCCGGCCGCTGAAATTATCGTCGGCGCTGGAGTTGGCCAAGAAGCCGATGTGCGAGTGTTCAGCAAGTTCGGAGCCGACTGGTCGCAAGATTCGGTGTTTGCGGTTTTTGAGCCAGGGTTTAAGGGAGGGGTAAATGTGGGATTATAATACCCACGAATTACAAATACAATACAAATCTACAAATAAAAGAATTTGTAGATTTGTAGCTGATTCGTAATTCGTGGGAGTAAAACGTAACTAAAATTATATGATTGACAAAATAAAGGGAGTGTTTGATAAAAAAAACGTCATTGTCACCGGCGGGGCCGGATTCATTGGTTCTCACGTCTGCGAGGAACTGCTTAAAAAAGGAGAATCAAAAGTCATCTGCGTTGATAATTTTGTTTCCAGCCACGAAATAAACATTGACCCGTTTTTGCAATTTCCGGATTTCAAATTCATCAAGCACGACATTGTGGCCCCGATTAATTTATCCAGTTTTTCGGAACTGGCCGCTTTTGAAATTGAGTTTCAAGGCATCCAGGAAATTTACAACTGCGCCAGCCCGACTTCTTACAAAGACCCGAAAAAATTGCCGCTTCAAACCGCGCTCACCAATTCCGTGGGCTTAAAGAACGTGCTGGAGCTGGCGCGCGAGCACCAGGCGCCGGTAGTGCATCTTTCCAGTTCCGTAATTTACGGCGACCCTTTGCCGGAAACGAAATATTTCAAGGAAGATTATTGGGGTTTTGTGAATCCTTGGGGCGAGCGCGCGTCTTACAACGAAAGCAAGCGCTTCGCGGAAACACTCTGTTCTATTTACCGCGAGCAGGAAGGCGTGGACGTTAAAGTGGCGCGCATTTTTTCCACCTACGGCCCGCGCATGAAAATGGCCGAAGGCCGCATGATTCCTGATTTTATCGCCAATGCCCTGGACAACAAAGATATCGTGGTTTTTGGCGGCGAGGAGACTAAAAGTTCGTTTTGTTACGTGAAAGACACGGTGGACGCGCTTTTTAAATTGATGCAGTCCAATGAATCCGAGCCGCTCAATATCGGCAATGACAAAGAGTACAAGATTGCGGACATTGCCCAGAAAATCATTAACATTCTCAATTCCAAGTCAAAAATAGTTTTTGAGAAACCCTTGCCTAATTTTCAGGTTCAGGGCTTGCCGGATATTAAAAAAGCCAAAGAAAGGATAGCCTGGTTCCCGGTCATTGCCATTGAAAAGGGCTTGGAAGAAACCATCCGCTATATTGAATCGGTCCGGTTCCATTATGAAGAAAAGGGTTTGTGGCAGACTGATACACCGGGTGGAAATGGTGGATAGGAATTTAGGTGGTTTTGTCATCTCGAACCCCACTCGTGCTATTCAAGATTCCCGGGCGTCTATAAGCTCTAAACGTAATAAAAAAGATGGGTGTGATGGGGTGAGAGATCCCCTTAATCAACACACATAACATTATTGATTGTCATTCCCGCGCAAGCGGGAATCCGAAAAAATATGTCAAAAAAATCACTGATTATAATCGTTGTCGTCATAGTTGTGGCTGGGGTTGTTTATTTGGCTAGTCGTTCGTCAAATCCCGGGCAAACTTCTACGCCAATTACAGAGCAAAGTGGTAATGAAGTGAAAAATCAGAATACTATTGATACATCTAATTGGAAAATGTATACAAACAAAAAGTATGGATTCACTTTTAAGTATCCTTTCTCGGAAAAATTAGAGGAAGCAGCGGGGACTTCGGGGACATTAGAGGAGATAACAATAAATTCTCCCAGCAGTTTTGATTCCGGGTTAGGTAGTGGAATCATTATTCACATAAATGATCGGGCGAGCTTTCGTGGAACTGACTCGAAAGACAAAACTAAAAAGATAGGAAATTACGAAGTGATAATTCAGAAAAACATTTTTAGTGCGAGTGAAGCACCGGAGGCAGTCCCAGATGTGGATGCTTACTTAGTTGTTTTAAAGAATGTTGTATTGGAGATGGTTAACTATCGAGCTGAGGGTGGTGGAGATCATACCCTGGATGAAGCTATCATATCAACGTTAAGAGAAATTTAGATCAGCATGAAAATTATCGTTACCGGCGGGGCCGGATTCATCGGTTCGCATTTAGGGATATGTTTATTGTTTGACTTTTTGTCGTTTATAGCATACAATAGATATGGAGGTGAAAATATATCAAAACAGCAATGGCGACGAACCTTTTATCACCTGGCTTGAATCATTAAGAGATGAAACTACGCGTTTAAGAATAAGAAAAAGATTGAGAAGGATTGAACAGAATAATCTGGGCGATGCGGTGTCGGCGGGTGAAGGTATATATGAGCTGCGGATGCACTTTGGCCCCGGATACCGCGTCTATTTCGGCTATAGTGGTCCAGAGGAAATTCTGCTCCTCGTTGGCGGTGACAAAAGCAGTCAAGTGCACGACATACAAAAAGCGAAACACTTTTGGCAGGATTATAAGCGGAGTATGGAGCTATGAGACAATTGAGAAATTTCAAAACGTATCACATTGATAAGCTCAAAGACCCCAAAGAAGCGCGGGCATATCTTAGTTTATCGTTGGCTGATTATGCCAACGATAAAGACATAGATGATTTTCTTTTGGCCATACGCGATGTGGCGCAAGCTCAGGGTGGGCTCGGTAAGCTGGCGGAGGATACGCGCCTTAATCGCCAGAACCTTTACCGGGCTTTGTCAAAAGAAGGCAATCCGCGGCTGGAAACCGTAGGCGCTGTTCTTCATGGACTTGGCTTTCGTTTGTCTATAGAGCCGCTCGCGGAGAACTAATATGAAAATTTTGGTTACAGGCGGGGCCGGATTTATTGGTTCGCATTTAGTTGACGCGTTAATCGCCAAGGGTCATCAGGTGATGATCCTTGATGATTTTAGCGCCGGCAACAAAAAGTTCGTCAGTCC
>Ga0155991_133_pt1 | contig 20165 bp, 18 predicted proteins | sample RifCSPlowO2_02_FD_107645 | JGI IMG/M metagenome (GOLD analysis project Ga0155991, IMG submission 107645) | Candidatus Komeilibacteria bacterium RIFCSPLOWO2_02_FULL_48_11
GCCACATTGGCAAAAATCATGGTGAACTCTTCTTGCGTGTGATTCACCTGCATGATATTCGTATATTCCGCACCCGGAATATTGTCAGCGATTTTAATTTCCTGTTGGGGTTGGTTGTTGGTCATAGTATAGAAGCGGATACACGCAGATATTCACGCGGATTGACGCGGAATTATCTCCTTGTGTATTCGCTTAAATTATCCTAGTTTAAACTCTTAAGTGATCCTTAAAAAAATAAGATTATTTAAATCCCTTTTTCCTTTAAACAATTTTTATACCTAGCTTCATTTTCTTTTTCTTGATCATTTGAAGCTTTCTGACCAAAAGCAGAAATGTCCAATGTATTGTCGTATGTTTTATAATAGCACTCCTTTTTAGCTTGACTAGGTCTCCACTCATACCAATAAAATAAAAATCCAACTGCTACTATAGCTAAAATTAAATATGGTAATTGCTTTTTAATAATGTTCATATTTTTTTTCTTGCTAAAATTCATATTATTTTTTACTGGATTCCCGTTTTCGCGGGAATGACATTTGTTTGTTATTGCGAGCGAAACGCCCGACCCCCTAACCACCCCCTACCCCCCTCCTGGGTACCCTCCAAAGGTGGGCAGGCAGGAGGGGGGACGGTACAGTGGACACACCTTCCTCTCTCTTACTCCCCCTCCTCTACCGAGGAGGGGGTCGGGAGGTGGTTCTGAGAGGATTGGCTCAAATGGTGGAAATGAGCCATTTGATTGGCTCACATGAGCCATTTCTGGCTGGGGTGAGGTCAATCCTGGGGTTAGCCAAGCGCGGAACCACCCCTCGGTCCCCTCCTTAGTAAAGGAGGGGATGTGTTTTTCTTGGTGAGGCCACCTCTTTATCCTTCCCCCTCCTCTACCCATGAGGGGGTTAGGAGGTGGTTACTTCTTCACCTCTTCATACTGCCCTTCCACCGGTTCTTTCTTGTCCGCCGAAGATGATGGTTCGCTAGACGAGCCGCCCTTGTCCGCCGAAGCCTCGCCCTGCGAGGCGTAGGCGGATTGACCTATCTTCTGCATCTCCTGCGCCAAAGCTTCAGCCGCTTGATTGATAGGATGAATATCGTCACTGTCTTTTACTTTCTTTAAGTCATCTATCTTGGATTGCACGCCTTTCTTGATATCTTCGCCAACCTTATCACCAGCATCGCGCAAGGCCTTTTCCGCTGTATAGACAATGGAATCAGCCATGTTCTTGGTTTCAATAAGCTCTTTCTTTTTCTTGTCCTCTTCCGCATGGCTGGCCGCGTCTTGCTGCATCTTCTGGATTTCCGCGTCAGACAAACTGGTGGAAGCAGTAATAGTGATATGCTGTTCCTTGCCAGTGGCTTTATCTTTGGCCAAAACTTTCAAGATGCCATTGGCGTCCAAATCAAAAGTAACTTCCACCTGCGGCAAACCACGGGGCGAAGGCGGGATGCCGTCCAGAATAAAGCGGCCCAAAGTTTTGTTGTCTTTGGCAAATTCGCGCTCGCCTTGCAAGACATGAATTTCCACGGATGTTTGATTATCAGCCGCGGTGGAGAAAACCTGGGACTTGGAAGTCGGGATTGTTGAATTGCGGTCAATTAAAGGAGTGCGGATGTTGCCCAGAGTTTCAATGCCCAAAGTCAGGGGCGTAACATCCAAAAGCAGGACATCATGAACATCGCCCTGCAGAACGCCGGCCTGCACCGCCGCGCCAATGGCCACGACTTCGTCCGGGTTAACGCTTAAGTTCGGCTTTTTGCCAAAATATTCCTCAACCTTTTTCTGAACCAAAGGCATGCGGGTCATGCCGCCGACCAAGATGACTTCGTTGATGGCGCTCTTGCTCCAACCCGAATCTTTCATGGCTTGGATAACCGGGCCAAAGGTTTTTTCAACCAAATGACCGACCAATTCCTCGAGCTTGGCGCGTGACATCTTCATCACCAAATGCTTGGGCCCGGACGAATCTGAAGTAATGTAAGGCTGGTTGATTTCAGTTTCAGTCTGGCTGGAGAGTTCATGCTTGGCTTTTTCCGCCGCTTCTTTAATGCGCTGCAATGCCAACACATCTTTAGCTAAATCAATGCCCTGGTCTTTTTTGAATTCATCAATAATCCATTTGATGATAATCTGGTCAAAATCATCGCCACCCAAGTGCGTGTCGCCGTTGGTGGCTTTGACTTCCACGGTATCAGCCGAGACTTCCAAAAGCGAGATGTCAAAAGTGCCGCCGCCTAAATCATAGACAGCGATTTTCTCATCTTTCTTCTTATCAAACCCATAGGCCAGAGCCGCGGCCGTGGGCTCGTTGATGATGCGTTTGACATCCAGGCCCGCGATCTTGCCAGCGTCCTTGGTGGCCTGGCGCTCGGAATCGTCAAAATAAGCCGGAACTGTGATAACAGCTTCAGTGATTTTTTCGCCCAAGCGCGCTTCGGCATCGGCCTTGAGCTTGCCTAAAACCATGGCTGAAATTTCCTGCGGCGTGTATTCTTTGCCGGACATGACAACTTTAACGCCATCGCCTGATTTGACGATTTTGTAAGGCACCATGCTCTTGGTCTTTTCCACCTCTTTATCTTCAAAGCGGCGGCCGATTAAACGCTTAATGGAATAAAGCGTGTTCTCCGGATTAGTAACAGCCTGACGTTTGGCAGACTGGCCCACAATCCGCTCCCCGTTTTTAGAAGTGGCCACCACGGACGGAGTGGTGCGGTTGCCTTCGCTATTTTCCAAAATCTTGGGCTTGCCGCCTTCAATAATGGCCATAGCGCTATTCGTAGTGCCGAGGTCTATACCTAGTATTTTACCCATATATAATAGTCTCCTTAAAAAAATAAATGGTTATATTGCTAAATTGTTATATTGTTATGCTACAGTTTTAGATTATTTATAAGCAATTTAACAATATGACAATTTAACAATTATCCAGCGGCAGGGGCGCGGCCTTGCGACACACGCCCCACACCGCAATAAGTAAACTTATTTCGCGCTGATTTTAATCTGTTTCGGTTTGGCCCGTTCCTCTTTGGGAATGGTGATTTTTAATATGCCGTCTTTATATTCGGCATTGGCTCGCTCTCCGTTCACAGCCGCCGGCAAGGCCACGGCGCGGTGGAAAGAGCCGGAGCGGATTTCTTTACGGTAATAATTCTTTTCATCCACTTCGCTCTTTTTTTCGCTTGAGCCCTCAATGGTCAAGACGTCATTTTCCACCGAGATATTAACGTCTTTCGGGTCAACACCCGGCAAGGGTGTTTCAATAATAACATTGTCGGCATCTTGATAGACATCCAAGGCCGGCACAAAACCAGCGCTGGCCATGGGCATGTCTTCAAAGAATTTGTCCATGTCCATGAATGGATCGAACATGGGACGCCATTTGATGATAGGCATAGATGAGTCTCCTTGCACCCGTCATCCCGAGCGGAGCGACCCGATGTACTCATCGGGGAGCGAAGTCGAGGGATCTCGTGGATAAACACTCAAACGTAATTCACGAGATTCTTCACTTCGGTCGTGAGTACACTCCCTCGTTCAGAATGACGAGAGATGGGGCTTCGGTCGGGATGACGGCTTAAATTACTTCTTTTTGGCCACGACGACCTTGGCGTGGCGCAAAACTTGATTATTTATCAACCACCCACTCTGGACTTCCTCGATTATCTGGTCCTCGCCTTTATCCGACTCCTGAACGCTGACTGCTTCGTGCAAATGGGGGTCAAACGGCTGGTCCGCTGTTTCAATGCGCTTGATGCCGCAATTGGCTAAAAATTCATCAAACTGCTTTTTGATGTGAGCCAATCCCTGGACCCAGTCTTTTTTAGCTTCTTCTTCAGGCACGTGTTTCAAAGCCAGCTCAAAATGGTCAATAATCGGCAGTAATCCCAGGGCTAGGGTGCTGGTGGCGGCTGCCATTAATTTCCCCATTTGACCTTCATGCTCCCGCTTGAGATTCTGGTAATCAGCCTGGGCCCGCTTCCAACCCGAGAGGTATTCTTCGCACTTGGTTTGTAATTCGGCGAGCTCCTTGTTTTCTTTTTCTTGTTTCATAAATATCCACGTCATACCGAGCGGAGCGACCCGATGTACTCATCCGGGAGCGAAGTCGAGGGATCTCGTCAAAGACGCTTAAGCGTAATTCACGAGATTCTTCACTTCGGTCGTGAGTACACTCCCTCGTTCAGAATGACGAGGGGTGTGGCTCTGCTCGGAATGACAATTTAATTACTTCTCAATCAACCCCTTCACATATCGTACCAGCCCGATGCTCTGCCCATAATCCATCCGCATAGGCCCAAGGATGCCGAACACCAGGCCGCCTTTGGCGAGCGTCATGACCAAGCCGCACTCCTGACCGAACGGGTTGTCGCTGCCGAGCAGAACCGAGATATCGTCATCCAAGCGCTGGCTTATTTTAGACATGACTTTATCCAAGTGGTCAATGACCTGGGACATGTTGACCACCAAATCATGTCGTTCGTACTCGGGTTTTGAAAACAGATTTGAAAGCCCGGTATAGTATGCGTCATTTGGAGAAAACGCAACTACAGTGGCATTTTGTGATAATTCCGCGGCTTTCTTTGCGACGCTCTTTATCCTCTCGTCTTTGCCGCCAGACGCGTGTGATGCGTCTCTACCATACGCGTGCTCTAAAGATCTCTGGTGAACCGCTGAAACGTCTCTATCGCCCAAATTTTCTATGTAAAACCTATACCCGGCCTCGGTCGGGATGCGGCCGGCTGAAGTGTGGGGCTGGGTGATGAACCCTTCTTTTTCCAGCTCCTGCATTTCATTGCGGATAGTGGGGCTGGAGAGTTCGCTCATATATTTATTGGCAATTAAAGTTGAACCTACTGGCTGAGCAGTCTTTACATATTCTTCAATGACAGACTGGAGTAAAGTTTGTTTACGGTCGTCTAGCATAGTTAAATAGAAAATGGTGGATCAGAATTACAGAATTTCAGTAGAAGACCGCGTCATCCCGAGCGAGGTGTACTCGCCGAATCGAGGGATCTCAGGGGTTACCCACGAGATTTCGGCCAAAGGCTGACCAGCCTCTGGCTGGCCTCCACTCCCCGCCGAGTACGGCTGGTCGGTCGGAATGACGGCTGTATTATCCACCGAAATTCCGAAATTCTGTACCACTACCGTTATTTCATTACTATTTTTAGTTTATATCATCCATTATCACTCGTCAAGGGAGAGTGATAATTTGAGTATAGATAAATCCAAAAACCTTGTCAAGATAAAAAAAGACCTTACGACAACTCCCTTTGTCATAAGGTCTTGATGAAAAAATATGCGCCCTCCTTAGCGCTCTCACTTACTCGGCCTTGGCCAGGCGGTCCAAAGCTTCGGCGACCAGCCGGTTAGCTTCCATAATAGCCTGCAACGCTGGCTGGGACTGAATGTGCTCCGCCACAGGCCTGTCTGCCGCGATCATGGCGAGCGCCTTCCGGACAACCATAGCCACCGGCAACCGAGCCAACTGCGAAGCCTGCATAGAAAGTGGAGCCATCAAGATGTTGACCCGTGCGGCAATGTCAACTGCCGGATTGATTACCACTGCTCCCTGGCCAGCGGATGCGGATGCAAGCATAGCCATCATGCCCTGGGCCAAATCGCTGCTTTCCGGAACCACTGCCGGAATCGTAGCGCTGGCGCGAACCGCCGGAACCGCAGCAGAAGAGGCTGCTTCACGGCGCGCCCGCTCCGCTTCCGGTCCTTCGTTGCCATCAGTCAAGTATTCAAGCGTTGCGGCCTCTTGTCCGCGAGGATGCGCTGGTGTGCTAGGCGCAACCTTTGGCGTAGATTCACCTTTAGGCCTTGGCAAACGGGTCTGGTGGGACTTCTTCTGCCGAAAATCTTTTATCCTCTCCTGCCTAATCTCTGTCCGGGTGATGTAATGGACGCCATCAGCAGAAAGCCGCTCCTTGAGCCGGTAAATCCACCAACCACCCAGTGGCAGGCTGTGCCCCACGCTACGCGCCAACTGGAACAGCACAGTCGATAGATCCCTATTCGGCTCGCTATCAAGCGCGGCTATGAGTTGCTCGCGGCTCGCAAGGCCGATCTTCTTTGCAGTCTTGGCCGCAAGAATATTTTCCCATGTCCACGGTGTCTGCTCTGGCATTGCATCCTCCTTTTCTAGTGTGTCACTATCCTCCTCGCGCTCCACTGCTTGTGCCCTCTCTCCAGAAAGCAGCCACGCGGCTTCGGCTGCCACCCGCAACCATGGTTCGTCATGAGCTGAAAGATCCTTGAGCTCCTCTTCTAATATACAGTTGATCGGTATTCCGGCCTCCTTGAGCGCGGCTGGCACAATGCCGCTATGCCGTCCGATTCGCGCAGCTATCTCTTCCGCGCTTGTAAGGCCAGCATCCACGAATGTACCGAGCACAGAATCGCGAACTCCAACCCCGCGGTCACCGAGCAACTTTCCAAAAAACGCGCGAAGCTCGGCAATCTGATTGGCGCGCGTATTGCTCTGCTGGGACGCCGACGCGTCCGCGCCATCCGAAAGCGGCGCGAGCTGGATGTCTTCGCCAACACGCTCTAAATCGCCGCGCTCCAGAAGAGCGGTAATGTGCGCCTTGGCTTCTGGAATGTTTTCATCAAACAGCTCTTTCGCGACCCATCCGATGATTACTGGCTCATCCGGATTTTCACGTCCACGAATGCGCTTAATCACCCTATCCAAATCCAGTCCTTCTCCTTCTGTAGCCATGACCGTTCCCTCCTAAAAATGAAAATCACGTGCCACTGCGGGATAAAATGTTCAATATAAATTTGAAACGTGCGTCAAAGCAACTTACCACGACTGTAAAAAAAGTCAATAAAAATAGCGCTATACCTTGTGTTCTACATACAAAGTATAGCGCTAAACATACACCTTCTTCTGGTCAAGAACAATCCTGGCCTCCTCCTTTTTGAGCCACCCCTCCCCAACCACGACATCAGCCTGCGCCACTACCTCTTCAACCCGAGCCGAACGGCCAAGCTGACTCATGGTCAGAGCATCAACTGCGCGGATAAACTCCGCTTTTTTGGAATCAACGCTTATCCGAGAACTTGCGCTCTTGCCGTTCCCGTGACTACCCCCTATTCTACACCTATGCCTATGCCCACCACGTTCTGGTTCAGCATTAATGCCGAGCATTCGATACAGCACTGCAATTGCCTCCCGCCGCTTTTGCGAAATTTCGGTTTGCGTCAACCTCGTCGTCGCAGCAATAACGTACAATGGCGACGGCTGAAATGAGCCAAAACCGTAATACCGACACACAATATACTTCGCCACGACATCTAACTGCTTAAACCATTCTTCAGCCAACTCCGGCGTAAGCAAGAGGACAATACTTTTGTCAAACTTATAATTTGACAAAGTTTTAGGAACCTGACGCATAACCTCCTTGCTCGGGCAGGAAATTAGATAATTCGAACCACCAATAGGCGGCATTAAGGGCGGTTCTTCGACAGTTGGCTCATGCTCATCCAAAAGCGGCTCAAGCTGTCTGCGACGCGTGGGATGACGCAATTTTTTAAGCGCCATCTCTTTAATCTGGCGCACTCGCTCGCGGGTCAAGTCGAACCGCGCGCCGATCTCCTCAAGTGTTATGCCATCTCCACTTGAAATTCCAAAATACAAATCAACAATCTTTGCCTCGCGAGGACTAAGGCTTTTGAGCACTTTCTGGATTTCTCCGTGAAACGCCTCGCTTATAACGAATTCGTCAGGCTCGGGCTGTGAATCATCCTCAAGCACACTTAAGAGATTACTATCTCCATCTTCGCTGAAGGAAGCATCAAGTGAGAAAATCGCGCGCCCGGCATTGAGTGTATCCAAAACGTGCTCAACTGGCAGGTCAAGCGCTGCGGCAATCTCTTCTGGCCGCACTTCGCGGCTAAACCTATTCTCAAGTTCAGACCGAACTCTAGAGATTCTCCTCAACTCATCCACCCTATTCAGAGGCAGATGAATTGTGCGCACATCCTCCGCGAGCGCTTGTTGAATGGCCTGTCGAATCCACCACACTGCATACGAGATAAACTTAAACCCGCGTGTCCCATCGAACCGCTCGACTGCGGTCATCAATCCGATGTTGCCAGCGCCAATCAAATCAGCAAGTGGAAGGCCGCGATTTTGGTACTGGCGAGCCGCGCTTATCACAAACCGCAGGTTTGCCCTAACCAACTTGTCGCGCGCTTTCTGGTCTCCTTCGTGAATAAGCTTCGCGAGCGCAACTTCTTCGTCTGCGGAGAGTGGCTCCAAAGACGCAAGCTCGCGCAAATACAGGTCAAGCGATTCACCGCTTTGAATATGCAGGCCTGACATTCAAAACCACCTCCTCTCTATTATTAAAGCGATGCGAATGATACGAATTACATCCGAATGATACGAATGGTAATGTAAAAGTGCTACCTAATTACCCTATTTAATATCCTAGCAAAATATCCAAAATTAACAAGGCACAAAAAAAATACGGGTTCCAGAATTACACTCTAAAACCCGTATTACACTTTATTAATAAAGAGCTGGGGCTACAGCACATCTTCCCACAGCTCCCCGGACTTCCAGACCAGGGGTCCTAAAGCTATTTTTAGCTTTTCCAGCGCCCGGTTTCGGATCTGGCGCACGCGCTCGCGCGTTACCCCCAGATTCGCCCCGATCTCGCCCAGCGTGCGCCTCTCCTCGCCCCCTAATCCGAAACATGCCCGGATAACCCTCGCCTCACGTTTGTTCAGACATTGGGTTATCGCCGTTGTGATCAGCTCCAGCCGGTCTCGCTCCAGCACGCGCTGATCAGTTTCCGGATCCTCTGAGGGAAAAAAGTTATACAACTCCTTATCCCCAAAAGGATCTATAGGCGCGTCCAGGGAAAGGTCGGAACTAATGCACCGCAACGCCAGCTCCGCGCGCTTTCGGCTGATCTTCATGTCCCCGGCCACCTCATCCAGGGTTGGCTCCCGGCCCAGTTCCTGGGTGAGCTGCCCCCGTCGCCTGGCTATGCGGCCCATGTCATCCAGCTGGTTTAATGGATGGCGTACAACTGAATGCTGTTTAATCGCACTCAGAATGGCCTGCCGAATCCACCAGACCGCATAGCTGATGAACTTTAATCCGCGCTCTTCATCAAACCGGTCAAGCGCCACCATCAGACCCGCATTCCCTTCAGCAATGAGGTCCGCAAGAGGCAAACCATGGCCCTGATATTTCAAGGCCACTTTGACCACAAAGCGGAGGTTGGAGGTAATCAACCGTTCGGCGGCCTGGCGGTCCCCTTTCTTGGCCAGCCGCACAGTCTTTTCCTCCTCCTGGCGCGTCATAGGAGGATAGTTACGAAGTTCCTTTAGATACCTCTGCACCGAGGCATCGTGCGCAGGGAGTCGCTCTACATCTCCCTTTACAACTAATAATCCGCTTCGCGCCATCTTAAATTCCCTCCCTATTTAAATGTTTCACGTTTATTTGTGAAACAAAAAATTTTCAAAGTACTGCTTTAAACTATTAACTCTGAACTTTGAACTATTTAAATCACAAAATAAAATCTTTGTCAAATCGCATAAAAATAAAAAGTGGTTCCAGCCCTTTAGAAGCAACTGAAACCACACTACGGATTAGCGCGCCGATAGCGCGTGTCATACTCATACTTATGTTCACGGAAATAGGCGCGACGCGCGTCTTCATCCGGAATTTCATCGAGCTCGGCAGCATGCTCGCGTAAAAGGCTGATGTATTCGCTCACATACCGAGCGAACTTGCTGCCATGTTTCAATTGAATTCCGAAATGAGGCAGCATGGCCCGCACATCGCCGTTATGCTCATCCACGAGCGCGACAAAATCCCGTATGGTGCTAACCCCGCCCGCCTTGAGCTGCAGCCAAATCCTTGAATTTTTGATATGGCCGCAGGCAACGAGGTACATCGGGTCGCGCTTCCGAACGGACACAGCCCGCGGACGCTTTGGTTTCGGGCGAGGATTGGCACCATTCCCGTCCGCGTGCGGCTTGAGTATTCCTCGCCGTAATGGATGGCGCAACTTGCGCAGCGCCTGCTCCTTAATCTGGCGCACGCGCTCCCGCGTCACCCCGAGCTGATTTCCTACCTGCTCCAGAGTCTGTTCATCTCCTTCGTCAAAACCGTAGTAGAGGCGTAGCACCTCTTGCTCGCGCTCATCAAGCAATCCAAGCGCGAGTTCTGTGTCCCGCTGCAGCTCTCTCTGGCTAATGCCAGCATCAGGAGGTTGCGCTGATGCATCTGGCACTATGTCCAGCAATGAATTATCATTATCACCGCTGAACTGTGCATCAAGCGAAACCGAATATTGGTAGAGCTGCATCGTGTTGCGCACCGCCTCGATCGACTTGCCAACGCCTGCTGCTATTTCTTGCAGCGTCGGGGGCGTGGTATGGTTAGCGCGCCACTCCTTGATAAACCGCGTAACGCCAACCATCAAGTCCGCACGGTTAACAGGTATTCTCACCAAACGCGATTGTTCTGCGAGTGTCTGGTGAATCGCCTGCCGAATCCACCATACCGCGTACGAGATAAACTTGAACCCACGCGTCCCATCAAACCGATCGGCTGCCGTCATCAGGCCCATGTTGCCTGCACTGATGAGGTCCGCGAGCAGTACGCCGCGTCCTTGATACTCTCGTGCGACGCTTACCACAAACCGCAAGTTTGCCTCAACGAGCTTGGCGCGCGCCTCCAAGTCTCCTTTCTTGATGCGCCGCGCAAGCGCAACCTCCTCCTCGCTGGAAAGCGGTTCTGATTCCGCAATTTCAGCAAGGTATCGATTCAAGGACTCCTCGCCTTCGGTATTTATCAAAACAGCCACGGCACATCACCACCCTTCTCATTATATATCAAACATTTAAAAGAACGCCTGTTAAACCTCCAAGCGCTACTGTACACCCAATACTGCCGCATGGTCAATAAATCCTACCACCTGCCGCTCGCGCCGCCGCCGCCCGAAGAGCCGCCGCCAAAACCGCCCCAGCCCCCGCCTTTATCCCAAGGATGTTTGCCGCCGCCGAGCCACCATAAACCGGCAAAATTGCCAGCCGCGGAGGCTTGCTTGTATTTAATGGAAACAAAGTAATCAAAAATCAAACCAGCCAGTACTAAAATCGGGGTCCAAAACCAAGCCGAAACCGCAATCCAAACAATTATCCCAATTACGCCGCCCACCACGCCGCCGAGCCACCAGGAACGGGAACGGGCCAGGATTGAAGTCAGCCACATGAAAATAAAAATGGCAAACCAAAAATAGTTGCCCCAGGGAAGCTGGGATGTTTCGGATTTTGGCTCCGGCAAAACATTGATGTCCCCGCCAATGGCCTGAATCATCCCGACCACTCCGGCGCGGACGCCTTGGTCATAATCATTGATGCGGAAATACGGCGGCGCCACGGCGCTGACCAGATGTTTGGCCTCAATATCAGTTAAATCTCCCTCAAGACCGTACCCAACCTCAATGCGCATTTCCCTATCATTCACTGAAACCAAAAACAAAGCGCCATTGTCTTTGCCTTTCTGTCCAATCCCCCATTCTTGATACAATTTTTCAGCGTAAGTCTCAATGGTTTCGTCTTTCAGCTCCGAAATAATCGCCACTGAAAGCTGATGGCCGCTTTTTTGCTCGTAAGCGGATAATAACTCCTCCAGGCTTGATTTTGCGTCCGCGCTCAAAACATTGGCAAAGTCATTAATATGGCCAGTTGGATTACCGGGTGATGTGTACCCAAAAACGACCGTTGGTAATAAAGTTGCTAGCAGTAATAGTAAAAAATACTTTTTCATAACAACCAAAAAGATACAAGAAACAAGGTACAAGATACAAACAAGATACAATACTCAATAACCAATCAGCGCCATACATTGTATCTTGATCATTGTATCTTGCTTGGTTATTGTTTCTTGTGTCTTGTATCTTACTTTGTGAAATCCACCTGCGGCGCTGCCTCGGCTCCGGCGGCGGCTTCAAACAAATCATGGCGGCTAAAACCAAAGGCGCTTACCAAGACATTGCGCGGGAACTTGCGAATCATGGTATTGTAAGATTTAACCTCCTCGTTATAGCGCATTCGCTCCACGCTGATGCGATTCTCCGTGCCTTCAAGCTCTATAATTAAAGCTTGAAAAGATTCTTGAGATTTCAAGGTTGGATAATTTTCAACAATAACCAACAATCGCGCCAAAGCTCCCTCCATTTCCGTGGCCGCCGCGGCTTTGTCGTCAATTGACCGGGCGCCGGAGTAGCGCGCGCGGGCATCGGCAATCTTGCTGAAAACGTCCAAATCCTGCGCCGCCGCGCCTTTGACCGTGGCCACGATATTAGGAATTAAATCAAAACGGCGCTGATAAACGTTCTCCACATTGGCCCATTGAGATTTTACGGCCTCATCGCCCTTAACCAAGCCGTTGTAGCCTGTCCAGGCCCAGAGCGCGATAATGACCACGACACCGAGAATAATCCATGACTTTTTCATAAAATACAAAGATAATTATAAGTGTCATTGCGAGGGAGCGCAGCGACCGAAGCAATCCCAGAATTAATTTCGGGATTGCTTCGCTGCGCTCGCAATGACATAACTACTATAGCAAACATTTGCCAATTTGCCAAAAATTGAGTAAATTATCTATGTTAAGCCGCTATCGTCTTCCCGCACCATTTGTGCCCCCATCGTCTAGGGGCTAGGACGGTTGGTTCTCAGCCAATAAACTGGGGTTCGATTCCCCATGGGGGCATAAATGGTGCGGGACGATTCCCCGTAGCGGTACCAGCCTTCGCCAAGGCTACGGCTGGCAAGCCACCCTTCAATGATCTCTGTAATCCAACCAATTCAAAACCTCATTGCCGCGGCCAGAGCTGAACATGAATCCCGCCTAGCGCCCAAGGATGAGCCGGTGATTTCCATTTCCACCCGCACCAGCCGGGCGTCTTTTGTGTACGAGCGGATGCGCAACGCGGTGGACTATAAAGAAGAGCATTTAATCCGCCGCACCGCCATTGAAAGAATTTTAAAACGCATGATAAGTTCCGGCGAAACGAAAAATCTGGGAGAAAACCTGGCGCACGAATTAATCCACGCCCGCTATCTGCCCAATAAAGCCATTCCCTTAAAAAAACTGGGGCAGCTGGAGCAGATTCTGGAAAAATACTTTTTGCTTTTGGGCTTGGCGCCCTTGCCGGAAATCATCAGCCCCAAAAGCCTGCCCGGCTGGATCTTGAACTTGATGGCGAGCGAGATTGATGAGTTTCTGCTGCCGCCCTACACCATGCATGCCAGCATCAATACCATGTACGAAATAATGAACCGCGAAATCCACGTTGAAGAGCCGATTGAGCCGGCGGAGCGGTCAAAACAAATTTATCTGGCCGTGAGCCGGACCCTTTACCACAACGACGACAATTTAAAATTTCACCTGTTTTTGCTTTATTATCCCGACTGGCGGCAGGCCGATGCCGCTTTGATTAGGGAAGTCGGCGAAAACTTAAAAATAATCCGCCAGCGGATTGAGGCTGATTTGATTCACCCGTTTAAAAAAAAATTAATTACCATGATGCGCAAGCACGTGGTTTATTTCAGCATTCTCACGGAAATTATAGCTAAAAACCCGGATGAAGTCGCTGAAGCGCTGCATTCTGACGACCATTTTAGCGAACTGGTTACTGCGGCCGGCAACGCCCATTACCGCTCCAGCCGCAACAAACTGCGCCGCAGCATTGGGCGCAGCGTCATTTATCTGTTGCTGACCAAATTCTTGATTGCCCTGATTCTGGAAATTCCGTTTGAGTACTGGCTCTTGCAACGCTACGACGTGGTGCCGCTTCTGATTAACCTGGCTTTTCCGCCCAGCCTGCTTACAATTATCGCTCTTTCCACGCGCCTGCCGGATGATGAGAATACTAAAATAATCACCCGCAATATTTTAAGAATAATTCAAGGCCAAACCGAAGTCATTCAAATTCCTAAAACCAAGCGGCAAAAAATCGTTTTGCGGATTTTATTCGCGGTTTTTTACAGCGCCTTGTTCGGCGTTTCCTTCGGACTGATGATTTATCTCTTAAACTGGCTCAACTTCACGGTGGTTAGCATGTTTGTATTTTTACTGTTCTTGTCTTTAGTTTCGTTATTCGCTTACCGCATCCGGCGTTCCAGCCAAGAGCTGATTGTTACTCCCCCGCCAGGCGGCCTTATCCGCTCGCTCTGGAGTTTTATGACCATCCCGATTCTCCACGCCGGCAAATGGATGTCCGGTAAATTCGCCCAGCTCAATATTTTTATATTTATTCTTGACTTTGTGATTGAAGCGCCATTTAAATCGTTTATCAAAATCACCGAGGACTGGATGAACTACGTGAATGAGAAGAAAGAAGAAATCTAGTGCGCCAGCAACTCCCCGGCCCTCTCTGGTTCGGCCATGATTTCTTTAACCACTTTTTCCAAGTGCATGCCGCGCGAACCTTTGACTAAAACGATATCCCCCGGTTCCAGCCGGTCCTGGATAAAACGGCCGGCCGCGGCGGCATTGTCAAACTCAAAAATATAATCTTCAGACATGGCGGCTGCTTTGGCGGCGCGGGCAATGTCGCGCGAGCGCTCGCCAATGGTAATAAGAATATCAAACTGGCCAGCGGCCGCGGCTTGGCCGATTTTGGCGTGCTCGGCAACTGAAAGCGAACCTAATTCCAGCATATCGCCCAAAACCGCGAATTTGCGGCTGTCGCCATCAAGTTCAGCCACGGCTTCAAGGGCCGCCAACATAGCCACCGGCGAGGCATTGTAAGTATCGTCAATAATTATAGTCCGCTTAATACCAGACAGAACGCGCATCCGCCCGGGAGTCGGGGCCATTCGGCCCAAGCTCTCGGCCACAGCCACCATGTGGATGCCAAAAATCCGGGCCACAGCCGCGGCCGCGAGCGCTGGATAAACTTGGTGCCTGCCAATCACGCCGCGCAATAACACCGGCGTCATTGTGCCGTCGGTAATTAACTTAAAGGAAACTCCGGCAATGCCGGTGGATACATTCTGGGAGCGGCTGGGAGAAATTTCCGCGGCCCGGACAGTGCATTCTTTTTCGGTTTCCAGGCCATAGGTAGCAACCTGGGCTTTGCAATTTTTGGATAAATCAACAACCTCGCCATCATCCTGGTTGACAACAATCCAGCCATCTTTGTTTATTGTCTTGAATAACCTGCCTTTTTCTTTAGCCACGCCAGCGACTGAACCGAACTGTTCAGTGTGCGTCGGCGCTATGGCGGTGATAATCCCGACTTTTGGCTCAACGACTTCCAGAAGATCGCCAATGTCGCCCGGCTTATCCGCGCCCATCTCCAAAACCAGCATGGCCGGATAATCTTGTTTGGCAAACAGCAGTTTTAATCCAACTATAAAAACGCGAAGCCATTTAAAAGGCGATCTGCCCGGCGGAACCGAACCCAGAATAGTGAGCGGCAAGCCAATCTCGGTATTGTAATTGCCGGCGTTCTTGCGCACCCGGTATTTGGTGGCCAATACCGCAAACACCGCTTCTTTGGTGGCGGTTTTTCCCACCGAGCCGGTGATGGCGATAACCGTGGGTTTATATTTACGCAATACGGCACGCGTAATTGAGTGCAATAATTTTATAACTAGCGATTTCATGGAAGTTACAAGTTACAAGTTTCAAGTTACAAGATGCTGATTATTTTCTCTGTCTTGAAACTTGAAACTTGTAACTTTATTCCTCATCAGGCGGTATTTCATAGTATTGTAATATAAATTTCGCCACTTGGCCAAACACCGGCACCACGGTGGATTCGGCGAATTGGCCGGCCTTGGGGTCATTGAGCTTAATGAGCATCGCAAAAGCCGGATTGTCAATTGGGCCGTAACCGACAGCGGTGTGAATATACTTGCTGCCATAACTTCCGCCTTCAGCCACCTGGGCCGTGCCGGTTTTGGCGCCAATCCGATAGCCAGGCACTGCCGCGCGCTTGGCATGGCCGTGGCGCACCACGGAAACCAGCATGCCGCTCAAAATAGTTGAAGCGCGCAAGCTGATTGGTTCACCCACAACTTCTGCCTTTGTTGTTTCAATGATACTGTCTCCGCGCCGTTTTTCTTTCACAATATAAGGCTTCATTAATTTTCCGCCGTTAGCCAGCGCCGCGTAAGCCACCGTCATCTGGAGCGGGGTGACGGTAATGCCCTGGCCAAAAGAGGCGGTGGCGAAATTCAAATCCTTGCCTTTAGACAAGGGGTTGATGTTGCCGCCTGTTTCGTGGCCAAGATCAAGGCCGGTTATCTTGCCAAAACCAAACTTTTTTACGTATTTAAGAAAATCATCATTGCCCAGCTGTTGTTCCGCGAAAATGGCGCCGGTGTTGAGTGAATTTTCCAGCACCCCGACCATGGAAGTCAAGCCATGGGCCTTGTCATCGGAGTTTTTAATGGTGTAGCTGCCAAACCGGACCTCGCCAGTATCGGTGTAAGTGGTTTCCGGATTAACTTGGCCGCTATCAATGGCCGCGGCCATGGTTATGGCCTTAAAAACCGAACCCGGCTCATAGGCCAAAGCCATGCTCGGGTTCAGATAAACTGAAATGTCTTGGGCTTTGCGGTAGTCGTTGGGGTCAAAAGCCGGAGTGGAACACATGACGATTATGGCCCCAGTGCCCGGGTCCAAAACAATCAAGTCGCCGCCATCGGCGCCGAGTTTCTCGGCTTGCTCTGTTAATTTCTGGCAAGCATAGGTTTGAATAATCCGGTCTATGGTTAAAACCAAGTCCACTCCGCTTGCCGGCTCCACTCTTTTTAAATTGCCGGTTTGAATCAGCCGGCCGGTAATATCCACATCGCCCTCCACCCGGCCGTCTTTACCGGCCAACTCATCTTCAAAAGAGCCTTCCAAACCGTACTGGCCTTGGCGCTTTTCATTGTTAATGCCGACAAAGCCCAGAACATGCGCCAGGGTTGTTCCTTCGGGGTAAAACCGCCAAGTTTCCCGCTCCGAAGAAATACCCTCAAGTTTTAAATCAGCAATCAGCGCCAGCTCTTTATCAATAAGTTTATGAACCAAAGGTTCGTAAATGTCATTCTCTTTGGTTAAACGAGTCTTGAGTGTTTCCTCGGAAATTCCGTACGGAGAAATAATTGGCCACAGTTTTTCAAAAGTGGTGGAAGCGTTATTTATGTCCCGCGGCACGGCAAACAGATGGTTGTAGACCCGGTTGGTGGCTAAAGGATATAATTCGGAACTTTTACGCTCGCTGTAAAAAATCTTGCCCCGCTCAGCTGGCAGTTCGCGGACAGTGGAATATTGCTTTAACGCCATTTGGCGCAAATCGCTTCCGGACCAAAGCTGCAGCGAGGCCAGCTTAAAAACCAAAATAACGCCAAATAAAAAAAGACCTATGGCCAGATACTGCAAACGGCTGTCTATGACAGACTTAACTTTGAGAACAGAACGTCGCATCATGGTCATCCAGCACCTTTCTGGATATTGAAACATCTAGAAAAGGTTTAATTATTTTTTATTTCTAAATCTGCATTGGAATAATCATAATGTCCAGAAAGGTGCTGGATTAGGGCGAAGTCTTGTCTCCTTGATTGGCAGAGAGGGCCACGGTGGAAAACTCGGTTGGGACAAAACTGACGTCAGTCGGCGTTCCCAGGCTCAACTGCCGAGCCCGCTCCTGAACCGTTGCCAGAGAACGGGCCGCGGAAACTTCCCAGGTCAAATTGCGGATTTCTTCGCGCAAAGAGTCGCGGGTAACTTCCAATTTTCTTATCTTAAATCCCTGTTCGGCCTGATTGTTGGTTTGCTGCAAATACAAAAGTAAAAACAAGAGAATGCCAACCGGCAAAGATAAACGCCAATTTAAGACAAGTTTCCAGGGTTTCATGAATGTGTTTTTGTTTTAGCGCTAAATCTTTTCGGCAATCCGGAGCTTGGCGCTGCGCGCGGCCGGATTGCGGCGAATTTCGTCTTCAGTGGGAGTAATAACCTTTTTGTTTATAAGGCGCAAACGCGCTTGGTGGCGGCAGCGGCACTCGGGCAGCTCCGGCGGGCAGAGACAGCCGATGGCTTCGCGCTTGAAAAATTGCTTGACAATGCGGTCTTCCAAAGAATGAAAAGAAATGATGGCCAGCCGGCCTTGACTGGCAAGAATATCAACCATCTCCGGCAAAGCGGCCTCTAAATTTTCCAGTTCGCGGTTAATGGTTATGCGCAGGGCCTGGAACACACGGGTGGCCGGATGTCGGCCAAAGGCTGATCCGCCTCTGGCGGAGATACGTTTTTTCCCACCGCGCCGTCCGGCCCCGCGCAAAACCACGTCAGCCAGTTCTAATGCGGAGTTGAAGGGCGCGCGCTGGCGGAGAGCAACAATTAGGTGAGCTATCCGAGACGCGTGCCGCTCTTCCCCGTACTTTCGAAAAATATGAGCCAAATCTTTCTCTGACCAAGTGTTAACCACTGCCGCGGCAGTTAACCCCTCCTGGTCAGAAAATCTCATATCTAGTGGTCCTTCAGACGAGAAACTAAATCCTCGAGATTTATCCGCGAGCTGATCAGTAGATAAGCCCAAGTCGAGTAATACAGCGCTAACCTCATTAAATCCTGATTCATAGATTATTTCCTTAACGTTCCGATAATTGCCTGTTTTTAAAATTAAACGATTTTTATATTTGGCCAGCCGCTCTTGGGCTCGTTTGACTGCTTTGGAGTCCCAATCAATTCCCAGCAATTTGCCATTGAGAGCCGTGGCTTCTAAAATGGCCTCGGCATGCCCGCCGCCGCCCAAAGTGGCGTCAATAACGTTGTCACTGGGTTTTAAATTTAAACCAGCAATAACTTCGTTGACCAAAACTGGAATGTGGGCCGTAGTGTTCATGGGTATTAAAATGAGGCCCTACTCGGCCTCAACAAAAACAAAGTTAGTTAGCCGTCATCCCGAGCGAAGCGAAGTCGAGGGATCTCATTGGTTATCCACGAGATTTCGGCCAAAGGCTGACCAGCCTCTGGCTGGCCTCCACTCCCCGCCAAGTACGGCGGAGTCGGTCGGAATGACGTTTTTTCTTTTGTTTTTGTCTTTGGCCCCGCCTCTTCGGCGGACAAGCTAGACTCCCAAGCCGCCTAATTCCTCGGCGATCTTGGTTGAGTCTTTTTCTGTGGCGGCTTTGTACTTTTCCCAGGCATCCTGGTCCCAAACTTCCAAACGGTTGTACAGCCCGGCCACGATAGTGGCTTTTTTCAGGCCCGCGAACTGCCGCAAGTATTCGGGAATCAAGATTCTGCCTTGCCCATCAAGCGTCACGTCCATGGCGCCCGCGAGCATCAGCCGGCTGAAAGCGCGGCTTTTTTGCTGGGACAGGGGCAGGGTGGAAATTTTAGCTACCAGCTCTTTCCATGCCGAGGCAGTATAGACAAACAAACAGTTGTCCAGCCCCCGCGTGACTATGGCGCCGCGCTTGAGCTCGCCGCGAAATTTGGCCGGCAGAGCCATGCGTCCTTTGTCATCTATAGAGTGCTGGTATTCGCCAATGAACATAATCTTATTAACCACTTATCCCCACTTTTCCCCACAGTGTTTATATTATACACCACTGCTCCCTACTTCTTCAATAGCTTGCAAGGGCCTAATTGTGAACAACTTATTCACATCTCCTACGAATTATCAGCCAGAGGCTGACCGGACCATCCTCTGGATGGAGCCTTTGGCTGGCGAGAACGCCTGCCCGCCTCTGGCGGGAATATACGAATAAAAAAACCAAGTAAAGACTTGGGTGTAAAACGCAAATTCTATGTCTTAGGATTTAGGACTGGTGATATGAGGTCCGTTGCCGTATTTTGGCAAGACAATTTGCTGGCCTGATTTTTTATTGAAAAACCGGGAAACTTGGGCTGGCAATGTCTTGGGGCTGATACCGACTGCCGGCACAGCCAAAGCAAACGACAAGGCATTGGCTGTGGCAATGCCAACGCGCAAAGAAGTGAACGAGCCCGGGCCTTTGACAACCGCAATACCTTTGATTCCTTTTGCTCCTCCAACCCTCACCCTACCCTCTCCCTTGGAGGGAGAGGGACTCAATAATCTATTGATAGTTTTCAAAAGTTTTTCCGAATGCGCGCGCACTGAAGATATGGTCTTGTCTTTCAAGACAACACCCT
>Ga0155991_147_pt4 | contig 19413 bp, 22 predicted proteins | sample RifCSPlowO2_02_FD_107645 | JGI IMG/M metagenome (GOLD analysis project Ga0155991, IMG submission 107645) | Candidatus Komeilibacteria bacterium RIFCSPLOWO2_02_FULL_48_11
GCTCTGGTCATCCCAAGTCCGCGTTTCCAGCCGGCCTTCCAAATAGATTTTTGAACCCTTGCGCAGGTATTGGCCGCAGATTTCAGCCAGGCGCCGCCAGGCGACAATGTTTGAGAACTCGGTTTTTTCTTGTTTTTGTCCGGCTTGGTCGGTCCAAACCCGGCCAGTGGCTAAACCGAAATTCACAACCGGCGTGCCATTAGGCGTGGTGCGCACTTCCGGGTCCTGGGTTAGGCGGCCAATAAGCATGACTTTATTGAGGTCCATATTTTTTTACTTAGTTTTTAATTGAAACTGTAATTTAATTTATTATCCCTTGAATTTTGATTCTGTTATTTTTCCGGCGAATCAACGAATCTTTTACAAATTTACGAATTTTCACGAAGTTTGTTTTGTTTGCATTCGTAAATTTGTAGCTGATTTGTAGATTCGCGGGTGTTTATGGTGTTTATATTGTATCATTCTCCAGTATTTCATCAAGTTTTTTATCCAAGTCCTCAAGGCTGGCTTTGGTTTTTTCTTTGACTGGCCGGGCCGGAATTTCCGGCTCAACCACCCGGGGCGCTTCTGTTGGTTCAAAGGCCGGGCTTTTTATTTCCACCTCTTTCACCTCGGCTTCAACAACCGGCTCTTCGGCAATGGCGCGCTTGGGCAAGCGGGCCTCGGCGGCTTTCTGGACGCGCTTGGCAATCGTTTTTTCCTCAATCTGGGTGATTAAATGGCGCGCCACAAAATTAGCCAGCCGCAGTTTGGCGTTGAGGCTGGGAATATTGGCCGTGTCCGCCGTAAAAAGCCAAGAGCGGTATTCGCCATGGGTGTTGCCGGCAATTTTGTAGGCCAGTTTTTTGCGGCCCAAGTTGTGGCTGAACTTTATTTCCGCCCCAGAGGCAGTGATCAGGGCTTCAACTTGCTTGGCCATCTCGTCAATCTCCATCGGAGTGGCCGTGCCGGCAAACAGAGCGCACAGTTCGTATGATTTTGTCATTTGTTGACTCTCCTTGTTCCCTCTTTATAGAGTTATTGGACTCGCCGACGAGGCGAGAAGAGGGTGATTAATTACTTATTTAATCTATCAGAATATTTTATTTTATACAATCTTGACAAAAGTTATAAAAGTGGCGTAATTAGGTATTCATCTAGCCCCTTTAAAATCCTTGTCCCTCGGACTTTTGCAGTTCGGGGGACTTTTATTGACATATATCTTTAAGTTATCTAGCATATATACATGACTACTCAAGTTATCTTCACAATTGACAAAAAACTGAAAGAACGGGTCATGAAAAAGGCGCGGCAAGAAGGAGTACCTTTTGCTTCTATTTTTGAATTTGCTGCCAACGCCTATGTGTGCGGTCAGTTTAACGTTGATTTAGCGGGTCAAGAGGTGTTTAACGATAAGACCCGTCGTGAACTTATTGAGATTTCCAAGGATATTAAGGAAGGCAAGAATCTTTCTCCCCGATTTAAGACCATCCAAGAAATCAAGGATTATTTGAATAAATAAAAAACGTAATGGAAGTAATTTTGCATCGGAGTTTCAAGAAGAAATTTAAGAAATTACCTCCAAAAACAAGAGATCAGTTTTTTGAAAGAGCTGATCTGTTTTTACACGATAAATTTCATCCTTTGTTGAATAATCATTCGGTTGAAAGAGTTTTCTTGGACTCCAGGAGCATTAACATTACTGGTGATTATCGGGCAATATTTCGAGAAGATGAAGATGGAGAAACTGTGATTTTTACGAAGATTGGCACCCACTCCGAATTATACGGTTAAATTCATCTTTAGCCGTGCTTTTTGTTTATGAACCATTCGTTTTTAATCTTTGGCCGCGAGCCAAGCGTTTCTTTCGCTGAACTGTACCAGCATCTTGGCCAAACTAGCCAAAAAATTTCTGTTGCCAACCGCGAGGCGGTTTTGGTTGACGACCCAGAATTTGGCCATACTGCGCCGGATATTTTGGCCGGGGTAGTTAAGTCCGGTTTAATTGTTAAAACAGCGCCGAGTTTGTCAGCCGAGATTTTGGCTTCTATTTTAGAGTTGCATTTAAAAAAAGAAGGCAAGTTTAATTTTGGGTTGAGCTTCTACGGGTTTTCCACGTCCCTCCAGACCCTCACCCTACCCTCTCCCTTGAAGGGAGAGGGGAATCTAAAGAGGCTTGGCTTAGAGGTTAAAAAAATATTAAAACAATCTGGCGCGTCGGTGCGGCTGGTTGAATCAAGAAGCGGCAATTTATCGTCCGCGGATGTGGTGAAGAATAGATTATTAGATAAAGGTGTTGAATTATGTCTATTAAAGGCCAAGGATGAATTTTTAATTGGCCAGACGCTCGCGGTTCAGCCGTTTGAAGAATATTCAGAGCGCGATTACGGCCGCCCGGCTCGCGATTCTCGTTCTGGCATGTTGCCGCCTAAACTGGCCAAGGCCATGGTGAATATTGCCAGTCGCGGCAATCGCGGTTTAAAGATATTAGATCCCTTTTGCGGTTCAGGCACGGTTTTACAGGAGTCTCTGCTTCTGGGATGCAACGTCATTGGCACGGATATTGAAGCCCGAGCCATTGCTGACAGCAAAAAGAATTTGGAATGGTTGTTAAATCGTCATTCTGAAATAAAATACGTCATCCCGACCGAAGTCCGCCGTAGCTTTAGCGAAGGCGGACGAAGTGGAGGGATCTCATCGGTTGTCCAAGGGATCCCTCGACTCCGCTTTGCTTCGCTCGGGATGACGAGCAATGTCCATATAGAAAAATGCGATGTCCGCCAGCTGGGAAATATATTGTCTAAAAACTCTGTTGACGCCATTGTCAGCGAATTTGATTTAGGCCCCCCGCTTTCTGGCAAAGAATCTGAAGGCAAGATTAAGAGCATTGTCTCAAGCCTGAATGATTTTTATTTGGCCGCTCTCCACGCGCTCCAGCCAATTTTAAAAGACGCTGGCCAAGCGGTTCTGGCTTGGCCGTATTTTAAGAAATTTGATTTGTTCATTCCGGCGTTTGATGAGCTTGAACAGCTGGGCTGGCAGGCCGAGGCGCCGTATCCGGAAAGTTTTGAAAAAGATTTTCCACTCTCCCGGCGCAATACATTATTATACGGCCGGCAAGGCCAGTACGTCTGGCGGGAGATTTTGATCTTAAAAAAGACCGACAGAGGATGAATTCCCTGTTATTCTAGCGAACTTTTAATTAAATAAAAAGTGGCAAACATCCCCATCTTTCATTTCATAGTCTTTTCCCTCGGTTCGCAGTTTGCCTTTTTCGCGCGCTCCAGCCTCGCCATTGCAATCTATAAAGTCTTGATATGAAATAATCTCGGCCCGAATGAATCCTTTTTCAAAATCAGTGTGGATAACGCCGGCGGCTTGGGGGGCTTTGGCGCCGCGCTTAACTGTCCAGGCCCGGGTTTCTTTAGGACCAGAAGTCAGGAAAGTAATCAAATCCAAAAGTTTGTAAGAAGCGACAATCAATTTGTCCAACCCGGATTGCGAGAGCCCGAGTTCTTTCAGCATGGCCCGGGCTTCGTCATCCGGCAGTTCCGAGAGTTCGGATTCAATCTTGGCGGAAACAATAATTTTCGGCCAGAGGCCGACCGGACCAACCTCTGGATGGAGCCTCTGGCTGGCGTCTTCTTCGTGTCCAATATCTTTTTCCGCTATATTAAGCACAGTCAGTATGGGCTTGGCTGTTAAGAGCTGGGTATCGCGGGTAGCGGCTTTTTCCTCTTCAGACAGAATTACTTCACGAGCCGGCGCGCCAACATTGAGCTTGGCTTTAATTTTTTGATAGACGCTTAAAGCAAGCTCGGCTTGTTTATCATGGCCTTTAGCCGCGCTTTGAGCTTCTTTGATTTTCTTTTCAATTGTGGAGAGGTCAGCCATAACTAGTTCCAGATTGATGGTTTGCTCATCAGCCTCTGGGTCAATTCGGTTCTCAATATGGATGACGTTTTCGTCCTTAAAGTCGCGCACCACGTGGGCAATGGCGTCCACTTCGCGGATGCGGGCCAAAAATTGGTTGCCCAAGCCTTCGCCTTTATGCGCGTTCTTGACCAAACCGGCAATGTCCACAAATTCAATGGCGGTGGGTATGATTTTTTCCGGCTTGGATATTTCAGCGAGCTTTTGAAGCCGCTCGTCAGGCACGGCAACAACGCCCACGTTGGGGTCAATGGTGCAAAAAGGAAAATTTTCCGCGGGCACGGCTTTTTTGGTCAAAGCGCGGAACAGGGTTGATTTGCCCACATTAGGCAGGCCGACAATGCCGATGGAGAAAGACATGTTTATGCTTTTTCAAGTTCACTCATCTCTTTATCCAGAAGTACTTTAACAAAAGATTGATACGGAACGTCCTGCCGGTTTGCCTCGGCTTTAATGCGGCTTAAAAGGGATTCAGGCACCCGGATTGAGATGGCCTTGGTTATTGGTTTCAGATTTGGTAAAACTACCTTATCGGCTTTGCTCCAGTCAATGTATTCGGAAGAATCGTGCTTGGACCAAAAATCACGTTCCTGATTTTCATTTTTGAATTTAGGGATTGATTTACGGTTTTTCATATTGTTTTTGCTCTTTTTTACTCATATCACGAGCCGAGATTATTCTAATAGTATTATTTCTGATAGTGAATGACATGAATAGCAATCTGCCGGATTCTGTTTTTCCTAAGGCGTGGCAGCGTTTTTCTTTTTGTGAATGCTTCTCGTCTTTTATTATCAGAAGCGGCTGGTTGAAGAATACTTCTTCGCACTCCGCATTGGAAACCTTGTGTTTTAGCCAGTTTTTATCCAGATTTCCCTTATCCCAATCAAAGCCGGTATAGCGTAATATTTTCATCATACCTTTAATTTTTTGTATATTACCATTATATACTAAATATGGTTAGAGCGCAATATTGACAAAACACACCAACTATAATACCATACAAAACTCATCTCAAAGCCGAGAGATGAGAAAGCGCCGTGACTGTTCACGGATAGATGATCTTTATCATACCGGCGAGTATTTGTCGGCACATTGGGTGCTGGCGAGTATACGCCAATACATTAAGGAGGATTGTCATGAGGCACATTCTCACTTTTGGGCAGCCCGTTCTCCGCCTCATCTCCGGCGGCGAGACATTGACCATCGAGGCGACAGACGGATATAAAACAATCCAACAAGCCACCGATGTGTTTACCTATATCAATATGGATTGTAATCATGATTTTGATGAGGTAAATGATCCCACTCCGAAAATTCAGGTCGATATTTATAACCTCGAAAAAGACGGTGTGGGATTTAGAGACATACTTGGCGAGGATGCTGATTTTGACAAGGTTTATTTTACTCAGGGCCAGGTTGTTAGCTTTGTTCAGAAATACAAAAAGCGCACATGGATGGGGCGATATAGGTACAGCCTGAATTTTCCTTTTAAGTCAAAAGGAATTCGTTTTTTACAGGAGGTTTATGTTTTCGGAGAGATGGTTAATACAGCACACCATCTTTTTGATAACAGGCAGAAGATGGTACATCTTCACCCGATATTATTTGTTCTTCCGCAAATGTGATTCTTGGGTCAGTGAACTTTCTGACCCTTTGAATCCTTGTCCCTCGGACTCTTGCAGTTCGGGGGACATTTATTTATACTAAAGACGTGGTTTTGCAATACTCTGCGGTTACGGCTTCAGAGTCAGAGCCGTTGAAAGTCGTTGCCCGGGGTTTTGTCGGCTAGGGCTTGCAAAAGAGCGGTGGCGATTTTTCAAAATTAAAAAACAGTTCAGTTGGCGCGGTCTGCTGGCGGACTTAGATGTCCCAAATACAATACAGCCGCTTGGCAATTTCGGGCGGCAGTGATTTGGCGGATGGCACAGCGCACGGTTCTTCGTTGCCAACGTCAACTTCGACAGGGGTGACATTTCTAAATCCCGCAAAAGGTGACATTTCTATTTCCCGTTGACAGACTAATACATGTATTTGACAAAAGGTATTGATTGTCATAAGCTAACAATATGAAGTATTATGAATGGAACCAAGAAAAAAATGAAGCCTTAAAAGCGCTAAGAGAAGTTGGTTTTGAGCAAATTGTCGAAATTATCGGAACCGGAAAAGATTTACTGGACGTAATACCCCATCCTAATAAACGAAAATATCCTGGTCAGAGAATGTATGTCGTTAATATCGGCGGATATGCGTATTTGGTTCCATTTGTAGAAACCAGCGAGAAAGTATTTTTAAAAACAATCATTCCCAGTCGTAAAGCCACTAAAAAATACATTATTAAGCCATAAGTTATGAAATATTACGAATTAGACAAGGAAGAGGAAGAAATTCTCAAAGCCTATGAAAAGGGTGAGTTCAAGAGCGTTAAGAATTTAGAGAAAGAGAAAAAACGTTATCAGCAAATTGCGCAAGCGACTTTGAATAAGACCCGTAACATTAATATCCGTTTGTCAGAGCGGGATTTGCAAAAGATTAAAGTCAAGGCCATGGAGCGGGGACTGCCTTATCAAACGCTGGTGGCCTCGGTGGTGCATCAGTATTCCAATGACCGCCTGAAGGAGTTGGCATGATATCTAAAACTCTAATCAAAAAACTTAAAGACGATTTGGAAGAGAGCGGCCGGGCTCGGTCGCGGATTATCAGCCGCACGCACGGCTTGGGCCGGGAGGCCAAGCACGCGGGTTTTAAGCTGCAGCGCGGCGAGGAAAAAGCTGCTTTGGAATCATTGCGGAACATAGAAAAGGAGCTGGTAATTTTAATTAAAGAAGCGGGGAAGTCTAATCTACGAAACGAAGGCAGTTTAAAAGCCGTGATTGAGGAATATCTGGAATCGCTTTTTCTTTATTATATCTTGCAGAACAAGCCTTTGCCGACAAAACTGGCCTTTCCGGTCAGCGCGGATGAGCAACTCGGGGCTTTGGCTGATTTGACCGGGGAGCTGGTGCGGGCCGCCACCTTGGAAGCATCCAAGGGCAACTTTAAGCGCATCCAGGCCTACCGCGACGCCACTGAAGAACTATTTGGGGTTTTGCTGCAAATGGACCTGCATGGTCTGTTGCGCCAGAAGCGCGATGACGCCCGGCGCAATTTAAAGAGATTAGAGGAAATAATCTACGATTTGGCCATAAAAAAATAGTACCATTCACCCATGACCATAACCACTGGAGATTTTCAACTCCAGCGTTTTTTCTTGCCCAAATAAAGTATTGTGCTAGTATGATATTATATGGCGTCTGCTGGCAGGCAAACTCAAGAATTAATTCAGCGTTTTGCTAACATAAGGGATAATCCTTATGTTTTTGCGGCTCAAGGCGTTTTGCCAGTTGAGGCGCCCGAGGAGAAGCGCCTGCCGCATGAGGAGGAGATTGTGCGCGAACAGCGGCTGACTTTTTTTGAGAATGACGAGGCTGTGCGCCGCCTGTTTAAAGGCGATTTTGAGGCTTACTCCCAGGCTTTGGATAATCCGGATTTGATGATTAACCGCCTTGAGGAGCGCGTGCACGAAATTCAGGCCGACATTGAACAGCAGTCCGCGCATCAGGAAGACTTCGCGGACTGGTGGCATGACGAGTTTTGGGGCAGTGAGGCTGAGGAGCTGGACGCCGAGCCGTTTGAAGGCGAAGTTGAGCCTTTTGATGACGAGCTTTACCAGAAAGCGCAAAAATGGGCGCGCCGCCTGACTGAAGTCGGGAGCGAACGCTACGAGTCTGGCCAAAAGGACCCGGATTTATACCGGGTGCTGGTTAATGTTTTTTTGGTGCCAGCCAAAATAGTTTATGCCGCGTCCGACCCGCTTGATGAGATTGATGAAGAATTTGAAGAAGTTGAGAATGAAATCAGTCTGCAGGGCTACACCTTGTGCCTGACTTTTTTACAGCGGGCGCGGGAGTCATTGAGCCGCTTGATTAAAAAGCGTCTGGCCCCGGTGTCCGAGTGGCGGGCCGGACTCTTGGCCGCGGATGAGATTGCTTTAGAGTTACAAGGGAGGATGATTGAGCTGGCTAAGAGCTTGCGGGAGGGTTAGAATACAGGCATGGCTGAACATAACAAAAAATTCGTAATTATTGACGGCAATGCGCTCCTCCATCGGGCTTGGCACGCTTTGCCGCCTTTGACCACCAAAGATGGCCAATTGGTGAACGCTGTCTATGGCTTTACCGCGATTCTTTTGAACATCATCAAAGAGTTCCGCCCTGAATACGGGGCCGTGGCTTTTGATCCGCCGGGCGGCACTTTTAGGCACGAATCTTACAAAGAATACAAAGCTACGCGCGAGAAACAACCTGATGAGCTTTACGCGCAGATTCCGCTTATAAAAGAAGTGGCGCAATCTTTTGGTTTCCGCATTGAGGAGCACGCCCGTTTTGAGGCTGATGATGTTTTAGGCACTCTGGCGCGCCAAGCCACTGGCCACGAGGGAATCAAAACAATTATCGTTACCGGCGACATGGATGCTTTGCAATTGGTTGATGATAAGACGGTTGTTTTTACTTTAAAAAAAGGTATCAGCGAGACAGTTACTTATGACCGAGCGGCTGTGAAAGAGCGTTATGGATTCGGCCCGGAGAAAGTGGTGGAGTACAAAGCCTTGGCTGGCGACTCGTCGGATAACATTCCGGGCGTGGCCGGGGTGGGTGAAAAAACCGCCAAAGATCTTTTGTCAAAATTTGATTCAATTGATGATATTTATAAATATCTGGAAAAAGGGGGCGGAGAGAAAATTAAGGAAACTCTGGGTAAGAAACTCTTGTCTCACAAAAAAGAAGCTTACATGTCCCGGGAGCTGGCTACTATCCGCAAGGACATTAACCTTAAATTTTCGCCCAGCGAGTTCGCGGTTAAGCCAGCCAAGCGCGAGGAGTTGTTTGAGATTTTCCGCAAACTGGAATTCAGGTCTTTATTAAATCGCGCTCAAGCCGTGCTAGGCGGCTTACCGACCGCGGGCACAGAAGGTCCAAAATCCTCCGACGGGCGGCCCTCCTCTCCGGCGGGCGGGCAGGGGAATTTGTTTTCCGGCAAGATTGTTCCCCAGCCTGATTTCAAGATGCGGCCTGGTTATCATTTAGTTGATACAGTTGATAAAGTTGAAAAGTTGAATAAAGATTTGGCCCATGTTGAAGGGTTAGCCATTGATACCGAGACTGACAGTTTAGGGGGCTTAACTTCAAAAATGATTGGTTTATCCTTGTGCGCCAAAGCAGGGGAGGCCTATTACATTACAACTGATGTTGCTAAAAGTTTAGCCGACATTCTTAAAGACAGAGAGATAAAAAAGTACGGGCACAACATCAAGTACGATTTGGAAGTTTTACATCGCGCGGGCTTTGAAGTGAATAACATTGATTTTGACACCAAAGTGGCGGCTTATCTTTTGCATCCAACCGGGCGGAGCCACTCTTTGGATAATTTGGCGTTCGTGGAGTTAAAGCACGAAATGGTTTCAATTGAGAGCTTAATCGGGGCCCGGGGCAAAAAGCAGATTTCTCTCCTTGATGCGCCGCTCCCCCAAGTAGCTGACTATTCAGCCGAAGACGCGGACTATACTTTCCGCTTGGTTAGCCGGCTGGAAGCGGAGCTTAAAAAAGAGCATCTTTATAAACTATTTACCGAGATTGAAATGCCGCTTGTGCCAGTGCTGATTAAGATGGAGGAGGCAGGAGTAAAAATTGACTCCAAGTTCTTGCAAAAAATGTCAGCCAAAGTCGGCAAAGACATTATGATTTTGGAAAGTAAAATTCACCGTTTGGCCAAAAGCAAATTCAACGTCAATTCTCCGGCCCAGCTTAAAGAAGTCCTGTTTGAAAAACTTAAACTTTCCACCGAAGGCGTGGGCAAAACCAAAACCGGCTTTTCCACGGCCGCTGATGAGCTGGAAAAACTGGCTGACAAGCATCCCATCATCAATCTGATTATGGAGCACCGCGAATTGTCTAAATTGAAAAATACTTATTTAGACGCTTTGCCGGAACTGGTGAATGAGGAAACCGGAAGAGTTCATACCAGCTTTAACCAGACCGTGGCCTCAACTGGCCGGCTTTCCTCGTCTGACCCGAATCTACAGAACATTCCTATCCGCTCTCCCTTGGGCGGCGAGATACGCAAGGCTTTTATCGCGGAACCGGGATTTGTTTTAGTTTCAGCTGACTATTCCCAGATTGAATTGCGCGTGGCCGCTGACCTCTCCGGCGACAAAAAATTAATCGAGATTTTTAAGGCTGGCAAAGATATTCATACCACCACCGCCGCTTTTGTGCACCAGATTCCAGAATCCAAAGTCACGCCGGAAATTCGGCGCACGGCCAAGGAAGTCAATTTCGGGATTCTCTACGGTATGGGCCCGCATGGTTTGGCCCAGCGCACGGGCATGGATTATGCTCGCGCCAAAGGATTTATTGACCGCTATTTTTCCGCTTTCACGGGCTTGGCAAAATATCTTGAGGAAGTTAAAGACGTGGCCCGGACTCTGGGTTATGTGGAAACCAAATACGGCCGGCGCTTGCAATTGCCGGACATTAATTCCGGGGTGCAGCAAATCAGAGCCGGCGCCGAGCGCCTGGCTACCAATATGCCAATCCAGGGTACAGCGGCTGACATCATCAAAATGGCCATGATTGAGATTGACCGCGGTTTGTATAAAATCAGTCCCAAATCTAGGATGCTGATGCAGGTGCATGATGAGCTGGTGTTTGAAGCGCCAAAAGATGATGTCCACAAAGTCTCCAAGTTTGTGGAACAAAGTATGGAATCGGTGGCTAAATTAAAAGTTCCGGTTAATGCCGATGTGCATAGCGGGGAGAATTGGCAGGAAGCTCATTAGATTCCCACAAATTACAAATACGCTACAAATCTACAAATATGGAGGAGGATAAAGTCATTTACAAAGAATTAAGTTACGAGCTGGTTGGCATTCTTTATGATGTCTACAATGAATTAGGCTATGGCCACCCGGAGCGATACTACCAAAAAGCCATTGCCGTGGCGCTGCAACGGAACAACCTGCTTTTTAAAGAGCAAGTGCCGTATGTTCTCAAATACAAAAACAAGGTAATTGGCAGATATTTTCTTGATTTTTTGATTGATGATAAAATCGTGTTGGAATTAAAAAAAGACGGCCGTTTTGCCAAGAAAAACATCGAGCAAGTCAAGAGCTATTTGCAGGCAACCAACATGAAATTGGCAATCTTGGCTAATTTTACGCCAGAAGGAGTAAAATTTTTACGAGTGCTGAATATCAAATAGATCCATTTGTAGATTTGTAGCGTATTTGTAATTCGTGGGAGTTTTGTGCTTTCGTATTAATTTAGTATCGCATGTTAATTTTCATCCATGGCGAGGATTTGTACAGCTCGCAACAATATCTAGAGAGCGTAATTTTTGACTTTAAAACTAAGCACACGGGAAGCGTGCATGTTTTTCGCGCCACGGAGAATTCGTGGGAAGAGATGGCGAGCGTGATTGCCGGCAGCGGGTTGTTTAGTACCAAGAAGCTGGTGGTTTTAAAGAATATTTTGGCTGAAAAAGAAATCCGCGAGGCTTTGGATTCTTTTTTGAAAGATTCGTCTTTGGACGCGGACACAACTTTGGTTATTTACCAGTCAGGCACGGTTGATAAGCGCTTGGGATTGGTAGGGCGCTTAATCAAAGAAGTCGAGAACAAGGAGTTTGCTTTGTTGAGCCCTTTGGAAGTGGAACGGTTCATAACCAAGCGCGCCCAAGAGCTGGGCAAGGCCATTGAACATCCGGCCGCTCAAATGCTTGCCGGAATCACAGGCAGTGATTTGTGGCGCGCCAGTTCTGAAGTTGACAAGCTGGCACATTCAGTCATGAATGTTATTACTGCCGCGGATGTCCGGGCCGGGGTGGCTGGTAATCTTAACGACAACATCTGGCAGTTTGTGGATGCCGTGGGTTTGGGCAATAAAAAACATGCGCTCATGCTTTTGGAACAGCAGTTCCTTTCCGGCGCCGAGCCGCTGTATCTCTTGTCCATGGTTATCCGCCAAGTCCGCTTGCTTCTGGCCATGTCCGGGAGCCAGGGCAGCGACGCGGAATTGGCCAGCGCGCTGTCGCTCCACCCGTTTGTGGTAAAAAAATCGCGCCAGCAGGCGCGCAATTCCTCGGTTATCCGTTTAGCCAGCATTTACCAGGCCTTAGTCCGTCTGGACGCGGCTTTAAAATCCGGTCGTGGCGAGCCGCGGCTGTTGTTCACGGTGTTGCTGGATAGTATTTTAAAGTAGAAGCGGATAAACGCGGATGACCACGCGGATTTACGCTGATTACCAAAACACGCTCCATTATAATAAGGAACGTGTTTTAAAAGTCTGCGTTTTTCCGCGTCACTATCCGCGTTTATCCGCTTCTATTTTCTTAATGGCTGCGAAGACTCGGGATTTTTTGCGAGCCGCTTTATTGCGGTGAATAATATGTTTGGCAGCGGCTTTGTCCAGAATTTTAACCGCTTCTTGAGCCGCGGCGCGCGCAGCCACGATGTCCTTGGATTGCAGGGCCTTGGTTACTTTCTTTAAGGCATCTTTAATATTGCTTTTAGCTGAGCGGTTGCGGGCCGTGCGCTTCTTGGTTTTGCGCAGTTCTTTGACGGCTGACTGTTTGATGGGCATAGGTTAGGTAGATAGGAATTTAGGTAGTTAAATAATAGGTGGATACTACAGTACGCTATAGATATTGTCAAATTGTTACATTGTTGCGTAGCCTTCTTTTTTGATAATCTCAACCACCTTATGAACCGTCTGTTCTAATTTGCCCTCCTCGTTCACAACAGAATAATCATAAAGGTCCCGATGCTTGAGGAATTCCTGGCTGTAGCTGATGCGGTCCTGAATTTCCTGTTCAGTCTGTTGGCCACGCGTCTCGGAGCGTTGGATTAGGGTGGCGATGTCTGGTGGTTCTATTAAAATAGCCAGAACATCAGTCATTGTTTTTTTAACTGTCTGCACTCCTTTCCACTCTATTTTCCAGACACCAATTTTATCCTTAAGCGCTTTGACTCTGGCTAGTTCAGTTTTGGTAACACCATAATACTTGCCATTATCAACTTGGGCCCATTCAGCCAGTTCGTCTTTGTCAATTAATTCCTTAAACGTTGGCTCATCAATAAAATAATAAGGGTTACCTTCAGATTCGCTTTCTCGTTTAGGCCGCGTGACCGTAGTAATAACGCTCTCAATTGGCAGTCCGCGCTCAATCAGGCTGTTGATGACCGCGTCTTTGCCAGAACCCGACGGGCCGGAGATGATGATGAGATTGGAGGAGTGGGGCATATTTTAGAAACTGTCATTCCGACCGACCCGCCGTACTCGGCGGGGAGTGGAGGAATCCCTTATATGCGGATAAACCAAGTACAAGGGATCCCTCGGCTCCGCTTCGCTTCGCTTCGCTCGGGATGACATGGTATTAATGTAATGATTTAAAAAATTTATCTAATTCTTCCGGTAGCTGCGAAGTATACTCTTGGCGCTGGTTTTGCAAATCCTTAAATCCCAGTTTATTTGCATGCAAAAAAATCCGGCCCAGTTCCGCCAGCTTGATTCTTTTATTAGTATAAATCTTATCGCCCGCCAGCGGAAAGCCGAGGGAATTCAAGTGCACCCGGATTTGGTGGGTGCGGCCGGTATGGATTTTCACGCGCAAGAGAGTGTGGTGGCGCAAGCGCTCCTGCACCCAGTACTCGGTTTTAGCTTCCTGGCCAATGGAGTGCTCGTCAGTCTGGGCCGCCATGCGGCGGCCGTCAGCGGCCGAGCGGCCAACCGGCTTATCAATAATGCCGTGTTCCTGGATTGGTGTCATAACGCCATGGACCAGGGCAACGTATTCTTTATCAATGGAATGGTTTTTAAACTGTTCTTTTAAATGATTGAACATGGCCTCGGTTCTGGCCACAACCATCAGGCCGGAAACGTCTTTGTCCAGGCGCTGGACAATGCCGGGCCGCAATTTATCGTCCCCGACATTGCTTATTTCCGGGTACTTGGCCAAGAGGCCATCAACCAAAGTCGGCTCATTAAGGCCCGCAGCCGGGTGCACGGCTAGGTTGGCTGGTTTTTCCAGAACAATGTAGTCCGGTGCTTCATCAATAATTTTGAATTTAACTTCAGTATTCGGCGCAACATTGGGCCGGATGGGAGCGGTTATGTCAGCCGTAATAATCTCATCACCTTTAAGAAAGAAGTGCGGGGCCACGGTTTTGTCATTAACCAAAATGGCTCCGCTTTTGACGGCTTTCTGCAAATAAGACCGGGAGAAGCCAGGAAGTTTGGTTAAGAGCCACTTGTCCAAGCGTTGGCCTTTGTCGGTTGTTTCAACTTGGAATGTCTGCATAATATTAATGTAGTTCCTAGTCAAAATGTCATCCCGAGGCGTCAACGAGTGTGCCATAAGCAGTTAATGTGGCAAACATAGTAGCATGATTTACTGCTATGTATGGGTCACGCCGAGAGGATCCCATGGTTCGCGCAATTGCTAGGGGATCCTCTCGCCCCGCGACGTTGTGATTCGTTGATTTCCGTTGATTCGTTTCCCGCGTCCTTGGTTATTGGTGCCACGCGTTAGGGGCTCGGGATGACAGTTATTTTAATCCCTGAACAAATTCTAAGGCTGCGGGTTTTGACTTTAATTCTCCAGCCAATTGCTTTTGGCGGACTTTTTCCAAAATCTCGCCCACTTTGAGGCCGGGTTTAATTCCAAGCTCTTTCATAATATCATCCCCGGAAAGCAGAGGCTTAACAAGTTTAAAGCCGTGGCTTCCAGTTTTCTTTTTTATCTCGGCCATGCGCTCTTTTATCATTTCATAGTGATTGGTTAAAGCTTGGCCGTCTTGATTAATAGTGGCCAAGCCATCAACTAAAATGAGCTTAAGCAGGGTTTGAGAAGCTTTGTCCGGGTTGAAGAAATATTTTTCAATGGTGGTTGGCCGCATCTTTTCCGGATGGCCATGCACTACAAGCATGTGGTAGCGCACGGCCCAAGCCACGCGCTCTGGTTTGACGTTAACATCCGGCGGAGCCGCGGCTTTTATCCGGTTCAGAATTTTTTTGGTCAGATCAGCGCCAAACACGTCGTGCTCGTCAAAGCGAATTCGGTCAGTGCCGTCTTTGGCCGGGGTGCGCACCGTGGCTGGCTTGCCGATGTCGTGGAAAAGAGTGGCCGCAATAAGTTCTAAATCATCCCCGCCGGGAAATTCTTTTTGGAATTCTGCAGATGAGAGTTTCTCTAAAGCCAACCGGGTGTGCTGCCAGACATCGCCCTCGGTATGCCAGTTGTCGGGCTGGGGACAGCCTTTCATTTTAAGAAGCTCGGGTATGGTTTCGGCAATCGCGCCAGCCTCGTCCCATAAGTCCAAAGCCCCAACCGGATTAGCTTGGAATGATTTTAAGAATTCTTCGGCCATTATTTCCAAAGGCAGTACCCGCTTGTCGTCAATCTTGTCATTAATGTTGACTATCATGGTTTTGACGGTGTTCAGGGTTTGTTTTTCAATGACAAATCCGAGCTGGAGCGCAAAACGCAAAGCCCGCAACAGGCGCGAATAATCTTCTTGGAATCTGTCGGCGGCCTGGCCCACGGTGCGGATAATTTTGTCTTTCAAATCTTGCTGGCCATTGTTTTCATCAATCAGTCTGGCGGCCAGCAAATCATAAGCCATGGCATTGACGGTAAAATCGCGGCGGGCCAAATCATCCTCAATCGGCAAGCGCGGATTGGTTTTAACTTCAAATCGCGGTACAAGCCTTGCTTGTGCAAAGAGAATTCAGTGCGCGGCAGAGCAATGTCGTAGATTTCGTCTTTCGGCTTGCCGATTTCATGAAATTTCCAGACGCCAAAAGTCTTGCCAGCAAACACCACTTGGCCGCGGGTAGCTAAAAAATTCTCCAGCTCCTCGCCGGTCACGTGGCGCACCACCAAATCAATGTCAGTTATTTTTTTGCCGAGCAAAATATCGCGCACTGCCCCGCCCACCAGGTAAACTCCGGAGTTGGGAAAGGCCTCGGTCAAGTCAGCCAGCACCGGGAAAGCGGTTATTTTTGGAAAATTTGGAGTCATTTTTTATACGTCATCCCGACCGACCCGCCGTACTCGGCGGGGAGTGGAGGGATCTCGTGGTTAACCCCTGAGATCCCTCGACTCGGCGAGTACGCCTCGCTCGGGATGACGTAGGTTATAAGGTTATTATACCATAGGTCCTGATTCTGCCCTAAACATTGATTTTTGTCCAGTTTTGTTGTATAAATACACGAAGAGGCACGAATATAAACACGAAGAAACACGAAGACGAAGGCGCATAGCTCAGCTGGTTAGAGCACGGCTCTTATAAAGCCGGGGTCCTGGGTTCGAGTCCCAGTGCGCCTACCAGATTTCGTCCCTATGTTGAAATCTATTCAATTAAAACTTTCAAAAGTAAAATACGGCAGAGATTCTCTCGGCGATGATATTTGCATTGAAATCGAGGCGCTCGGCAAGCTTTTGCGTGTTGATAAAAGAATTAATGCCGGAACGGCGACAGAAATAAACCGAGAAGTAGGCAGATTTGAAACCGATCGAGGATCATTTCAGGCCGAGGTTTTTATTAATGTCGTCGAAAAGGATTTGCTGTTTAATGATGCCGGCAGTACGAAAGGCAGTATAAAAGTTGATGCCGCTATCACTGAGCCGCAGCAGTTTATTTTCAAAGTCCATGTGAGAGAAACCCGTTCAATATTAGGAAAATTCTGGGGAACGAAAACCGCAATTTTTGAAATAACTCTGGAAGCAGAAGTGTCGGACGCAATAAGATATGTGCAGGACGAAGGCGACGGGTGGCTCAAGGTTGTAATGGAAGACAGAGGGGTTACGGAATCTATGCCGGCGTATTTAAAGGTGAAAGTTGAACGTGTCGATGCAAAAAGAGAATACTTTACTATTTTAGAGGGACCTCATCGTGGCAAATTTGCTTCTGTTGCGCTACATGCAGACGGCTCTTCCAGGTTTATTTCTAATATCGAACACGAGCCACTGGCGCGGGCGATGTATTCTATTTCTCAAAAGACATTTATTATTCAGGGTAAAAAATATAAAACCGTTGATTATCCAGAATCTCCTTGGAAAAAGGGATTATATGACATTGAAATTCCAGATTATCCTCATCAAGGCGGGGCAAGATATCCAGAAGCCCAGAGAGCTAAAATTTGGTTTAGAATCGGGCATTCTGGCGAGAGGTACCTGCATGCTGGCGGCAGATCGCTTGGTTGCATGACCGTTATTGAAACGAAGCGTTGGATGGAGATTTATAACTCATTAATCAAAGCGCGCAAAGGTGACTTTATGAGCGTTGGCGCGCTTGAAGTAGTTGATTAACTTGCTTATGTGTTTTACTTTCGCGCACAAAATAAAAATAATGTTTGTACTTTCTGTGATTGTCATCGTGGTTGCCGGAATATTTGCGTGGCAAAAATATCCTTTTGGAGTCAAGCGATATAAAACAATTACTCTTGGCATGCAAGCCGTGGAAGGCGCTGGAACTCATATTGGTTGGGCACCGCCAGACAATACCGTACCAGAAGAATCCGACTTTTATGTCTATTCACTTGGCGATGAAACTATGTGTATTGGGTCTGATTGCGGCATAGGTGGATATTTTGTGGAGTGTCTCGGCGGCTGGCTTTCAGGATATAAAGATATAGGGGAAGTATCGGACTATGGATTGCGTGATGCCGGGGTGAATATAAACAAACAAAAAATTATCACGATCGCTGACAAAGATGCCAAAATCGTAGGTATTTACCCGGGCGCCAGCATCAGAAATCTGCCCTATATTATGCGCAATCATCGCGATCTCATTCCTGAAGACAGATTTAAGGGATGTTCAGATTTACTGCCTCGGAGGTGGAAATAAAAAACAGCCTCGCCGAATCCCGCCAGAGGCGGGCAGGCAGCAAGCCGTTTTTGTATTATCAGCGCCATCCGCGATCATCTGTGGTTAAAACTTCGGCATCAATTCATCCCGCGGCGCGCGGCTGGTTAAAGTCTGCTTGATAACCGCAATGGCTTCAGTGGGCGAGGGCGAGGTGATTTGGCATTCAATAAAGTTGCGCGTGCCGGCCGGATTTAGGGGCGAGAAGATTTTGCGCAAATCAAAGCTGGGGCGGTGGGTATGGATAATGGCCTGCAAAAAAGCTCCTCTCGGGTAAAGCAGCACCACCACCTTGGCGGCAGGCGCGTGGGTCAAGAGGTCGTCAATAATACTGCGCAAATCCTGTTCCGTGGTGGAGGTGGCTTCAAAATCATCATTAGTCACGGCTGACCAGAGCAGGGCGCATTCCGGCTCGGTGCGGAGCGCGGCCAAAGCCCGGCCCCAGAGCTGGAGGGTGCTGATGGGCTTGTTGCCATAGAGTTCGGCAATCACCTGGTCGCGCCGCCCGCCGCGGGCAATCAGTTCGCTGGCAATTGATAAAGTCCGGGGCGTAATATTGGTTGATTGGAAACTGTTTGATTCCGAGATAATGCCTAAAAGCAGGCAAGTGGCAATGTCGGCATCAATCAAATCTTTTTGCCAGACTTCAATCAAATTGAAAATAACTTCAGTGGTGGCCACGGCCGTCAGCTCAACCAAGTTCAGTTCCCCGAAATGTTCGTTGTCAGCCTGGTGGTCAATGTTGATTATGGGCGCTTCGTAAAAAAAAGCGGTGTGTTCGTCGTAAATGCGGCCCAAAGATTCCAAATCCGGCGTGTCCACGACAATAATCAAATCATAAGGATAAGTGTGTTCCTTGATGGCGGGCAAAGGCAGGCGCAGATTTTTTTCCATGGGGGTGATGGTGATGACTAGCTTGTTGTCTTTAACTTTGTAAGTCAGGCCGCGAATGTTATTGCCAGCCAATTCAAATTCAACCAGCACTTTGCCGGAAGTGGCCACAGTCGGGACGATGGCGCCATAGCCAGGCAAAAAAGCGCATTTGTGGGTTAAGCCCAAAGCCGCGTTATCAATGGCAATTGAAGCCTGCTTGCCTTGTTTTTTGGCCAGTAAATAAAACGCCAGAGCCGCGGCCAGTGAGTCGCCGGAAGGGTTGGCTCTGGTAGTAATGAGAAAGTGTTTTTTCTGACCAAGGTTGGTCAGAATCTGTTGGATGGGCTCAAGAGACATACGGCTCTTTGTTTTGCGCTCTCGCTTTTATGTTTTTAAGAGGTAATAGTACTCGATACTGCCAAGCCTGTCAATAATCCCGCACCTTTCTTTTTGTTCAATTGTTATCCGAATAACAAGAATGATGGTTGAGTTTTATAATCTATATTTTATGACAGCGACTAAGGAAAGGTGCGGGATTGATTTTTCAGTGGCGCGGCTGTAGGCTTAATCTATGTTCAAAGGGGGGATAAAATTTACCAAGATATTGGCAGCCGGATTGTTTGTCGGGCTGGGTTTGATATTGTTTTGCTCTCCGGCTGGGGCTGTTA
>Ga0155991_159_pt8 | contig 19021 bp, 20 predicted proteins | sample RifCSPlowO2_02_FD_107645 | JGI IMG/M metagenome (GOLD analysis project Ga0155991, IMG submission 107645) | Candidatus Komeilibacteria bacterium RIFCSPLOWO2_02_FULL_48_11
CCGGTCAACACAAAGACTTTTGACTGGCCGGAAGTAATGGCATAAGGCGCGCTGGTCAAATCAAAGACCAGAGTCTTGTCAGAAGCAATCTGCTGGGTGGCGCCAACTTGCACGCCGCCGACAGTCAGTTTTAGGTCCTTGATGTCGGTATTTAAGATGGTGCCAACCATGGTCATTTTCACGTAGCGCAATTCCATGTTCTGCGAAGAAGCATTGACCGTGAATCTCCATACTTCCTGGTTGACCGCATCCGCCTTGATGGTTGACGGATAAGTAACGTAAGAAGTGAGGTAGAGGTGGCCAAGATCAGCCACAGCGGCCGTGGACATTAAAGCGCCGGCTATTGGGAATGAACCCGAAACCGTAGCTTTGTCAGTTACCACGTCAGCCGCGGCCACTAAATCAAAGCCAATGGTCTTGCCTGAAGTCACGGAGGTCGCGGCCCGAGCCAAGTCGCCTTTTAAGGTAATGGCCTTGGTGGTGCCAGCATCAACCGTGAACAAGCCGGAAGAGTTGTTGAAAACAGTAATCTTGTCGCTGAAAGAGTTGTAATCAGCTACCTTGGTGTTGCCATCATAGAGGTAGAGGTTGCCGATATCGCTGTCAGCCGACACGCCGCTTCTCTTAAACTTCACGCTGGTAACCTTAACCGCGCCGTCAGAACCGGCTGTGAAGTTTATTTTCAAGAACGGAATCATGGACTGCGGATAAGTGTTTTCGGTTGTATCAGCCAAAATCGTGGCCGCAACCGGGCCATCAGAAGCCGTAGCTACAGTCAAACCACTGCCTGCCGGAACAGTAGCCACTGGAGGAGTGGTTGTGCTTGGAGCAGTGCCCACGCCGACCGGAACGGTCAAAGCGCTTTCCTTAACCACTACTTTAGCCCCGTCTGGATAAGTTTCAGTGACTGGGATGGTGATTACTGGAATAGTAGCGTAGCCATTGACTTTCGCGACGTCAGTGGAAGCAAACTCTCTCTTCACGCCATTCTGAATAATGTAGGTCTTGGAAGATGAGGCATACTTCACGATAGTACCATCAGGGTGAGTGGTGGTTGAAGACAAAGTGTCGCCCTTAGTGTACTTGTCAATGAAAGTTTGGGGCAACCAAGTGATATTATTGTCCTTGTACCCCAAAGTCTGAAACACCGGGTAAGAAACTACTGGGAGTAATTTGCCGTTTGCTTTTACAAAAACAGCCGAAGCTTCCTTGGCTCTTACTAAAGAACCGTCGCGGAACTCGACGTCGTTCCCGACTTTAAAACCAGACAGGTCTGTGGTGAACGTGGTACTGAAATTCGCTGGGTAGCCCCAGGAAAGGTACACGTTAAGGTGCGGGAAAGGGTGAATAGTCACGCCATCCGCATTCACCAAGTAGACCGCCTTGCTGCCTGCCGCTTTAATCAGATCGCCTGCGGCCGCCTGTGTTGCCACGGGCGTGAACGCAAACAAACCGATGCTCCAAACAATCGTAGTGATTGTCAGAGCCACGGACAGGGCCTTTTTTGAGTGTTTAATAACATCACTCATTTTTAGGTCTCCTTTTTACAATTCCTGGCGACCGGCCAAGAATTGATATTTTAATTATATAATCAATATGACGGAACTTTTAATGATTCCGTTACATTTTTATTTAAAACAATAAAGAAAATATACAGTATCGGGCATTGATTGTCAACATCTATTGTAGCAAAAATATCATTTTTAAGCAAGATCTTTCTAGATTACCCTGTGGATATTGATCCCGCACCTTTTTTTTGCAGAAAAAAAGGTGCGGGATTGACAAAAAACTAATTCTCTGATGATTTGAACAAAGTTTCCGCGCTTTTAAGTTTTTCACGCGCATCTTGCACAATGGAATTAGTTTCTTGGACCTTGTTCAAAACATCGCCCAATTTTGAGGCGTCTTTTTCACCCAAAATTTTCTTAGCGTCTTCAATGGTCTTTTTGGCCTCTTCTGGCTTGTTGGCCACCTCTTTTACCACCTGCCTCAAAACCTCTGGGCTGACAACTTCTTGGGTAGTGCTGGCATTATTGTCTTTAGAAAGCATGGCAGCCACTGAACTGGCGGTTGCGGTTTGACCGGCTGAAAGCGAAAAACTTTTAGCCTGCTCAATGTTCTTATTGACGCTGTTAATCTTTTGCTCCGTAACCTCTATTTTCTTTTCCATCCGCTCAATGGTGGTCTGCAATTTGGTAGCCGCGTCTTCTTTGGCTTCACTGCCGGGCAAGATTAAAGACTTTTCCACCATCACTGCTAAAGATTTAGTGTTGGTTTCATCTAGTTTCACCAAAGCCTCATCAATGCTGGCTACTGTCTGCAGCTCGGTCTTAACTTGGTCTTTGGTTATCCGGCCTTTCAGCTGAAGTAAATTTTCTTCAAAGATAATGGCATTATCATTAACTAATTTAGAAATTCCCACTGCTTCTTGAGCGCTGGCGCTTTCTTTAATCTGATCCAGCCTTTTTTGGACGGAATTCAACCCTTCGGACAAATGCGAAATCGCCTGCTCAATGTTGGCCGCGGCCTTTACTCCATTGCCCTGGTCAGAAGATTTTTTGTTAATTATTTCCTGGATTTCTTTAAGCCGGGCGCCGGCAAAGGCAATTTCCAGTTCAGCTTTCTTTTCCTGCGAAAGCGCTAAACTGATTTGCGCCCTTTCCAACCCAATTTTTACAGGATAAAAAGTATCACCCGGCAGGCTAGCGCGAGCCGCTGAAACTGTGGCGATTGAACCGGAAAAAACAACCACCATAATCATGGCCATAACGCCGACAGGTCTAAAAATAAGGCGATAATTGGGCAAAAAGGCCGAAAAACTAAAAGCTCTGGCCTGAACCTTTGGCTTATTCTGGGCTTGGCGCCAGATAGGAGAGCGTCTTATTTCAGCCAGCAACGCCTCACGGCTGGTCTGTTTCCAGTTTTCTTTTGGATTGATTTCAGAACCAGCCTGGCGAATAAATTTTTTGCATCTATAAAACATCATGTCTTAACCTGGTTTTTTATAATGGCTTTTAATGTTTTAAGCGCGCGGTGCAAGGCGGTGCGGATCGCGCCCGGGTTTTTTCCTAAAATTTCCGCTATTTCCTTGACGCTTAAATCATTGGAATAGCGCATGAGCACCAGCTCGCGGTCAGCTGGGGATAAAAATTTTATTGCCTGATAGACTTGGCGCAGATCATCTTTTTTTTGCGCTTCATCAGATAAAGAAGTCTGGTCAACTATCTGGTTCCAGCAATCTTCCGATAAAGCCAGATATTCATTGCCGCTTTGACGGTAATGGTCAATGATGGCATTGGCGGCAATGCGGTAAATCAAAGCCTTTACATTCTCGATTTGCCGGCTGCCTTGCTTTACATATTGCCAAGTTTTCAAAAAAATTTCAGCAGTCAAATCTTCCGCGCTTTCTTTGCTTCCAACCCGGAAAGACACAAAACGATAAATTTTTACAACGTATTTATCGTATAACCGGCCAAAAGCCTCTTCGTCTCCGGCTAATACTGCCTCTAATAAGAATCTGTCGCGGTTGTTGCTATGCATAATATAAGACGCCAAAAAACAGGAAGTATTACAGAATACAGTATAGCAAGAATAGAGCCGTCTGCGAATAACGAATCATTACGCCTGCCCGCCTCTGGAGGGAATATACAAATTTTTGTACCACGTCATTCCGAGCGAAGCGAGGAATCCCATGGGTAATCCACGAGATCCCAGCCAGAGGCTCCCTCCAAAGGATGGTTCGGTCGGCCTTTGGCCGACTTCAACTCTGTTTTGTTCAGGATGACGAGAATAATATTCGTATCTTCCCTCCAGAGGCGCCTGCCCGCCGAAGTGGAGGGGGCAGGCGTACTGATTAGTAATTCGTAGTTCCACGCTATTGTGGAAAATAAACTTGTGCTATTTTTTGGCTAGTATATAATGAAAATATAAAATAACTTCCACTATATAGTGGAAAATCCCGCACCTTTTCGATAGTTAAATACTGTACGAAAAGATGCGGGATAAAAAGATGCGGGATATGAATCCAGAACAAACGCCGATCAGACTATCCATTTCGCAAACCGCGGCTCTTTTTGGCATATCCGAAAGAACCATTAGGTCAGCCATTAAAAAAGGCGAGGTGCGCTACATCGTTGTCCGCAATAGATATAAACTAAGTTTTGACAGCCTGCTGGCCTGGTCCCAAAAATCCACCCGCCGCCGCAACAAACGTGATACCAAAGGTATTGGAAAATACGTAGCTACTTGGTATATTCGTAATAAGAAGTATTCACCCAACCCAAAATTGATTCCACCTCAACCAAATAATAATTCCAAATAGCCCGTTCTTTCAACCAAACTCTTAATGGAGGAGAAGAGTATGGCAAAACCATCCAGTTTCTGGACTCGGTTCCATTGGTTCTGGCGGTTGCAATCACTGGCCACTAGGACTAAACCAAGAATCGAATCAGTATTTGCTCCGCGCTTTCGGGCCGCCAAAAAGCACTGCCCGTTCTTAACTGCCAATATAATCACAACGTTCAGAGCCTTCCCATCTTGGCTCGCCTATGCGCTTTTCACCACTGACGAGCCATATCCTAAAACCGCGGCCTTTGTCTATTTTTTAGCCGCGCTCCTGGACTGGCTGGACGGCGCCTGGGCCAGAGCCAACGAGGAGGACTCCGGCAAATTCGGAAAAGTCTATGACCCGCTCATAGACAAGTTGATTATACTTGGCTGGCTCTTATTTTTCGCCTGCCAGAACGTGTTTTCCTTCCGTCTGTTCTTGATTATGGCCGGGCTTGATGCATTTTCAACGCTCATCTACTTCGCGCGCATCGACAGGTTGGAGGGCGCCAACTGGTTCGGGGGATCCAAAAAAGTTCTGCAGGATATCTGCGTCTTGTTGGCAATTCTTGGCCAGACTAGTCCAGCCATAGTCGCGCTGAAAACCGCGATTGGCTTGTCAGTGGCGAGCTCTCTAGGCAAAGCCCTACAACCGAGCACGCAAGAGACGCTCCCAGGGAAACAAGAAGTCTCCTGATTAACAGGAGGCGAGCTGGGGTGAGCCGGGTTCCAGAGTCTGGAATCCGGCCTTTTCTTTTAAATTTATTGCCAGGGAGTTGAGGCTAAAACCAGAACTAAAAAGAAAACATAAACCACAAGCTTTTTGACAATTATCCGGCGCACAATCAGTTCTGGTTTAGTAAGGTATTTAAGCAAATCATAGGCTGCCAGCATGATTATAGTGAGCAAAAGGCCGAGAGTAACCTCGGTGAAAGGCAGCCAGACCAGGACTGAAAAAACCTCGGCCCCCAAAAGAAGCATAAACAAAAAGCCGCGGATCAAATTATCGGGCCTTTCTTCAAGATAAATCATGGCTGACCAGGAAAACACGGCCAAACCAGTTAAAAAGATGAGGAGCGCGAGCCATAATGGCCAGCCCAGCACGGTTAGCAAGCCAAAACAGACGCTGGATGAAAAAAACATTCCACCCAAAAAAAGCGATAACCGCCAGTGCGCTGGAAAATCCCGCGGCCTGTTGTTGCGGATATCCACAAAAGCGAATGCCATCACCAGCCAAAAAACCATTGCTAGAACATATTTTAAATAGGCTAAATCCAGCCAAAAAAACCACCAAAAAACACTCGCCGCAAAAGCCATAAAAGCCAAGACATCCGGCAAATACCGCTGCCAGGAAACAGTCCGGGGATTCATGAAAAAACCAAGAGTTAAACTGGCTGAAACTCCCAATACCAGCCAATACCAAAACCAACTCGGGTAAAGTAGCCCCAGCTCCCAAGAAGCCAGGATGGCCAAAAGTGGCAGCCAAAATTTTAAGATTGAGGACATATTTTAGCCGCTCGGCTGAAAATAAAAAAGCGCCAGCAGGGCCGCGCCCAAAGCCAGAGCCAGAAGCAAAACCGCTATTCCAACTTTAAACGAAATTCTCATCTTACCGGCCTCCGCTATCTATTGGCGAAAGCCATAAGAATCTGTCGGCCAGGAGGCGCGTCTGTTCTTGCAGAAAATCAAAATTCGGACCAGCATCTGCCATGAGATTACGGATAATTTTTAATAAACCAAAATGCAGCTCTCGGTAGGGAAGCGGGACTTTAGCGGCTAAAAGGGAAGATTCCAATTGTTTGCCCAAGATTACGTCTGCCTTGGCGCCGCTTCTGGCAGAGCTGATTAACGATTTGATTGAATTAAACGTTTCACCAGCGTACTGCTGATAATCAGCCACAGCCTGGTCCCTGACTATGCTTTCGCCTTGCACGGCTTGGGTGGATGGATTCCGGGCTTTCCCGACAAGCGGCGCTGCTTCCTGGTTCCGCACCCTTTCAAAAGCAATTAAAACCGCGCTGGCGCCAAAAACAAGCGTCAGAATAAAAATCAGGATATGATATTGCTTTAGCCAGTCAAATGGGCGGTTCATGCTTATTATTATACCACTTTTTTATTTCTTATCAACCCAAAGTTTGTAATTTCCACCAGAGGTGAAAAAATAAATTTGACAATTTATCTAATAATCCTATCATTAACTCACAACAATCATAAAAATAAATTAAATAAACAGCCAAGCTGATAAAATGTAAATTATCCTATGGAAACAACTAAATTGCAAAACATTGCCCAGGCTTTGGTGGCTCGGAGCAAGGGAATTTTGGCAGCCGATGAAAGCGACCGCACCATTAAAAAACGCTTTGACGGCATTGGCGTGGAATCAACCATAGACAACCGGCGCTCTTACCGTGAAATGCTTTTTACCACGCCGGGCATTGAAGCCTTTTTAAGCGGCGTAATTTTATTTGATGAAACTTTCCGCCAATCAAGCCAAGCTGGCATACCTTTTTATAAACTATTGGCTGATAAAGGCATTTTACCGGGCATTAAGGTTGACAAAGGCACGGTGCCGCTCCCTGATTCGCCGGACGAGACCATTACCGCGGGTTTAGATGGTTTAAGCGAGCGCTTGGCTGAATATTACAACCTGGGAGCCAAATTCGCCAAATGGCGGGCCGTGATTACCATTAAGGATGATAAACTGCCAACTCTGGCTGCTCTGGAGGCCAATGCCGACATTATGGCCCAATACGCCAGTTTCTGCCAAGGGGCCGGGGTGGTTCCGATTGTGGAACCCGAAGTGCTGTTGGACGGAAATCACAGCCTTGAGAGATGTGCCGCTGTTTCCGAAGCAACTCTAGCCGCCCTATTCTCCAAACTTCAAGAACACAAAGTATATCTGCCCGGCATCCTGCTGAAAACGAGCATGGTATTGCCGGGAAAGGAGTTTGGAGACAAAGCCGCCCCGGAAAAAATCGCTGCCGCCACCTTGAGCTGTTTCCGCAAAGTTATCCCCAATGACTTGCCGGGCATAGTTTTCCTCTCGGGCGGACAAGGCCCAGTCGAAGCCACGGCCAATCTGCAGGCTATTAATTCGGCCGGCCAGGGAGTCCCCTGGCAACTCTCTTATTCATTTGCCCGCGCCTTGCAAGGTGAAGCTCTGGAAGCCTGGAAAGGCCAAGCCGCCAACTTGCCCAGGGCTCAAAAAATATTTTATCATCGCGCCCAATGCGTCAGCGCGGCCCGGGATGGCCAATACTCGCCGGCAATGGAAAATTCCTTATGACACCGATAACAAACCAAAATCTTGCTCTGGAATTTATACGCGTGACAGAAGCCGCGGCCCTGGCGGCTGTTAAGTGGGTAGGCAAGGGTGATGCTAAGGCGGCGGATAAAGCCGCCACTGATGCCATGCGTCAAACTTTTAACACTATTGACTTCAAGGGTTTGGTTGTCAGCGGTGAAGGCAAAAAAGACGAGGCGCCCCAGCTTTACGAGGGCGAGATAATTGGCACTGGCGCTGGGGCGGAGATTGATTTGGCCGTGGATCCGCTGGAATGCACGGATAGCGTGTCTAATGGCCGGCCCAATGCCATTTGCGTGATTGCGGCCGGACCAAGAAAATCTTTCTTGGCAGCGCCTGACGTGTACCTGGATAAAATTGCGGTTGGCCCGGAAGCCGCCGGCAGAATTGATTTGGATAAAAGCGTGGCGGAAAATATTAAAATCGTGGCTGAAGGGCTAAAAAAACCAGCTAGCGAAGTAACGGTGGTGGTGCTGGACCGGCCGCGCCACGAAGATTTAATCAGCCAAATCCGCTCTGCCGGCGCCCGCGTGCGCTTAATAACTGACGGCGACGTGGCCGCGGCCATTGCCACGGCCAGGCACGAATCGCCGATTGACGTTTTGCTGGGAATTGGCGGGGGCGTGGAAGGCGTGCAAGCGGCCATGGCTTTAAAATGCTTAGGCGGGGAACTGCAAGCGCGCTTTAAGCCAAAAAACGCGGACCAAGAACAAAAATTGGCAGCAGCCGGACTGGACAAACTGTCCAAACTAAACATGTCCGACTTGGTTTTGTCGGACGAAGTGATGTTTGTGGCCACCGGCGTGATTGATGGGCCCTTGCTTAAAGGCATTGCCTTTGATCGCGGCGCGCCGATTTCGCATTCAATTGTGATTGAAAATCAAACCAAGACCATCCGTTTTATTGAGACCCGGCACGTGTCCGCCAGTATGGCCAAGGCGGCATCCAAATGCTCCCGCGTGTGCGCGGCTGAAATTTGAATGCGCAAGCGAGCCGCGCCTTCCGGCACTACCGGAAACCACAAGCCCACCGCATAAAGACCGGCCTCAAGGAGTTTTTGGCTCATTTCTTGGGCAACTTTGGCTTGGCCGAGCATAATCGGCACAATCGGATGAATGCCAGGCAAAGTCTTAAAACCTAGTTCAGATACCCGCGCTCGGAAGTATTGACTATTTTCCCGCACTCGTTTGAGCAGGCTTCTGTCTTGCTCCAGTAAATCCAGCGCTTTGAGCGATGCGCCAACCATGGCCGGCGGCAGAGAATTGGAAAAAAGATAAGTGCGGGATTTTTGGCGCAAAAAATCAACTATTTCTTGTTTGCCGGCAATATAGCCGCCCAGCGCTCCGCCTAAAGCTTTCCCTAAAGTTCCGGACAGGACGTCAATTTGGCCGTGGACGCCCAGTTCTTCCGGTGAGCCGGCTCCGGTTTTGCCAAGCACGCCAGTGCCATGAGCATCATCAACAAATAAAAGCGCTTGGTGCTTTTTTGCTAAATTGACCAACTCTGGCAAAGGCGCCAACTCGCCTTCCATGCTGAAAACCCCGTCACTGACAATAAAACGATAACGGAAATTTTTGTCCGCATCGTCGGTAAGCATTTTATCCAGAGCCGCAAGGTCCGCGTGCGGGTAAATGCGCTTTTCCACTGCGCCTTTTTTAACAAGCTTGAAAGCGTCAATAATGCTGGCGTGATTCAACTCATCGCTGTAAATGGCGTCAACATGCTCAACGCTTGCCCCAAAACTTTCATTGGTAATAGTGGCGAAAAATCCCAGATTAGCCATAAAACAACTGGAGTATAAAATAGCATCGTCAACGCCCAAAAATTGCGCCAGTCTTTTTTCCAGCTCGCGATGCATTGTTTGCGTTCCGCAGATAAAACGAACCGAGGACAAACCATAGCCATACTTGTCGGCAGCCGCTTTGGCCGCGGCGATAATCTCGGGATGATTGGCTAAGCCCAGATAATTATTTGACGCGAACATTAAAACCTTTTTCCCGCCTAATTCCACCTCTGGTCCGGCCGGACTGGCAAGAAAGCGTTCGGTTTTGTATTTGCCGCTCTGTTTGAGATTAGAAAGATCTTGTTGAATTTGTTGGAGTAATTGAGAAGGGTACATACATTTTGTCATTGCGAGGAGCGAGCTGTACTCGGCGAGCGACGCGGCAATCCCAGAGTTAATTTCGGGATTGCCGCCCAAAGGGTGGCCAGCCTCTGGCTGGCTTCGCTTCATCCGCCGAAGAGGCGGATTCGCTCGCAATGACATTAAATTATGGCTTTAAAAGTACTTTAATGGCTTCGCCATTGACTATGGCTTCAAACCCTTTCTGGTATTCCGATAATGGCAGTTCATGGGTAATCATGCCGCTCTCCAGAATTTTCTCTTTCAAACCTTTGGCTAAAAGATAGCGCATCAAGTTCCAGGTGTCAAACACGCGCCGGCCGTAAATTCCTTGCAGGCGCAGACCCTTAAAAATAACTTGGTTGGTAAAATCCAGTTCAAATTTTCCGGCCGGCAAGCCCAAGAGTAAAAATACTCCGCCCAGGCGAATGTTGGCCAGAGCCGTGTTATAAGCCGCGTAATTGCCGGACATTTCAAAGACCGCGTCCACACCCGTATTGCCAGTGGCACTTTGCACTTGCTCGCGCAAGGCCTTGTCGCCGGCCTCGGTACTGACGTTAAAAACCGCGTCCGCGCCCATTTTTTTGGCTATCCCTAGTTTGTCAATGCCATTGCCAACCACATCGGTGATAAAAATCTTATCAGCTCCCAGTTGCCGCGCCACCGCGCAACTAGCCAAACCCTGCACCCCGGCGCCGGTAATAAGCACTGTCTTGCCGACCAAATCAACTGATTGAGCCGTGTGCACCGCGTTGCCAATGGCATCCATAAAGCTGATAATTTGCGGCGGAATTTCGCCTTTCTCAATTAAAACCAAACGGTTAGCCGGCGCCACCATGTAGCTGGCATAAGCCCCGTCTTCATGCAAGCCCTTGCCAATAGTAGCCTGGCACAAGTGCTCTTCGCCGATCCGGCACTGCAAGCACTGTCCGCAGGTAAAATGCATTTCCGCGGTCACGTAAAAATTTTGCCCAAGGAACTCAATCAACCTGGGATCAGATGCCATGATTTGAGCGCTGCGGTTAGCTATGAATTTTTTAATGGCCTCGGATTGATTAGGATAATGGAGTAAAAGTTCGGCGATTGGCTCTTGACCGCTCTGGTGAATATCTACAACTTCGCCGCAGAATTCATGCCCCAAAGTCACCATATCTTGTTTAAGATTGGCTAAAGACTTGGCCAAAGAATCCTTGCCTAAATAAACACCCACGTCTGTGCCGCAAATGCCGGTTGATACAACCTTTACTTTAACCGGCCGTTCGGGCGAAACTTGCGGCTCTGGCCGGTCTATTAACTCAAGACCGCGATACCATTGCGGGGGATTGGTGGGTTTTCGTTTAATGAGAGCAATCATAATTAAAAATTTCAAAATCCAAATGTCAAATCAATGTCAAATGACTAAATACACGTGTCATTCTGAGGCGAAGCCGAAGAATCCCATGGATAGAAGATGAGATCCCAGCCAGAGGCTCCCTCCAAAGGATGGTTCGGTCGGCCTTTGGCCGACTTCAACTCTGTTTCGTTCAGGATGACGTGTTTAACTTTTGGGATTAGGATTTTGAACTTGATTTGGATTTTGGACTTTGACATTTGTCATTTATTAAAAGTCAACTTCCCCTTTTTAACTCCGGCCTTATTTCGTTCCATCTGTGTCATCTTAAAAACGTTTTTAAGCAATTCAACGTCCGCTCCAGTCTGCTTGAGGTTCCGCCGCGCCAGGACGATTTTTTGCACCTTAATGGCTTGGTCCAGCGAGAATTCTACGTTCTCTCCAAGCTGGCCCAGATAATTCGTAAAAGAGGGCGCGTCGCGGGTCACAAAACCGAATAAAGCGCTGTTAACGCCAATGATTTTGCCGGTAAAGATGGCAGTGTTGATTGCTGTCTTGGAATAGTCTCCGATCACCGAACCGAGAAACAATTCACCGCTGTCTTGGCCGGCCATTTTAACATGGCCATAAGTGTTTTTTAAATCCGAAACAGTAGTCCCACCGCCAAGATTGACCCAGTCGCCGACATAACTATGTGCCAACACGCCATAATGTTGTTTATTGCTGTAGCCTTGGATGATGCTGCCTTCAACCTCGCCGCCGACTTTGCAAAACGGCCCCAAACAAGCGGCTTTGATAACAGAAAATTCCCTAATTTTACAATTATGACCAATGTAAAGCGGGCCCGCTAAATTTACAAAGGGCGCAATTTCAACGTTGTCGCCAATCACAATCGGTCCGGCTGACGCGTCAAACAAAACGTGCTTAGCAAGGCTCGCGTCCCGGCCTTTAGATACACCCGGTTTGTACAACAATTCCAAGTTAGACCGCAAAAGCTGGTTATTTAAAGTAATAATTTCCCACAAATGTTCAAAACGCGGCCAGCGCGCGGCCAAATTTTTAACCTTTTGTTTGGACAACCAGCGCTCCACGTCAGCTTGCTTTAATTTTTTAATCTCATTTTGATAATCAATAAAAACCGCGGCCAGACGGCCTTTATTGTTTAAAATAAAATTTTTGCCTGACTTAATCCTGGCCTCCAGAGCTCTGGCTTCAGCCGCGCTTGGCGCCAATGAAGCGTCTAAAAATAAAACCTTTTTATCGGCCTTGATAACCGAACGGCCGTGTTTTTGTTGTATGACCTTGGCCAGATAATCGCGCACCAGCCAAGTGATGTTCGCCTTTGGAAATTCCAGTTTGACTAAATCAAACAACGTCGTACCGCCGCATAAAATATCAAACCCTGGGCGGGTAAGCGTAATTGGATATAACGCGTTAACTCTGTCATTTTCAAACAATATGATTTGCATATTTTAGACCTATTCCACGGTGGCGGACTTGGCGATATTGCGCGGCTTGTCAATGTCTAAACCAAGCTCGCGCGCCATATGATAGGCAAAAAGCTGGAGCGGGACAACCGAGAGAATGGGAGTCAGCATCTCCAGTGTTTTGGGAATGTAAATCACATCCTGCGCCAGGCTCTTAACCTCTCCATTGCCTTCGGTGGCCACGGCGATGATTCGGCCGTGGCGCGCGCGAACCTCTTCCATGTTGCTCACGTTCTTGTCGTAGACGCTGTCTTGCGGACAAATAAAAACAGTGGGGAAAGACTCGTCAATCATGGCCAAAGGCCCATGTTTCAGCTCGCCCGAAGGTCCGCCTTCGGCATGGCGGTAAGTTATTTCTTTTAGTTTGAGCGCGCCCTCAATGGCTATCGGGAAATTGTACTTTCGGCCCAGGTAAAAAAAATCTTTATAGCCGCTGTAAGCGCGCGCCATCTTTTTAATTGCTTCGCTTTGATTCAAGATGGCCTGGATTTGCTCCGGCAGAGCGGCCAAGGCCTGGGCAATCCTTTTCCCAACCACCAGAGACATCTGCCGTTGCCGGCCCAAAAAGATGGTCAGGAGCGCCAGCACCGCCAGTTGCGAGACAAAAACCTTGGTGGAGGCAACGCCGATTTCCGGACCAGCATGGTTATACACCCCGGCTTTTGTTTCTTGAGCAATGGTGCTGCCAACGACATTGACAATCCCAAGCGACAGCACTCCTTTTTCTTTCGCCTCGCGAACCGCGGCCAAGGTATCTGCCGTTTCGCCGGACTGGCTAATCACGAGCACCACGTCGTTTTCCGGGTCAAGCACCGCGTTGCGGTATCTGAATTCCGAACCAATGCCGACCTCAACCGGAATGCCGGCATACTCTTCAAGCATGTACTCGCCAATCAAGCCCGCGTGATAGGCTGTGCCGCAGGCGACAATGTGAATCCGCTTAATGCGGCGCAACTGCTCGGCTACCGATTCCAAGCCGCCGAGAACCGCCAACCCCGATTCCGGATCCAGACGCCCGCGAAAGCTGTTCTGGAGCGTCTCGGGCTGCTCAAAAATCTCTTTGAGCATAAAGTGCTCAAAAGCGCCCTTATTGATTGCGGACACGTCCCACTCAATGGCGTCCACGTCTTTGTTAATAACCTCATCGTTGGTAATGTTAGTTATGGTGTAACCGCCGCGGTTGATGGTCGCCACTTCGCCGTCAGACAAAGTTATAACCTGCGTTGTGTGGCTTAAAATAGCCGAGGGGTCGGAGGCAACTATAATCTGTCCATCGGCCATGCCAATCCGCAACGGACTGGAGAAGCGAGCGGCAATGAGCGTGTCCGGTTCGGACGCGGCCATCACTAAAACCGCGTACGTGCCGCGGACCCGGCGCAACGCCTGTTTAACCGCGTGTTCCAAATCCGCTCCTTGCTTCAAAAAGTGCTCCACCAAATGCGCCAGCACTTCGGTATCGGTTTCCGATTGAAAACAATGTCCCAGTTGTTCCAGCTTCTGCTTGAGCGGTTTGTAATTCTCCACAATGCCGTTATGCACCACAAAGACGTTTTTGTCTTCGTCTGTCTGCGGGTGCGCGTTTTTAGCGCTTGGCTCGCCATGCGTGGCCCAACGCGTGTGGGCAATGCCAACCGTGCCCGCCAGCGCCTGCTCGCGAACCAATTCTGCCAAATCAGCCACCCGCCCCTTGGTCTTGGCCAGGTTAACCGTTTGGCCGTCCCAGACCGCCAAACCGGCTGAATCATACCCCCGGTATTCCAGCCGCCGCAAGCCATCAAGTAAAATCGGCTTAGCTTTTTTGGTTCCAATGCAACCAACAATGCCGCACATAATGAAAGCATTATAATGTAAGGCCAGGCTTATGTCTAGGCTGTGAATAAATATTGACGGAAAATTGCTGACAAAAATTATCTTTATAATCAGGTAAAATTTTGTATTTTCCACATGAGGTGATAAAATTAAATTGACAATGTAAAAAACCATTTTATCATTTAATTATCAGACTCAAATGTTTGAAAAAACTTTAAAAAAATTAGGACTCCAGGAAAAAGAGGTGCGAGTTTATTTAAGCCTGCTCAAGCTTGGCTCGGCCCCGGTCCGTAAAATTGCCGAGGAAGCGGAATTAAACCGCTCCACGGCCCACGACATTCTTAACAAGCTGATTGCCGAAGGATTGGCCAGTTTTCTGGACAAAACCAAACACCGGTATTTCACGGCCGAGCCGCCAGAACACATTCTCTCCGCTCTTAAAATCAGAAAAGACCGCCTGGAAGAAACAGAGCGGGAAATACAAAAAATCCTGCCGGAACTTAAATCGCTCTATGAGAAATCAGAGTCTCGTCCCAAAGCCAGATACTTTGAAGGCGAGGTTGGTTTGCGCTCAATTCTCAAAGACGTGCTCAATTCAGTCAGCCGGACGGTTGAAAAACAGTATTACGTTTTTTCTTCCAGCACGATTCGGGAAACGGTGCACCGGGCCTTTCCCGGCTACAATCAAGAACGAACCAAGCTCGGGATTTCCGTTAAAACCATATCCATCGGTCCGGGCGGTGGCCTGCATGGCCTGGATGAGCGCAAGTGGCTTTCGGAAAAAGAAGGCAGCCCAACCTACACTCTCATCTACGCCAATAAAGTGGCTTTAATCTCGCTGGAAAATTCGCACCCTATTGGCGTGGTCATTGAGGACAAAAATACCTACCAAACTCAAGTGATGATTTTTAAAGCTTTGTGGGAAAAACTTTAAAAATCAAAAAAACCGGGTTTAAGGCTAAAGCCGTCAAACCCGGTTTTGGTATGACTTTGATTTTGACGTTTGAATTTTAGCCTAGTGTCGCACAATGAATGAAAAGCGGGGGAGTCAATCGCGTCATTCCGAGCGAAGCCGAGGAATCTCAAGGGTTATCCACGAGCCCCCTCGACAAGCTCGGGGTGACGATAAATTCTAGCCCAAAGCCCGGATATCCACCTCCTCCCAATCGCCGCTTTGATTGCGGAAAAGTTTGACTACATCCACTGTTTCGGTTTCAGAATAAATTTTTTTGATGCCAGTAGTAGCGGCCAAGCGTCCGGAATAAAATGTTTTCTCTTCCAAAAGCCGGGGTTTGACGCTCCGTACCAGCTTGAACTCCCCTATCTGGTTGGTGAATAAAACCTCCTCGATTTCCTCGCCCTCAAAATCACCCAACCGCTTTTGGCTGGAAGCCACCTGACAACGGTCTTTTATCTGGCCTATTAATTGCTGCCACTTTTCTTCGGTCATAGTAAGTTTATCTTATCAGTAAAACTCAATTTAGCCCCAGTACGTCGAAATTGTTAGAATCATCTAAAGTAACTGGTTTGTGATTATTATTTTCCATGTAAATATTTACTTAAATTAATCCTTGAATTTGGCGGATGGCTTCGGGTATTAATGGCTGGACAATGCCGGAAATGGAAAGCGCAATCGGCGCCACTCGGGAATCTGCCAGAAATTGCTCAAGATAGCTGCCGAACGGAAAACGGCTGGCAAAGTAAATAACCAGCCCCAGCATCACCGCGCCCTCAATTAATCCCAAAGCCGCGCCCAAAAGCCGGTTGCCAAGTTTCATGCCCGGCACCACGGCTATGGCGTTGTAAGATTTGGCCACCGCGGCCACAATCAACAATACCGCCCAGTTGACCAAAATCAAAAGCGCGATAAAAGCGATTATCCGGGCCAAGTTGGCATTATTCCCCAAGCCGACATAAGGCCCGAACTTCTCGGCCGCCACCTCAAAATAGCGGCTGGCTAGCACCACCGCCGCAATCAAGCCGATAAAATTGCCCACGGCCCGAATCAGGCCTTTGCGAAAGCCCCAAAAAAAGAAATAGGCCAAAATGGCGAGCAAAACATAGTCAATAATAGGCATATATTGTTACTATAATAGTTTTTCTTATTTTAGTAAATCATCCCACGAATCAACGAATCTGGTACAAATTTACAAATGATTATCTGGATTTAGTAACCTAAATGTTTTTACCCCCGTGGGTGTGAAGTTAGCGAGAATAGCCAACTTTAACCCAGTTGCCTGAAGATAACCCTTAATTTGTTCAATATTCCGTTTTGAGAAATGATTACCCTTCTTTAATTCAAGAATTATCTTGTCTTCAATTAAAAAATCAAGATAGTATTTTCCTACTAAACGACCTTTAAAAGTTAAAGAAAAATACTTTTGCCTTTCAAAATTTAATCCCTTAAGTTTAAGAGCTTCCTCTATAGCTCTCTCATAGTACCTTTCCGGATGCCCATATCCCAATTCGTTATACACTTCAAATAAAATACCAACAATCTTATAGCTCAACTCTTTATGTAAAATTTCCCCTCCCATATTTGTAAATTTGTACCAGATTCGTTGATTCGCGGGTATATTATTTCCGAGGGAACAATGATTCGCCTTTTTTGATTTGTTTGGCGCTGAATTGCTTGATTATTTTCTGGGCTGTTTGGGGCAAAACCGGAGCCAGTTTTTGAGCGAGCGCCAGTATCTCATTGGCAATGTCCGATAAAATCTTGCCAGCCTTGGCTTTATCTTCTTTGACTAGACTCCAAAGCTTCTCGCGGTCTATTTTTTTATCCAACTCCCTAAACCCCTCGACCACTGACTTTAAGGCCTCATCAATTCTGTTTTCAGCCAACAGAGCATCAAAATCTTTACTGGACGCCCGGGGTTCTTTTTTCGTAAAAGCGCCATCAAAATTCTTCTCAATCAAATTAGACACCCGGCTCGCTAGGTTGCCAATGCCATTGGCTAAATCGGCATTGTACTGCTCTTTGAACTTTTCAACTTTAATGTCGCCGTCCTGGCCAAAAGGAAATTGGGACAAGATAAGATAGCGCGCGCCGTCCGCGCCATACTCTTTGACTAAATCATTGGGGTCAATGATATTGCCCAAAGATTTAGACATTTTTTGGCCGTTAATGGAAAAATAGCCGTGCGCAAAAAGCTCGCGCTCCGGCTCTAAGCCGGCGGCCAGCAGCATGGCTGGCCAGTAAATGGCGTGGAACTTTAAAATATCCTTGCTCATCAACTGCAAATCAGCCGGCCAAGCGCCCGGTGACAGATTAGGATAACCGCGGGCCGTGATGTAATTAAGAAGCGCGTCCACCCAAACATAAACAGTCTGCGACTTGTCCCAAGGCAGGGCAATCCCCCACTTTACTTTTTCGCGGCTCACGGAAAAATCCGCCAAGCCCTGTTTGAGCAAGCCCAAAGCCTCTTTCTTGGCAGAATCCGGTCCAATTTTCAATTTATCAGAGTTGATAAGTCTGCGGACTGGGGCTAAATATTTTGAAAGCTTGAAAAACCAGTTCTTCTCAGCCACTTCTTGGGGCTTCTTTTTATGCGCTGGGCATAAACCATCAACCAATTCTTTCTCGGTAATAAAATTCTCGCAGCCAGTGCAATACAGTCCGCGGTATTCGCCTTCGTAAAGCGCGTTGTTTTTCTTGAGAACTTCCAAAAAAGCCATGACGCCTTTCTCGTGGCGCGGCTCGGTGGTGCGGATGAAATCAGAATACTCAATGTTTAAATTTTTCCAAGCCTGCTGAAACTCGCCCGCCACCTCATCGGCAAATGTTTGCGGTTCTTGGCCGGCCGCGGACGCGGCCTCGGCCACTTTGGCGCCGTGCTCATCCGTGCCAGTCAAAAAAAAGGCGTCATCACCCTTTAGTCTGCGCCAGCGCGCTATGACGTCAGCCGCCAAAGTGGTGTAAGCGTGGCCCAGGTGCGGCTTGGCGTTCACGTAATAAATTGGGGTGGTTATGTAGAACTTCATGCCTCTCCATTTTCTTCTCCGGTGGTTCCGAATCCGAACCAGTCCCTGGCTCCAACCATAACGGCCGTGGCCACGGGAATAGCCAAGACCGCCCCCAAGACCCCGGCCAGCTTGGCGCCCAAAAGTATGGCCACTATGACCACAATCGGATTCAAGCCCACGGCCTTGGCCATGACTTTGGGCACAATAATATTATTTTCCAGCTGCTGAACCACAATGTAAAGTATCACCACGAATATGCCTTTGAGCGGTGATTCCAGAAAAGCCAAAAACACGGCTGGCACCGCGCCGATGAACGGACCCACGAATGGTATGGCCTCGGTGATGCCGGCAATCAAAGCCAGCACCAAAGCATAGCGCACGTCCAAAATCAACAAGCCGATTAAGGTTATCAGAAAAATAATGCCCGAGAGAAGCAGTTGGCCCCGCAGCCACAAGCCTAATTTATCCTGAATGCGCAAAAAGACGCTGACCGCGTATTTTTGGTATTTGATGGGAGACAAAGACTGGACAAAATTTTTCAGACCGTCTTTTTTGACTATAAAATAAAAAGTGAGCACCAGCACGGTGACAAAAGTTACCACCCCGCCGAACAAACCGGAAACCAGGCTAAAAACACTGCCGGTGTAGCTGGAAAGCGTCTGGCCAACCGAAGACAG
>Ga0155991_103_pt1 | contig 18928 bp, 19 predicted proteins | sample RifCSPlowO2_02_FD_107645 | JGI IMG/M metagenome (GOLD analysis project Ga0155991, IMG submission 107645) | Candidatus Komeilibacteria bacterium RIFCSPLOWO2_02_FULL_48_11
AATGAAGCTGTCACTTTCTCCTCGGTCCCATACTTATTCCAGTAATATCTCACTTCTTTACTGTAGCTTCTGCCTGATATTATACTCCCGACAGTGCCAACTATCAAAATAAACCAAATCGGAATGCCAATAATTAAAAAAGCGATGGCATATCTTTTGAAGAACTTTTTTGCATCCTCAACAAAGTATTCAGTCAGCCGCGAATACCACACCACAAAAAAAACAATAATAAACACCGCTAAAAACGGAGCAAAGGGAACCAAAAGAACGCACTCATCAACCCAACAACCGCCAATACCTATTACTATTACCCACATGAACGCTTCGCCAATATCTCCGGCTTGCGCAATAGTCAAGAGCACGAATATAACCGCCATCCACGCAATCATAATATAGATGAGCGCGGATACGAACAATTGCGATAAAATTGATTTTTTGATAAACATATGATTACTCCCGCGAATTACAAATACAATACAAATTTACAAATAAATTCAGAAGCCCATTGTGTCATTCCCGTTTGTTATTTTACCACATCCGGGCTTAATGATAAACAAAAAACCCCATAAAACAGGGGTTTTAAAAGGGGCTTGAAAATGACGGCCGCAAGCAGAGCAAACGCGTTAAGGCCGAACAGGCCGCTGAATTGTCCTGAAAATCGCATATTTGGAAACTAACGTCCAAGAGCACACCTTAACGCGTTTTGGCGAATTTGTAAAGGAGGGAGGAAGCCCAAAAAATTAGGGATTCCTTTCAATTTGTTTATCGGTTCGCTCTTGTATTTGTTGCGGCAGCCGCGCATACTCCCGGTCAAAGCGAGCAGTGGTCTGGATCTTCATACAGGCTGTTTATGGAGGTGAGCAAGGAGTTCTTCAGCAGTCTCAAACGGACCCGAAACCCGCCCGGCCTTAATGTCGAGCTCGGCCTCGCGCTCGCCTTCCTGCCACTCTTCCAGCCACCACCATTGCTGGTCCGCGCCAATAAGCCCAACCTTGGCCGCAACAGCCGCTTCCTCGCGGGTAAGGCCGGTGGAATTAATCATGTCATCCTGAATGGCTTTGATTTTTTGTTTGGCAATGACGAGTGTTTTCTGCTCTTTTTCGGAAAGCCTGGCAACCGGATATTTGGGAACCAGGCGGTGCGGGGTCATAACAACACTGCCTTTGACGGCAACCACTCCCACTTGATCGCCGATATTCAGTTTTAATTCATCAAATACGTTCCTAGGTATGGTAACTTGGTGCTTGGTGGTAATTTTGGTGAAAGGCATGGTAGGCATAGAATTTAAGTATTACTTTCTTACAGTAAGAATAGCACTACCCAGCCAAGAATGTCAAACTTTTGCGGCTTTCTTGGCAAAAGACTGCATAAGGCGGCAATGAAGAACCCCGCCGCAAGCGGGCGGGGTATTAAAAAACATTAATAAACCGGCAAGGCAAAGATGAAAAGCTAGGCCAGCGGCGCCTGCGCAATAAACTCCGGCCAGAGTTCAACCTTGCGCGCGTCAGCGGCCTGAAAAAGAAACGGCCGGACATCGCGCCCCAATTCCTTAAAATCAAGTTCAGCGGCTGATTTTGCCAGCCGTTGCCGCAACTTTTCTGGGTTGCCAACGGCAATCTTTGCCTGAAGGTAGCCGTAGTTCGGTTTGGCAAACGAAAACAGAAACACGATGTCGTAAAAATCACGGCCTTTGGCCCGACGGCGGTTGAGGGCGGCAAAAATTTTCTGCGAGAGGAGAATATCGGGCGGAGTGACGAAAATCTCCGAAAAGACGTCGAATTTATTAAGAATCTTTTTGTCCGGCCGATACGGAAAATCGTGCGCGGCGCTGTCAATCTGAATTAAAATTCTCTCTTCCCGATGCGGAGAAAGCTCGTTCGCGAATAAAACATCCGGCAGGCGCACGCGGCAGCGATAAGCGCCTTTGGCTATGGCGTTTATTTCAACCTTTAAACCTTGCACCTCTAAACCGGCGCGAATCTTCTGCGCCAATCCGTCAAACTCTTCGCGGCGCAAACCGAAATTGTCAAAATCCAAATCCTCCGAAAAACGGGAGTTTCCATAGACAACGCGCAAAGCCGTCCCGCCCAAAAAGGAAAGCTTGGCGGCGTATTCGGAAGTGAAGATAATTTCCAGAATTTTATACTGCAAATATTCGCGCAAAAGCGCCCGCTTGTAAGGCCGCAGAAACTCCGGGTATTGCTGGATTATTTGCGCCAAGGTAAGCATGTTATTCCGCGCGGCGCGCCAGAGTTAAAAGATTTTTCAAACGTTCCGACAGTCGCTTATTGTTGAACGCCGCCGCGTATCCGTTGAGTTTGGACATGTCCGCTTGGGCTAAAAATTCCTGGCTGTTGAAGCGCCATTCGTAAAAATCCGCCGGAGCGGCAACGTTCGGATTAAGGTACAAATAATCCAGCACCGCCTTTTCCATTTCGGCGATCTTATAACCCTGACCCCGATGATTGGCCAGCCGGTAGCCGAACAAAAGACCGGGCTTGATTCGGCGGTAAGAGAAATCCGCAATCGGCGTTCTAAAGCTCGCCGTCTTGCGGCTGGAAGCTGAGGTTACGGAAGGCACTCCTTCCGGAATAAGGCCGTAATGCGCCAGCGCCATTTCGAACGAAACATAAGACGGCCCGTAGAGACGATTGGCAACGGCATATAAAGCCTCCTCGTTTAGAGGGACATCGCCAAACATGTAATGGCCGCGGCGCAGCTTCTTAATGTATCCCTTGGCCTGCCACTCGTTAAGCCGGCGACGATAAAACCGCGGTTCAATCTTGCGAATATCACTTAAGTTAAAAACCAAAAAATCCTTTAATTGTACCCGTAATTCGTTGTATTGCATACATTTGCAAAAGATGTTATTTTTAGCACTCTTTGGAAAAGAGTATAGCATAATTACAGTAGAAAAGCAAAATTATCCGTCCGATAAACAAAAAACCCCGTAGAACAGGGGGTAACCTATCTTCCAAGAGAACGCCTTAACGCGTTTTGGTGAATTTGTAAAGGAGAGGGAAATGAATAATCCCCCACCAGAGGCGGGCAGGCAAGCCCGAGCCGCATTCTTTACTTTTTTAGTAATTGCAAAATCAACCGAATCATTCGCTCTTTATTTTTCGAATCGCTTTCGGCCACAAAAAGCGTCAAAGCTGTTAATGCCAGCGGCGTTATTTTTGAAGCATCCAGTATTCCGGCTTTTTTTAAAAACCAAACAAAGGCATAAGCGCCGCTGCGCTTGTTGCCATCTATAAACGGATGATTCTTTACTATAAAATACAAAAGATGCGCCGCTTTTTCCTCCACGGTCGGATATACCGGCTTGCCTCCAAACGACTGCATTACGTTTCCCACAATTCCAGCCACACTGGCTTTCTGCCGTTCGGCGGCAAATAAATCCGTGGCCTCGCCTTTGGCCGCCAATTCCTTTTTAAAACTGCCGATAGCCTGATAAAGTTGTTCCGCGGTCAAAGCCACCGCCTTTTTCGTCACGCCCGCAGTGGTCAATTTGTCTTTGTCGTAGGCTTCAAGCGATACCCAAGTGTCAGCGAAAGCGGAAACCAATTCCAAAACACTGGTGCTATCAATGGCCCCGCCAGGCGGCAAAAGATTTTTCATTTCATCTACCGCCTGTATAAATTCCGTATAATGCGATTTAATCCGGCTGGGATTGATGGTATAGCCCTTGGTTATGTGCGCGCGCAGGGTCTTGGTTGCCCATTGGCGGAATATGATGGCGCGGGTGGAATTAGCGCGGTAGCCAACCGCCAAAATGACATCCAAAGAATAAAATACCACTGGTTTATCCGAATTTGCAATATGCATTTTTTGCATATTGCTTTTTAGGCTTATTTCCTTATCTTTAAAAATATTCTTTATATGCCTGGATGCAACCGATTGATCAACCGCAAATAACTGAACAATCTGCGCCTGCGTGGCCCAAATTGTGTTCTTGCCAATATCCTTTTTTAACTCTATTGCTCCATTTCTTAACTGGTATACTACAATCTCATTTTTAATTATTTTCTTTTTCATAATTTACCTAGACCTTTGACCTTGGTACCGAGGAATCAGTCTGACTTGTAGAAGTAGTATTTTTAGTGACAATCGGCAAAGTGTAAGTGAAGAGCGAGCCTTTGCCAACTCCTTCGGACTCCACCCCCGCCAGAGGCGGGCAGGCAGATGCGGCCGCCGTGCGCTTCCACAATCTTTTTGGCAATGAATAATCCCAAGCCCGAGCCGCCGGTGTGGATGCGGGTGACGGCCTCGGCCCGGGTGAACTTTTGGAAGTGATTATTTTTTTGCCAGGATAATCAAACGCCGACTATTAAAATTAAAATCTGAACCGTCAAAATCACCCCAGATCCGTTCAATCCTAAATCCATTCTTTGTTAATAAAAATTTAATTTCAGGCAATGTTAATAATTGTATATCCCAAGTATGGGCCTTATGATTCCTTGCATCCTTCCATTTTCTAGTCAGTTTCCAACGCATTGTTTCTAAATTAAATTCCTGCGCCATAACAACTCTAAGTCCATTTGATAATTTACACACTTGCCGACGGGTAACAATTCCTTTCTTTTTATTTAATCGGCCATTTTTTATAATGGCTTCCAAACTGCGGCCGGGATTATTTATATCCAGTAAAAATTTTCCGCCCGGTTTTAAAGCCCGGCTGATTTTCTGTAATGTAATTTCATGCTCTTCATAAGTGCGGAAAAAACCAAAAGTGGTGAACAGGCAAATAACAAAATCAAATGCGTTTTTAAAAGAAAGCCGGCGCATGTCCCCTTTTATGTATTTAATGATAAGACCCTCTTTTTTGGCTTCTCGCCGGGCAATCGCTAAAAACGTCTTTGAATAATCCCAACCAACAACTTTATAACCTCTTTTAGCTAATTCTAAAGTATGGCGGCCATAACCGCAGCCTAAATCTAAAATTTTATTTTTAGCCGTCAATTTTAATTTGTTTACTAAAAAAGAAACTTGCCGGTCAGTCAGTTCTGGCGTCGTTATATCAACATAGATTTTAATGTAGTCCTCGTTAAAAAAATTCTGCCACCATTCTGGTTTGGTTATTTTATGTGGTTCCATAATAAAAAAATATGAGAGGGAAAACGAATATTGTCATTTTCTCCTCTCATTATTACATAGTTCATATGACTTTGTTGATAAGACTTGCGTCGTATCGATAAGGCCTGGGAAGATCGAGTATTTCTGCTCGTATCCCGTGTTCTCTGAGAATTGGCCGAACAGTATCGTATGTAAATCGATACAAAGGACACGCACTCTCATCTTTAGCCAAAGAGCTGCCGTGCATTTCCCAGGCTACTTTACGACAGCCTCCCCCGCAATAAGGAAGTAATTCACAACCCTGGCACATTGTCTCCTTAATGGGAAGTTGCTTGAATGACTGCGCCAAATCCCCATACCAAATTTCAGACAAGGACATCCGCCGTATGTTGCCTAGAACGAGATTGTCAAAAGCGGTACAGGGGGTGACATTTCCGTTCGGCTTGACGGTGATTGAGTTTCGCTTATACTCGCAACAACAACTTTCGGGACGGAATAGGTAGTAAACAGACTCCTCAAGCAGAGCCGTCTTGAATATGGAGCTGATTTGAAATCGCATTCCATTTACAGAAGCGATTGCGTACCTAATCAGACGCTCATAAATCGCAAAGACATCAGTCCAATCAGGTAAAATCATCTCCCTATTTATGATTGTTTCCCCTTGCTCGCGCGGAACAGAAATCCGCCAGAGAGCAACTCCTAATCCTTCAAGAAAATGGCACATCTCCATCAGATGCTGGACATTCTGCCTGATTACCACTGTATTAACCGTTACTGGGAACCCGGCGTCTTTAATTTTCCTGATGAAAGCAACTGTTTTTTCAAAATTTCCTCTCCCCCTCATAAAGTCATGTATGTCCGAGTTGTGGCCATCTAGACTGACAAGGAAGCGAGTCCGTGTGCCTTCCTGATGAAGAGCGGCAACGACATCTTCCCGATAGATTGTCCCATTAGTGAAAATTCCGGCAATATGAATACATTGTTCTGCCAGATGGGAAATCAATAGGGGTAAATCCTTTCTGATGAAAACCTCTCCACCTGATAAGACGCAGTTCGCCACATTCAAACGGCCGAGTTCTTCAATTAATCCGATCATTTCTTCGGTCGTCAGTTGTTCTCTTGTAGCCTCCTCGAATACTTGCCGACCATAACAGTGTTTGCATTTCCCAAACAAATTGCACCAGCCCGTGGCATCGATGTGCACCTCACGAAGATATGGCGCAGAAGAAATATCTGCAAAAACTGTCTTCCTTTGCTTTTCGGCAAATTCCACCAAAGATCCAGCCTCCAGTGTTTGCAGGAAAGTTTTAACCTCATCCACACTTTGCCTGAAGTTTTCTGCCAACCATTGGATCTGGCGCTTTCCGGCGCACTCGTGCAGTATTTTTGCCGGTAAAGAATCTAGCTCATACTCTTCGCCGGTAAAATACTGATGAAGATAATACTCATCTTCCGTACCGCGCACCCGGCAATTTTTTAATACAGGGTACATGGCTGCCTCCATTAAAAAATGAGAGGGGTGGTAGCCAGTACCGCCCCTCCGTGTGGTTGTAAACTGGCGCCTATTCGGCATCCATGTCCACGGCATCCTTGAGCGTCCGCGACGCTACGTTTGACCGCTTTTTCAGTACGAAGTTCTTCAGCATGGATTTCACCCCCTTTCGCGCTGGTTTGATGTTTACAAAGAGCTACAGCAAGGCGGAAACGTATCCTTACTACAAAAAATATATCATAATTAAAAAAACCACGCAAGGCAGGCTGAAAAATCACTTGGTTATCAACAAAACATCGTCCCCAAACTTCTTTGCCATATCAGTTAGAGAAATAAAATCTTTGTCCCCTTTATGCAGGATAATGCCAATCTGGCTGCCTTGAACAATAATTTTTTTGCTTTTAGTCATACTTCACTATTATTTGGCTGACTCTAGCGCCGGATTCTTCACATCGCTAGAAACTTCGGGCAAGCCGCTCTCTATCGGCAAAGTGAAGTTAAAAAGCGAGCCTTTGCCAACTCCTTCGGACTCCACCCAGATGCGGCCGCCGTGCGCTTCCACAATCTTTTTGGCAATGAATAATCCCAAGCCCGAGCCGCCGGTGTGGATGCGGGTGACGGCCTCGGCCCGGGTGAACTTTTGGAATAATTTATCAATGTCATTGGCTGATATGCCCAGGCCGCTGTCTTGCACTGAAAAAGTCAAAAGAGACGGACTGCGGGCGACGCGGATATTCACCCAGCCCTTGGGCGTGTACTTAATGGCATTGTCCACCAGATTCATGGTGACATCATGAATCTTGTCGCGGTCAAGCATCATCAGCGGCAAAGGCTCGCTGGGCGGCTGAATCGTGATCTCCAGTCCTTTTTTGGCCGCCTGCTGGGCCAGATCTTTGCGCACGGCTGACACAATTTCCATAAACTGCACCGGCTCTTTTTTGATGTCCAACCGGCCGGTTTCAATGCGCGAGACGTTCAAAAATACGTCAATCAAGCGGGTCAGCCGGTCGGCGGAACGGAAGATGCCTTCCAGCTCGGTTGTCTGTTCGGGCGTGAACTTGCCATAATCCCCTTCCAGGAACATGGAAATGTAGCCCTTGATGCCGGTGAGCGGGGTGCGCAGCTGGTGCGCGGCAATGGAAAGGAACTCGGACTTGGCTAAGTCCGCCTGCTTGAGCTTCTCGTTCGTCAGGCGCAATTGTTCAGCCAATTTTTCCACCTTTTCTCTTGTCCCCACTTCTTTCCATACACTGCGAATTAAAAGAATGTCAAATACCAAAAAGCTTAAAGCGATAATGCCATTCAATAAATACTGGTTAGTTGAATCAGACAAGACAAACCTAATAACCAAAACAACAAATAAGAGAGTGCTGAATAGTTCTGTTGCTATAACCTTGACGTTGAATAGATGATGTCTAGCTATGGCATACGAAGCAAATATAACAAAAAACGTGACTAATACCGGACCAAGCCAATAAAAATCAAATCTACCGAATCCAGGCAATATGATGTCAAAAATTAATCCAAATGTAACTGCAGAGATAGTCCCTAATCCTACATAGGTAAGCTGTCTTTTAATCGTTTTATCCCTTGCGTTTATTGCTTTTCTAATAAGATAATAATAGCCGACAATGGACCAAATTATCATATAGGCCGCATATAAGAAATAAAGGCCTCCGAATTGTACCGCCCTATACGCGTGGTTTACAAAATTCACATCCTTAATCACGGTGTCAGAAAATAAAATGAGCGGCGAAAATATCAACAAAGGAAATCCTATTATAATGGCTTTGAGTTTTCCGTCCTTTAAGGTTTCGCGTAAAAAGGTATAAGTAAAATAAACAAAGTTTGTTATTATTATTGCCCCCGCAATATACAACATTCTTGCTGAAAATATAAGGCCAAACAAATTGTTAACATTCAAATAAATTATCATTGATACAATCCAAACAACAGCGCCAAAGGAAGCTGCGGCTAAAAATTTACTGCTCAGTAACGTACTTCTGATCGCCATAAGAGTGGACAACACGGCGGTGATCAGGAAAGATACCGTTAACAATACATTGATAACAGTTAATTCCATAAGTAAGTAGTGTTATGTAACTGTTCCTGTTTGTCTTTAAATTCCTCCTTAGAGATTTCAATCTTTTTTAACACAATTTTTGCGGTAGGAACTACCGGCACGTTAAACCACCAAAATTCATTATTTAAAGACAGAGAAACTTGCTCAAAACCATAGTAAACTCTTTTGTCCTCATCATAGTGCGATAGTAGCGGTGAAAGGTAAAAAACCAAACTTGGGTCTCTCCAGCCCCACAACATCGCCAAAGCCAAGGGCTTGGTGGCATGCTCCCACGCCATGGCAGAAAACGCGGCTCCATATTTACTGCCTATAAACCAAGGCCATTTCTCGCTTAATTCAAGAATAGGCCTGTGCATATCTGTTACGATCAATATACCGTCACGCTTTAATACTAGTAGTTGTTCCTTGATAGCTTCTAAAGGATAATCTACGCCCCCGATACCAAACATGATAGTAATGACATCAAATGATTCTTTAGAAAAGTACTCCAAACTGCCATCTTTTCCATCGGTTAGATTTCTGGCGTCTCCTCGCGTAAACCGAATTTCCCGTACGTCTTTTTTCAACAAACTATTTTCTTTCATTCTTGAAAGTATGACGCTGTTTGCCTCTTTCAACATTTTCTCGTTGTAATCGAGGCCAACCGCATTAACGTGAATGTCAAATAATTTAAAAACACAAAACATCTCCTCCATAGAAAGACCTATGCCCGTGCCTATATCCAAAAGATTTACCGTGCTGCTTTTTTTGTTATGGGCGCGAATATAGCTCATAACTTCCAATCCCACTTGTCGCCTCCACCACGTATCCCTAAAATTGGTGGTCAGATGGTGTTTATACTCGTACGTTTTGGCTTCTCGCGCATAGATTTTCTCTACCTCCTTATTCTCTGGTACGGTGTCGTGTCTTTTATAGCTTGAACCAAATGCCTTAAGGCGATATCTAAAAATAAATCTTATAAGCCCCAATAAAAACCTATAATAGAAATAATGCACACCGCCTATGGTAGTAATTTGTTTTCCGGTGACGAAACTAGGAAAAATCTTAGTAGTACCTTTATAAGACAAAATTGGATTTAACTCTACTGTGCGTTTCATAATGAGATGATGATTTTAAATCAATTTAAAATACCAGCCGTGTTTACTCTAACGTCTGTATAAATTTCTCCGTCATCCGTTGAATAACCCTTGAATCAATGTTGAGTTGCTCGACAGATTTTTTACCCAAAATGCTTTTGGTATTTTTCATATCATAATAATTTTCTTCAACCATGTAGTATTTATAGTAATACAGTTTTGAGCCCATACTTTTAAGCGGCTTTATAAATCTGGATGCGACAATAAGAACGGCAAAGTACAAATTTACAATCCATTTTGGACTTTTTAAAATAGGCATCTTTATATCTAACGCTATGAGCACTTGTCCTAACAAGGTCTTAATGAGAAAAGGATGAGGATTAACAATATGAAATGTCCTGCCCTTCGCTCGAATATCCGAAGAAATGCTAATCATCCAGCTTACTGCCCAGTCAACGGGTATAAGGTTCAAATACGTATAGGGTGGGTAAGGAAAAGGCATAAGAACACAGAGCTTTCTTTCCTTCATTCGTATCCCCAATACGTTAAGCAATATACTCCCTTTTTGTGCAATCCTAACAAGATTCTTTCTAAAATCATAAAAACCGGCAACTACTCCGTAATAACCAAACTTTTTAATGCCAATATTCTCCCCGGTATCAATCAGAATACTCGGTCTAAAAATGATGAAGTCAATTGAATTTTTTTCAGCATATTCGCGAATGAGGCCTTCTGATAGATATTTACTCTTTTCATAGTAATTATTAAAACCACGGCGAGGGTAAATCAATTCATCCTCAAATATTGGTCCGGGGCGATTTCCGTGCACATAAGAGGTGCTGATATAATAAAGAGGAGAACGTAATTTTTTAGCAAGATCTAAAATTTTTCTTACTCCTTCTACGTTGGTATTGTGGACGATATCCCTGTCGCTTTCTTTAAAACTTAAATTGGCAGCTAAATGCCAAATGCCATCAATTTGTCCATGTAAACTTTGTATAAATTCTTGAGAAAGTCCGAGGTGATTTTTCGCAATATCAGTTTCAATCGTAACTAAATTGTCTAGATTGATTTTATGGTCTAGTGTATGTAAAACATTTCTCACTCTTGTCTGTAGTGATATACCATCTGCTGGACGCCCTAAAAAAATAACTGCGTCTCCGTTTTTTATAAGTTCTAACGCCAGTCGAGAACCAAGAAATCCGGTGCCTCCCGTCAGTAAATACTTCTTCATAATTTTGTCAACTATACAAACCCACTTGTTTTATCAAACCGCGCGAGAAAATCCCACGAATACTCATACCGGCGCATGGCGTACAAAAACAACCCAACCATCAGCACCGTAAAATACGGCCCGACATGACCAAACGAATAATTGCCAAACGCTCGCAGAATGATGTTGGTTGTGCCCCCAAAAAGCGCGGTAAAAATAGTCCCGCAAATAATATAATTCAGTTGCGCCCTTCCGGTATGATGGGAATGGCTGCGTGTGTTAAAAAAATTATAAAACGCCAAAACCATGTACATAAAGAAATGGGCAACAAAAAAGGCGTACCAGGGACCAAACACTTCCACGCGCTCCGAAAGCCGAACAGACGCAATCAGCCAATCGGTAAAAAAGAGCAAATACGCCATCAGCGCCGCCGGCCCAAGAAGTAACAGGTGTTCGCTCCATGAAATTGCTTTACTCCTATGGAATACCAAGCTGAATAACAAAAAGAACGTGGGGATTAAGGAACCGGAAAGATAGATGATATTTGTCCAAAATCGGATATGAAGCGCCTGTGGCTCAAAGTAGAACATCCCCAATCCCAGCGACCACGTTGCGAGAAAAAGAACCACGAACGAATAGTACAGATTATAGCTCCTGCCCTGCCTACGCCTAAAAATGATAATCGCGAACGCAAGGTTAATTAAGGCGAGGACAAATAATGGTATAGCTTTTGCGTGCATAGAAAGAATCCATGTTCTGACAGTTAATCTTATTTAACCATGTGCTGTATTATACCAAAAAACACCGCGGCGCGACAAGCGACAATTGGCGCTCAACCTTTCTACGCTATCTTAACATTTTATTCTCCGAATTTTTTAGGAAATTATTTTTAGACACCACTAACCGCCCCAGCCGTTTTTCCAGTTTCTTTCTCGCTCCACCGGCGATATCGCCGCCATCTCTGGCAGCTTGTTTATTGGCGTTGAAAGTTTTTGGTTCTTGTTTGTTTGATATGGCCGTGGTGGCGGTTTCGGCCAGCATTTTCAAACCGTTACATTTTGTAACGGTTTCATTAGAACCTTGTCAATCAAGCGTTTTTTAAGCACGCGCCAATATACTTGCGGATTGGCGCTTCCCGTAAGCACAGCGACAACATCCACCACCGCGAAATACCACAGCTCTTTGGCATCGTCCCATAACCGGCGGATTTGCTTGCCTTCAAACAAAGCGATTTTAGTCATAAATCATCTTCTGGTACTTTTCCAAAATCTTGAGGCGTTTCAGCTTTAGAGTCGGGGTCAACAAATCATTCTCTTGGGAAAAAGGCTCGGCTAACAAGATGAAATGCCGCACTTGCTCGTATTCAGGGAAATGATCCAAAGCCTCGGTTATTTCCTTGCGGTAAAGCTTGGCAACGTCATCTCTTTGCAAAATGGCCGACAGAGCATACTCCAGGTTGTTTTTTTGGGCCCATAATTTCAATTCTTCAAAATCAGGCACAATCAAGGCCGAGATGTGTTTTTGGTTGTCGCCAAAAACCATGGCCTGGGATATAAAACGGTTCGTTTCCAAAGCCTGTTCCAGCGGCGCTGGCGCCACGTTCCGGCCAGTGGAAAGAACCAACAACTCCTTTTTGCGGCCAGTGATGGTTAAAAATCCATCTTCGGAAAGTTCACCCAAATCGCCGGTGCGGAGCCAGCCTTCTTGGTCAATCGCCTGTTTGGTGGCCTCCTGATCGCGCCAATAACCGCGCATGACGCTGGAACCGCGCAACAGAATTTCTTTGTCCGCGGCGATTTTAATTTCAAAATTTTTAAGCAGCAGCCCGACGCTACCGAACTTACACTTGGCAAGCGTATTTTCCGAAACCACGGGTGAAGTTTCAGTTAAGCCATAGCCTTCCAAGATAAAGAGGCCAATATCCCAAAAAAACTGGATAATGCGCGTTGAGAGCGCCGAACCGCCGCTGACCGCAAAACGCAGACGGCCGCCCAGTTTTGCCCGGATTTTTTTTAAAACCAAAAAATCAAGAACACCATAAATAGGCCGCTGCCAAAACCGCAGTTCGCCTTGACGGCGGCTGCTGCCCCAATCCAAAGCCCAATAGAAAAGCCGCTGTTTCAGCTTGCTGCTGGAGCGAACCACGTCCCAAACCGCGTCATACGTTTTCTCGAATATCCTGGGCACTGAAATGATGATTGTGGGCCGAGCTTTTAGGATGTCCTCTTTGATTGTTTCTTTGCTTTGGGCGTAATAAATGCTGGCCCCGGAAAGCAAAGGCACATAACAGCCGGCAGTCCGCTCCAGAGCGTGAGACAATGGCAGAAACGACAAAAAACTGTCTTGAGACGAAACGTCAATGTACTCTTTGGCATTTTGAACGTTGGCCAGCAAATTGCGGTGCGAGAGCATGACTCCTTTGGGCAGGCCAGTGGTGCCGGAAGTGTAAATGATGGTGTGCACATCATCTTCAAAAACAGAAACCGAGGTTAGCTGGCCAGCTGTTTTAAGGTCTATAAAACCGCCGGCAACGCCAACAACAACGACTTTCTCCAGCTCCAGAGACTTGATTGCTTCTTGGTGATTTGGGTAGTAGCGCTGGCTCAAAAAAAGCCACTTGGCTTCCGTGTGCTTAACAATGTACGAGAGGTAGGCTGAACGGTAAGTTGTGTGGATGGGAACATCCACCGCGCCAATGGCGGCGCACGCCAAATCTATGGTTACCCAATCAGGGCCGTTATCAAGCAAAAAAGCCACTCTATCACCTTTGGCAATGCCGCTCTCTTGCATAGCCGCGCCTAAAGCGCGAACTTGGTTCAAGAGTTCGCCATACGTCAGGCCTTGGTACACTCCGGAATCTAGAGAAGCCAAAGCCGTGCGCGCCGAGTATTGTTTGGCGATGCGCTCAAAATTTTTGTAAATCGTGCCGTAGTTCATACTATCTTAATATTTTATTTTCCGGATTTTTCAGGAAATTCTTTCTAGACACCACAGACCGCCCCAGCCGCTTTTCCAGCTTCTTTCTCGCTCCACCCGCAATATCGCCGCCAGCCTTGGCATCCGCTCATAGCCGACTTTAGCCAGCCAGCGCTTGAATGGCTCGGCCTTGGGCGAAGGAATCGACTGAATTATACGGAATATACCCTCAGGATTAGCGCAGTCAGTTTCATATTTTTTGCCGTCAGCGGCCGGTAATTTCAGTCCGTGACAAAATGTCACGACCTCACTCCCTTCTTCTATCAGCCGCTGTTTAAGCTTCATCCAATATACTCCGCCGTCTACACTGTCAGTAAGAGCGCTGCAGACATCCACCACGGAAAACCACCACTCGTTATTATAGAGCGTTTTCCTGATTTTTTTGCCTTTAAACAAGGTGATTTTAGTTGTTGAATCGTTGTTCAGACCGCTCATGTTTTAAATTATAGCACAAACAGCCCGGAACAATAAAAACCCCAAAATGCACATCTGTGCTGTCCTGCTACATTGAACCAATCTCCGAAATTGGAGCAACAGAAAAGCGGAAAACATTGGCGTGCGGAAAGGCTGGAGGGTTGTCCAAATCATCAATGCCGAAAGTAACCAGCGGTTCCCGAATCTCATTGCAATGCTCACGTTACGATCCGGCATCGGTGCAAACATGGCTAATTGAGCGCAATCAAAAGGGGGTACGCCAAACTGCGTACCCCCTCGTTTTTTTATGCTACAATACTGCGGCCAGGCTCTCTATAAAACGGCAGACCGCCGCAATTCCCTGGCCTTTTTCGGCGCCAGAGTACGTTTGCGCTATGGCGCTCCCGATAACCGCAATGTCAGCTGTTCCTTTGATTGCAACTATGTGCTCTGGTTGTGATATGCCAAAACCAACCGCAATAGGCAAGCTGATGTATTGCCTGATTTTTTGCAGATTCTGCGCAAGTTCAGCATCGAGGTTCGCTTGGGCGCCGGTTACTCCTTTGCGGCTCACAAAGTACACGAACCCTTCGGCGTGTTGCGCATTTAATCGCAACCGGCGTTCGGTGCTTGCTGGAGAGATAACTCGTATCACCGACAGGCGGCTCTGCTTTGCGCGCAATATGAAATGCTCGCGATGTTCCTCCTCAATGGGAATATCCGGCACAATGAGCCCGGCGCACCCGGCTTGCTGCGCGTCCTGGCAGAATCTTTCAACGCCGTACCGGAACACAATATTGAAGTAGGTCATGAAGAGCAATGGAATCGGCGTTGCCGCGGCCAGCTCGCCCATCAGCTGCATCGCTTGGGCAACGGTAGTTCCCTGCTTCAGAGATTCCTGGTTGGCGCGCATCAGAGTGGGGCCGTCAGCCACTGGGTCGGAAAATGGAATTTGCAGCTCAATGAAATCCGCGCCCGCTTCGGCCATGGCTAAAACCAAGCGCCGGCTTTCTTCTAAATTCGGATAACCAACCACAATATGGGTCATTAAACCCAAGCGGTTCTGGGCCTTAATTTTTTGCAATTGCTCCTCTATGGCAGTCATAATCATTCGCCGGCTTCGCGCCGTAAATATTCAAGCCAGGCTTTGTCCCCCAAAGCCTTAGCCACAATAAAAACATCTTTATCACCGCGGCCGGAGATATTAACCACGATAATTTTATCCGGCGCTAAAGTCGGCGCGAGCTTAATGACTTCGGCCACGGCATGGGCTGATTCCAAAGCCGGAAATATGCCTTCGGTTCTGGCCAAAGTTTGGAAGGCCACTAAAACTTCTTTATCGGTCGCAAAAGTATATTGCACACGCTTCTGGTCATGAAGTAAGGCGTGCTCCGGACCAATGCCGGCATAATCTAACCCTGCGGATATACTATGGGTAGATTGAATCTGACCATCCTCATTCTGTAAAAAATATGATTTGTAGCCTTCCACCACCCCGACCGCGCCCCCGGTTTGAAACCGGGCCGCGTGCTCACCCGGCTTGTCCACGCCCCTGCCCCCGGCTTCCACGGCAATCATCATCACTTCTTTATCTTCAAAAAAATCATTGAATAAACCTATGGCATTACTGCCCCCGCCCACGCAAGCCACTAAGTAATCCGGCAAGCGTCCGGCTTGAGCTTGGATTTGTTCTTTGACCTCCAAGCCGATAATACTTTGAAAATCCCGAATCATGGAAGGATAAGGATGCGGGCCCAAAGCCGAACCCAGCAGATAATAGGAATCATCCACATTGGTAATCCAGTCCTGTAAAGCGGCCGTAACCGCATCTTTGAGGCGCTTGGTCCCGTGACTGACCGGTATAACCTTGGCGCCCAATTGTTCCATAAAAAAAACATTGATCCGCTGGCGCGCTATATCCACTTCCCCCATATACACGACGCACTCAAAACCGAACTTAGCCGCCACTGTGGCTGTAGCCAAGCCGTGCTGTCCAGCTCCGGTTTCGGCAATCAAACGCTTTTTACCCATGCGCTTGGCCAATAAAGCTTGACCAAGACAATGGTTGATTTTGTGCGCTCCGGTATGGTTCAAGCCCTCGTTTTTGAGATAGATCTTGGCGCCGCCTAATTTCTTGGTTAAATTTTCGGCAAAATAAAGCGGCGTGGGCCGGCCGTCGTAATTTTTAAAAAGATCCGAAAGCTCATCCAAAAATTTTGGATCAGACTTCGCCTGGTTATATGCTGCCTCTAATTCCTCTAAAGCCGGCAAAAGCATCTCCGGCGCATAGCGGCCGCCGAACTGGCCAAAGTGGCCAGTGGCGTCGGCGTCAAACGATGTTTTGATAATAATAGACTCCATATTGTATGTATCTATGCTTTGCTGGCGAGCACCTTTCTAATAACTTTTTTACGAGGCGCTACCAGTGATGCCATCGACGCAATCTCGCGAACGCTCGCAAAACGGTAATCAGTGTGGTCAACGTCAAGTTTAATGGTAAAATCATTGCCAACAGATTTAACTAAATATAGGCACTCAATAATATGTGTTCGAGTATGCTTGGCGTCATAAAAATAATTCTCAATCGCCAATAACTCAATTACGCGGACGCTAATCCCGGTCTCTTCCTTAAACTCTCGGCGCGCGGCTTCTTCGGGAGTTTCAAGGGGCTCAACCTTGCCGCTGGGCAGAACCCATGAGTTAGGATCTGGAAAATTATAATTTCCCCTTTTGATTAATAACACTTTTCCATCAACAACAAGTATGCCCGACGCAACCACAACTTGGCATACACGCTGCGAGGGCGTTAATCTTTTTTTCTTAATTTCAGATAATGGAAACACTTTTTGCATACAAAACAATTACCACATAGAAAAAGGGAGCTGGCGAGATTTGCTTTCGGCAAAACCCGCCAGCCGCGCTACTGATCGAAGTCGTGAAATTCAATCACGCCGCCGCTGCACGTGAACTCGAGGCAGATGCTGTTGCTGTGCAACATCTCGAGGAGTAGCTCAATAGACTCTCTCCAGCGATGAAGTTCGCGAACTATAGTCGGAGCCACGCCATTGCCCGGGCAACAACTCCTAAAAAAGTGCCCCGGCTCTTGAACCATCGACCCGTACCCGTTCTCACTCCGGTCAAGCTCGCTGAACGTCAACCGCTCCAAGGTACGCGGCTGAATCTGATTCTGGCAATACTCTACCACACTTCTTCCGTGCGCGGTAACAAGAAAGCGACCAACTGTAAACCCGCCTGCTCTCTCGGGAACCGCGTGGGGCGCGAACGCAACAATGTACCGCCTCGTAGCGCTAAGCATGCGAGGAAGATCTGCGCTCGCCCGCAACCAAAAGTACGGCTGGCATTTTGCGTCACCTGAGGTGACTGTTCGAACCACAACGCCGAACGGACTATTGCTGAGCTTAAGCTCAAACGCACGGTAAGCCAATTTATCTGAAACATGATGTAAATCAATGATCAGATAGTCGGTAACCGGCAAACCGCACATATCCATTAGGACGATGCGGGCAATTTTCGGCGGAATCTCCTGAAGCGATTGCTTACTATTCTCAGTTAAACCTAAACATCTCATCGCGGACCTCCTTGAGCACCGGCTGAATTTCACTTATTCACGTAAAGAGCGGCTAGGAAAAGTTTCCTTAAGGAAACCTATGGCTTTACTTGACTGACTAGCGTACGAACTTTTTTTGCGTCAATTCGTTGCGTGTACGACTTTACATTTATTTCACCGGACTTTATACCACCTCGCTTTAACGAAGTGCTTACGATAACACCATTACTGTATTTAAGCAATGAACGCGCGTTTCCAGTAGTCACACCACTCCCAATAAAAATCGGAAATCTTCCGACCGCTTCCCGAACACGCCCCACCTCCTCCTCATCGGGAGGTACACCGGTACGATGTCCGGTAAGAATAAGCGCATCCGCTCCAGCGGCAACAGCGCGCGTGGCAGAGGTTTCAAGAGATGCCTTGGAGAGGAGACGCGCGTGCTTAACATGCACGTCCGCCAGAATCGCGACGTCGTCTGCCATAATATGTTTCCGGTACTGCCTCGCCTCACGCGCAACGCCCATAAACACGCCGTAATCGGTAGAAACTTTGTCAACAAAAACAGGAATACGCACGAACTCAAGCCCAAGTACTTTGGCGATCCCGAGAGCGGCTCGGTAGTCGTTCCACAATACGCTCACACCGAGCGGCAGGCTCATCTCCGAACGCAACGCACCGCCAAGGTAGGTCATCGCGGCCACGACGCCGGGATCAACCTGCTCGCGGTGCGGTATGTCGTAATTGTTTTCAAACATAATCCCGTCCACCCCTCCGCGTTCAAACGCCCGGAGGTCTTTGAGCGCGTTTTGTAACGCAACATCCAGACCCGGAAACTTCGGATATCCGATGAGCGGGGGGAAATGGATAACGCCGATGACAATGCGTTCGGCGCGCTTAAAAATTTTTTTAACACGATTCATAACACTATTAAATAGGTACCAATCATTAGTGTCTCGTTAAAATTCCCATAATTGAGCCTGTTTTTGAATAGGCGTCTCCAAAATTAGCGTCTGATGTTTAGAAATAAGCT
>Ga0155991_127_pt2 | contig 18829 bp, 17 predicted proteins | sample RifCSPlowO2_02_FD_107645 | JGI IMG/M metagenome (GOLD analysis project Ga0155991, IMG submission 107645) | Candidatus Komeilibacteria bacterium RIFCSPLOWO2_02_FULL_48_11
GGGGCCGCAATGGCGGTTGCGGGTTTGAATTTTATGGTATGCCTAACAGCGCTTTGGTTGGGATTATGATTGGAAATAGTGTCGCTGGCAGAAGTTAAGTCAGCGGCCTGGGTGGCCGCGGAAAAACTCATCACCGCGGTCACGAGAATTAAAGCAATGATTTTTTTCCAGTTAGTAGACATAATTTTATAACTGTCATCTCGAACCCCTTAATGAGCTCGATAATAACAAGCGGCAAGTATTACCTATGACTGTAATTAATTGCTATGAGTGTTGCGGGGTGAGGAGATCCCCTGTTTATTGTGTCGGTCGGGATGACAGCAAGGAGAGGGCCGGGGTGAGGTTATTAATTTCTCTCTCTTTCCAATTCTTCCCGCAACTGGCGTTTTAAGCGCTCGCGGCTAATTTGGTTCCACTTTTTAATCAAGAAGTATAAAGCGATTAAGACCGCGATTACGCTGCTGATTATTTTCCAGGGCAAAATCCAGAAATGGATGATTTGCTTGGGAAAATTCTGTCCCGCGTACGCCAGTTCCAGTTCAGCGGTATAACACCCGAATCCCAAACCTTTCCAAACTATTTCTTTTTTGCCGTCTGGAGCGTAGTTTATTGAACCATAACCTTTCCAAGTTTGCAGAAAAACGCGGGAACTGCCTGGGAGCACGTTGCCGCCCCGGTCGTTCACCGGCAAGTAATCAACCAGCTTGCTGCCGATAACGGCCCCGGCCGGGTTTAAAACAGTTTCTTCTCCCAGGCGCGTCAATGTTTGGCCAAAGGTGTTTTTCAACGTGATTTTTCCGCTCGGTTTTGCGTGCACGTTGCCGGTGTTGGTTAAGCGGACCATCAGATTGATTGGAAACTTTTCAAAAAAAGATTGGGCTGGAGCCGCGGCCACTTCGTTGGCAGTTACCTTGGAATTATAGCTGTTAAAAATGTCCAGACTGCCCTGCTCGCGGATCTCGCCTTTGACTTTTACCAAAAGCAGGACCCCGACTTTTTGCTTTACCGCCACGCCGCCGCCTGATTCGTCAATTGGCGAAAAAAAGATGGTGCCAAAGTGGCCCCCGGCTTCTGCGGTGGCCGGAATTCTAACTTGGAACGGAACTTCCACTTTTGCTCCGGCGGGAATGGAAATCGGTTCTTTTGCAATCAATAGCCACGAAGCGAGCGAAAACGCGCTCACGTTGTCGCCTTCAGTGAAGCGCGGGTTGCCTTCCTCGCCTTCAGCCGTAAAATCCGCGACTGACGATTCAAGCCGGAGTTCAGATGCGTCGCCATTGGTGATAAAGATGGTTTCTGAAATAATTTGGCCTTTTTCAGCCTCAAATTCAAATTTTGGCGGTGATACCGTTATACTTGCCGCGTTTGAAGTTTGAGCCAATCCAAACGCGCCCGCCAAAGCGAGCAGGGTCAGCATGATTATTTTTTTCCAAGCAGTCTGCATAATATGATTACTATTATAGCATTTTTTAATGTCTTTGTCATTCTGAACCATTTCTGTCATCTCGAGTCCTCATTTGAACAGAATTCTCTTTAATAAACTTCGATAACCAAGGATTGTCATTCAATGCTCGGAATGGGTCAGGGCGAGGAGATCCCATGGTTACGCCGACATAGAGCACAGTCTGACGTTTGTTCGTGGTGATGTATGTAAAATAGTTGTGTTGGTTTTGTTGAGACATGCGGTTTAACCATGGGATCTCCTCGGCCTGCGATGTCACCAGATATTTATAAGTCCATTGGCTATCAAAGTCCTTGGTTATTTATTTGGTTCATCAAGGCCTCGAGATGACAGCGTCAGAAAAATGATGGCAGTGCCGAAGCTTGTTTAGCTAGGGCACTGCCAAAAGGTTACACGCGGACTGTTTCCTCTGCTCGCGCTCGCTTTTCGAGCATGCTCTGGAGGTTTTCCAGGGATGCCCGATACGCGAAAAGCGGACACGTGTTGCTCGTCTGCGCCGCATCCAGCAGCGCTTCAATGAATTCCTTGGAAAGCTGTGGGTGCTGCACTTGCGGGATGGTGGTCATGGGAGTGACTTCCTGCGGACAGACTTCTACCATGTCACAGAAGAAGCATTCCATAACCAGCTCAGCGCGCACGAGCACGGCGATTGGCCGCTCAAATGCGCTGTGTTGGAGCACCAGGTATTTCTTTCCGGATTTCGGGTCCCGGCACAGGCGTGTCGTCACTTCCTCGAGTTCATCTATTATCACCGCGCACCTCCTTTTTGCTCTACTCGTGCATCTCCAGCATCCTCTGATACTTTTCTGCGAGCTCATCATAGAGCCTGGTAAGCTCTTCTGCGTGCAAAGAGGGATCCTTAAGCGCTTCAGGACCTATAAGCACTTCTGGACCCGCACTCCAGTCCACCCGGGCGAGTTCTGCAATGGAATACCACCCAGTTCCAAAAGAAATTCTTTCTTTGGAGCTGGCGCTTACCTTTACCATTCGTTTCACGGATACGAACAAAACTTCTGTCCGTTCATCGGCTTCACAGCCTGTACGGCGCAAAAATGTCCGCACGCTAACTTTTTTCATCGCAAAATTTCCTTATTTTTCAGATGAAACTCCTAACGTACGCGAACACTAAACATCATACGCTACATAAAAAGAACGACCAATTACGCTACCATAATATATTTATTTCGTCAACTCTCGACCACAGCCCTCTCCTCCACCCAAGGCGGAGAAGAGCGGCTCTAGCAGAGAACTAGAACGTGCCAGTGGTAACAAATGTCAGAGTGGTGGTGTAGTCAGACGCAGCTGGCGTGGTTGCGGAAATGGCTGCGCGGATATTTACCGTGGCTACATAACCGGACGTTGGCCCGGATGTTGACGCAATGCTCTGGGCTGACGCGGTAAGAATTCCGACTCCGTTGGGGGCAAAGGCCGCTGTTACCGAGCCATTGCCCTGCGGGTCAGTGGTTTGTGTAACCTGGATATCAAACCCTTCACTGCCTAATACAGTCGCATTGTTCGCGGTGGCGGCAATGGTCTTGCTCGCGGTTGTGCTGCGCAAACCCACGTTGCCGTCGGCGTCAAGAACCGAGATGGTTACGCCGCTGGTTCCATTGGTGGCCACAGTTACAGTCGGGTCAGTTGAGGATTCGGAAATCGCGCCGGTTGTCAATGTGCCCAGGTTAACCGTGGTGTTGGCCAAGGACATGCTCAAGGTCGGGTCAACTGACGCTGACACCGAGATTGTGTTTGCGGCTGAAGTCAAGAACGCGCCCTTGTACGTATTTGAACCGAGCGCTGTTCCGGACATGCTAACCATAGTGTCCCCTGCCGCCGGTGTGCCTAAGTTGCTCACCTGAACATAGATGTACTTATCATCGGTAAGCGCAATAGGAACAGTAGCCGCATTTTGCGGCGCAACAAGCGTCAAAGCTGTGGCAGTGTTGCTGATAGTCCACTGTCCATCTGCTACTGCAGCAGCAACCGTCTGCGCCGTGCCGCCAGTTCCATTTATGTCATCGGTGTTGACCTTTAACGTAACGTTCGCGTTAGTGATGCTGGCCAAGTTGCCTGGCGCTGTTTCAAACGTCAGCACAATTGTTTCGGAGTTCGCATCAATGCTTGAAGCGCCATTAACTCGGGAGGCAAAGGTATAAGTGACGCCATTTGCCTGCGAAGCTGTTTGACTTGACATGACAATGGTCATGAAATCAACAGCCATATCCGCAGCCTGCACCGGTGTGACCGCGACGGTTGCTAACAAAAAAGCAACAGCCGCGATTGAAGAAATAATCTTATTCATACTTAGTTCTCCTTCCCCTTTTCGGGGATAATCCAATATCCCACGGACAGATCGACCTTTGGGAAGTTTTGGCACCCCATTCACCTGTCAGACCGAATGCATTCAGTTCTGGCAAGGCAATAGGGGCTCGTGCTCCCGACATAAGCATGATGTAGGAAGCGAAACCCCCAGCACGATTACCAAAGCGCACGCGCCTTAAGCAACCTCGGAGGTGTTGTTCATCCCTCTTGTCCGTATAGAATAATGGAAAATTGTTAAGCCTGCGTCTATTTCGACTTGGTTTAAGAGCGCAGGTGATTATCCATGGTCTGGACAATCATCTAAACTCTTAAATACTACAGATTACAGATAAAGTACAGATATACAGATACTATGCTAAGATGTAATGTGCGTAAAAAATCATATATCGTAATTTAGTAGCATATCTGTATATCTGTAAAAGATTTGTAATCTGTAGTAATTTAGTATTCTGGCACGACAATAATTTCCAAAGTGCCTTGGTAATTGCCGGCTGTTTGCATGATGCTGGGGATAACAGCTCGGCTGTCAAATAGAAAATCAGTCACCACCGGAGATGCGCTCGGGATAGTAAGCTTATTGACGCGGCTAATCTGGACCAGATTGGCGCCATTCAAATCAATCCAACTGCCGGATGAGGCTTCTTTCAGGCTGACATTGCTGATGGTGCTGCCATAGCCGTCGTCAATCGGGTCCGAAAGCAAGGCATATATGGTATAACCGGCTCCGTACGTTGAAATGCTCACCCGCTGTTGTTCGCTCGCGTCCGTGGTGTCAGAGAGATTGCCGCTGAAAGAAAAGCGCACCGGGGCCGCGGCAATGTTGAGCAAAAACGAATCTATGTAAAAATTCCAAGTTTGGTTGGCAATGGCATTGTTGGCTACATCAACCATATCAAGCGACAGCGTGTGTTTGCCGAATGCCAGCGAAGCAGTTGGGGTGAAGGTAATCATCTTGTCCGCGGCATTATAGCCAATGGTTTGGCTAACGCTATCCAGCTTAAAAACCGCGGCACTGCCCGGAGCTTCGCTGACTGATACGCGCATGCCTGGCATAAAATCAACAATCAGTTGGTTAGGGTTGGGGTAAGAATTAGCCAGGCTCATTTGCGGGGCTTGTTTGTCAATAATGGCTAGGTTTGATTGGGCTTCGTTCTTGAAATTAAAAGTATCAGTAATAGTGTCAGCCGCCACTGCCAAGTCCGAAGCCGTAAAGCCGGTATTATTAAGGCTGGCGACTGTCAAAAGCGCGATTTTATTATTTGTTCCGCTGACCGCCGTGGCTGTGGTCGTGAGGCCAGCAGCCGTGTAATTGCCAAACGCGCCGGCTGATGAGAGCGCTTTATTCCATTCAATTTCAATAGTGGTGTCATTCATTGCCCGGGCCTGGACAACCACCGGCGGCAGGCCGATGGAAAAACTATTGTCTGATTGGTCCGAAGCTGTATTACCCGCGGCATCAGTCGCGGTTATCCGCACGCGAACATCAGTTGAATCAATGAGCGGCGTTGTCCAAGTGTAACTTCCATCATTGGCTTCATTACTCCCGATAGGAAGCTCTGTGCCGCATACAGAAGGAGCAGGGGTACCGTCGCTACCGCCTCCACTGCCACCCCCGCTTGGCGTACCTTCACTTCCGCTAGCGCTAGCGCCGCAAATAAAAGTATAACTATATGACAAGGAAATCGGATTGGTTGCCAGTCCAAAATTATCAGTAATAGCCGCGCTGTCCCAAGCAATGGTCCGCGTTGTCCCCTGTTTCCAGGCCTCGTTGCCATTGGGCGAAGTTAGAGCAGTGGCTGGCACGGTGGGCGGAGTGGAATCAATGGTAAAATTATTATCCGAAACATCGGATGAAGTTAAATTAACTTGGTCAATCGCTGTCAGACGAATTTTTACAGTTTGGGAATTGATGGCTGGCACTGTCCAGTCATACGTGCCATCATTGGCTTCATTGGCGGCAATCTGGGTCCAATTAGAGCCGTCCGTGGTGTAGTCTAAGGTAATTGGGTTGACAGCCAAATGCGCGTCAGTGATCTCGGAGTTATTCCAGGTAATCGTCTGAATCGAGCCGCCAGACCAATAAATATTCGCGCCAGACGGCGACGTCAGAGTCGCGCTCGTAATCTCAGGCAGAGTGTTATCAGCCGTAATAATGGCGGTGTTGGTGAAAGTGGCGCTGTTGCCGGCTAAATCCGCGGCTGTAATGCTTAAGCTTAAATTGCCATTACCGGTGCTGGCCGCGGTTTTAAAATTCCAGACAGCCGCGCCAGTGGTTGGATTATAAGAAGCCGGCGACACGGCGTTATCAGCCGGATTATTGGTGATGTTCGTAAAATCAGCCGTAATGCTGGCTTGAGTTATTTCAGCCTGAAGCAGGTTGTCGAAAATATCAGAAGTTAAAACAACAGCATCGCCATTTTTAACCAAAGTGGTAATGCCCAGAGTTGAGTTGGTTAAAACAGTGTTAGCAAAAGTCGGCGCTTGAGAATCAATCGTGAAATTATTATCAGAAACATCAGACGCGGCATTGCCGGCATTATCTTTGGCCGTGATTTTAATTTTGACTGTTGGCGAGTTTAAGGCCGGAACAGTCCAGGCGTAGATTCCGTCATTAGGCTCATTTGTCGCAATCTGTGTCCAGTTGGCGCTGTCAGCGGTGTATTCCAAAGTAATGGGGTTGGCAGACAGATTGGCATCAGTAATGTCAGTGTTATCCCAAGTGATATTTTGGGTTGAATTGCCGGCCCAAGCCAGGCCAGTTGTTGACGGACTAGTCAAAGTGTCGCTCGCAATGGCGGGCAAAGAGTTGTCAGCAACAATTGAGTTGTTGCCAGCGCCGGAATTGGCAGCCAAATCCAAGGCCGTAACGCTAACGTTCTTGGCCCCATCACCCGAAGCATTGGCCGCGACCGCGGTCCAAGTGGCTAAACCAGTGGCGGTATCATAACTAGCCGGCGCCACGGCATTGTCGCTGGCATTGCCGGTAATGGCGGATAAATCAGCCTGGATATTATTCACGCTCATTCCGCCTTGCCCCAGGTTATCGGTAATCATGGCAGTTAAAACAATGCTCTGGCCATTCTTGAAAATAGCCGCAGTGCTTAAGGTCGCGTTAGTGATAGTAATTGGATTTATGCTTGGCCCTGCCGTGTCGCCAGTCAAGCTAATAAGAGCCCCGCTTGTTTGATGGCCAGCCTTATCAGTTGCCCGCGCGTGAGCGATGTATGTATTATTATTTTGAACAGCGCCGGAGAATTGGTACGACCAAGCGGCAAAACTGTCGGTTGAGGCGGCATTCAAAAATGTCGGTTCAGCCACCCAAGCCGAGCCGTCCCAAAACTCTCCAGTGGCCAGATTAGTTAAAGACAGTTCCACATTTTGGAGACCCGTGGTACCACCTAAATGTGTGCCGCTGTCCGCGGCCGCGCCGCTCATGGTAAAACTGGCTCCGACTTGCATGCCGCTTGCTGGCTGGGTAACCGTTATTGCCGCCGGAGTATTGTCAATTTCAAAACTGTTGTCCGGAGTTATCGTTGGCGCGGAAACCAAGTCAACGTCATCAATGGCTGAGACGCGCCAAAAATAAATTCCTTCAGGCAAGATAATCGTTGAAGTCTCTAGAGTATAAGCTGTGGTGGTGCCAACGGTTTCCTGCGAAGTGATGATGGAAGAAAAATCGCTGGAGTCGTCAATTTCCAAACGATACTTTACTAAATCCGCGGCCGGACTAGAAGCCCAGATGAATTGGATAGGAATGGTTGTTTGGAATTTTAGAATTTGGGAATTAAGAGATGTTGGTTGTACCAAAGAAGCCGGAGGTTCGGGCGGAGTCACGTCGGTTGATTTGCTCACGACAACTGTGTTGCCGTCGGTGTTGCCGGATGCGTCCAGGGCGCGGATTGCGAACTTGTACAAAACGTCAGGCGTTAAAACCGGGGTTGTATATTGGGTGGCGGTGGCGGGAACAGTGGCAATCGGGGCGCTGAAGTCCACGTTGCCCGAGCCATTATTGGAGTAAATGTTAAAATGGTCAATGTCAGTGAGGATGCTTGGAGCAATCCAGGCTAAAGTGACAGTGGTATCAAGATTCAAGATAGCGGCCAAACCGCTTGGCGCTAGCGGCAAAACGCCATCCAGAACAATGTTTTGCTGATAATCAAGATACGCGCCTTTGCCATTGTCATTAGCTAAATACGCGCGCGGCACAGCTGACAGGTTGTCGCCAGCTTGGACAGTGTATGAGCCGGCGTAGGTCCCGGCATTGTCAATTAAATTAGCAGTCGTGGAAGCGATTTGCGCTGAACTGGTTTTACCGGCCGAACCAATGGCGGTGAAAGTGATGATATCCCCTAGCTTATAAGAGCTCTGGGCCGGACTTAAAGTGAAAGATGAAATAGCCGGCAGATTGACAACTGTAATGGAAACGGTTTCAGAATTATTTTTGGTCTGGTTACCTGAAGCATCTGTAAAATACAAAGTCGGCCCAGACCAAGATAATTGGGTGGTGTTACTAGGTAAGAAGTCATCAACTTTTATCGTGTATTTATAGTTGGCAAATTCCTGCGCATCCAGAGTTCCATCAGCAGTAACTGCCAGTCCAATGTCGTCAAAAGGAGTTGTGCCGTCGTCAGTAAGCGGCTCCCAGACGCCATCGTTATTTAAAATCTGAAAAGAAGAACCAGCAACAAAAGCGGCATTGACCGGCAGGCTATCAATTATTTTTACATTGGTTACTGGCTGGTTTTGGCTGTAATTGCCGCTAAAGAGAGTGATTTTAAATTCCTGGCCCGGCTCCACGCTTACTGAATTGCCCCAAAAATCCAGGCCCTGCTCCCAGAGTTTCCCAAAAACCATAATATCGTTATTAGCTTTAACCGATAAGCCTAAAACACCAATGATAACCGCTATGGCGGCTATTAAAGGTAAAAATACTAGTTTTTTGGCCAAAAATCGAGTCATTTTGGCTTATTATCCGCAGACAAATTTTAAGATTTTATCTTACCCTATTTAGTAATATTTATCAAGAAAAAAATGAGGGCTGACTACTTGCGTAATCAGCCCTTGAAAAAAGGTTTTAAGGAGCGGTTAAGGGGCGCCGAGCGCTACAATAGTCCAGGTTCGAGAAACAGAGCCCTCGGAATTGGACACTGTGAGCGTCAGCGTTCCATTTTGAGCAGGGAGTGTGGCGTTCGGTCCGCTCGCGCTCCGGCTTCCCAGCGTCCATGTTGCCATGGGGTTGGGCGTGCCAGAGTACGAAGCCGAGAGAGCTAGAGCGGAGCCCGCGGCTATTATGACGGTGCCGCTAGCCGCGCCATTGACCGTGGCCGCCGTGATAGTCGGCGCCGCGTTGGTTGGTGGTGTGTAGACAATACCGACTCCGGAGAGCGCGATACTTGCGCTCCCGCCATCGCTCTCTATTGTGAGCGTGGCGCTGATTGCGCCCTCACGCGTGGGTCGGAAGGAAATATATACAGCCCGTGAAGCTCCGGAAGTGAGCTCAAACGCACCGTCAGATGGAGCAAACTGCCCGTCCGATGAGCTGACGCCCATAACATCGAGCGTTTCCTTGCCCACATTCTTGACAGTTACTGCCTTATCAGTCTTGTCACCGATATTCACTGTCCCAAAATCGAGCGACAGCGGTTCGACCGAGAGTATGCCCGCAGGTAAGGTTACTGTCCACGTGGTGTACGTGGTGTTGCCCACGTTGTCTCGAACCCAGGTCTCAACTAGATTCACTCCGCTCTTGAGATAACTTTCAAGGCGGAAGTTATTAAGACTTCGGAGGGGCCGGTTGAGCACTTCAAGCCCGGCCACCACCACCCGGACATTAAACTCCGTCTGTCTGCTGTCCGGGTCAGTGAATGATAGGGTTAAAGTGGCGGACTGCGGCTCAGTACCACCAATTGAGCCTTTCACCACTGGCGGCTCGCGGTCAAACACGACGACATTGAGTATAAACTTTGTCGTCAGTGTTCGGAAGGAGTTTTCAACCACATACACCCCAACCTCATCCGCGAAAATCGTGAGGTCAGTTCCAAACAGCAAGCCTTCGGGCTCGGCTGTTTGGGAAACTAACTCATTCGCAATCGGCTCGGTGCGAATGAGTTCCTCGTTCCGGTAGGTATTTAGCCGGGCGACAAACCCCAGCGCGTGCCCGACCTCCACATTAAGTGTGTAGGTCGGAGCCAAGGAGATGGTGTCGGGAAAGACCTGAACCAATTCCAGCTTCTGCATGAATTGGTCGTGGGTGTTGACAATAACCACGGCCGAATCCACTACCCCGACCCCAAGTTCCCGGGTAAAACTTGTGTCCCGAAAGCTCGGAGAGCTGACGCTGAACTGAAACTCGGCGCGCTCCACAAACTGTGCGATCTTGTTGAAAGCTCTGGCGAACGTAATGAAGTCCGGAAAATCGACTATCCCGTTCTTATTTAAATCAAAACGGGAGTCGAAATCAGGGTCCGAACTTTCTTTCTCGAACTCTTTTGCGAAGAAAACGAAATCCGGAAAGTCCACCGTTCCGGACGAATCGAAATCCGCCAGGAGATGCTCTTTGAACACCGGAAAGCGCAGCCGGAATTCGCTCTGGCGCTCGTTGAACGCGAACGCGCCAATCTCTTGCTCCGGCGTACTCACTGCGAATAACACCGAGTCCGGGGCAACCACAATACTATCTGTGGTTATAAATGACACATCAACACCGAACGAGTCCGTGGCAACTGGCGCCAACTCTTGCCCGAAGACTGGGGCAATCCCAAGAAAAAACACAACAGCCATAGCTATAATCACAACCACTATAACCGCCATAAATATACCTATGCCAATGCCACATAGAAGTATGTTCACTATGCGCACCATTCTGTCTGTCATGGCCAACCTCCATTCATTGTATTCGGGTGTATACGGAATTTTCAATGTACCTTCATTGTCATCTCTACAAATGACTTTAAACCCTACAACATATTTTAAAAAAAGTCAAACGAAAAAGGTTCTTTAACATCTTTGGGTAAATCGCAATGGCTGTGATATACTGGAATTATCTTTAAAAATCAATATAACGCTAATTTTATGCACCTATCACCATTGCGAAATGTTTTTAATTTAGACGGGTATATTTTAGACAGGGTGGAAGAATCGGAAAATGATATTTTGCTCCACTGCCATCTCCGGAAAAAGAGCATGACATTTGACGGACAAACAAGCAGATCCGTCAATCAGTCCAGATTAAGGAAAATTGCTCATGCCATGCTTGACCACAAAAAAGTGTTTATCGTGATAACCCAAAGAAGGTTCTATTTCTCCAAGCATCGCCGAATACTGTGGGAACCGCTGCCCCAGGTAAAGCGCAAGCAGCAATCCACCTCCACTTTTAAAAAAACTCTTTAATCGCGCTCAGAAACACCAACTACAGCGGATTGTCGGCAACCAGGGGTTTTTCAAAGATGACATCGCTCCGGTTAATCGACGAAACAGTTGATTCGCCAATTAACTGGAAAGAGCCCATCAAGAAAATCGGCCTAGACGGCAAAGGCGTTAATAGGAGAAAGCAGATATTCAATCTGACTAATTTGGACAAAAATGAAGTTATTGGCGTTTTCCCGGATCTAACCCAAGTTGAATTAAAGAAGCGCCTGATGGCAATAGATGAACGGTTCAGAATGGCGGTACGCCAGGTTTGCACTGATATGGACTCGTTTTTTACAGCAATTATCAAAGAGTGCTTTCCTAAAGCAAGAATAGTAGTCGATCATTTTCATGTCATCCAATGGGCCATTAAACTCGTTAAAGATCAGAAACTCGTTGCCCAAGAGGTTACACGGGAAAAATTCGCCATCAATCAGCTCCTTACGAAGCCGGCGCAGAAATTAACAGAGGCTGAATTCCAGAAGCTGAATCATTGCTTTGACAAAGTTCCGGCGTTAAAAGAAAGCTGGAAGATATTGCATCAGTTGCGCAAAGTGTACTGGCAGCCGGATTACCGGAAAGCGCGGCATCAGCTGCGGTATGTGATCTGGCGCTGCCGCCAGTCAGGCATTTGGGAAATGAATGATCTGGCAAATACGCTCACTCGCTGGTTTGAGGAAATTCTGAATTATTACATTTCAAAGACAACTAACGCCTACACCGAGGGTATCCATAATCATTTTGAACGAATTAAGCGCAACCACTTTGGCATTAGGAATATTGACCGCTTCTGCAAACGACTGCTTTTCTGTTTAATGCCGATGTCAATCTTTACTCAAATTATTACCCAAAGATGTTAAAGAACCACGAAAAAACGAGCTTAAAATGCTCGTTTTTCTGTTGTCGCAAAAAAACAAATAACTATATCCCTGCTTTACATTCCACGATTTTCAAACGCTGGCTGTGCTCTTGTAATTGTTCATCTTGCCTTTGTTGGCCGCCATTAAAAGCCGCAACTTCAGTGCGTATAATAATCAATTCTTTGGCTATTTTATCATTGCTAGTAAGAATTTCGTTCTTAAACTGGTGTATTTCATCTCTCATAGGCTGTATCTCATTGCGCACCACCCGCTTTAAGGCTTCAAAAATGTTTTGCTGATTTTCCATAGCTTAATTATAGCGGATGTTAAATCACCTGGTCAATTAAATAGCCGATTGCATAAGCCGCAGCCGCGGCGAGCGCGCCCACTAAAAACATTTCCAAGCCAGAGATTAGCCAGTTCTTCTTGGTAAAAACAGAGCGGGTGGAGCCAACCGCAAAGAGCGCCACTGCGGTCATGATAATGGCCAGATTAAAATTACTCACGATTTTTACGCCAATCAGATAAGGAATGAGCGGCAGTAAGCCGGCCGCGCTAAAAGCCACAAAAGTGGCCAACCCGTTCTTCCACGGGCTTTCTTCCCCCCCGGGAATAACGCCAATTTCGCCAATCATCATTTCCCGCACCCAATTGTTTTTATCAGCCGTGATAATGTCCACGGCGCGCTTTAAATCTTGGCCTTGGAATCCTTTTTGGCGGTAGATATCCTCAATTTCTTTCCGCTCCTCTTCGGGAATATTTTCCACTTCCCAGGCTTCCAGGGCCTGTTCCTGCTCCTGATATTCATTTTCGGATTTTGTGCCCAGATAGTTCCCCAGAGCCATGGCAATGCCATCAGCCACCAGATTGGCAAAACCCAAAATCAGCACCACTTTAACTTCCAAATTCGCGCCGGCCACGCCCGCCACCACCGCGAAGGTGGTAACAATGCCGTCATTGGCGCCATAGACCATGTTGCGCAAATACGAACCTGAACCGATTTTATGATATTTTTCGCAAGCTGTACCCTGGCTGTGGGCGGCTTTCATCTCAATAATTGATTTTTGAGCATTGCCGCGAGAAAGAATATTCATAAAGCAATTTTAACATAAACGCGGTTATAAACAAAATCATTAATATTAGGACTTACGCGTTTGGTGTCATTGCGAGGGAGCGTACTCGCGACCGAAGCAATCCCGTTGATCATTACTGCTATAAACAATGATGGGATTGCTTCGCTCATGAGTACATTCGCTCGCAATGACACTCGCTTTTTGGGCAAACGCGTAAGTCCTAAGTATGATATAATGCCGTTATATGTCTTGGATAATTTTCTCCATTCTGGCGGCCTTAATTTGGGCCACTTCCAACGCCGTGGACAAGTTCGTGCTGACTAAATGGTCCAAACGGCCAACCATGCCCATGACGGTGCAATGGAGTATTGGCGTTATAGTCAGCATTTTTATCTATTTCTGGCGCGGTTTTTCCCTCCTGCCCGAGAGCCAGGTTCTGATTTTGTCGGTTACGGTCGGCACCCTGGAGGTGCTGGCCGGCATTTTTTACTTTAAGGCCGTAAAGATTGAGGAGATTTCGCGCATTGCCACGCTTTTCAACCTGGCGCCCTTGTTTGTGGCGGTGCTGGCCATGCTTTTTTTAGGCGAGATCTTCACTGCCAGCACTTATGCGGGAATTTTTTTGGTGATTGTCGGGGCCGTGATTGTTTCAGCCAAAAAACCCATCCGCCTGACTTTCAGCAAGGCGTTTTTATTCATGACTCTGGCTTCGCTTTTTTTTGCTCTGGATGCCGTGATTATGAAGTATATGCTCCACACTCTGGATTTTTGGACCGCTTTTTCCTACACCCGGCTCGGGGCGGTGTTTGCCATGGTGCCGCTGATGGCCATGAACACCTTGCATTTGCACCGCGCTGTCCGCAAATACGGTAAAAAAGTTTTGGGCGTCATTGCCCTTAATGAATCCTTAAACGTGGTGGGAATCATTCTTTCAACCGTGGCCACGGCCATTGGCTACGTTACTTTGGTCCACGCTTTAACTTCAATTCAGCCTTTGTTTGTGCTGATGTTTGCGATTATCGGCTCTATTTTTTACCCTAAACTGCTTAAAGAAGAAATCGGGGCTTCCACTCTGGCCAAGAAATTAGCGGGCATTATTTTAATGATTGCGGGCGTGATTTTGATAACCTAAACAAAGTTTCCCCTCTCCCTTCCAGGGAGAGGGTAGGGTGAGGGTTCGGAGTACTGAATTTGCCGCTCCACTCCTCACCCAACCCTCTCCTCTGGGATGAGAGGGAATTTTTAGATTATTCTATTTCGTACGTCAGAGTAACGTAGACATTCACTTCCCGGCTCCCGGGTTCAATGCTGGGCACGGACTCGGCTCTGTCCAATTTAGCGTCCCCGCCAATTCCATAGCCGCCATACATCGGCAGAGGTGAAGATTGGCTGCTTTCGTCAATGGAAAGCAAGCGGCCTAAACTGAAATCAGCGGCTTTGGCAATGGCTTTAGCCTTGGCTTGCGCTTTAACAATAGCTTTGGCCCGGGCTTGATTTTGCACCTCGGTCGGGTCGTCAATTGTGAACTGCAATTGAGAAACGTTATTGGCTCCGTTTTGCACCACCCCGGAAAGCGTGTCGCCGATAATGTCAAAATTTCTGATTTTGACCGATACTGTTTGATTAACAGTGTAGCCGATAATCTCGGCCGGCGGGCAGAGCCGTCCGCTTGAGCAATCAAAGTACTGGTAGCGCGGGTCCACGCTGTAATTTTCAGTGGCAATGTCTTTTTTGTCTATATTCTTGCTTTTTAAAAACTCAATCGTTTTGTTGACTTTATCGGTGTTTTCTTTTTGCAGTTTGGCTATATCCTTGCCGCCTTCGGTAATCACCCCAAAACTGAACTGGGCAATGTCCGGCACCACCACTTCTTTGCCGTCCCCGGAAACGTTAAAACTCCGGAATGACGACGGCTGAATGGCTTTGGAATAGGCGGTCACGTATTTAATTGACGCAAACGCGCCTAAAAGGAGCGCCGCGATAATGGTGATGTAGAGGTAATTTTTGACTTGGTCGTTGGGCATATGTTAGAATCAATGACCTCGAGTGCGAGGTGATCTTAATTATTATTATTGTTCTCTCAATTTTTTCGGGGAGGTATCAATGGCTGATAAGAAGCTCCAAAAGACTGTCCACCCACATTGTCAAAGTATTCTTCGCATCGTGGATCGGGCAAAAGCCGATAGTAACGCCAGTCATGACAAGAGGCTAGCGGCGGCGATCATCCAATCTATTTGTAAGCAGCACCCGGATTTGGATCGCGACGCGATTTTCAAAAAACTTGATGCCTTTTTGGGTGCTGTCAAGGAGCTCAGGGTCGAAATCCGTCGCCAAGTTCGCGCGTGAGTGAGCGCTTGGCTCTTTCTCACCCCATCCCCCTGGCTTGTACTTCGGCCCGGGGGATTTTTTTATCTGGCTCGGGGACAGGGATTCGAACCCCGATAAACAGCTTCAAAGGCTGCTGTCCTACCATTAGACGATCCCCGAATATTTACAAATTTATTTTACCTTATCACAGCGCTTTTTGACAAGGTAAAAAAATGGAGGGTACTTTCTCAATTGAGACAGAGTACCCCCCAAAATTTACTTTTTATTCTCCTCCCGAATGGATGCGATGCTGTCCACTTGTTCAATAATTTCTTCTTTCCGGGACACCAGGCTATCCATTTTTAAACGCAGCCGGTTCGCATAGGGGTCCATCTCCGGAATCAGCGGGTCCCCGCCGTAGCCTATCTGCATGGTACGCACCGCGATATCCGAGAAATGGACCAGCGCTCCGAGACGCTTATGCATCTGCGCTGTTGAAGGTCGATGGTGGTGGGCAATAGCTACCACCACCTCTGGAGGGAGTTCCCAGACAGACGCCAGGACGTGCCCAATATCAGCGTGCGTGATGCCGAGGATTTCCTTCTCAACGTCATAAATAGATCTCTTTTCCTCATCCACAATGCGCACCACCTCTTTGAAATACTCATGGAACTTGTGGTTGAGGACGATCTTCCCGATGTCGTGCAATAGGCCAAGGAGGAAGTGCGCCCGACCCCGCACCTCTCGGCTGACTATTCCCATGACCACGCCGCACGCCAGACTGTGGCGCCAGAGCTCCCGGACGCTGAACGCGCCCACCGTGCCAGGACCTTCTTCTTTCTCGAATATTTTGAGCACCGAGGCGGCATGGATAATAGGCCGCAGACGCTTGAGGCCCAGAAACGTGACCGCATTCCTCACGTACGAACCGCCGAACCCATAGCAGGCTGATCGCGCGATTTTCAGGATATTAGCCACCAGGAACGGGTCCGCTTCAATCAGGCGCACCAACCTGTCAACATCCACCTCTGTGTCCGGTTTGCCAATGATTACTAAAATTTTTCCGTGAATCTCCGGCATGGCAGGCAGGTCTGACAGCGACTGGATTTCCTTTTTGATCTGGGCGATATCCAACTGCTTGTCTTCCCGGTCTTTCATTCTCAGCGCCTGAGCCACCCGTTCTGCCAGCAAAGATGGGTCAAAAGGTTTGACGATGATATGTTTGAGCCCCGCTTCCCGGCCCTGCTTAAGCAGCAGCAAAGCCTGGTTTTTCTCCCCGGGGATGGCAATAATCATAGGGATTGTCCCATGCTCCTTATTCAGCCTGATAATCCGTGCGGTCCGCATACCCCCGATCGGCACGTCCTGATCGATCAGTATGAGTTCTGGCCTGGTGTGCCGCATATCGTGTATGGCTGCTACGCCATGATCCACGAAGACGACCTCATAGCCCGTCTGTAGGAAGCCCCGCAAGGGGCTTGTGGCGTTTGCGATAACCAAAATTCGTTTTGGCAGTTTTGGCATCTCACCCTCCTCTCACCCTCCTCGCTATTCGTTATCAAAATTACGTTGTAAAATAACTGAGAGTTCTATGGCTTGAGCAACCACATTTTTCACCTCTTGCATGTCCTGGAAAGGTTTCTGAATCCGAAAGTCAAACGCTGACAACTTCGGATCATCTTCCTTAAGTTCCGAACCGCTGACCAATATGGTAGCAACTTCTGGGTCTAGCCGTCTTATCTCCTTGGCTACGCGGTCCCCTGTCATCCCAGGCAGGCCTAGGTCTATCAGGACTGCATCAAAACGACTTGATGCAAACTTTTCAAGGGCCTCCTCTCCATGCAAAGCCATCTCTACCTGGTGCTGTTTTGACAGGACTTTATACAGAAACACTCTGACAGCTTCATCATCCTCGACAATAAGAATCTTATGGGAACGCACCATTGGAATGTTTGTTGCAGCAGGAGCAACAGACGACCCGATACGTTCGGCGCAAGCGGGGTCCTGGTTGAGACTACTCACCAGTTCCGCGGCCTGCCACGCGGCGGTTAAAATTTTACTCACGCAGTCTTTGGAATGCTGGTCGGAACCCTTGTCCTCTTGGAGAAGCTGGGCATAACCTATGATAATCACTAGGTGATTTTTCAAGGCGTGTCGGAGATCTTTCAGACGCTGCTCCCGCTTGGTTGCTGTTTCTTCTTCCAAAACCCTGTCACTATCCATTTTCTCCTCCCTTTCAAAAAAAGAACGTTGCACTATTTTACTCAAATGTTCGCAGGGGAAGTTTAATAGAAGTTAACTAGACTTTCAAATAACGTGATAGCGCCACGGAAGTGGAGAGCACGGAAAAAGCGGTCATGCCGGCCAGTTCAGTGCCGAAGATTTTCCAAAAATTTCCGTTCAAATAACTCGCCAGACTGAAATTGGCATGACCCAAAAGGCCGGCCACATAGGGATCGGAAACGTTGGCCACTAGATAAGCCAGGGCAGTGGTCAGCGCAGCGCCGATAACCGCGTATAAAATGGCTTCGCCTAAAAACGGACCGCGCACAAAAGTGTTGGAAGCGCCAACCAGCTTCATAATGGCAATTTCGTCGCGGTGGGTGTAAATGGCAATGCGGATGGTGTTGATGATAACCAGCACCGCGATAATCGCGAAAAATATGGTTACGGCCCAGCCGCCGCTTTTTATCTGGCCCGAGAGAGTTTCCAGCTTTTCTATAATGTAGCGGTTGTCGTCAAAGCTCTTGTTGTCTATCAGCACGGCATACTGGGGCGTGCCGTTCAAAACATCAACGATTTTTTGATAATCAGCGGTCTTTTTGGCCGTAACCACCAAAGTATCGCCCAAAGGATTTTCTTGGAGCTCTTTCAAAGCATCCAGAATTAAAGGGCTGTCGTTGTATTGCTGGCGCATTTTTTCCAACGCCTCGGCCTTGGAAACGTATTTCACCTCTTTAACGTAATTTAAGTCTTCCAAGCCGTTTTGGACCGCAAAAATTTGTTCCTGGCTGACCGTAGGCTTAAAATAGACGCTGATATCAACTTTGGATTTCACCAAAGCGATGGCTTCGCCCATAATCGCGTTTATAAACACCAGCGAGGTTACGGAAAAAAGAGTCAGCACCACAATGGTAATGGTTACAACCGAAAGCCAGATATTGCGGAAAAAGTTCTGGAGCGAGAATTTAATTAAGCGGGAGAGGGAAAGGAGGAGCATAAGTTATGTAAGTTTGTCATCTCGAGGCCTAGATGAACTCAATAAATCCCAAAGAACTTTTATTGCCAATAGACTTGTAAATCTCTAGTAATTTGGCAGGCCGAGGAGATCCCCTGGTATAGTGGTCGGACTCTAAATTCAACCGGTTTAATGATATAATAAGAGCATAAGCATTAAAACA
>Ga0155991_148_pt1 | contig 18796 bp, 22 predicted proteins | sample RifCSPlowO2_02_FD_107645 | JGI IMG/M metagenome (GOLD analysis project Ga0155991, IMG submission 107645) | Candidatus Komeilibacteria bacterium RIFCSPLOWO2_02_FULL_48_11
ATGTTACCGTTTATTAATAATGTATTTACGGTAACATTTTATATGACCCAACAGATATCAGGAAAGTAAGATTTTAGATGTCTCAATTCGAGGCCTTTGCCTAGTACAACCAGTAAGGTGTATAATATAAACAATATGGGAACCTTAAACGAAAAGTCGTCATTCTTATTTGCAAGGCCATCCTTTTTAAGTGGAGTGGCTAGTGTTTTAGATTTGGGCGGAAGTTTGCAAATTTATAATGAAAGCAAAACTCCTAGTGAAGCCGATGGGTTGGCCATGAGGATGGATTGGTTGGTGGTAGGCGACGATATAAGAGGTTCCATGAGAAAGTATGAGCAACAAAAACAGGTTCTTGCAACAGCCTGATAATCAATCAGCGTTAATCAGAAAAACAGAAGGCGCATTTTTTTCAGGTCCACTGCCACAGGCTCAAGAGTTACAAAAGTATAATGAAATAGTTCCCGGCGCGGCGAACAGGATCATAATAATGGCAGAGGAACAGGCGTCACACAGACGCCTGCTTGAAAGCAGGGTTATTAAATCAGATACCAGAAATTCAACTCTAGGATTAATTTTCGGATTGATCATAGGATTGGCGGGGATTATTTCCGGAACAGTTATTATAATATACGGTTATGCAATCTATGGCGTTGTGGTCGGGGGTGGAACAATTGCTAGTTTGGTTGCGACATTTGTATATGGCTCAAAACAGAGAAAGATAGAGAGAGAAAGAAAATTACAGAGCTAGAGCTATTAATGATTATGTAATTACGTAATATAGAGACCATGGTACGTGGTCTCTATATTTGTGTAAAATTATGCGATAATATCGCTATATGTCTGACACCCATCATCCAACAAAAGTGGCTCGGTCCGGCGCAATTTACACCGGCACGCTCATTTTTCAGAAAGTTTTATCTTTCACTTATTTTAGTTTTATAGCCGCCGCACTCGGGCCGGCCAATTTAGGCCGCTACACTTTCGCTCTCTCCTTTGCCGCTTTTTTCTCTTTGGCGGTTGATTTTGGTTTTGTCAACATGGCCATCCGTTCCTTTTCTCAGGCCAAGGAGAGCCATGAAGATTATTTTCGGGTGATGCTCACTGTTCGCTTGGGCCTGGCGGCCGTTGGAGTAGGTTTATTGTTCTTATCAGCCGCGTTTTTAGGATATGAAAAAGATTTGCTCTCTTTGCTGGCGGTGACGGCCTTGATTATGGTCATGGACGCTTTTACCGCTTTTGGTTACACTGTTTTCCGAGCGCGCCAGAATTTGTTTTATGAATCATTGGGCACGATTATATTTCAGATTATAATCATCAGCGCCGGCTTGCTTGTTTTGCAATATACCCGCGATTTGCGAATTTTGCTTTTAGTGATTGCTTTGGGCAGTTTTTGGCACGTGTCTTATTCGCTCTGGCTGGTTCTTTTTAAGGCCCAGTGGTCAATTCGTCCCTGCTGGGATTGGGAGACGGCAAAAAAGATTCTGGTCGCGGCCTGGCCATTTTTTTTGGCAGCCGGTTTTATTAAGGCCTACAATACCATCGACACCATCTTGCTTAAAAACATGGCTAACGACATGGCTGTGGGGCTTTACGCCATTCCGGCTAAGGTGGTTTTTTCTTTTCCATTCTTGGCTTTGGGAATTACGGCCGCGGTATATCCGGCCATGTCTAATTACGCCGCCACATCGCGCGAGCGCTTGCAAAACGTCTTCAGCCGCACTTTGCAGTTGTTGCTCACGATTTCACTTCCGATTGCGGTGGGGATTTTCCTTCTGGCCGAGCCGATTATGCTCCGCATCTGGCCCGAGTTTAAAGAGGCGATTCCGGCTTTGCGGATATTAATTTGGGCCGTGGTGTTTTTATTCATTGAATACCCGTTTGGCTCGCTTTTGAACGCCACCAGCAATGAGCGGCGCAATACCTGGAACCGGGGAATCCAGCTGGCGAGTTTCATTATCTTGAATGTTTTGCTTATTCCAATCTACGGATTTATGGGATCGGTTTATACGGCGCTCGCCACCTCGGCGCTGATAGTGATTTTGGGCGCTTTAAAAACTCGCCGGATTGTGGCGGTGTTTAACAAATCAATGATTATTGTTTTGATGAAACTTTTTGTTGCCGCCAGCGCCATGGGAACGGTCGTCTATTGGTTCCGCGACGAGTACTCGTTTCTGCTCGTTATTCCGGTAGCCGCGTTCGTCTATGCTGTCGCGCTTCTCTTGCTGCGGGTGTACGGGTACGAGGATTGGATGTGGGTTAAATCGGTCATCAGTCGTAAAGCGTAGGTTTTTGAGTAAAAAAAGACGCCACGATGCGCATGGCGTCAAACAACGATATTGAGCCGCGGGTCGGCATCTCATGTCTTAAGGTGCCTTGTTACAGCGCGGGCCGTCTTTTGCTGCTCTTCTCGTATTAATGCTAGCCCGCGATTGACTCCTTCAATAAAGTTTGCGCTAAGGCGACTTTGGCGACGCGTCGCTTCCACGGCGATCAATGCGCAAATTTCTTTTGCAGCTTCAGCAAGCGCGCGGTCCAAATTTTCATCATCTAACCTATCTATAAATACGCCGAAAGTGCCTTGAATTGGATCTATGTTCTTGTCCGTATCAAGGCGGAGTGTTTGCTCTTTTCCGTCAATCTCGATGGTGACGCGCGCAAACGGCATATTAACTTCAGCGCGAATAAATTTAATGCCAGCGCGTTCTGAAACCTGTCCTCGCAAATCGAGGTAGATGGTCGGGATTATCTTTTCTACCCATGGCATAGCAATCTCCTCTCTTATTTACTTTTTTGTAGCTATTCCTCTAGGATGTCGTGCACTTTCGCCGCTTCACTGGCCGCAAGAGAAGAAATCATTGTTTCCAACCCCCTTTCTTTTGTGCAGATTTTACTACAACAAACATAGCAAAAACCATCCACATAAAAAATACATCCTGACGCGGGCAGGCCGCAACCGCGACCGCCGGGACAGATATAGCCAGCCATACCCAGAGCATAGCATATCTCCTTTTCCTTTTGAACTGTCAAAGGCCAATCCCTCCTTGTTGTAAGGATACCAACTCTTGACAAACTTGTTAAGTATGCTATTATGCTATCAATGGTTGGATGCCTTAGTGACCAGCGCTCGTAATTGACGTTCTTAGCTAAGGGTTATCCCGCCCAGAGCGGGATCTCCAGCCTTATAAAAGACGTGGTTGCAGAATTTGTAACCATGTCTTTTATTTAGCATACGCGATAATGGTTGTTTTGCTGGTGTGCTCAATTTTTCCTGATTGGTCTATTTGATATTGCATAACGGTTGTGTTACGTACTACTATTATACAAGATATGTCATATAATAAGAAGCCATTTTTATTAACCCTAGAATATCCTCCCCAGTTGGGCGGTGTGGCGCGCTATCTTGAAGGTGAGGTAAAAAATTTTGAGGGCGAGGTAGTGGTTTCGGTTGTGTCCGCCAATTGGAAACGGCTATTCGGACGCGCGCGCCAAGAGTTTAAAAAATCGCAATGCGATTATCTTTGGATTTCCCATGTTCTGCCAATGGGCTATATTGCCTTGGTTTGGAAATGGATTTACAAAACGCGGTACCGCGTTTATCTGCACGGGCTGGATTTGGTCTTGCCATTAAAATCATCTTGGAAAAAATTTTGGGTGAAAATGATTTTAACCAACGCGGATGAGATTGTTGTTAATAGCAATGCCACAAAAAAATTATTAGATTATTATAAAATTGATTCTGGTAGAGACGCAAAACCTTGCGTCTCTGTGGTGTATCCGCGCCTTGAAAAAATTGACATAAATAAATACAAACCCATCGCCGAAAAATTACGCCAACAATACCAAATTAACAACAAGCCAATTTTATTAACCATCAGCCGTTTGGTCAAACGCAAGGGGATTGATTTGGTGATAAAATCATTGCCAGACGTCTGGTGCGACATTCCGGATTTGGTATATGTGGTGGCGGGGGAGGGGGAAGATCGTGACCGCCTTGTAGAGACGTTGCATTGCAACGTCTCAAATGAAAAACAAGACCAAATCATTTTCACTGGCCCCATTCCTGACGAAGAAAAATACGGCTGGCTTTCGGCGTGCAATTGTTTTATATTAACCCCAGTTGATGACCCCAATGATTTTGAGGGTTATGGCATTGTTTATAAAGAAGCGCAGATGTTCGGCAAACCAGTCATCGGTTCCCGCGTGGGCGGGGTGCCGGAGGCTATTGGTGAAAATGGGACGCTGGTGGAGGCGGGGAATTTCAATCAGATTAAAGAAGCAATAAAATCTATAATAAAAAGCAAATGACAAATGTCAAAATCCAAAGTTCAAATTAATGCCAAATGACTTAATACACACGTCATTCTGAGGCGAAGCCGAAGAATCTCATGTTAAATTCTGGGATCCTTCGCTGACGCTCAGGATGACGGGTTTGGCCTTTTGTCATTAGGATTTTGACATTCATTTGGAATTTGAGCTTTGACATTTGGGTTTTACTATGATCACTCCTAAAGTTTCCATCATTATCCCTCTCTATAATCACGCCCAAGCCTTGGCCCAATGTTTGCAATCCATCAAAAACCAGACCTTTCAAGACTATGAGATTATTATCGTCAACGACGGTTCTACGGATATTAAACCAATGCAATTAGAATCAACAATAAAACAATTTAACAATTTAACAATCCGCATTATTCATCAACCCAACCAAGGCGCCCCGGTTGCGCGCAATCGCGGATTCAACGAATCGCGCGGCGTTTATGTCCTCTTCTGTGATGCGGACGTTGTCATGCGACCAGACATGCTGGAGAAGATGTCGCGTGTTCTGGACGAAAATCCAAATGTATCTTATGTCTATTCTTCATTTAAATTCGGCTGGAAAAAATTTAAGTTATGGGAATTTGACGCTGAAAAATTAAAACAAATGCCGTACATCCATACCACGTCTTTAATCCGGCGCGAACATTTTCCCGGGTTCGACCCAACGCTCAAAAGAATGCAGGATTGGGATTTGTGGCTCACGATGTTAGAGCAAGGGCATGTTGGCAAATTGATTCCAGAGATTTTATTTGCAGTGAAGACCGGGGGCACGATGAGTAAATGGCTGCCGTCATTTTTAACTAAAATTGGTTTAGGTAAAAAAGCGAGTCAATATCAAGAAGCAGTGAAAATAATCAAAGATAAACATCATTTGTTATGATATCTGTCATCATCGTATCCTGGAACGTGCGCGAACTGCTCAAGAAGTGCCTGGAGTCCATTTTTAGATACACAAACAAAAACACCCCCATAGAGGGAGTGTTTTCTGGGAATTCTGCTAAACCAGTAAGCGGTATTTCCGGGGTTAGCCACCTTGAAGATAGTATACAAGGTGAAAAAGATTTGTCAAGTGCAACCCAGATGGACGGTACGGGGTTTGAGGTGATTGTGATTGACAATGCTTCATTTGACGGTAGTGTTGAAATGGTGCGAAATGACTTTCCGCAAACGCGGCTTATCGCCAATCAGGAGAACAGGGGATTTGCCGCGGCTAGCAATCAAGGCATCCGTGAGGCCAAGGGGGAGTATGTTTTATTGTTAAATTCGGATACAGAGCTTATTGAGAATAGTTTGCAAAAAGTAGTTGAGAAAATGTGCTCGGATTCCAGTATTAGCGTGCTGGGTTGCAAACTACTTAACCCAGATAAAACTCTTCAACCATCGGTGCGGCATCTGCCCACTATTTGGTCGCAATTAGTCATACTTTTTAAACTACATCGCGTCGGTCTGGCTAAGTTGTACTGGTATCTAATGAAAGATTTTGATTATGAGCGCGAAGCTGAAGTGGATCAGGTGATGGGCGCGTTTTTTTGCATTAGAAAATCGCTGCTGGACAAAATTGGCCTGTTGGACGAAGGCTATTTTATTTGGTTTGAGGAAGTGGATTTTTGCCGCCGGACTAAAAAAGCCGGATATAAAGTGGTTTATTGGCCGGGCACGGCTATTATCCATCATGGCGGACAATCATTCGCTAAACAGATGACTTTAAAGAAGCAGTGGTGGTTTTTTAGGAGCGCGCTTCGGTATTTCACGAAATAACTTCTCGTTGGCTGAATATACAGCCGCAGTAATAGGGTAATGGTGGCGCTGAAAATATCAAAACCATGCTCTTTGGCGGAGCGCGCGGTTTGTTCCAGGCGCATACCAATGCAAACTCCGCAGCGCGCCCCGCTTTCAGGTTCATTCTCTAATCCTTTGACGGCTTTAAACCACTTAGCCGGTTCATAAGGCGCTTCAATAAAGGCCACTCTGATTTTATCGCAATAACGCCGGCTTTCGTCCCGTTTTTTTTGATACTCTTCCGCGGGATGGATATTTGGATTATAGTAATAACAGGCCAGGTCAAATTGGTCTTTGAGTTGAGTAATTGTGCCGCTGGCGCAAATGGCGCAGCAAGTGTGTAATAATAACTTTCTCATATTAATTTGTCATTCCGACCCCCTCGGGCATACTCGGGGCAGGCTGGAGTGGAGGCCAGCCAGAGGCTGGTCAGCCTTTGGCCGAAATCTCGTGGATAAACGACGAGATCCCTCGGCAAGCTCGGGATGACGAGGATAGTATACGAATAATATAATTCATGATTCAGTTAAATAAAAAATTAATAGTAACTACTTTTTGTTTAATAATTTTAGCCGAAGCGTTGTCGTTTGTCACGTTCTTGCATCCCGGGGTCAATCCGTGGGTTTTTGAGGCAGTGGCGCTCGCGGCTTTGGCTCTCACTGTCTGGAAACTGGAATGGGGCGTGTATTTGGTTTTTGCTGAACTGGTTATTGGCTCGTTCGGAAAATTATTTGTGATTCAATTTGGCGGCATAGAGCTGTCTATTCGCGTTGTGCTTTGGTTGATTGTGCTTTCAGTTTGGCTGGCGCACGTTGTTAAAACCAGACGCATCGCTTTTTTCCATTCCCAATTTTTTAAACCCTATCTGGCATTGGCTATCGTTTTAACATGGGGGATTGTTTGGGGTTGGGCGCGGGCCAATGATTTTGGGGACATGTTTTTTGATGTGAATAATTATTTGTATTTTTTGTTGATATTTCCGGTGTACGAGGTGTTGGCGCAAAAAAGAGACGCGACCCTCCTCTCCGGCGGGCAGGTAAATCGCGTTTTTACAATCTTGACAGCCGCGATTGCGTGGTTATCAATTAAAACCATTGTCCTGTTTTACATTTTCAGCCATGAATTATTCGGTTTGCAGGATGTTTTATACGCCTGGTCGCGGAAATTCCAGTTGGTGGAGATAACCAGCATCGGCCCCACGGTTCTGGCCTCGCGCGTCTTTATGCAGTCGCAAGTGTGGATTTTATTTGGGTTGTTTGTGGCGTTCAGCGTCATCCTGAACGGAGCGAAGCCAGCCAGAGGCTGGCTTCGGTCGCGAGTACGCTCCCTCGCAATGACAGTATTATTGTCTGCGGCTATCATCATGTCTCTCTCGCGCAGTTTTTGGCTGGCAGCAGTTGTCTCGCTAGCGCTGTTAGTAACACTGCTTCTTTTTGTTTTTAGAGAGCGGATTTTGTCAGTGTTGCGTTTTTCTGGAATAATGGTTGGGGTTATAGCCTTGGGCGTTAGCTTGACTTTAGGCGTGGCTAATTTTCCCATTCCAGCCGGCTCATCCGGCTCAAGCGTGATTACCGAGCGGGCCACCAAGTTTTCCGGCGAAGCCGCGGCCTCCAGTCGCTATTCCCAAATCCGCCCGCTTTTGACGGCCATTGCCAAACATCCGGCCATTGGCTCCGGGTTCGGTCAAGCCGTAACTTACCAATCCAAAGACCCGCGGGTGCTCAAGTCGCATCCTGACGGCTGGTACACCACCACAGCCTTTGAACTTGGCTGGCTGGAGATGTGGTTGAAGCTTGGATTAGTCGGCCTTGGCGCGTATTTATATTTGCTGTGGAGAATTCTAAAAGCCGGCTGGCAGAGAATAAAAGCGACCCGAATCTACGAATTACATCCGTATGACCCGAATAAAAATTCGGAACATTCGGATGTCCATTCGGGTCATTTGGATCGCTATATGATTTTGGGGGCACTGGTTGGCCTTATTGCCATTATCATCACCCATGGCGTCAGCCCATATCTTAATCATCCTTTGGGGATTGGGGTGGTGATGCTGGTGACTGCGCTGGTTGACAAAGAGAATTAAGAGTAGTAAGATTATGCCTTAAATATTTAACAGAGAATCAAAGCAAAAACAACTGTACCTTAAATGGAGGAAAAAAGAGATGGAAACTTTAGAAGTGATCGAAACCGAGGTGGCTCTTTTCTTTTTGTTATTTTGTGGTATAATATTGTTATGCAATCGTTATTCGTACAACTAAATACCCAATTCTGGAAGGAAGGGAATATGTATGTGGCGTATATCCCGCAGTTAAACTTGGCATCGTGCGGTGAAACTTTAGAGGAAGCGGAGAAAAATATCAAAGATGCAACCGAGGGTTTCTTTGAAGCAACCGATAAAATGGGGACCACGAAAGAGGTTTTAGAAGAAGCCGGTTTTATGTTTGACCAAGAATGGAAAGCGCCAGAGATTCTGAAGTTTGAAAAAATGCGCGTGGCTGTGTAAAATAATATGCCAAAAATAACACCCGTGCATTTTCGACTCTTAGTACGTGTGTTTGAAAGAGATAATTTTGCATACAGTCACACCAAAGGAGACCATCTTTTTTATATAAAACCAGGCATAAAGCGGCCACTTGTCATACCAAGGTACAAGCAAGTACCTATTTTTATTATTCAAAACTTACTTGAAACTTCAGGAATGAGTCGAGAGAGATATTTTGAATTGTTAAAGTAATCCATATGTCTAAAGTCCAAATTCAAATCGTAACTTGGAATAGCCGAGCGCATCTGGAACGGCTGTTTTTGGGCATTGAGAAGCAAACTGGAGTTGATTTCAGTGTTGTGGTAATTGATAACGCGTCAACTGATGGAACGGTGAAGTGGCTAGGACAAAATTTTAATGTTGTTTCGAGCCTCGCGAGAAACCCCTTATACAATGATATTAATAAGAACAAGGGGCCTCTCCCTAACGTCGAGGCAACAAAGGATGTTGTCTTAATCAAAAATCAAACGAACAGGGGATTTGCCGCGGCCCATAATCAAGGCCTGGCAGTTTGCCAAGCGCCGTATGTTTTAGCGCTGAATCCGGACACGGAATTGCAGGCTGGATATTTGGAAGAGGTTTTGCGGGTTATAGAATCAGACAGCAAGGTAGCTAGTGTTCAAGGCAAGCTTTACAGAGAATTGCCAGAAGGCGAAAAATATGGCATTATAGATAGTTGTGGGCTCAAAATGAAATCTTGGGGTGAAGTAGTGGATATTGGCCAGAACCAGCTTGATACGGGGAATTTTGAGACTCATGACCACCCCCAGCCCCTCCTTGGTAAAGGAGGGGATATATTTGGCGCTACTGGCGCGTGCGCGCTCTATCGTTTAGAAGCTCTCAAGAGTGTCCAAGACAAACACGGTATTTTTGACGAGCGGTTTGGCAGTTACAAAGAAGACGTGGATTTAGCCTGGCGCTTGCAGCGAGCGGGCTGGAAAGCCGTTTTTACGCCGCGCGCCGTGGCTTGGCATGGCCGGGGAGTGGGGAGGGGAGATAAAAGGTCGTGGAGAATTAGATTTTTGTCTTGGAGGAATCAGGTGTTGATGTTAATTAAGAATTTGTTATAAATAATTGTTATATTGCTAAATTGCTATATTGTTTAAGCACATTAACAATATGACAATATAACAATTTTCCCAATCATGGATCTCTCCATCATCATCCTCAACTACAACTCTAAAGATTATCTCCTGCCGTGCATTAAGGGCATCACCGAGCACACGGCAGATTTGGATTACGAGATTATCGTGGTTGACAACGCCTCCACTGATTCCAGCGTTGACTACATTGAGCGCAAACTTTTGCCTCGTTTTAACGAAGTAAAATTGGTTAAAGCCAAAACCAACGGCGGTTACGCTGCTGGCAATAATCTGGGCATTAAAGCCGCGAGCGGCCGTTATCTGGCGATGATGAATCCGGATATCATTATTTGGGGCAATTCGTTAAAACAGATGGTGGATTTTATGGACGCGAACCTTAGGGTGGGCATTGCCGGGCCTCGCCTTCTTTCCCCGGACGGCAGTTTGCAGTATGCCTGCTACTCTTGGCCCACGCCGCAGGTTTTGCTTTACCGCCGCACCGCGCTGGGGCGTTTTCGGTTTGCCGAGCGGGCCATTGATAAGTTTTTATTAAAAGATTGGGATCACCTGGATTCCCGTCCAGTTGACTGGTTGCAAGGCTCCTGCGTTATCGCGCGCCGCGAGGCGTTGGAGCAAGTGGGCTTAATGGATGAGCGTTACTTTATGTACGTGGAAGATATGGACTGGTGCCGTAGGTTTTGGCAGGGGGGCTGGGAGGTTTGGTATTTGGCCCAGATTGAATTGATTCATTATCACCAGCGCGCCTCGGCCAAAGACAGTATTTGGCAGTCGTTATTCAACAAGATGTCCTGGGTCCATTTAATCAGCTCAATTAAATATTTTAGGAAATGGGGGATTACCCACGAATCTACAAATCAGTTACAAATTTACAAATAAAAACAATCAGCTTTATTTGTCATTACCGCGAAAGCGGGAATGACACTTATGAGGCTTAATTTATGGATATAGTTTTAAATATCATACAACCATCATGGCGCGAAAAACTGGTTAAGTTGCTGCCCCAAAAGCGCCATCTTTTGAATGCCGCGGCTGTGGCTTTGACTTTGCTTGTTTTATTTTACGCTTATCAGCTTTTTGATGGTTACCGCAATGCCAAGCAGATTCGCGGCTTGGTTGATGAGCTGGAAAGCGGTCTTCTGGCGCGCGATTGGGAAGGCGTCCAAGGAACTTTGCGCGGTTTAGCGGTTAATGCGGATGAGCTGGCCGGCGATTTAGACCGCCTGTTTCCTTTAACCTTGCTGCCGCTTTTAAATAGCGAAACCACGGCTGTCAGGAATATTTTGGCAGCCGCTCAAATTAACATTGAGGGAGCCAATGAAGTGGTCGGCTGGCTGGGGCAGTTTAAACTGCTGAAAGGCAAATCTTTTGAATCCGTGGGAGCCCTGCCGGAAGACGCCCGGCGCGAGTTTTTGCAAGGGCTCGCCAACTCGGGCCCGGTTTGGGACAAAGTCAAATATCAGACAGCCGTGTCTTTGGATTTGCTGGAGGCGGCCCAACAGCGAACCCGTTTGCCGATTTTGGGTTCTTTTGTGAATTCCTTAACCGCGACTTTGAGTTCGGGTCAGAATTTTTTTAACAATTTTGAGCCTTACATTCCGCTGCTGCCAAAACTTCTCGGCTACCCCGCATCCCAGACGTACTTGCTTCTTCTGCAAAATAACACTGAACTGCGGCCCACCGGCGGCTTTATCGGCACTTTTGGGCATCTGACTTTAGCCAATGGTTCAGTATCCAGTTTTGGCACTGAAAATGTTTATAATCTTGACGAGCCGGCCAAGGATTACAACACCAAAGCGCCGCCAGCCCCGATTCAGCGCTATCTCAAGCAGTCGCAATGGTTTTTCCGCGACGTTAACTGGGACCCGGATTTTCCGTCCTCGGCTCGCGAGGCCATGCGTTTTTACCGCGAAGAGCGCGGGCCGATTGCGAGCTTCAACGGCGTTATCGCCTTGACTCCCGAAATTATCAAAGATGTTTTGAAAGTAACCGGCCCAATCACCATCCGCGACAATGTTTTCACTGCCGAGAATATTGTGGCCAAACTGCAATACGAGGTTGATGTCGCCTTTGAGGAAAAAGGCGTGAATATCTACAACCGCAAAGAAATTATTGATGATTTGGCGCAGGTTTTAAAAGAGAAAATTTTTGCTTTTGGCAGCCGAGAATTGCGTTCCCTGGCGCCGCTTTTGCTTGAGGCTTTTAGCGAGAAGCAATTGATGGTTTATTTCACCGACAGCCGGTTGCAGGAGCTGGCGGCCAAGTTTGATTGGGACAATCGCGTTCTGGAAACCGACGGCGATTACATTTACGTGGTTGACGCCAATTTAGGCAGTTTAAAAACCGACTTGGTTGTCAGCCGGACCATTAGTTATAAACTTGAACCGGAGAATCGGGACCACTCGCTTCAGGCCACCATGGCCATTACCTACAACAATGACGGTGATTTTGACTGGAAAACAACCCGCTACCGCACTTACGCCCGGTTGTATGTTCCTTATGGTTCAACTTTAATTTCAGCCAAAGGCAATGAAGAAACCATTTCTATCAGCGATGAGCACGGCAAAACAGTGTTTGGCACTTTTATTTCCATTGAGCCTGGCCGGAGCGAGACTTTAACCTTTACTTACAAGTTGCCGGCCTTTTTGGCCGCCAAAGCGGCTCGCGGCCAATACAAGCTTTTGGCGCAAAAACAAGCCGGCGCCCAGGCGCACGCGCTTAAATTAGATATCGCGCTGCCATTCAAAATCGGCGCCGTGGCGCCGGAGAGCATTTTGAAGAAAGAATCTACCAACCAGGTTGTCGGTGATTGGGACTTGGGGGTTGATAGGGAGGTTGTTTTGGAAAGTAATTAAGCAATAAGTGTTTTTGATTACTAGCTATTTGTCATTTGTTCATTCACGGTCTTTTACAACAGAAAGGAGATCAAACTACCAACGCAGTGTGCCAGCAAAAACCTGACGAATCCGGTCGCTGGACAGGAATTGAAGTTGTTGAATAAGGAGGTTGCTATGAATCAGATAACTGCAGGTGTACTTGAGGATTTGGAGAAAAAGCAGTTAGAGCTGTCTGGCCGAATCATAAAAAACACTCTGCTTAAGTTGACGGAGCTACTTAAAAAGATTCGGCAATCACGTGGAAAGTTTGAGGAAGTCATACAGTCGCTTAACAACCCTATAAAGCCGTAGCAGGAGGCGCAGCCATGCCGACTTACAGCCGCTTCTCTGTGTCTGCCAAAAGGCGAACATAGAGAGCGGCTTTTTTCTTGACGCAAAGGATAGTTTCGCTTAAGATGACATAATGGCTTTAGTGTCTTTGAACACAATTTTTGTTCGCCGCATGCTATGTTTGTAAAAAAAATCGGAATTGATTTAGGAACAGCCAACACCCTCGTCCATGTGCCCGGGCGGGGCATTGTTATTAACGAACCCTCGGTGGTGGCGATTTCGCTCAATGAAAAAATAGTGCTGGCCGTGGGGGATGAGGCCAAAGAAATGATTGGCCGCACCCCGGACACCATTATCGCCTCGCGGCCTTTAAAGCACGGCGTAATCGCTGATTACAAAACCACCGAAGCCATGCTGCGCTATTTCATCAACAAAGCTTTGGGCGGCTGGAGGCTTTTTCGGCCCGAGGTTATGGTGGCGGTGCCGGCCGGCATTACTTCCACTGAACGCCGGGCCGTGGTGGATGCCACTATCGCGGCCGGGGCCCGGGCCGCTTACATCATCAAAGAACCCATTGCCGCGGCCATTGGCGCCAACATCCCCATTGGCTCGGCGAGTGGGCACATGATTATTGATTTGGGGGGCGGCACTTCGGAAATGGCCGTTATTTCCTTGGGCGGCATTGTGGCCAACACCTCGGTGCGCATTGGCGGCAACAAACTGGACATCGCCATCATGGAATACACGCGGCGCAAGTATAATCTGGCGGTTGGCGAGCGCACGGCCGAGGAAGTTAAAATTGAAATCGGCTCGGCCCTTTATCTGCAGAAAAAAATGTCCATGGAAATTCGGGGCCGGGACATGGTTTCCGGCTTGCCGCGCACCATTACCATCACTTCCGATGACATTACCGAAGCCATTCAGGCCGAACTGGAAGGCATTATCTTGGCCGTTAAAACCGTATTGCAGAATACGCCGCCAGAGCTGGCCGCTGACGTGATTGACAAGGGGATTGTGCTGGCCGGCGGCTCCTCGCTTTTGCGCAACATGGACCGCTTGATTGCCCAGGCCACCGGGGTGCCGGCTTACACGGCGGACGATGCCCTGCTCTGCGTGGCCAAAGGCACGGGCATTGCCTTGGAAAACTTGGAATCGTACAAGCGGAGCATTTTGGCCACCTCATAAAACGGCTCATTTGGTTGCCTGATTGAGCCGTTTAATCGGCTCAAATGGTGGAAATGAGCCGTTTAAAGAAAAAGCCCAGCGCAACAATAGAGGTTGGCTGGGCGTTTTGTAGTTTTTCGGGAGCTGGCTTGCCTTTAAGCTTGTGCCAGTATGGCCGCCAGAATTTTCCCGTTGTTCACAAATGGGCACCCGCCGCGCACCAAGTAGAGCTTTGGGCACGTTGGGTCCCTTTTAAATGAGCCATCAGGCGCTATACAGGCATCGTACACCGGACAATGCACGAGAATCATTTCATCCGGCGAGCCGTTTATCAGCACATCAATAACCTGTTTGGCATGATGTGGGCATGGTTTCTGAACATGGTCGGTCATTTCTATTTTTATTATCATTACATTCTCTCCTTTTAATCGTTCGAAAGCATTCGGTACGCCTCATCTCGGTACACTCCGAGTTTATCGCACATAAAATGCACACTTGCGGCAATGCGGCGCTCGGTTAACCACCACCGCTTCTGCTGACGCACATACCCACTGACAAGCTGGTGATGCGTAAGCACAGATGCCATCAATATCAGGAATGTTTTAGAGCGTTTAACACCAGGATTTACTGGTGAGGCTTCAACGGCCCTACGGACGATTTCAATAGCATCAGGCGGCGCTCCATTGAGCTTTTTGAGCTGGGTGAGAGCTTTAGCAAGTGTTTGTTCGCGTTTGGATTTTGCAGCTCTTTTTGTCACCACACACCCAAGCGGTAGCTCGTCCATAACAACTTCGCATGCCACCTGCAACGCCTTGGAAAAGCCATTTTCTGACATGTTCCCTTTCCCTCCATGTTGGGTTATAAATGAACCGCAAAACCAAAAAAGCCGACCTTTGGGAAGATCAGCTTTTTAATGGATTTAGTTCGCTTATCTACGCACCACGAACTAAACAACTGATCTTCCGGTCAGACGTAAAATAGAAGAAAAACCAGTTGTTTAACATACAGTGCATAGTGCGGGTATGATACCGTACTATCAAAAAATGTCAAATTAGGTTATCAACAGCCATTTGCTTAATTTTGTCATTAGGATATGATTTATGCATGACCAAAGCATATAAGCGAATTGCCGAATGCTGTGTTAAGAAAATACTGGCATCCAAAAAGAGGCCGCTCTTGGCAGTTATTACCGGCGATTCTGGCAGTGGAAAGAGTTATTACGCAAAACTGACAACCAAAGAGCTTGCTAATAAGGGAGTTGATTTTACCTATGTAGACGCAGATGATTTTCTCATCCCGCGCCAAGAAAGAGAACCCATGAAGAAAAAATTTTACCAATCCGGCAAGTTCAAAGGAAAAAGTTATTATGAAGTTCTAGAAAACATGTTTCGTCTGGATGCATTCAAGCAGGTTATTCATGATTTAAGAGCGAGGAAGCCGACAACGTACTTCCCATATTCAAGATCAACCGGCGAGGTGGCGGAGATTCCGAAAACCGTTGAACCTCATGACATTGTAATTTTTGATTCGTCAATGTTGGCTCATTTATTTGACGTGGTTATTTTAATAGAGGTTAGCAGAGAAAACATACTCAAACGGAAAATCAAAAGAGACGCTGACATTCGGTCAGCGTCAGAGGTTATAGACATGCACCAGAAGGTTCAGGGCTATTACTGGGACCGGAGCAAGCCTAAAAATCCCGATGTTATCATTGATAATAACGATATTGCGCGTCCTATTTGCGTATGCCAGCCATAATGTTCAACAACGCCGTCAAGTTACCCCAAGGCTGGCCGGAGTCTTTGCCATTGATTTTGCTCTTGTGTTATCAACAGCGCTTCTTGACTTGCCCTAACAATCGTGTATAGTAGTGGTAACGTATGATGTCGCATAAACATAACGCAGTTGTCATCCTTAGCCTCCTTCTTTTGAAGCGTGGCTAGGTTTAGATTACTGCGTTGACATACGTTTTTTAGAGAAACCTAGCCATACGGGCTAGGTTTTTTAGTTTCTGAACCTTGAAAATAGAAGGAGGTGCCATGAGTGCTGTTAAGTGTAAAAAAGACTTGGCTGTCGTGTTAGCGGACCGATGTGAGCTTGGAGATACGTATTTCGGACGGCCAGTTGATCGGTTCGGCATGGTGGATATCACTCAATTCGTGCGTTTTAGTGATAAGGAGAAGTGGGTAACCGAAATACGCCAGAAGTATGGATTTTCAGAAAAGGAATTATTTGTTGCGACCCTCGAGGTCGCACTGGCGTAAATCATCAAAGAAAGGGAATAGACCAATGGCCAGCAAAGATCCTGTAATAATCTTTGACACCACTCTGCGCGATGCGGAGCAGACTCCCGGCGCAACACTGACTGTGCGCGAAAAACTGGAGATTGCGCATCAGTTGGCAAAGTTGAAGGTGGATGTGATTGAGGCGGGATTCCCGATTTCATCAGAAGAGGATTTCCAAGCGGTCAGCCGCATCGCAAAGGAGGTGGAAGGTCCGGTTATCTGCGCCCTGGCCAGGGCATTGCCGAAGGACATCGACCGCGCGGCAGAGGCCCTGCGGGATGGGCGCAAGGTCCGGCTGCACACCTTTATTGGCACCTCGCCTCAGCATATTGCGATGCTGCGGAAAAACGCCGATGAGGTGTTTCAAATGGCCGTCGCCTCGGTGGCGCGCGCCAAGTCTTTCTGCGAAGACGTGGAATTTTCGCCCATGGACGCCACGCGCTCGGATGAGAACTTTCTCTTTAATGTGGTGGATGCCGCAATTAAGGCGGGCGCTACCACCATCAATATTCCAGACACCGTCGGGTATGCGGTTCCGCTTCAATTCGGGAACCTTATCTGGAGGATTGTTCAGTGGATAAAAATGAATTCAAAAGAGAACCATTATCATCACAGTGTTGTCATCAGCGTGCACTGCCACGACGACCTGGGCCTGGCCGCATCCAATACCCTGGCAGCGCTGAAAAACGGCGCCCGCCAGGCCGAGTGCACGCTCAACGGCCTGGGCGAACGCGCGGGCAACGCCTCCCTGGAGGAGGTGGTGATGGCCCTGCGCACGAGGCAGGATTTTTTCGGCCTCTCGTGCGGTGTTGATAATTTACTTCTCGTGCCCACCAGCCAGATGGTCAGCCGGCTGATGGGCATTACTGTCCAGCCCAACAAGGCAATAGTCGGAGCCAATGCCTTTGCGCACAGCTCCGGCATCCACCAGGACGGGGTCCTGAAGGCGCGCACCACGTTCGAGATCATGCGACCCGAGGATGTTGGCTGGGGCACAGAAGGAACCAGAATTGTTCTCACAGCCCGTTCTGGACGGCATGCGGTGCAGGACCGGCTCGCCAAGCTTGGTTATAAGCTTGAAAAAGGTTCTGATGAGCTGGACAGGACCTATGAGCGGTTTTTGATGGTCGCCGACAAAAAGAAAGAGGTCTATGACGAGGACTTGGTCGCCATCGTCAGCGACGAAATCCGGGACATTCCGGAAAAGTATCACCTCGAATACCTGCAAGTAGTCAGCGGCACCAGCACCATCCCCTCTGCCACAGTGCGCCTGCGCATTGATGGGAGTTTCCAAGAGATCCAGGAATCTGCCTGGGGGGACGGCCCGGTCAACGCCGCCTACCGCGCCATCGACAAGGCCGCCGGTGTTTCTGCAAAGCTGGAAGAATACGCCATCCGCGCCATCACCAGCGGCGCCGAGGCCATGGGTGAAGTTACTGTGAGCCTCTCCCAGAACGGCCATCGAGCCACGGGCCGGGGCGCGTCAACCGACATCATCGAGGCCAGTGTGAAGGCCTATCTCGACGCCCTCAATCGGCTCTCGTTTCTTGAGCAGAATGGAGGGCAAGTTTCAACTGCCTGGCCGAACGGCAATGGCCAGGCGGAAGCGCCACTTGCCGAATCTTCCGCTGCGCCGGCAACATAACTCTCGGCGCAGCAGCACATCACATCACGGGCCGTACGGAAACAAATTCCGACGGCCCTCTTTTATTTGACTGAACTGACATAATGTTTGTATAATTCAGATATGGCTTTCTCTCAATTGGAGTATTTGGAACAAGCGCTTCAAAGCAATTCATTAGCCCATGCTTATTTGTTCATCGGGCCAAAAGATAGCGGCTACTGGGAGCTTTTGGAAGCTTTCTTGCCGCGCCTCCTGCCGGCGAGCAACCTAAACCACCCGGATATTCGCCTGGTCGCGCCCGAGGGCGAAACGCTGACTATCAGCCAAATAAGAGAATTGCGCCATTGGTTATCGCTGTCGCCATTCTCAAGCAACAAAAAAATCGCGGTTATCCTTGAGGCAGGCAAAATGAACATTGAAGCCCAGAACGCTTTTTTAAAAGTTTTAGAAGAGCCGGTGCCGGCTACCTACATCTTTTTGCTGGCCGGGCACGCCCGCGAGTTATTGCCAACTGTTTTTTCCCGAGTAGTGCCGGTTTATTTCAACCGCCCGGCTCAAAAAACGACGACCTTGGAATTACTGCCTCTGTTTCTGGCCCGAGCCACTGCCAGCGAGCGCTTGCGGCTCTGGATGACCAACGGGCCGGCTAAAGAAGAAGTCAGACCCTGGCTGGAAAAAATAATTCCTGAATTGCGGCAAATGCTTTTAAAGACCCCATCTTTAAAATTAACAAAAATCATTCGTTCGCTTCTGGAGGCGCTCTCCGGACCCAGCGGACAAAATTGGAATTTAATAGCTGAAAATGTAATTATTTCTTT
>Ga0155991_139_pt1 | contig 16705 bp, 8 predicted proteins | sample RifCSPlowO2_02_FD_107645 | JGI IMG/M metagenome (GOLD analysis project Ga0155991, IMG submission 107645) | Candidatus Komeilibacteria bacterium RIFCSPLOWO2_02_FULL_48_11
AATATATCAATTTAAACTCAAATGATTACCCAAAGATGTTAAAGAACCGGGGAAATAAGACGATTTTAGTCATAAATCATCTTCTGGTACTTTTCCAAAATCTTGGGGCGCTTCAGCTTTAAAGTCGGAGTTAATAAAGAAGCAACGCAAATCTTTTCGCGGCGATGATAGGAAACAATGTAGTAACAAGCAATAATCACCACGATAAAATTTTCCAGCCCATTGTAGGCAAAAACAGGAAATTTTTTCTAGACACCGCTGACCGCCCCAGCCGTAAATTTTATGTTATGGATTTTTTCCAGCAACGACAAAGTCGCCCGCACCGACAAATTATCGCTGGCGGCCAGCCGCAACCTTGTTCCAAATAATCCAAACAAGGGCACAAAAAATTCATCGGCCCAAGATGGCGACAAGGTATTGACACCGTCAAAAACGACCTCGATGACTTCGTTCCCGGCCACAGCTGGCAACGATGGTTTAAAAGCGGCCAGCGCTTCCCGGCCATCGTCGCGCGAAGTAAGGGTTAAACCGAATTTTTTTAATTCAATAATCATAATAAAACTCGTAAATAAAATTAAAACTCCAATAATGCCTGGCAACCCGGCAAAAAATTGGCGCTTGGCTGGATAGTCAGCAGCCTATCGTTTTTTTTTAATTTTAAAACAGCGTCGCCGGATTGAAACCGTAATTTAAAATTGTTTCCAGCAATTACTTCTCTAACAAACTTCAGGCCATTGCCCCGGCTTTCCGGCGCCCGGCCGGAGATGATCTCTGTAAAAGCCACGCGCACCGCCGCTTGATGATCGCTCAATTCTGGTTTGATTTGGCGGAGAGTGGTTAGAACACCCTGGCCTCGATCCGCCAAAATGATTTTTTTTTCGCTAAGATTATAACCAAAAAGAATGCCATTGATATCCGGCCAATTACCCAAGTTATGGTCAAAAGAATTATTGCCGATTTCGCCGACAATGGCTACCAGCAACGGAAATGTCTGCTCTAGTTCCGGAATTGATTTTAAATCAAATTCAAAGCGTGATAGCCGGGCTTTAAAAATGGCCTTGTCCGCGCAATAAAATCTGCCGGGTAAATCCGGAGGCGCGGCATTCATTGACCATCTTTTTGCCAATTTCAAAAAAGCGCGCCAATCGTTGCTCAAAAATTCTTCCAGCGCGTTGGCTGTATAACAAAAATACTTTATTTTACCAGCGGCTACTTTTCGCGCCGACAAACGCCCGGATTTATCCCAACGGCGCAAGGTTTGCGCATTGACATTTAATATTTTTGCCGCCTCTTTAATAGAATAACTTTTATCCATAAGATAAATCTTATTTTAGCACATATACATAATTTAAACAATTAACTATATAAACATATACATTTTATTCAATAATTTATCAATATATTAGCTATTTTTCTTAAAAAATCTATACATTTGTAATAATTACGTATAAACAAAAAAACACCTACAATACTGCGGCCAGGCTTTCTATAAAACAACGGACAGCCATAACTTCCTCGCCTTTTTCGTCGCCAGAATACGTTTGCGCTATTTTGCTCCCGATAACCGCAATGTCAGCTATTCCATTATCTCCTGGTGGTAAAGCTTGGCAACGTCTTCTCTTTGCAAAATGGCCGGCAGAGCATACTCCACGTTGTTTTTTGGGCCCATAATTTCAGTTCTTCAAAATCAGGCACAATCAAGGCCGAGATGTGTTTTTGATTGTCGCCAAAAACCATGGCCTGGGATATAAAACGGCGATTTTAATTTCAAAATTTTTAAGCAGCAACCCGACGCTGCCGAACTTACACTTGGCAAGCGTATTTTCCGAAACCACGGTCATACGTTTTCTCAAACCGGTTTAAAAGATAAATAACTGGATGTTGTACACTACCAAACCGCCGCCCACCGGCTCATTGTCGTCAGCCGTGACAGTGATGGTCTGCGGCCCCAGGGCGCCATTGGCGTAATACGTAAAATTGACAGACACTCCGTTCTGCGTGTTGCTCACTGGCGAGGCCGGCTCCGGGGCAACGGAAATTGAACCTGAAGACGGGGTGAGCGAATAAGTAATGGCATCATTATTGACATCAGCCAGAACTAAACTAATCGGCTGGCTTGAGCCGCTAGCCATAATAATTGTTTCCACTGGAGCGATATTGCTGATAGCGGGATTGGTCAGCTGATAGGGCACTGAAGCCCCGATTGAAATCAAGCCGCTGTCAATGTTTAGGCTGGCATTCTGCGTGTCAGAGGCGATGGTAAAATTATGCGAACCAACCGCGGCGCTGATTGAATAATTTCCGTTCTGCGCCGGATTTTTAACAGCCCCAATGAAGATGGTTGACATCAAGCCCGGAGTTAAAACTCCGCTTGACCAGGATAATTTCAAAACATTGTTCGCGTAATCCAAATCTCCGTCCTGGTAAGTATTCCAAGCCACTCCGCCGCCGGAAACGCTGATGTCATTGGTCGCGGCCGCGAGGGACAAATCAAATTCTTTGGGAAAAATAATTTTAAGACTGCCCGGGGAAGCAATGTTCTTGCTTGGAGTAAAATAAATGTTATAACGCGATGCCTGGCCCGGCTTGAGGCTCCCGGCCGCGACGCGCAGACTGCCGCTCTGGGTAATTGGAGGCGGCAAAACCGGCGCTGGCGGCAATTGGGCCAAGAGGCCGGATAAATCCGCGCGGTTATAAAGCAGTTTAACCGTTCCGCCAATGTAGCCGGAAAAATAAGCTGTTACTACTCCGGCCTTCTCTGAACCAAACAAAGTGTATTCATCCACATTCATTAAAGCTGGTGAAATGTAATTGTTGAAATGCGGTCCATTCTGGTCAAAATAGAGATAGCCGACATGACTGCCGCCATCTCCTGGCAGTTGTTTAATGTAGATGACGTGGTATTGGCCTTGCTCGCGCGGCAAAACAATATAATAACGGAGGTCCTCGGTGCCGGCTTGCTCAACAACAATTCTTTTTTGCAAAACTAGACTGGTTGAACCTGTCCAATCAACGCTCAACTTCAAATAGCGCACGCTCCGGCGCCAGCTGGTAGTATCATTGCCAAACATGTAAATCAAGTCAAAAAGATTGCTGCCGCGGCTAAAAAGGCTCATTTCAGAAATGCCGCTTGCCGGCTCATTGGCCGCTATTGCCGGACTCCAGTCACCGCCGCTCCTTCTAATAAAATTAAGCTGGCTGTTGCTTTGATACACCGCCACTGGCGCCCCTTGCTCCAAAGCCAGGGCATAACCGCTAGTCGGCTCACTGGTGATAGCGGCCGGACTGGTCCAACTGCTGGCGCCATCGCCCTCAACATAACGCAAAGTTGACGTACCTGAGCTGGCAACATAGCTGTAACCCGCTCTCCACGTGATAAATACACGATTTTGTTCATTCACCGCCAAATGCGGATCGTCCGAATACACGGCGCCAGCTGATATATTTCTGTCAGACACAACCGCGCTACCGGACAAATGCAGATAATAAACTTCGCGGCCGTCCAAATCAGTCCGCCAATCGCTGGATGATGTTCCTCGGGTATAAGCAATATGAATATCGCCGTTGCTCGCTTTAACCGCCTGAATCGGCCTAAAGTTAACTCCACTGGTAACGCCATCACGGTACAAATGCTCTTTAAGCACAATCGGCGTTTGCCAGACTCCGTTCAAAAGCTGGCGATAAACAATCCGAATATACTGGCCCGGATCAGTATAATATTGGCCGTCATATTCGGTGTAAATAATTTCTACTGAGCCATCGGCATTCTCAAACACTTGCTGGACATAGCGGTCAATGCCGCTAACGCTTGAAATGCCATCAACCACCTGCGGCACGCCCCAAGGCAGGGGCGGGGGCGGCGAAGGATCAACAATCGCAAACAGATCGCTTTGGATTTGCGTGCAGTTATTATTGATATCGCAAACGTTCATGCGCACAAAAGCGCTGGGTACGGCATAACCAGCCACTAAAGGCATGGTGTAAGAAATTGAACCCTGCGCGGTATGAAAATTGCCGCCCAGGTAATTGGATGATGTGGGCGCGTAATACAGCCAAGCGGAACTGATGGTGGCAATGGCATTGGCGCCCGAAGACGTCCAGGTAATATTTTTCGTTTCTCCCAAGCGCCATTGATTATCAGTTAAGCCTTCCACGGTTATGCTCCCGCCCGGGGGCGCGCCATTAACAATCTGGAACGGCCCCCATTCCACGGGCGTGGATTCGTTAGCGCGGTAGTCGCGCGCTATGGCCCGCACCTTATAGCCAGCGCCCAACAAAGTGTCGGGAATATACCATTGCAGCCAGGCCTGGCCGCTGTTGACCGGTTCAGTGCCTAAATACAGCCAAACCGACTGGGCCGGATCATAATAATAGAAATCGGTTTCTTTGGTTATAATATTGTCAGCCACAGACACTAGCAAATCGGCGGTTTGCTGATTTTTGACAATAAAATTAGCGGCCCAGCGAATTTCTAAACTGGAAATAACCGGCGCCGCGGCGTCAGCGCGCAAATGGCTGAAAAGGCGGACATTATTAGTAATGCCATTCTTGGGCGTTAAAAACTTAGTTAGCAAGCGATCATATTGGCGATAAGAACTATCATTAACGCCCGAGGCTGAATTGCCATGGCGCACATTTTGGTAAGTAATGTTGCCGTCAGGGTCCGCGACTCCGGAAACGCTATAGCCAAAAGTGGAAATATTGGCCGCCGGGCTGGCGTCTATCGTGACGCGGCCATTAACCGTGGCCGTGTTCAGGGCATCATTGCCGCTCATGGTGATGGTGGTAAAATCATTCAGCAAAGTGACTGTCTGCAGATCGTTATGCAACACGCCAGCCGTTACTTCCCAAACCGAACCCTCGGCAAACGGATAAAGAAAAGCGCCGTTCCAATCTTCGCGTATGCCATAATACTGCCATTCAGCAGTGCCGGCTGGCCGGAACCCGGCTACAAAATTAACCCGATTCGGATCATTTTTGCGCGGATAGCGGATATTTAAAGCCGGTATGCCATCAATTGAAAACTGCTGCTCAATATGATATAGCGGCATGGCTGGCAAACCCGAAGCATTGGCCGCAAACGTAAAATTAGCGGTTTTCCAATTATTGTCATAATTAAATTCATTACCCGCTTCAACGTAAAACTTGATTTCCGTATCGCCAATAATCTGCCGCGTCAGAATAGTATCAAAATTAACAGTAACAGTGGCTTGGCCAGCCGGGGGCAAGGAGTTAAATGTATAGCCGTCGTTAATTTTAAAGCCATCCACGAAATTATAAAGTTTGAAATTGCCCGAGGGAAGATAGCCGATATTTTTTATGGTAACTTCAAAAGACGCGGCCTGGCCATTAACCAAACTGCTGGTTGACTGCAAATTGGTGATTATTAAATCGCTTTGCGCTAAGGCTTTGAAAGCCGCCAGTTGCGCGTGCAATGTGTTGCCAAAACTGCCATTGCCGGCTTGCTGGTATTTTACCTTTTCTGTCAGTGATGCCTGCTTGTCCGGACTTAAACCATAAGACTTTAATGTCTGCAAAGTCATGAGCTCATCAATCACATCATTCGTATTAGCTAAACTTTCCTGCTCCAAATCATACCTTCCGGCTAGATAATTTGTCAGCAAATCCAGTTTGTCCTGCGTAGTTTGGCTCACCTGGCCGAAAGGCTGAAGATATTCCGCGGTTTTGTTCATTAAATAATAACTGGGGACGGCAGCGCTTGCATAACGCATACTGCCGTCAGTTTGGATTTGGGCCAGCACATAGCTCAGCGATGCCGGCAGGAGCGTATTGTCGGCTTTCCAAAAAGCGGCCAGAACCTCCAAGGTGGTTATGACATCGCTGGCATAATTATCTTCCAGACCATAGCCGCCATTCGGATTCTGGCGAGTCAATAAATCATCTAGCAAGGCCTGATATGATTCGCCCAAAGATATTAAAACCCAGGCCTTTATCGCTTTTTCCCGATTATTTTTCAGCGCCGTATTTTTAAGATAATTTATAGCCAAAGCATATTGGTCGTTCTCGGTTTTATTGTATTGGCTCAAGATAAAAGTCAGCCAGGCTGTAAGCTCATATTGGCTGTAATCGCCCCAGCTGCCATCTTCGTTCTGGGTCTGGGAGAGATAATAGAGCGCGTTGTCAATCGGATTTTTTTCTATTCCCTCGTAATACTCAATAATCGGCGTAGTAGGCTGGTAATAGGCATTGGCCGGTGTGGCAATAAGAGCCAGCAGGCGTTCTGTCCAGGAAACTTTTTTACCGGGTTTTTTAATCTTTCCTTCCCACCAATGCGCATTGCTTGGGTTTTGCAATAACGACTTGATCTTGAACTGAATATTATTTCCATCGGGTTTTTGAACGCCATTAATTCGGCGTGGTTTTAAGGGCGCGGTTTTATTAACATTAATCTGATTTTGGTCAGGCTGTTCTTGGGAATTATTATCAAAATTAAAATCCAGCGGATAATAATTTTGGATAAGCAAGATAGTTTTAATCCGCTCTGACAATAATGACTTAAGCGCGGCCCGATGCTTGGGCGTAGACGCGTTTTTGGCGTTCAGCCGATACCCGCGCACCAGCTCTTGCACCTCTTGAGGCGCTTGGTAATGGGCCATGACTTCATTGTCGCTCCACAGCCGTTTTTTGAGCTTGAGCTGGCTCACTTCCGCATACCTGCCGCGCGCTTCCAATTCGCGCAGTCTGGCATTGAATTCTTCCTGGTCTTTAGGCAAAATTGCCTCTTTATCCCAATCAACTTGAGACCAATCAATCGGCATTTGCTCCTTATCCTCCGGGAATGGCGGCAAGGGTTTGTGCTGGCCCGTTTTATTGCCCTGACCCGATGTTTCTGTCTGTGCCGCCTGAACTATGGCCGGGGTGAGCGGCTGGAGTAAAAACGAGCCTATCAGGACAAAAATTATAATTCGCGAGAAACGCATACTACCTCTCATTCTATAATTTAGCTAAACCATCAGACTCCTCGCCGCTTAATCCCACCACGAATTTACCGCCCTTTTCGGCAATATCTGACAGGGCCTTGATGCGGCGCAAGGTCAATAAAACCGGATGCTGTTCCAATAGTTTTGCCTCATCAATCTCATCCTGCAACTGAATCTTGCGCTTTTCCATCTCGGTCTGCGCTTCCAGTAATACCCGTTCTTTCGCGGACGCAATGCTAATCCGGGCCGCTTCCGCCTCCTTTCTGGCTTTGATGAGTATGGCCTCTGACTCGCGCTCCACTTCCAGCACCCGGTTCATAATTTCGCGCAAATTGCCGGGAAACACCAAGTCCTTGACATCAGCACGGACAATTTCCACACCATAACTGGCGGCGGAATTTTTGACATCGTCCCGCACGGCATCGGAAATCTCGTTGCGGTCGCTTAAAATATCATCAAGATTACGGTTAGCCAAAAAACGCCGGGCCGCTAATTGCACGTCTTCATAAATGCGTTCTTCATAAGAAACCACATTGTGAACAGCCGCCTCGGGATTGATAATTTTATAATAGACGAGCAAGCTGATCCGGATTGCCACTTTGTCCTTGGTCAAAATCTCCTGCCCTTTAATGATTAGCGACCGCTCGCGTATGTCAATCATTTTTATTTCCCGCTCAACACGGTCAAAAAAATATCGGCGCACACGGTGCTTGCCCGGCGGCAGAATCCGCTTAAATTCGCCATCTTCGTACAATAAGCCCACAAATGAATGGGGGATGATTTTCTCATATTCCATATGTGTTGCGATTAATGCTAATTATCTGTCGGGTACCGACTGCTTGCCGAGGCGTGGGACGGAAAAAGCAGATGGTCAAGCTTTGATCTAAATGAAAAGTTTGACTAACTTTCCCGCCACGGGCTTGCAGGGTACCCGACAAATTTTAATTATTAATTTTACAGGCATGCTCGCCATCTTTCTTTTTGATGGGCTTTTTGCACTTTTCGCAATAAGCCGGGCTAACTAAAATAAGTATTAACGCGATCAGCGACATAAAAAAACCAAAGATGCCCCAGCCCAAAACATTGCGATTTTTAGTAGACGCTATGTGGCTTACTAAAAACGCAAACATTAAATGGATAAAGAAGATTATTTTCATAGTGTCGTCATTATTTTAAAACTTAATTTACTATCATAAGGGCCAGATGCGTCTTTTAATAATTTAAATCTCATATTTTTTCATCCTTTTTTGCTCTTCGTCAATAAATCTCTTCACTTCTTCTTCGGAAGTAGGTTCACCTTTGTAATAAAATCGATTTTTATCTTTGGCGCACTCATCAATCTGGATATAAATACTAGTACTAGTACTTTCGAGCGCGACAAAACTTTCAATATCAGCACCCTGGATTGTCGTGCCTAAATAATAAACGTGATTTTTATCTTTGGCATATCGACCACTCGCCAACACCAAAAAACTATCGGGGTCGCTACCTTCAATTGGTTCATCTCCAACAAATACGATATTTTTATCTTTGATATAACACGCAAGAAAAGCCAGTATTGGCGTCAGTGTTTCCAAATCAACATTCATTGTTCTAAAAAGTTTACCCAAAACATAAGCGTGATTTTTATCTACCGCGTAACCTTCCCCTAAAACCCTAAAGGTTTCTATATCAGCGCCTTCAATTTTTTTATCCATGTAAAAAACGCTATTTTTATCTTTTGCATAATTATGAGCAATTTGTTTAAAAGTTTTGATATCTGCTCCTACAACTGGAACAGCCCGATCAAAAATAATGCATCCATCAATAAGGGAGTAGTCATAACCGAGATTAGGATCCAAGCTATAATTAATATTCACATTTTTGGCGTTTGTAGTCATATAATTAAATCTATATTAAAAAATAAATTATTTAGGTGTGTACCAAAACCTAATAGGAGTACCATCACTTACCCAAGTGCCGCCTCTAGGGTCCAATAATGTACCTTCAATATTCCAGCCCCCATTTTCTATAGTTCTTATGACTCCATCATTTCCCTTATAAGTAATATTAGTTAAAACTCTTCTGTTTTGATTTTCTAAATAAAATTCGGCAACGTCCTTCAAATATTGTTGTTGAGAAACTATTGGTTTACCTACTTTTTCTAACTCAAGAACGCCATGTTTTTGGTAATGATAAGCAAAATTTTCAATTACATCCCTAGAAGTGCCCTTAAACCATTTACCTACTAATTGACTAGCGATATCAGATGGAACATCCACTATATATGTTACACCGTCAACAAAGACTGTTCTCGAAATTTTCCCTAAAGCGGCATCCCGCGCGCCTCTTAATACACCGCGCTCGGCTGTTAATTCCAGTGCTTCCTCTGTCACTATAGCGCCACCTTTCATGGCCAATTCATCTTTAATCGAAACCTCCATCATTTTCAACATGACATTTCGGCCAATTCTAGAGGATATTAGTACATCGGAATATCTTGCCGTTAATCTTATGGCGATATCTTTAGCCGCCGTGGCACTGATTTTTGCGGCCGGCTGGATAATGAGCGTGGCGATATCTACCGAGAGATACCCCAGCCATTCTGTCGGCGTAAATCTGGCGCCTTCAATCTGCGTTTCTATTTCATCCTGCAGCAGTTGGGCAAAATAAAATTCTTGATCATTTTCCGCTATCAAATTAGTTAGCCAAGACTGCACAGTGCTCTTTTGCGAGCGGTAATAATCAATACTTCTGGGAATGAAACAAATGGCTGTAGCGTATACACTGTCAAGGGCAAGTGACCTAATCTCATCAGCATGAAAAAGTTCACAATAATAGTGTTTTGTGAAGTAACTGTTATCGGCTCCATCAATGCCACCCAGGAAATCCTGATAATCTTTAATTATTTTATTGTTTCTATACAAATTGTACCCGACAAAAATCATGCCGGTTGCGTGCATCATTTTGTCGTAGCCACTTTGTATATCCTGCAATAACGTCCGAGTTTGGCAATCAATAGTATTATTGCCGGCATTCAAAGAACAAACACTTGTATCAAACTTTTGCACCAAGCCATTATAGGTAAAATCAAATCCCACGTCAGTCATTGGGAAGCCGATGCCACCAGTCCCGCCCAACGCATTGTGCTTTGCATCCCAGATGCCGTAAGTAATATACACCTTACCTGGAAGAATATCTCGCGATGCCGGATCTCCTAAGGTGGACAAGATAGCATCCCAATACATTGTACCATTGGTAAACTGTTGGTAATAGCCAGGCTTACCTCGTTGGGTGATAGCCGCCTTTGTCATGGGCATCTTGGGGTAACCCAAATGATTAGGGACAAATTCGTTTTGAATCAGTTCATCAGAAATATACTTTTTACGCATGTTAAACGGTATGGCGTAAACAGAATGCGATTGGGGATTATAAATTCCTAAGTCGATTATCACTCCTTTCTTATCCCCTTCCCAGCGTAATTTCCAATTATCATAAACATAAGTACCCCAATAAGGATACAGCTTGCCCATGGTAATTGATGAATCAGGATAATTTAAAGTGAAACGAGAAAGAATAGTTTGGTTTTTCTCCCAATAATTATAACCATCGGCCGTACTTTTGAACTTAGACGCGTTAAGCGCCATGATGAAAGTATGGTCATGGGTACCAAAGGTATATTGCTCTTTTAAGCAGGGCAAGCCGTAGGACTCCTGCCAATTCTCATTATTCATGATATCCAAGAACGTGGCTTTGGATATGCGACACAGTTTATCCGCGGTATTGGCAGTTTGGTCAGTGTAGATAAAGTTGTCGGGATGGCCTATGTTTTGATTAATGAATTGAGCATATTGCTTGCCATCAATTAAAACATTAAGAATTTCATAACCCTCGCTGGTGAACCCTCCGTTCTGAACCTGTTCCCCAATCGCGTACATGCCAGTCCAGTCCGGAGACAGAGAAATGTACAAAATACCGCTCCACACGCCTTGGGCAACGAATTTATTCGGAGTGATGATGGTTTTACCGGCTTGGACATCCGCGTGCAGGTTGGCTTTGGTGTTAGCCGTCAAATCCAAAGAATCAATCGCGCTCTCGTTGGTTGAGGTAATAATCTGGACATTGTAGGTGCCAGGATTAGCATAAACATATTGCAAACCAGTCACTGTGGAAACCGCGTCCAAGCCGGCAATATCCTTAAACAAACCAGCTTCATAATATGAAGCTTCAAGACTGGAAATTAAGCGGAAAGGCTGGCGATGGGTTTTGTAATTGCCTCTGTTGGAGTAGTCAGAGATATAGGTGGCGGCGTCAATGGTTAAGCCTTGGAAATCAAAAGTAGTTGGCGTGTTGCCTACTGGGGTTAAAATCCGGTTCTGAGTGATTATGGCTCTGGAGAATTGCACTTGATATTCATAATCAAGCGATTTTTTAAGCAAATCATTTTGTTGCTGGTAATGCTTGAGGTATTCCCGAGCCAAAGCCGCGTTGCCTTGAATTAAAATGCGGCTGGCGCGTTGGGCTGAAGTAAGATTCGGGTCATCCAAAGTCGGGTCAGATTGAATCTTGCCAAAAGCGACATAAATACCTTCTTCATTTCCGGCAATGGAGAATTTTTGGTTTTGGCTGATTGTCTGGCCCTTAACTTGATATTGAAAATCCAAAATCAAAGAATCGCCGATAGAAGGAGCATTAGCAGTGGTATAATTCGCTCCTTCCAGATTAAAACTTGGGCTAATAGCAACTAAACTGGCCGGAGTGTAGGCCAGGCCGCCATAACTGGCTATGGCGTCTTTATCGGTCTGGGTGGCGCCGTCATAAATCAAACTGACAGGAACATTATTAATTTCCGAAGCAAAAAAGGCGTGGGAGAGAACCGTGCTCTCATTACTGGACTTCTTGAGAGTAATGATAACCTGCTCCCGCGGGCTGTCCGGCAATTGCGACCAGCGCTCGTCAGTAATAACCAAGCCGGTATTGTCCGTGCCAACAGTGAATTGATAAGGCAGGCCAGGAGGCAAGATGTCAAAATCAGGAGTTATTGGTCTGGTTTTAGTAGATTGATAATTGACCGAAAAAACATCTTTACTTGTAGCCGAGAGCAGATCACTTCGGTATTTTTGCATGGGCGACAGAGCGCCTTGGTATTGCAAAAACCCATACCAAAAAGCTTGGCTGTCAAAACTGACTGTATCAGCCACGATTTCCTTTTTTGCATGGGTTAAGGGATTTTTAATCAGGACTTCAGCCGGAAACCACTGTTTTTTGGGATAGCTTGAGAGATAGGATTGCAGAGCCAAAGTCGTGGTGGCAGTAGAGAGAGTTTCCAGATTAACCGTGTTATCTATGTTCCCGCCGCGCTCATCATACTCATAAAAAAGCTCGGCTACTACCCATTCCAAAGCCAGCTGGGTTTCGCTTTCCAGGTTAGCCGCGTCCAAAAAGCCGCCGATGCTCGGGTTCTCTCCGGCTACCAGACTGACTGGAATCTTGTTGGTAGCCAGGGCAAGATAAACGGTTTTTACCTCATCCACGCCCAATAATTCCTTTAGTGCTCCAACCGGCGCCACGGCCAAAGCCTTGTGATAACGGGCCGGAATGCCGGAAGCGCGTAAAAGCGCGATAACCAAAGACGCGGCATCAACATCATTGCAGACTTTCTCAATTAGACAGCCAACACTCCCCTTTTTAGCGCCATAATACGGTTCATAGGTGATGTTGGCGCGGACATAGTTGAATATCTTGACTGGATTGTAATTCAGTTCAGCCGCTAAATCACTAATATCAGAATTAATGATGACTTCAGCGTTGTCGGGCTGGATATCGGCAATAGTCGGCAAATAGCCGCTTTCTTCGGCTTGGACCGGGCTGATGTTGAATAAATCTTTAATTTTTTGCCATAATCTCTGCCACCAGCTTTTGATTGGTTCAGGCGCTGGCGCTTCTGCCGCCTTTCCGACTTCGGTTGAAGTCAAACTGACATCATCCGGGGCAAACGCAAACTCACTGGGCTGGGCTGGCTCTTGAATTGTTGGCTCTGACTTTATCTCGTCTTGATTGGAAGAGAACCAAGAGCTGATAGTAGTAATTATTGATTCTATCTTGCCGGGCGGGGCTGTATCCAGGCTGTCCAGTTGTTTTTCCAGAAGCGAGATATAGGCTCTGCGACGCGAATATGGCAGGCGTAAATCTTTAACCCGGCCTTTTTCTGATTGGATAAAACTGGCCAGTTCTTGAATGACTTGCGCGCGCTCGGATTGAGAAAAGGCGGCATCTTTTTCCTTTAATTCCCCCACTTGGCGCATCAGGCTGGAATAATAAAAATCATCCTTTGAGGATGATTCTTTGATGGCCGCGGCTTGAGCTGGGTCAAACTCTAAAATGAATACAGATTGGAATGTAAGCTGTATTAATAGTATGAGTACTAAAAATCTCTTAACAAGCTTATACAGGGAGACCATAGGTTTTAAGAGTATAGTTTATACAAAAGGCCGATAATTGTCAATTAAAAAAGAGCCCCTGCTCGCAAAAGACTGCATCCAGGCAACCGAACTCAAGCGAATCTCGGAAATCACGCTCCAAGGTCGCTAATAAGCCTTGGCAAATAACACCCGGCTTGATGATTTTTTACCGCAAACCACGCACTGGCCTTTTTTTCCGCCAGAGGCGGACCAGCCTTTGGCTGGTTGCCCAAAAGGCAGACAGCGGATAGTGGCTTTGGTTTCAGTTTTTACTTTGGCCTCGCACTCGGCGCTAGAGCACCAATGCGCCATGATAAATCCGCCTTTATCTTTCAAAATTATCTTGAATTCATCCCAATCATCAATCTCCCGCGTGTTCTTGGTTCTAAAGTCAAACGCTCTCTGGTAAAGATTTTTTTGGATAGCTTCAAGTTCGCCAGCCACCCGCGCTCCCAAGCCGGCCATTTTTACGGTTTGCTTATCCCTAGTGTCGCGCCTGACCATGACGACTGAATTTTGGGCCACGTCTTTGGGGCCAATCTCCACTCTGATGGGCACGCCTTTCTTTTCCCAGGCAAAAAATTTCGGACCTGGCCGGCCCTCGCGGTCGTCCAATTTTACTTTAACGTTCGCGGCTTCCAAATCAGCCACCAGATTGCTGGCCGCGTTGAACACGCTTATTTTTTCTTGCTCACTGGCCCAGATGGGAATTATAACGGCTTGAATGGGCGCGATCTTGGGCGGCACCACCAAGCCTTTGTCGTCGCTATGAGCCATAATCAACCCGCCAATCAGGCGCGTGGACACGCCCCAGCTGGTTTGCCAGCCAAATTCTTCTTGGCCCTCTTTATTTAAAAACTTTACGTTGAATGCTTTAGCAAAATTCTGGCCCAGCATGTGCGAGGTGCCGGCCTGCAAAGCTTTGGCATCCTGCATCATTGATTCAATGCACAGGGTATAAACCGCGCCCGCGAATTTTTCTGATTCGCTTTTGAAGCCCACAATTACCGGCATAGCCAAATAATCTTCCACAAAATCACGATAGACTTCAATCATCTGCTTGACCCGGCCCTCGGCTTCGGCTTGGGTGGCGTGCACAGTGTGGCCTTCTTGCCATAAAAATTCAGTGGTGCGCAAAAACAGGCGCGGCCGCATTTCCCAGCGCACCACATTGCACCACTGGTTGATAAGCAGCGGCAAATCGCGGTAAGACTGTATCCAGCGCGAGAAAACATCATAAATAATGGTCTCGGAGGTGGGCCGGACAATAAGCGGCTCATCCAATTTTTTGCCGCCAGCGTGCGTGACCACGGCCACTTCCGGAGCAAACCCGGCCACGTGCTCGGCTTCGCGCTTTAAAAAGCTTTCCGGGATGAATAAAGGAAAATAAGCATTCTCTACCCCGGTATCTTTGAACATCCGGTCAAGCGTTTGCTGAATGTTTTCCCAGATAGCGTAGCCATAAGGCTTAATAACCATGCTGCCTTTAACCGGCGAATGCTCGGCCAGCTGAGCGGCCTCGATAATATCGAGGTACCACTGCGAAAAATCCTCACGGCGCGAGGTAATCGAGCGGTCATTTGTTTTTGGTTCGTGGTTTTTTGTTAGTTTGGCCATACCAATACTTTATCAGTGCGAGATGATAAAATCAAGCGTTTCTTTGTAAGCCCGCCGGAGCATGGCTTCGGAAACAGTGGCGTGTTCTTTGCCGGGAATCATAACCAGCTTTTTATCTCTTGAGCCCAAGTGGTTAAAAATATAGGCCGCGCTTTTGGGATGCACTACCGGATCTTCCTTGGCCTGCAGAATCAGGCAAGGAACTTTGACGTCTTTAAGGTGAGGCTTGGTAAAATCATCAATAAAAGAAAGAAATTCCTGCGTGCTTTTAATTGGGACTTGGGCGTAGGTGCCGGCGGCCTCATATTCGGCCACGCGCTTGCGCCGCACCCAGGGCTTGCGCCTGACTTCAGTCTTGGAATAGCGGTTAAAAAAACGAATCAACAAACGCAAACTCAAGTGGTGGCGCAAAAAAATGGGGGTGGCAAAAGCAATCAAGCCAGCAACCAAATCCGGATAATGCCTGGCCGCGTCCAAGGCTAAATTAGAGCCAAAAGAATAGCCCAGAATGTAAACTTTTGTTTTACTCTTATCTAGCGCTTTAAGTTCGTTATGAACCGCTTCGCGCCAGTCAAGATAAGTGGTGCGCGCCAAATCTCGGGCATCGCCGCCATGTCCAGGCAAGCGCATTACCCGGCAGTGAATTCCATCTTTGTTCAAATATTCGGCAAACGCCTTAAAATGCATGGGCGAGCCGGTATAGCCGTGAATAAGAAGCACCGCGCGCTTGCCCGGCGCCGATAAAGTAAAATCATTGGATTTGATTGGATATTTTTCCTTAAACGCCATTCTAAACACTCCTTGCCAAATCAATCAAGCGCTGGGCATAGCCCGCTTCATTGTCATACCAAGCTAGCACCTTTACTAGATTGCCAGCCACCACTTGGGTGAGCGACAAATCCACAATCGTTGAATGAGTATTGCCAATAATGTCGGATGATACCAAAGGCTCATCCGTAACTTCTAAAATGCCGCGCCAGAGAGGACTTTTGGCGGCCTGGCGAAAGGCGTTATTGACTGCCTCAACTGTCGCGTCTTTTTTAAGCAACATGGTCAAATCAGTCAAAGAGCCGCAAATGGTGGGCACGCGCAAGGCCAAACCGTCAAATTTGCCTTTTAGTTCCGGGATGGTTTTGGTGGTAGCTTGAGCCGCGCCAGTGGTGGTGGGCACAATGTTATAGGCCGCGGCTCTAGCTCGGCGCAAATCTTTGTGCGGCCCATCAACCAAATTTTGGTCCGCGGTGTAGGAATGGATAGTGGTGAGCATGGCTTTCTCAATTCCAAAAGCCGCGTGAATAATGGCCGCCACCGGAGCCACGCTATTGGTGGTGCAGGAGGAATTGGAAATCACTTCCTCTTTGATGCCGCCTTTAGTGTTAACACCTAGTACGTAAGTCGGGGTAGTATCGTCTTTGGCTGGAGCGGAAATTATTACCCGCTTGGCCCCGGCTTTAATATGTTTGGCCGCATCTTGGCCTTTGGTAAAAAATCCAGTGGATTCTATTACCACGTCCACGCCCAAATCGCGCCAAGGCAGTTTTTCCGGCTCTTTTTGCGCCAGCACTGGAAACAGTTTTTTATCCACCTGCAGACTGCCGACGCAGTTGGGATTATTGATTGGTTTGGTGCCACTGCCTGTTACTTTCTTGCCAAACTTGCCGTAAACCGTGTCGTACTGGAGCAGATGAGCCAAAGTTTTAGGGTCGG
>Ga0155991_125_pt8 | contig 16454 bp, 11 predicted proteins | sample RifCSPlowO2_02_FD_107645 | JGI IMG/M metagenome (GOLD analysis project Ga0155991, IMG submission 107645) | Candidatus Komeilibacteria bacterium RIFCSPLOWO2_02_FULL_48_11
TGCGTATTTAGTCATTTAACATTGACTTGAACTTTGACATTTGGCATTTGGCGTTCTAATTTGAATATTATTTCTTGCTTGCATCTTGTTTCTTGTGTCTTGTATCTTATGCACATCGGCATTGACGCTCGAATGTATGGACCTTACCACCGCGGCATTGGCCGGTATGTCCAATGCTTGATTGAGGGTTTGGCTAAAATAGACGATGGCCATCGTTACACTCTTTTTATGGGCAGCAATGCGGCCGCGTCTTTTGTTCCGCCCAGCGGCAAGTTTAAGGCAGTCAAAGCAGACGTTCCTTGGTATAGTTTGCGCGAGCATTGGGTTATGCCGCGCCTGGTCAAACGCTCCAAAGTGGACATTATGCATTGGCCCCATATTAACGTGCCTTATTTTTGTCCAGTGCCTTACGCGGTAACGGTGCACGATTTAATCGTCTGGCACTTCCCTGATACCCGGGCCACGACTTTACCCAACTGGCAATATCGCTTGAAATTGGCAGCTTACCGCCAGGTTTTACAGCGAGCCGTCAATAAATCCAAAAGCATCATAACTGTTTCTAATTTTACCAAGCGCGACATTGTGCGCCATTTGAAAATTGACCCCAAACGGATTGCGGTCACTTATCTGGGAGCGGAAAAGATGGTTTTAGGCACTGAACGCCTGCCCAATAGTCCGGCTTTTACTGATTACTTAAACAGTACTTTTAACATCAAAAAGCCGTATCTTTTGTATGTGGGCAGCGCTTATCCGCATAAAAATTTGGAAAAATTACTTGAAGCTTTTAAGCTTTTGCGCGTTAAATTCAATCGCAATTGGCAACTGGTCCTGGCCGGTCGCAAAGATTATTTTTATAAAAAACTTGAGGAGGGGGCCGGGGTTGCGATGTCGCCGGAGCTCGCGGCTGGTGTGATTTTCACGGGCCAAGTAAGCGAGCGCGATTTGGACGGCCTTTACCGCGGGGCCCGATTCTTGGTTTTTCCCTCTCTTTATGAGGGTTTTGGTTTGCCGCCCTTGGAAGCCATGGCGCGCGGGGTGCCGGTAGTAGCCGCTAAAACAGCCTCAATTCCCGAGATTCTCTCTGACGCGGCTTGTTATTTTAATCCGGAAGACATTGTCAATATGGCGGAAATCATGGATTTGGTTGGCGGCTCGCGCCAGGTTCAAGATGAACTGACCAGGAAAGGATATGAGCGGGTAAAAAATTTTTCTTGGGAAAAAACAGTCAAAGAGACTTCTGCCATCTACGAACTTATCCACAATCCTGTATGATTTTAATTTATTTGTGTTATACTAAATGCAGATTAGTGCTTTATCTAAAAAATAAATGGCAGGCAAGGTGCTTATGAAAAAAACAAAACTACTCTATCTTGGTTTGTTCTTGGTGGCGTTTTTCGCTGTCGTGGTCGCGCTTGGCAGCATTAACGCGCCTCAAGAGCAAAAAACAGCCGAGGAAACAAAATGCGTGGCCTCTGCTTTGGGCAATTCGCCTTTAGTTAACGGCTTGGGCAAAGACATAAAAATTCCTCTTTTCCCGGATGCCAAGCGCTTCTCGTTTGCTGATACCGGCGCCAGCCAATATTTGGCCAAGGCGCAGGATGTAGAAATTTTGAGTTTTTACGCCGACCGCATGGCTAGCTTATGCTGGCAGGTAAAGGAGCAGAATCAGAACCAAGTGGTTTATTCCCAAGACGATAAAACAGTGCATGTTTCGTTATTAACAAATCCCAACGGCAAAACCGTTATTGATTATGTGGTTTTGAGCCCGGAGGGTGTTTTGGGAACAGTTAAGGTTGCCCAAGCCTCATGTACCAGCGATCAATATTACTGCAATGGCGGCTGTGTGGCTAACGGTACTTCTTGCCCGGCGCCGACTGATGCCAGTTCTTGCGGCGGCGGTACAATTTGGTGCCCCAGCCAGTCCGGCAGCGGCGGCTGGTGCCAGATGCCTCCTTGTCCGTCCCCGACCACCAGCGGTCCAACTTGTTCCGGCTCTTATCAACAATCAGGCATGACGGCGCCTTCTTGTAATTGGAGCGTGTGTCCTAACGGCTGTACTTGGGATTCCACTGGTTGTCCTAATGGTTGCAGTTCAGCATCGTCATCTTACACGCCACCAACTTCTACCTCATGTACTGGTGGCCAAATTTGGTGCGCGCCTAGTAGTGGCGGAGCTGGGTGGTGCCAGATGCCGCCGTGCCCATCCTCAACTCCTGCTGCCAATTCCTGCTCAGGCTCCTACCAACAGCCAAACATAACAACGCCTTCTTGTAATTGGAGTGCGTGTCCTAATGGCTGTACTTGGGATTCCACTGGTTGTCCTAATGGCTGTACTTCGGCCCCGACTTCTAGTTCTTGTACAGGTAGTCAGGTCTGGTGTCCTGGCGTGAATGGCGCTACTGGCTGGTGCCAGAACCCCCCTTGTCCAACCACGGGCGGGTATACTTACTGCCCGGCCGGTCAATACATGTGCAATAACGTTTGTATGCCGAGTAACTCTTATTGTCCGCCATCCGGCGGTGGTACTGATTCTGGTTCTTGCACAGGCGGACAAGTCTGGTGTCCAAGTTCTTCCGGGAGCGGAGGCTGGTGCCAAATGTCTCCGTGTCCAACTTCAACAGGAACTTCTTGTCCTTCGGGTCAATATATGTGTAACGGGGCTTGTACACCAAATAGCTCCACTTGCAGTCCCACTGCCTGGCCGACAGATTCAGCGAGTTGCACTAGCCAAGGCAAATCATGGTGCACGCCTACAGGCGGGGGAGCTGGCTGGTGTCAAACCAGTCCTTGTCCAACTACTTCATCTTGCCCGGCCGGGCAATATATGTGCAATGGCGCCTGTATAGCCAACAGCAGCACTTGCCCTTCTACATCTGGTTGGCCCACTGACCAAGCCACTTGTGCTACTCGGGGTTACTTCTGGTGCCCGGGTTCTTCCGGGTCATCTGGCTGGTGCTCTTCCACATCTTGTCCAAATTACAGCGCCACTTGCCCGGACGGACAATGGAATTGCGATGGGACTTGTATTTCCACTGGCATGAGTTGCAATGGCCAACCTTACACTGGAGCCAAATCAAACCAACCAACCCAACGGCCCCCACAACAGCAACAACAACCTCCTTACAATCAAGGTCAATATCAACCTGGACCAGGGGATCAATACGGACAACCCGGCGGGCCAGGCCCAGGTGGTCAATGGAGCGGACCGAGTGAGGAAGACCAGAAACGAATGCAGGAACAACAATTCCAGATGATGAAAAAAGGCATGAATCAGTTTGCCAAAGGCGTGACTCAAATGACAAAATTTGTGAACCAGATGAAAACCAAATTGGCAAAGAGCGGGGTGGGCATTCCGGCTGAACTTACGAATGCTTTAACCGCGGCGCCGGCTTTAGTGGCTAAACTAAAAGCCTCCAAGGACATGGATGAATTTCAGGAGTTGATGGGCGATATGCAGGATATTGGCATGATTATGCAGGAATGGGGTCCGAAACTGGGTGAATTACAGCGATTGGTTCACATGATTAAAAACCTGGACAGAGATGTTAAGAGCATGCGCGCTAACTTCACTCGCGTGCAAAAAGCGGCCAAGAAGCGCCCGGAATTAGCCGAGCCGCTAGCAGAGGTGGGAGCATTATTCAACGACATGGTTAAACGCGTAGCTGAAATCAAGGCTTTGGCTAAAACCGACCCCGAAGGAGCCTTGGATTTAGTGCAAGAATTCTATAGCGACACCGAGGAATTTTGGAACCAGGTTTCTTTCCTAGACATGGTCAGCAACGTAACCAGAGGGTTAACGCAAGCTAACAGGCAAATAAGACAGATTGAGTCCAAAATCCGCACCATGGAAAAGAAGAAAGGCGTGGATAAGGAAATGATCGCAACATTAAAAGAAATGGTGGCCGCGGTTAAAGCCGCTTTGCCGGAATTAAAAGCCGCCATGGCCGCGCGCCCGGTTGATTACGAAGAAGTAAGGTTCTTGGCTGAAGACTTTTGGATGCAGCTTCAGGACCTGCAAAACATGATGGCTGACCAAGGCCAGAGCTTCTATATGCCAACTGTCAAACAAGGCCAAGGAATTAACGTGGTAATTCCCGAGGGCTTTACTGGAAATTCAGGCGGTGGAGGCCAGGCTGTTCCTATGACTACCAGTCCAGCCTTCTAAATAAGTTTGTTAGTTTAAGTTTGAGCATTAAAATCCCGTCTGTCCCGCATTTGCGGGAGGGCGGGATTTTGTTTGACTTGCGGTTTATGTTATAATTAAGAATAAGAAAATCACAAAAATGGCTTCAAAAACTTCAGCCACTCTTGCCCAACAAAAAAAACCAAAAGATGAATCCAGCCATCTGCAATTTTCAATTACCAAAAACGTCAGTCATCATGACGATTACGGAACTTTAGTCAAAAAACGGGGTTTTGAGCATAAAAAAACACTCCACGAGAAAGAACTGGCCGATGAGGTGGCTCGGCAAGGATTTTGGGAGGAAAAAATCATCAAAAACGAAAAAGGGTTTATGGCTGTTGAGACTGTAAAAGTGAAACAGGCCAAGCATAAGCGTTCGCCTTACGTAGTTAAGCTGGCTTCAGAAAAGCCAACTGCCAAGAACGGCAAAACCGAGTCTGGCGAATGGCTGGGCGAGGTTGAACGCCTGCGGAAAGAAGCTGGGAGCCTTTATAAAGACCGCGCTCAAAAGGTGAGGGTTGATTTTTTGCGCCAAGAGCGGGCAAAATTTAGTTCAACGGACGCGCTCAAGCTGTTTAAGCGGCTGCCGGCCGGGGTTCTAGTCTGGCTGTTTGAATTTATTCTTTCCATTCCTTTGGGCTTTTTGCTTTTAATCCAGCTCTTGTTAAAAATTATTGAAAAAGCGAGCCAGCTCGCGGCCGGAGTAGGCCTCTGGGCCGGACGCGCGATTATTTGGCTCATTAAAGAAACTTTTTTAGGCCTAATAACTTTAATTAAGGCCACGATAGTCATACCTCTAAAATTAGTGAGCTTAATTTGCCTGGTCGTTTATCACCTGATGGCTTCTGGCGGCAACGTCCTCAAGCGAGGCCTAAAAGAGATTTTGTGGATTGTAAAGAATTTTATTTCGGCTTTAGCGCGCGCGCCCATCTATTTTTTAAAGCGCGCTTTAATGATGATGGTTTTAGGATTGATTGCTTTGGCGCCTCTTAAATTCATATCCCAAAGCGCCGCGGAGGTGCGGCTCTGGCGCGGCCAAGTTTTAGGCTCAGCCCGGCAGGCCCTGGCGGCTTTAGGCCAAGCCAGCGGCGCCACCGCGCCTTTGCAAGAAGCCAGGTTGAAGTTTTCCGAAGCGCGCGATTCACTGAATGACGTCAATTTAGTGTTGCGCGGCATCTTGAAACTGACGCCCCAGGGCCAGGGAGCCGAGGCCTTACTCACTGCGGGCGAGGAATTAACTCAGGCTGGACAATACATTGCCGCGGCCATTGCTCCGTTTGTCGGCCAGACTAAAAGAGAAGGCGAGGTCATCTCAGCCATCAACAACCTGTCTTCGTCATTAACCCTCTCGGCCCCGCACTTGCGCCGGGCCCGGGAAGAGCTCTCCGGAGTGGACGCGAATTTAATTCCCGAAACCTACCGCGAGCGCTTTGCGGCCATGCGCGAGCTGCTGCCGGCCATTGAACAGTCCACTATTGAGTTTGTTGGCTTGGCCGGCCAGCTAACCGAAATTTTAGGCGGCCGGGGCGAACGCCGCTATGCCGTACTTTTCCAGAACAACAACGAACTCCGGCCAGCCGGCGGCTTTATCGGCAGCCTGGCTTTGGTAACGGTTCATAACGGCCGCGTCAGCAAGATTGAAGTTCCAGGTGGCGGTTCTTACGATTTTCAAGGTTATTTGACCAAGCAAATTCTCTCGCCCAAGCCGCTTTCTTTAATCAACGCCCATTGGCAGCTGCAAGATGCCAACTGGTACCCGGATTGGCCCACTTCGGCCGAAAAAGTGGCCTGGTTTTTGGAAAATTCGGGTGAATCTTCGGTTGACGGGGTAATCGCGGTGCAAGCCACGGTGCTGCAAAAGTTATTGGCTATTTTGGGCCCAGTTGAATTTCCGGAATATAAAGACACTTTAACGGCTGATAATGTCATTAAGGCCATCCAGGCCGCGGTGGAACTGAAATACGATAAAAAAGAAAATAAGCCGAAGCAATACATCGGGGAGTTGGCGCCAAAAGTAATTGATAAGATACTGGCTTCGACCGCTGGCCAGTTTATAAATTTGTTCGGCCTGGTGCAACAGGGCGTGGCTGAAAAGGAAATTTTATTCTATTTCCGCGACCAAAAATTAAACCAGGAATTTATTTCCCGGGGTTGGGAGCCAACGATTGTCGCCGCTGATCTTGATTATCTTTCAGTCATTCACGCCAATATCGGGGGCGGAAAAACCGATGGAGTGATAGAAGAATCTTGGAAACAGACAGTGATGATTGACGAGAATGGCGAGACCGAAGTCAAACTGGTTATAAAGCGCCATCACCGCGGCGACCCTGGCGACCGATTTGAAAAATTCAACAACGTTGATTTTGCGCGGGTCTATGCGCCCGAGGGGAGCGAGCTTATTTCCGCCAGCGGCTTTAATCCGCCGGCTGCGAGCTCGTTCGAAAAAGCCGAACCTAACTACTTGCCGGACGAAGAGCTTTCTAAAATTGAGGGTAAGGTTATAATTGATGAAGCGAGCGGCACCCGAATTAATAGTGAGTTCGGCAAAACTGTTTTTGGCAACTGGCTGCAGGTTAATCCCGGCAATACAGCCATTGCCACCATTCGTTACCGCCTGCCTTTCAAGATAAAGCCGTTCAACCCTTATGATGCCAAAGCGCGCGGCGGTTATAGCTTGCTTATTCAAAAACAGGCCGGCGCCAGGCCGATTGATTATGAAGTTACGGTTGAATATCCGGAACAATGGGGGATTGAGTGGAAGAAAATAACCGGTGAAGCCACGCTCCAAACCGGCGCGCCTGGACTGGCTATTTTTACGGGAATTTTAGCCAAAGACAGCGGGTTTGCTCTATTGTTTGCCAAAAACAAATAAACCCGCTAGACTAAAAACAGTTATGGACCGAGAGCAAACAATCAACCAAGTCGCGGAAATCATCAAACAACAGCTGCCGGCTGATTGTGAAATTTTTCTTTTTGGCTCTTGGGCCAAAAGACAGGCCCTTCCCGCCTCCGATTTGGACATAGGGATTCTGGGTCAAGCGGAAGTGCCCTGGGAAACAATGATGAAAATTAAATCAGCCGCCCAGGGCCTGCCGACTTTGCGCAAGATTGACATTGTTGACTTGAGGGCCGCCGGCGAAGAGTTTAGAAAAAACGTTTTAAATCACGCCCTAAAATTATGAACGAAATCATCGCTTCTTTCGGCAAATCCCTGCAGAGATTGGAAGAAGTGCTGCAGGTCCAAAAAACGATCATTGCCCGCGACGCGGCAATCCAGCGGTTTGAATTTACCGTGGAACTCGCCTGGAAATCAATCCAGCAGTTTTTGCGCGTCCAAAACATCGTCTGCCGCTCGCCCAAGCAATGTTTGGAAGAAGCTTTTAAATTCGGCTTGGTGGCTGATAACCCGCTTTGGCTTAAGATGATGGAGGACAGGAATCTGACGGTCCATACTTACAACGAGGAGACGGCTGAAAAAATCTATAGCCATCTTAAAGATTATTTAGAGCCTTTGGGTGAATTGCGGGAAAAATTAGAGAAAACAACAGGTTAATATTTACTTTTTGGCTAATTGGCTAAAATAAGTAAAAATCCTGTAGTATCATTGACAGGATTTTTTATTGAGGAAAGGGAATTTAAAAGTGTGCCCTTGCATGATTACATCACTCAAGCATAAATTAACCCACACTATCACTGGCGGCGCGATAATCATTGCCGCTTTTTCGTTGCTCTCACGGCTACTTGGTCTGGTGCGCGACCGGTTGCTTTTTAGCATTTTTGGGGCTGGCGATGTTTTGGATAGTTACTATGCCGCTTTTAGATTGCCGGATTTGGTATTCAACACCTTGATTCTGGGCGCGCTCTCGGCCGCTTTTATTCCGGTATTTCTGGAGTATTGGCATAAAGATAAAAAAGAGGCCTGGCGCATTGCCAATACGGTGCTTAACACCACCTTGCTGATACTTTTTGTTTTTGGAGTGGCGGCTTTTATTTTTGCCCCGGAGATAGTTCAGATTATTGCTCCGGGTTTTGAACTCCAAAAAAGACTGGCCACGGCCGAGCTGACCCGCATCATGCTCATCGGCATTTTGTTCCTCGGACTTTCCAACGTGGCTTCCAGCATCTTGAACGCTTTTAAGCGCTTTACCGCCTTTGCCTTGGCGCCGGTGATGTATAATCTGGGAATAATCGCCGGCATCCTGATTTTAGTGCCCTGGTTTGGAGTTGAAGGCTTAGCCTGGGGCGTGGTTTTGGGAGCTATGTTGCATTTTTTTGTCCAGTTTCCAAGCATTGCCAAACTGGGATTTAAATATAAAGTTCTGTTTTCCTGGCGCAACGCTGGAGTTAAAAAAATAGAAAAATTGATGCTGCCGCGCACTTTTGGTTTGGCCATCAGCCAGATTAACCAGGTGGTTAATACCATCATTGGCTCCACTTTGCCGGTGGGCTCGGTGGCTATATTCAACGCGGCCAATAATCTGCAGAATGTGCCGATTGGCATTTTTGCCATTCCGCTTTCTTTGGCTTATTTCCCGATTTTTTCTGAAGCTTGGGTTAAGCAGGACATTCCGCGTTTAATTGCTTCTTTTTCCCAGGCAGTCCGGCGCCTGCTCGCCATTGCCATTCCAGCTTCCATTTTTATGATTTTGCTGCGGGCGCACGTTGTGCGGCTGGTTTTAGGGGCTGGCCAGTTTGATTGGACAGCCACCATCTTGACGGCCCGGACTTTAAGCCTGTTTGCAATTTCTCTGTTTGCCCAATGTTTAATTCCGTTAATCGCCCGCGTGTTTTATTCTTTGCAAGACACCAAAACTCCGGTGGCTATCAGCATCCTGGCTTTAGCCTTGAATATATTTCTGGCTTTTCCTTTGAGCGCCAAAATGGGCATTGCCGGCTTGGCCTTGAGTTTTTCTTTGGTCAGCTTGTTCAACGTGGCCGGGCTGTGGCTTTGTTTGCATCATCGCTTGGGAAATTTAGATGATCAAACGATTTTTCGTTCCACTTTAATCATCTGCCTGCTCTCAATTATCGCCGGCTGGTCGCTTTACGGGGCCCTGTATCTGGTAGGGCCGGCAGTGAACACCCACACGGCGGTCGGACTTTTATTGCAGGCCGGAGCCGCGGGCGCGGTGGGATTGACGGTCTATTTGGTTTTGGGTAAGTTGGTGGGGATGGAGGAACTTCGCTTTAGCAAGAAATAAAATAGTGTCATCCCGAGCCCCCAATAGAGTACACTATTAACCACGGGTAAGGCAAACGACTGAACAGAAATCAATGAATCGAGCGTCGAGGGGCGAGAGGATCCCATGGTTCGTGCAATTATCAGGGGATCTCCTCGCCTCGCCAAGTATAAGGCAATTAACATCTTGATGGCAGATAGACGCTCGTCGCATTTAAGGCTGCTCAGGCCGAGGCTCGAGATGACAATTACTTTATGAATAATATCCGCAACTTCTGCATCATCGCCCATATTGACCATGGCAAGTCCACTTTAGCGGACCGGTTTTTGGAATTGACCAACACCGTGCCTAAGCGCGAAATGCGGGACCAGATTCTGGATAACATGGATTTGGAGCGGGAGAGGGGAATAACTATTAAGCTGCAACCAGTAAGAATGGAGTATGTTGCAAAATTTCCTCAAACTTTTATTCTTAATCTCATTGACACTCCTGGACACGTGGATTTCTCATACGAAGTGTCTAGGTCTCTTCAAGCTGTAGAGGGGGCGATTCTGCTGGTGGACGCATCGCAGGGCGTGGAAGCGCAGACTTTGGCTAATCTGTATCTGGCGGTGGAGCAGAATTTGGCTATCATTCCAGTGGTTAATAAAATTGACTTGCCAAATGCTGATGTGGAAAAATCCAAACAAGAATTAATTAAATTATTGGGCTGTAAAGAGGAAGAAATTTTAACCGCTTCCGGCAAAACCGGGGAGGGCGTGGCTGAAATTCTGGATGCCGTGATTGAGCGCGTGCCAGCTCCGACCGGAGATAAGGATAAGCCCTTGCAGGCTCTTATTTTTGATTCCAAATATGATGATTACCGCGGGGTGGTGGTCTTTGTGCGGGTGGTTAACGGCCAGATTAAAAAAGGCGACCAGGTGCATCTTTTGGGAGTTGGCAAAGAAAGCCATGTTTTAGAAGTCGGAATTTTTAAGCCTAAATTTTCTCCAACTAATAAACTTGAAGCCGGGGAAATTGGCTATATTGTTACTGGCTTTAAAGAAGTGGCGCAAGCGCGGGTGGGTGATACTGTCACCCGGTCATCTGACCGGGCCAGCGCGCTCCCGGGGTATAAACAGGTAAAACCCATGGTCTTTGCCGGATTTTTTCCGGAAACAGGCGAGGAATATCCCAAACTGCGCGAGGCTGTGAGCCAGATTAAGCTTTCGGACGCGGCTCTTTCTTTTGAGAGCGAACATTCGCCAGCGCTAGGGTTTGGGTTCCGTTGCGGCTTTTTAGGCATGCTGCACATGGAAATTATTGCTGAAAGATTAAAACGGGAGCATGGCGTCAGTGTGGTTATAACCACTCCCTCAGTGGCTTACCAGGTTGAGATTAAATCCCCTCTCCTCCCAGAGGAGAGGGTTAGGGTGAGGAGTGGAGGAACTCAGATTGTCATCCAAGCTGATCCAACCCTCACCCTACCCTCTCCCTTGAAGGGAGAGGGGACTTTTCTTACTATCCACTCGCCATTGGAACTGCCTGATCCCTCTAAAATAACCGAAATCCGCGAGCCTTGGGCCAAGGTGGAAATAGTCACTCCAGTGAAGTATATTGGCCCGATCATGTCTTTAGTCCAGCTTAAGCATGGCTTGTTCGGCAGAACCGAATATCTTGATGAAAACCGAGTTATCTTGCACTTTGAAGTGCCCTTGGCTGGTTTGATAACTGATTTTTATGATAAACTTAAAAGTGTTTCCTCTGGCTATGCTTCTTTGAATTATGAAATTTTGGACTTTAGGGCGGCTGACGTAATTAAGCTGGATATTTTAGTGGCCGAAGAAATAATTGAGGCTTTCAGCATCATGGTCAATCGCGCTGATGCCTATGAAGTGGGCAAGAGGACCGTGGAAAAACTTAAAGAAATAATTCCTAAACAGCAATTCGTGATTAAACTCCAAGCCGCCATTGGCTCCAAAATCATTGCCGCGGAACGGATTCCAGCCCTGCGCAAAGACGTAACCGCCAAGCTGTACGGCGGCGACGTGACGCGCAAAATGAAGCTTTTAAAAAAACAGAAAGAGGGCAAGAAAAAGATGCTGGCCAGCGGCAAAGTTGAAATACCAAGTAGAGCGTTTTTGGAGGTATTAAAGAGATAAAAGCGACCCAAATCTACGAATTACATCCCGCCGCCGCTGAAGCTATGGCGGGCAGGCGCAAGAATCATTTTTACGGCTGCATACCCAGTTTCCGGATTTTCCTTTAATTGCTTTTCCGGCTTTTTCACATTATGAAGCCGACGAAGCAACAGGAGAAGAAGAAAGCGATGAATCAGAAGGTTGGAAAAAATTCGGTTTTGACCCGGAAATCCGTCTTTACTGGCAAGACAAAAAAAATAGAGCCAAACAAGAAACATATAATTCGCTAAGAGACAGCGGGAGTAATAACTGAGGCAGGGGACAGGCTGGTTATTTCCACCTCTGACGCCGCGCCTAATCTTATGGAAAATTTATCCGCCCAATTGGAAAAAATACTTAGAATCTACAAAGCAGCGGCTGCGGCTGATGAAGCTTCAGTTGGAGCGGTGAAAAAAGAAGCCCAAGCTCTTTGGCAAGAGTTAAAAGGATAAAATAATATGAAACGCAAACAAATAATCAAACTATTCTGGGTGATAATCAGCTTGCTGGTGATTTTTTCTTTTGTGGCTTTGCCGTTTTTTTATGGCTAACGATGAAGTTTTACCGATATTAAAAGAGAACGAGACCGTCCGCGGAGTTTATCACCAGTTCGTGCTGGCCTATTTTTGGCAATGGCTGGGCGGAGCTGTTGTTTTTCTCTCGCCTTTCTTTTTTTTATACCTCATACTCAAATGGGGCCCAACCGGCCAAGCGCTTTTGGCAGTGCTCTTGGTTATTGGCTTGTTCTGGCTGGGACGCACTTACCGGCTATGGTCTGGCAGCCGGTTTGTCATCACCACGGAAAAAATAATGAACATCAGCCAACTGGGTTTTTTCGACCGTACGGTTTCGCAGATACTGCTCGATAAGATAAACGACGTTTCTTATCGCAAAAAAGGGTTTTGGCAGACTGTTTTTAATTACGGCACTTTGGCTATTCAAGTCAGCGCTTCGCCGGAGAAGTTGGTTGTAAAAAACATCCGTCAGCCGGCCGCGGTCCAACAGGCGCTTTTAGATGCCCAGGAAAAATTGAGGGGTGACAGAGGGCAGTAAATTGTGCTATAATGCAATTACATGCTCAGATTTATTGCCACCATCTTAATCTTGGCTTTTTTAATGGCGCCTCTGGAAGAGGTTCAAGCGCGATATTTTGATGCTAATGACATTTTTACCGATAAAGAGCTGTTTGATTCCAACTCTCTGTCGCGCACCGCGATTCAGCAATTTTTAGAAGCCAAGAATAGTGTTTTGAAATCCGTCACGGCCTTGGTCAACGGCGTTCCTAAATTAGTCTCGGAGATGATTTACGAAATTGGCAAACAATATGGCGTGAGCCAAAAATTTTTGCTGGCCAAGCTCCAGCACGAACAAGGGCTGATTGAAAAGGAAACTGCCAGCCAAAACGCGATTGATTGGGCCACTGGCTATTCCTGCTACAACAAGCGCTGCAATGAAAAATACCGCGGCATTTACGCCCAGCTGGATGCCGCGGCTGACACGCAAAGAATCTATGCCGAGCGGACGTATTTTAGTTATAGCGTTGGCAAGGAAACCAAAACCACTGACGGTTTTAAAGTCAAGCCAGCCAACCAAGCCACGGCCAATCTTTACATTTACACCCCTTACCAGGGCGGTCCCGCCGGCATTGGCGGCAATTACGCTTTTTGGCGGGTTTGGAGCCGCTATTTCACCGAACGCCCGTTTGCCGAAGGCGCTTTGCTGATTGAGCAGGAAACCGGCAATTACTGGAAAATTGAAAACAACAAACGCCGCCAGTTCGCGAGCGCTGACATCTATCTAAAAGATTATCGGCCCGAAGACGCCATAATTATTTCCAGTAACAAACTTTCATATTATCAAGCCAGCGCGCCGGTTGAGTTTGCCAATAACGCCATAGTCAAGGGAGCCGGCTCCAACCTTTTATATCTTTTGAGCAATAACACCAAACAGCGCATTGTCGGTGAGCAAGCCCTGGCGCTTCTGGGCTACCGCCTGGCTGATACGGTTCCAGTTGCTCCAGCGCTGGTGCCTGAAGAAAAATTAGCCGCTTTTCCGGAAGGCGAGCCGATTACCGAACAATCTGTTTATCCCCAGGGTGTTTTGGCGCAAAACGAATCTGGAGCCATGTTTTTGATAAAACAGGGCCAGCGCTATCCAATTCTGGATGAGGCTGTCTGGCAAATGAATTTCAAAAAAGATCCGCCGCTTAGGCTCCTGACCGCGGAAATAGAAAAATACCCGCCTGCTGACCCGATAAAACTGCGGGACGGCAGCGTTGTTAAGTCAGGCAATGGTAATTTTTATCTTATTTCCAAAGGCAAAAAGCAACTTATCACCTCAACTGACGTGGCACGCCGATTTTTGGGCGATGAGGCCTTTGGCCGCGTGTTGCTGGCGAGCGACGCGATTTTGGCTTTACACGAGAGCGGCGACGCGGTTGATTTTATCAACGCCGCGATTGCTGATCCGGTACCTTATATCTCTTATGCTGACCGCGTTGGAATCTCTTCCGCTGCGCCGGATTCCAGAAACTATCTGGCTGTTTTTGAGAAAGTCCAGTCGCCAAAATCAATTCTGTTGGGCGAAACAAAAAAAGCGACCGTGTCTTTCCGCAATACCGGCACTTTAAATTGGGAGCCGGGCAAAGTGATATTTGAACTGGTGGATGAGGCCAGCGCCGGGAGCTCTTTTACCGCCTCCAATCAGGTCGCTCTGGCCAGAGTTGTCAGGCCCGGCGAGATAGCGGAATTTAATTTTGACCTGACAACGGCTTCTTCCACGCCCGGCATTTTGAACGAATGGTTTGCTCTGGAATATCAAAATGACGGCGGAGTTTTTGTGCCCATGCCCGGAGCCAAAGTCCGCCAATCAATTAACGTTATCGCCCCGATTTCGGGCCAAATTGTCAGCTCAACAATCCCCAAATCTATCAGCAAGAAAAAAGGGAAAATTACAGTCATAGTAAAAGTTAAAAACACCAGCCAGAAGCAAATTTGGACCTCGCGCCGGACCGCGCTTATTCTAACCGCGGCTGATGGCTCTAACAGTCTTTTTTACGATAAATACGATTGGGTGGATAAAACCGTAGTCGGCGTGCCGGTCAACTACAGTAAAATCAAACCCGGTCAAACCGGTTTTATCTACTTCCGGCTTGACCCCAAAAAAGCGCCTCTGGGAACTGCCACCTTGCGCTTTACCATGGAACTGCGGGATGTGAAGGAAAAAGTTTATCTCAATAACGGCGTTACTTGGGAAACGACGATAAAAGTGGTAAAATAAAAATAGAATTGTTAAATTGTTATATTGTTCATAATCACGGCATTAAAAACAATATGACAATTTAACAATTTAACATTATGTTCCTCAAACAAATTTTCACCTCCAAACCACTTTTAGCGCTGGAAATCGCGGTGCTCCTGTTTTTTGGTTTTAACGCGGCTAAAGAAATGTACAAAAAACATTCCATTGGCGAGGAAGTCAGCCGGTTGGAAGCTGAAATTGGAAAATTAGAGGGTGATAAAAGCGAACTCTCAGCTTTGCTCTCTTACGTTAAAACCGATGCTTTTGTGGAGCAAGAAGCCAGGGAAAAGCTGAATTTGGCCGGAGACGGAGAAAGCCTGGTATTAATGCCTGAAGCTGATATTAAACCAGAGAGCCAGCCTGAACAAACGGCCAGCATTGCTTTTGACAGCTCGCCGAAAGCAGCCTCCAGCAGCAATTTGGAGCGCTGGTGGCAGTATTTTTTTGAGCACGAAAGATTATGGGAGAAATGACAAAATCTAAAGTTCAAAGTTCAAATGAATGTCAAATGCTTAAATACGCACGTCATTCTGAGGCGAAGCCGAAGAATCTCATACTTAATCCTGGGATCCCAGCCAGAGGCTGGTCGGCCTCTGGCCGACTTCAACTCTGTTTCGCTCAGGATGACGGGTTTGACCTTTTGTCATCAGGTTTTTGTCATTCATTTGGCATTTGAGCTTTGTCATTTAGATCTTTATGCAATATAAAAACAAATACACAAATTATTTATTATCAGGACTAATAATTTTAATATTCTTCATCGCCCTTTTTGGCTATGGCATTTACCACTGGCACTGGCAGGGGAACTTTGTTTATAATCTCTCTCGCGTCGTTCCTTACCCGGCGGTCTTGGTGGACTGGGAAGCAATCCGCTACTCGGCTTATTTGGAAAATCTTAAATCCTTAAAACAATACTGGGACGCGGCCCGGGCCAACAGCAATGTGTTTTTAGGCATACCCGGAGAAGAAGAAATCAGGGAGCGCTTGGTGGAAACTTTGATTGAACAAAAGATTGCGCAAATTTGGGCCAGAAAACAGGGCCTCACCGTCAGCCCGGAGGAAATTCAGCAAGAATGGGACCGGGCCCAAAAAAAAGACGGCCTAACCAGCGAAGTAACCAGCTTTTTGCGCGACACCTATGGCTGGAGCGAGTCAATGTTCAAAGAGCGGGTATTGGCGCCATTCCTCCTCCAGCAAAAGGTAAAAGCCGCTTTGCCGGAAGCCGAAAATATCCAGCCGGAAGAAGCAGCCAAGCGGGCCGAGGAAATTTATAATTTAACTCAAGCCTCAGGAGCCGTTTTTACGGAAATAGCCAAACAAACAAGCGATGACCGCGAGTCAGCCAAGAATGGCGGCGATTTGGGGTATTTCAGCCGCGGCACCTTTGAACCTCAAGTTGAAGAGGCGATATTCTCCATGAAAATAGGCGAGATAAGCCAGCCGGTTAAATCATCTTTTGGCTATCACATTATTCTCTTGGACGACTTATTGTACAACGACCAAAATACTCCCACTCAAGCGGCTATAAAGCATATCCTGATTAAATCTTTTGATTTTGACGACTGGCTGGCGCACCAAAAAAACACTACCAAGATTTACCGGCTGGTATTATAAAAGCGGGATACGGGAATC